>ERZ1066121.817-NODE-817-length-26113-cov-25.688272_pt1 | contig 26113 bp, 28 predicted proteins | sample MGYA00382768_ERZ1066121 | MGnify/ENA primary metagenome ERZ1066121 (study PRJEB33369, sample SAMEA5778351) | biofilm metagenome | biome: Industrial cooling water; feature: Water cooling tower basin; material: Biofilm | place: United Arab Emirates | collected...
CGCGTCACCTGCAGGTAGACGAGCCCCTCGGCGACGCCGTTGCGCGACGCGAGCTCGGCGAGCATCGCCTCGAGCGCGGGGCGGGCGATCGGCACGTCGAGCCGGATCTCGTGCGCCGAGCGCGCGAGCCGGTCGAGGTGCCCGGCGAGGTCGACGAAGTGCCCGTCGACGAGCGCGACGACCTCGTACACGCCGTCGGCGAAGAGGAAGCCGCGATCGAAGATCGACACCGTCGCGTCGCGCTCGGCGACGAAGGCGCCGTTCACGTAGGCCGTGCGTTCCATGCGGCCATTCTAGTCGCCTCCGCCGTGTCGCGCCGTCGGGACCGTTCCCCTGGTGCCATCCGCCTCCCTCCGTGCATGGGGCGCGCGACGGCGACCGCTCGGTGGAGCAGGCGGACGGCAGGAACCGCAGGCGAACAGCAGGAGGACCACGTACATGGTGTCGTCGTCATGGTGGGTTCCTGCCGTTCCCTGCCGTTCCTGCCGTTCACCTGCTCCACCGAGCGGTTCCGGAGGCTCGTCCGCGCACGGCGGCGAGCCGCGCGCACCACGGTGCCGGCCGGGCGCGCTAGATTCGCCGGGCATGTACGCCGTCATCATGATCCGCTACCGCGTCCCGATCGAGCAGGTCGAGGCGAACACCGAGGCCCACCGGGCCTACCTGCGCACGCTGCACGAGCAGGGGACGCTGCTGGTGAGCGGGCCGATGGTGCCGCGCACGGGGGGCGTGCTCGTGCTGCGCGTCCCCGACGGCGAGGAGGCCGCGGCGACGCTCGACCGCGTGCGCGACGGCGACCCGTTCTGGCGGCTGGGGCTCGCGAACTACGAGCTGCTCCAGTGGGCGCCGACGCTCGGGCGCGACGCGCTCGACGCGATGTGAGCGACGCACCGCCGCCGGCGACGTCGGGCGCGCCCTCGCGCGCGGCGCGCGTCCTCGCCTGGCTCGAGCGCGTCGCCGCCTCGCGCGGGGCCGCGCCGGCGACCTTCCTCTACGCGCTGCTCCAGTCGACGGTCCTCCCCGGGCCGTCGGACACGCTCTTCCTCCCGCTCGCGATCGCCAACCCGCGTCGCGCGCTCCCGCTCGCGCTCGTCCTCCTCGTCGCCGCGACGCTCGGCAGCTCGCTCTCGTGGGCGCTGGGCGCGGGGGTGCTGGGGAGCGTCGCCGGCCCCGCCGCCGACGGCTCGTTCGTCGCGCAGGCGCGGGCGACGATGGAGGACAAGGGGTGGATCTTCATCGCCGCGAGCCCGCTCACGCCGATCAGCACCAAGCTCCTCGCCTACGGCGCCGGCGCGGTCGGCTTCTCGTGGTCGGGGTTCATGCTCCCGCTCACGGCGGGGCGGCTCGTGCGCTACGCGATCCTCGTCCCGCTCATCCGCGCCGGCTACGGCGACCGCCTCCTCGCGGCGCTGGGCATCCCGCGCGAGGAGGTCGCGCGGCTCAGCGGCGCCCCACCGCGCGCGTGACGCCGAGCGAGAGCTGCATCGCGTCGACGCCGGGGTTGAGCGGCGCGGTGCCGGCGTTGCTGAGGTGCCAGTAGCCGAGCTGCAGCAGCGCGCCGGTGCGCGCCGTCACCGGCCACTCGACCGCCGCGTCGACGCGCAGCAGCGCGTTGAGCCGGCGCCCCTCGGGGATCGGGACGGCGCGCACGAACGACGCGACGCCGATGCCGGGACGGAGCGAGAGCGTCGCGCGCCCGACGCGCTGGTGGAGCCGCACCGCCACCGGCTCGACGCCCGCCGCCCACGCCGCCGCGCGCTCGCTCCACTTCGCGGGACAGGGCGACGACCGCACGTCGCGCGGGTCGAGGACGTTCGCGCAGTCGTAGAAGATGATCGCGTCGCGGGTCGGCACGCCGGTCATCCCGACGAGCGGCAGCAGCGCCGGCGCCCACGCGAGGCCGCGCCGCGCGTCGCCGAGGAGCGGCTGCCGCCACTCGAGGACGAGCGAGGGGAGGCGCCGGTCGACGATGCTGCCGAAGAAGCGCGACGGTGCGGTGCCGATCGACGTGCTCGCGTGCACGACTAGCGCCGGGCGCGCGGGGGCGTCGGGCGCCTGTCCCGCGCACGGCGCCGCGATCGCGAGCGCCGCGACCGCGACGCCCGACGCCGTGCGGAGGGCGTGCGTCGTGCCGCGCCCGCGTCTCCCGCGCGTGGTCACGGCACCGGGCGCAGCCGCGCGACGAGCGCGAGGAGCTGCGTGCGCCGCGCCGGCGTGCGCGCGTAGACCGCGAGCGAGAGCGGCGCGCCGCCGACGATCGCCGTCGGGACGTTCGCCGCCGCCGCGACGATCGCCACCGGCCCCGGTCCGGGCGCCACGCGCGGGACGAAGCTCAGCACCTGCGCCTGCACCCGCGTCGGCGCGGCGAGCCAGCAGAGCCGCCCCGACGTCCGCGTCACCGCGGCGTAGGCCGGTCCCCACGCCACCACGGTGCGCGGGTCGCGCTCGACGAGGATCCGCTCGCCGTCGGGGCCGTCGATGCGCTGCATCGTCGGCGTCGGGAGCGCGGCCGACACCACGCGGAACCCCGCCGGGAGCGCGAGCTGCAGCCGCGGCGCCCCCTCGAGCGTCACCGTCGTCGACGAGTCGAGCCCGTCGAGCACCGCGGGGAGGCAGGCGTCGAGGCCGATGGTCTGTCGCCGGAGCGTCGCGGTGTCGCCGATCCCCACGCCGGCGCTCCGCACGACGAACGCCGCCGGCGCCGCGGCATCGAGCGCGTTCGTCCCCTCGCACGCCGCGAGCCCGCCCGCGACCGCGACGACGAGCGCCGCCGCCCGCGCGCGCGCCGCGCCGGAACGCCCGTTCCCCGCCGTCCCCGCCCTCGTCACCGCCCCGGCCCCGCGCTCGCCATGCCGCAAGCTCGTCACGCGGCGCGCGGCGCGCCATGCGGCGGCGCCGGGAGCTCGAGCCGGGCCACGACGTCGTCGCCGAGGTCGCTCGGGTCGTGCGTCACGAGGAGCGTCGTCGTCCCGTGCGCGCGCTGCCAGGCGCGCACCGCGTCGCGCATCGCGGCGTGGAGCGCGGCGTCCATCGCGGCCCAGGGCTCGTCGAGGAGGAGGACGCGCGGCCCGGTCGCGAGCGCACGCGCGAGCGCGACGCGCTGGCGCTCGCCGCCGCTCAGCGTCGCCACCGCGCGCGGGTAGAGCGCGTCGACCCCGGTCGCGCGCACCGCCGCGTCGAGCGTCGCCGCGTCGCGCGCGCCGTAGGCGACGTTGCCGCGCACGTCGAGGTGCTCGAAGAGCCAGCCGCGCTGGAAGACGACCCCCGCCCGCCGCCGCTCGGGGGGCCACGACGTCACGTCGTCGTCGCCGATGATCACGCGCCCCGCGCGCGGGGCGCGCACGCCGGCGACGCACTCGAGGAGCGAGCTCTTCCCCGCCCCGACGGGGCCGAGCAGCGCCCCCGTCGCCCCCGTCGGTACGACCAGGTCGAGCGCGCGGAGCGACACCGGGCCGGCGTCGAGGGCGAGGGCGTCGAGGCGGATCATCGGGCGACGGGCGTGATGCGCGCGACGCTCGCGCGCACGGACGTCGTGCGGGCGTCCGTCACGGCGTGAACCCGCGCCGCGGCGCGCGCGTCACCTGCACGAGCACGAGCACGCCGAACGAGGCGAGCACCAGGACCGCCGCCACCGGGAGCGCCTCGCGCAGGCCGTAGGTGGTGAAGCGGTCGTAGGCGAGGACGCTCGCGACCTTCGGGTGGTAGGCGACGAGGACGATCGCGCCGAACTCGCTCGTCGCGCGTGCCCACATCGCGACCGCGCTCGCGACGAGGCCGCGCCGCGCCGCGGGGAGCGTCACGCGGCGCACCGCGCGCCACGGGTCGTCGCCGAGCGTGCGCGCCACTCCCTCGAGCCGCACGTCGACGCGCGCGATCGCCTCGCGCGCGCCGGTGACGTAGAGCGGCGCGCTCACCGCGACCATCGCCGCGACGATCCCGAGCGGCGTGCCGACGACCTCGAGCCCCGTGGTGGCGAGCGCGCGGCCGAGGGGAGTCGCGGGGGCGAGGGCGACGAGGAGCGCGAGCCCGATCACCGGGTGCGGGACGACGAGCGGGAGCTCGAGCGCCGCCTCGAGGAGCGTGCGCCCGCGGAACGAGCGCCGCGCGAGGAGCCACGCGAGCGGCGTCCCGCCGGCGACGGCGAGGAGCGTCGCGGCGGTCGCGCAGGCGGCGGTGAGCGCGAGCGCCGCGAGGAGCTGGGCGTCGCCGAGCGCGCGTGCGATGCCGCCGGCGCCCGTGGCGCCGAGCAGCGTGCCGACCGGGAGGACGAGCAGCGCGACGAGGAGCGACGCCGCGAGCACCGCCGCGCCGGCGACGAGCGGGCGCGTCACGCGCGGCGTCCCGCGGACACGGTGCTCCCGCGCGGCGCGCGCGTCACCGGCTCACTCGCGCCGCGGCGCGACCGCGGCCGGCGCGCGCGCGATGCGCACGAGCGCCGTGTCGTCGGGGGTGCCGGCGAGCGTCCACGCCGGGAGGAGCTCGAGCCCCTCCTCGCGCATCGCGGCCATCACCCCGGGATCGTGGAGCGCCGCGAGCACGGCGCGCGCCTCGCGCGGGCGCGACGCGGCGCGCGGGATCGTCGCGCCGTAGCGGATCGGCGCGCCGCGCACGGTGACGCTCTCCGCCGGTGTCGCACCGGGGACACGCGCCGTGGCGAGCGCGTAGGTCGCCGAGTCGCGCACGCTCCCGAGGTCGACGGCGTCGCCGAGTGGCACGAAGTCGAGGCGCATCGCGCGCGCGAGCGACTCGTAGCACCACGCCGCGTCGGCCTGCCCGCTCTCGAGGAGCGCGGCGAGGTCGGCCTCGCTCGGCCGCACGAGCGCCTCGGGCGACTGTGCCGCGAGCGCGCGCGCGAGCCCAGGGACGCCGGTCGCGCGCTCGGCCAGCTGCCAGACGAGGAAGGTGCGATAGCCGAGCGGCGCGCGGGCCGGGTCGGCGCGCGCGATGCGATAGCCCCCCTGCGCGAGGCGCCGCGCCCAGTCGGCGGCGCCGGGGCGGCGCTCGGCCGCGAGCCCCGGCGCGAGCGCGAGGACGACGCGGTTGCGCGCGACCGTCGCGCTCCACGCCGCGTGCGACGGCACGAGCCCCTGCTCGAGCGCCTCGGCGTCGGCGAGGATCACCAGGTCGGGGGTGCGGCCGAGCTCCCGCACGGCGCGGATCGCGTCGAGGGAGCCCATGAACTCGAGCTGGAGCCGCGTCCCCGTGCGCCGCTCGACCGCGTCGGCGACGGCCCGCAGCGGGCGCGCCAGCGAGCCGGCGGCGAAGACGGTCACGGGGGGCGGCGTCGACCCCTCGCGCCAGCCGCAGCCGGCGAGGAGCGTCGCGACACCGGCGGCGCGGAGGAGCGTACGGATCGGCATGCGGCCCCAAAGATGGCGGGGCCGACCAGCCCGTCCCACGCCGGCGGCGCGTCACGGCGGCGTGACGCCCGCCGGTGGCGCGCGCTGCATCCCGCTATCCTTCGCCCCCATGACCGACCTCGCCATCGACGTGCGCGGCGTCTCCAAGAGCTACGACCAGCACGTCGCCGTCCGGGAGCTCTCGCTCCAGGTCCCCCGCGGCATGGTGTACGGCCTGCTCGGCCCCAACGGCGCCGGCAAGACGACGACCATCCGCATGCTCCTCGACATCATCGCCCCCGACACGGGGACGATCTCGCTCCTCGGCCGCCCGCACGGCGACCGCACGGTGCTCGACAAGGTCGGCTACCTCCCCGAGGAGCGCGGCCTGTACAAGAAAATGAAGGTGCGCGAGGTGCTCCGCTTCCTCGGCGCGCTCAAGGGGCTCTCGCAGGGCGACGCCGACCGCCGCATCGACGCCTGGCTCGAGCGGCTGCAGCTGAAGAGCGAGGCGAAGGACTGGAGCACGGCGAAGGTCGACGAGCTCTCGCGCGGGATGCAGCAGAAGGTGCAGTTCACCGCGACGCTGCTGCACGACCCCGAGCTGGTGATCCTCGACGAGCCGTTCTCGGGGCTCGACCCGATCAACGCGCAGGCGATGAAGGACACCGTCGTGGCGCTCCGCGAGGCGGGGCGCACGGTGATCTTCAGCACGCACATCATGGACAACGCCGAGCGGCTCTGCGACGCGGTGTGCATCGTCTCGCGCGGCGAGAAGGTGCTCGACGGCCGCGTCGCCGACGTGAAGGCGGCGGCGGGGACGCGCGCCGTGACGGTGACCTTCGACACGACGCCCGAGGGAGCGGTGCTCGCCGTGCTGCGCGACCCGGCGCTCGTCGCCCAGCTCGACGTGCAGGGGCGCAAGGTGGAGCTCGAGACGGCGCCCGGCGCCGACGCGTCGCGGCTCCTCGCGGCGCTCGTCGGCGCGGGGGCCCACCTCGAGTCGTTCTCGCGCGTGCAGCCGTCGCTGCACCGCATCTTCCTCGAGCGCGTCGGCGCCACGGGCGTCGAGGCGGGGATGACGGGCCATGGGTAAGCTCCTCGCGGTGATCCGGCGCGAGTACCTCGAGCGCGTGCGCACGAAGTGGTTCCTCATCGCGACGCTCTTCGGGCCGCTCTTCTTCCTCGCGATCTCGCTCCTCCCGATCTGGCTCGCCTCGCGCGACGAGGGGACGCGGGAGGCCGGGAACGTCGTCGTCATCGACGCCACCGGGAACGGGCTCGCCGCCCGACTTGTCGAGGCGCTCGGCGACTCGGCCGGCGGGCGCCCCGAGATCGTCACCGTCGCCGCCGACCGCATCGCGGCGGCCGAGTCGAGCGCGACCGCCGCGGTGCGCGCGAAGCGGCGCGTCGGCTACCTCGTCCTCGACTCGGCGACGCTCGCCGGCGAGCGGGCGCGCTACGCGGGGCGCAACGCGCAGACGCTCACCGACATGCAGCGCCTCGGCCGCGCCATCGACCGCGCGGTGCTCGCCGCGCGGCTCGAGGGGACGGGGATCGCCCCCGCGCGCCTCGACTCGCTCACGAGCATCGACGTCCGCCTGCAGCGCGACGAGCTCACCGAGACGGGGCGCACCAAGGGGGGCGGGTCGCGCAACCTCGCCGGCTTCTTCGTGGCGTTCCTGCTCTACATGATCCTCGCGATCTTCGGGCAGAACATCCTGCGCTCGGTGATCGAGGAGAAGTCGACGCGCGTCGCCGAGGTGGTGGTGGCGAGCGTCAAGCCGGACACGCTCCTCCTCGGCAAGGTGCTCGGCGTGGGCGCGGTGGCGCTCACGCAGGTGCTGGTCTGGGGGGTGAGCGCGCTGGTGATCGGGAGCCGCGTCGTCCCGCTGCTCGCGCCGCAGGGGCGGGGCGGCGCGGCGGCCGCGCGCGGCGGCGCGCCGGGGGCCGGCGACGTCCTCGCCGGCGTCTCGTTCGAGCCCGGCGTCCTGGTCGCGCTCCTCCTCTTCTTCGTGCTCGGCTTCGTCTTCTTCGCCGCCTGCTACGCGGCGGTCGGCGCGATGGTCAACAGCGAGCAGGAGGCGCAGCAGGCGTCGCTCCCGGTGACGATGATGCTCGTCGCGAGCGCGGTCTTCATGCAGCCGATCCTCCTCTCGCCCAACGGCGGCATGGCACGGACGCTGAGCTTCGTCCCGTTCACGGCGCCGGTGGTGATGCCGCTCCGGCTCGCGGCTACGAGCGTGCCGGCGTGGGAGATCGCCGTCTCGCTCGCCTGCGTCGCCGCCGGGTGCGTCGCGGCGCTCTGGTTCGCGGCGCGCATCTACCGCGTCGGGCTCCTCATGTACGGCAAGCGCCCGACCGTCGCCGAGCTCGCGCGCTGGATCCGGCACGCGTGAAGGTGCTCGGGACAGCGGACAACACGTAGGGCACGTAGGACACGTAGGACACGTAGGACGGCAGGAGCGGATGAACCACAGGGGACACAGGGGTCACAGGGAACGGCTGCAGTCCCTGTGACCCCTGTGTCCCCTGTGGTTCATCCGCTCCTGCCGCCTTACGTGTCCTACGTGGCCTACGTGTTCACGGCTGTCCGACGGCGCTCACCGCGCCGCGACGAGCCCCGTCTCGTCGATGATCGCCGACTCCTGGTACGTCTCGTAGTCGGTGTTCACCGCCCAGAGGTCGGCGCGCCCCGGAGCCGGGCGGCGGCGTAGCTCGCGACGCAGCGCGCGGTCTCGGCGACGCCGAACTCGAGGAAGGCGTCACCGGCGCGGAGCGGGTAGTCGAAGAAGGCGTCGCGGTAGCGGATCCGCGTGAGCCGGTCGACCATCTCGTATTCGCCGCCGAGGACGTCGAGGAAGACGCGGTTGACGCGGGCGTCGCTCGGGAAGAAGCGGTGCGGCCCGAGGTCGACGGTGTGGCCGAAGCGCTCGATCGTGCGCGACATCCCGCCGACGGCGTCGGAGGCCTCGAGGAGGGTGACGCGGGCGCCGCGGCGCGCGAGCTCGAGGGCGACGGTCATGCCGGCGGGCCCGGCCCCGATCACCACCACGTCCGTCTCGTGCACCATCGTCTCCGGTCACGGATGCGAGTGGCACCCCGGCGACGGACGACGGCAGGTGGACCGGCGCGGCGACGGGGCGATGCCGGTCGGCGCGACGGGAGGCGGGGTTCGACCCATCCGGGGTCCTGACGTCCCTTCCCCGGATGGGTCGGGCCGCGAGGCGGATGCTGTCGAATCCGCGACCGCGGTCCCGTGGGTGGGGGGCCCGTGTCGTCGGCCGTCCGGCACTGGGAAGGCGGGCGGCCCCGGCCGTGGTGACGTGCAATCGGCGTGCCGGGCTCGGCCGTTCAGGGCCTGCCTCGTCGAGCGGGGGACGGCTATGCGGACCCGGTGTCCCGGGGCCCGTCCGCCTGCAGCACCGCGTCGAGGGCACGGCGATAGGTGTCGGGATCGACGGCCGGATAGCGGTACAGCGCGGGGGCGGCGCGCTCGAACGCCGCACGGAGCCCGTCGGGCGAGACGAGGCCCGCGTCCAGCATCGCCTTGACGTCACGTAAGCGGCTTGCGCTCACGGACCAAGTCGACGGGGCGAGGAGCCCCTCTGCTCCGCGCATCGCGCGGTGCCCGAGCCTTCCCGGAACGCGCTCGTCCGGTCCGTGGCCGCGCCGCGCCACATGGCGTCGTCCCGACGCGACACGGGGACGTCGCCGCGCTGGCGGCCCCGTCCCCGTGTCGGATCGCGCCCCAGCGGCGGTGTCGCGGCGCGCGGGTGCGTCCCGCTCAGGCGCTCGTCGCGCAGTGCCGGTCGAACGCCCCCACGAGGTCCTGCGCGATCTCGGTCGCGCTCCGCCCCTCGATCTGGTGGCGCTCGAGCATGAACACCAGCTTGCCGTCCTTGAGGAGCCCCATGCTCGGGCTGCTCGGCCGGTAGCCGGTGAAGGCGGCGCGCGCGCGCTGCGTCGCGTCGACGTCGTTGCCGGCGAAGACGGTGATCGCGCGCGTCGGCACGGTCGCGTGCTGCATCGCCGCGCGCACCGCCGGCCGCGCGTTGCGCGCCGCGCAGCCGCAGACGCTGTTCACCACCACCAGCGTCGTCCCCGGCGCCGCGAGCGCCGCCTCCACCTCGGCCGCCGTGCGCGCCTCGGCGACGCCCGCCTCCACCAGCTCGGCGCGCATCGGCGCCACGAACCGCTCGTCGTACATCGTGCCCTGCTCCCGTGAAAAAGGGGTGATCGATGGGGAATGACGGCGACGCGCGCTCAGAAGAGCACGTCGTCGAGCACGTCGGTGTCGCGCACGAGCGCGAGGATCGCGGCCTGCGGGACGACGAGGTAGCGGTCGCCCTCGAAGGTGATCTCGACCGACGCCTTCCTGAAGAAGAGGGCGTAGTCGCCCTCGCGCGCCTGCATCGGGACGAAGCGCCCCTCGCCGCGCGGGCGCTCGCCGAGCTTCCAGGGCTCGTCGGTGTCCTGCGCGCCGAGGTCGGGCATCGGGAGGCCGGGGCCGGTGGCGACGATGCGCCCCCCCTGCACCGCCTGGCTGTCGATCGCGGTCGAGGGGAGGTAGAGCCCCACCTTGCTCCGCTCCTCGCCGTCCTCGATGGCGACGAGGACGCGGTCGCCGACGACGATGAGTTCCTTGTTCTTCTTGCGCACCATGGCTCCTGCGGCTGCGGCGCCCGCGTGACGGGCGCGTGACGTCCGCAAGCTACAACGGGCGGGGAGGGCGGGTGTTCCGGGGGTGGACGTCGGGATGCGGCGGCGGCATGCGCGGAACGCTCGTTCACCCGAGACTCGGGAGCGACAGATGGCGGGGCCGCCCGGGCCCTGCCCGCTCCCCGGGGCGAGACCGCCCCGCACGCCCGCACGCCCCGACGATCCCATGGACCGCGCCCGCGCCGCCTTCACCGCCGCCCGCTCGACGCCCGCCCTCCTCCCCGCCTTCCACGATGCCGTCGTCACGGACATGACCGCGCACGTCGGCTCGACGCGGGCGAGTCTCTGGGTGTTCGAGGAGTACGGCACGCGCATCCGCTGCCTCTCGCTCCTCGACACGCGCACCGGCGCCTACCACCGCGGCGCGACGCTCGCCGAAGCCGACTTCCCGGCCTACTTCGAGGCGATCCGCACCGACCTCAAGGTCGTCGCCCCGCTCGCGGCGGTGCACCCGGCCACGATGTGTTTCGACGAGGCGTACTTCGCCCCGAACGACATCCGCTCGCTCCTCGACCACGTCGTGCTGGTGAACGACGCGCCCGTGGCGGTGCTCTGCTGCGAGCACTGCGGCGAGCCGCGCGACTGGACGCCGGCGCACGCCGCCTATCTCGAGCAGATGGCGGTGCTGGTGAAGATGGCGCTCAAGATCGTGCCGGCGGCGCAGGCGGCCTAAGGGCACTGCCGGGCGAGACGACGGGGGGCCGGCTCAGCGCGGCCGCACGAGGTGGAACGCCTCCTGACGACGGTACCCCCACCGCACGCGCCCGGCCGCGTCGACGATCACGTCCTCCTCCTGCCCCATCCGCACCGGCTGGCCGTCCCACTCGGCCACCGGCGTCGTCGCCTGCAGCTCGATGCTGTACCACATCCCCGGCATCACCACGTGGTCGCCGCGCCCCGGCACGCCGTCCTGGTAGTCCCACAGCCCGACGAGCGCCCCGGCGCCGTGGCCGTGCAGCCCGATCGGGTGCGAGTAGATCGTCCCGTCGATCCCCTCGCGCTGCATCCGCGTGCGGATCGCGGCGAGGATCGCGTTGCCGGTCCGCCCGGGGCGCAGCTCGTCGACGTGGATGTCCTGCAGCCGGTTGCTCCGCGCGAGCGCGGCACGCAGCCCCGCCGGCGCGTCGGTCTCGCCCTCGCGCAGCACGTAGCCCATGTGCTGCGTGTCGGTGTTGAGGCGCATCGCGGTGATCCCGAAGTCGCAGTGCAGCACGTCGCCGCGCTGGATCACGGGATCCTCGCCGAGTGACGCCCCGGTCGCGCCCCTCCGCTGCACCGTCACGCTCGGCTGGAACCAGGTCGCGAGCCCGAGGTCGGCGACGCGCTGCCGCATCCACCAGACCACGTCGCTCGTGCGCGTCGTCCCCGGGACGATCACCCGCTCGCTGAACGCCTCGGCGATGATGTCCCACGTCACGCGGTTCATCCGTTCGAAGGTCGCCTCCTCCTCGGGGAGCCGCGCCGCGATCAGGTCGACCGCCAGCCGCCCCGCGCGCACCACCTGCGGCGTCCACGTGCCGTCGCCCCGCAGCACGCCGCGCGCCGTCATCCCCTCGAGCTCCCCGGCGGTGAGGCCGTCGGCGAAGGCGAAGGTGGTGTCCACGTCGATCGCGACGCGGCGCGGGCGGCGCTCGCGCACGAGGTCGCGCAGCACGTCCCACTGCGGCGCCCCCCAGAGTTCGGCCGTGGTGGCGCCGCTCGAGACGTTGCGGGCCGGCGCGGTGGCGCGCACCGCGCGATAGAGCCCGCCCTGCGACGTACCGCCGAGCGCGATGCGCTCGACCCCCTGCGACGGGCCGCGGTCGAAGAAGACGTAGATCGTGCGGCGCCGCGCGGCGAAGGTCGTCGGCGAGACGAGCGCGCCGAAGACGGGATCCTCGTTGTACTCGCGCATCGGCACGATCCACATGTCGATCGAGTCGCGGCGCATCAGCGCGGGGAGGACGCGCTGGAGGCGGAGCGCGAGCCACCGCTGCTGCCGCTCGGCCCACTCGCGCTGCGTGCCGAAGGGGCGGAGCGAGTCGGCGCCCGTGTCGGTGTCGTGGCGCACGGCGGGGCGCTGCGCGGCGGTCGGGGCGGCGGCGAGCGTCGTCGCGGCCGCGAGGGCGAGGGCGAGGCGGGACATGCGCGCACGCTACGGTCGCGCGCGCGGGGGCGCGAGGGCGGTGCGCGGCGGCCGTCGCGTGCGCGCCGCGACGCACGGCGTCCCTGCGCGGCGTCTCAGCGCGCCGCGTCGTCGCCCGGTTCGTCGACCACCACGCTCCCCGTCGCCACCGCCGCGCGTCGCATCGCCTGCACCACGAGCGCGAGCACGGTGGCGTAGAGGCCGAGCGTGAGGAGCCGCAGGAGCAGCGTCCAGAAGGCCTGCCCGGGGAGGTCGGCCCACGTCGCCTTGCCGCTCCCCATCGGCTCGAGGCCGACGGCGACGAGCAGCGCGGCGGTCGCCACCTCGGCCGCCGCGACGACGAGCGCGAAGACGGGGACGCGCCAGAGCCAGCGCCTGAGGGGGTAGTTGCCGAGGTGCAGCGTCGCCGCGCCGAAGACGAGCACGATCCCGACCGCGTAGACGAGCGCGAGCCAGAGCCAGCTCGTGACGGGGCCCGCGAGGAGCGCGAGGGTGCGCACGAGGTGCCAGGCGACGCCGGTCGCGGCGGCCACGGGGAGGAGCGCGCGGCTCCAGCCGCGCACCGCGCTCGCCTCGTACTGCTCCCAGAGCCCCATGACCTGCGGGCGCGGCGTGGCGGGGCTCATGCCCGCAAGCTCATCGCGCCGCGGGCGGGGGCGCAAGGCGCGCGACGAGCCACGGGAGCGAGCGGGCCGCGGCGGCGCGCCACCAGCTCCACGCGTGCGTCCCCGGCAGGTCGTCGCCGGCGAGCGGCACGCCGCGGGCCGCGCAGGCGGTGCGGAAGGCGCGCGTCTGCGGGGCGTAGCGGTCCTCGTTGCCGACGTCGGCCCAGAGCGCGGGGAGCGGCGCGCCGCGCGCCCGCGCGCGGTCGAGCAGCCGCGCGGGATCGCGCGCGGTCCAGCTCACCGAGTCGGCGCCGAACGCCGCCTCGAGCGAGGCCCAGACGCGCGTGTAGTGCGCCTCGAGCGCGCGCACGCGCCGGCGCCCGCCCCACGGGACGCCGTCGGCCGGGAGCGCCGGCGCGAGCACCCCCGAATGGCTCGCCGCCGCGGCGAAGACCTCGGGGTAGCGGAGCGCGATCGTGATCGCGCCGTAGCCCCCCATGCTCAGCCCCATCACCGCGCGCCCCTCGCGCCGCGCGTCGGTGCGCCACGTCGAGTCGACCCTCGCGACGAGGTCGCGCGCGACGTAGTCGTCGTACTTCCCCCACGGCACGCAGTACGTGTCGGCGTTCTCGTCGCGCGGCGTGCGGCGGCACCCCGCGACGTCGACGAGCTGCGCCCACGTCGTCCACCAGCCGTCGTCGCCGTCGGGCATGACGACGATCGGCGCGCGCATCCCCGCGGCCGCGAGCGAGTCGAGCGTGCGGTCGAGCCCCCCGAGCGCCACCCAGTCGGTCTCGCGCCCCCACGCGCCGTGGAGCGCGTACACCACGGGGTACCGGCGCGTCGTGTCGCGCGCGTCGTACCCCGGGGGCGTCCAGACCACGAACTTCTTCCACGCCCCGAGCGCGTTCGACCGGAGCGAGTCGGTGGTCACGCTGCCGCGTGCCGGCGGCTGCGCCCGCGCGACGTCCGGCACCGCGCCCAGCAGCGTTGCCACCATGGTCACCACCATCGTGACCACGACGAACCGGGCGCAGCGCGGAACCGCGTCAACACGGAGGCGCGGAGGATCGCCGGAGGACGGAGGGGCGTGCTGGACCGCTGAACACGAAGGACGCAAGGAAGGCAGCAAGTCTTTCGGTTCTCTTCGTGTCCTTTGCGTTGCGCGGTTCGAGGTGCCCTCCGTCCTCCGGCGGTCCTCCGCGCCTCCGTGTTGACGCGGTTCCGCGATGCGCCCGCCTCCGTGGTGACGCGGTTCCGCGGTGCCCACCCCGCGACGACGCCGGACGGCTCGCGACGTGCTCACGTCAGGAACTCGTGCAGCAGCGAGTGGAAGTGGTGCACGCCGACCTCGCGCGCGGCGGAGTAGCGGCCGCGGTCGTAGACGCGCGAGCGGAGGTTGCGCTGCACCGCCTCGCAGATCTCGATGTCCTCGCGCTGGATCTCGTCGCTGAACGCGACCAGCCGCGCCCAGGCCGGGTCGGTCGCGGGGTCGGCGGGCGGGCGGCGCGCGTACCACTCGAAGCGCACGCGCGTCCGGTCGGGGCCGAGCGGGACGACGACGTTCGTCTGCAGCTGGTCGAGGTAGACGTTGAGCATCGTGTTCGGGAAGCACCACAGGTACTCGGCCTCGGCGCGCGTCCCCTCGCCCGCGACGTACTGCCGCTCCGCCCCCCCGCCCTCCCTGAGCGGCGCCACCTGCCGGCTGAACCAGCGGTGCGGCTCGACGCGGTAGGCGTCGTAGTCGAGCTCGCGGTGCAGCCCGGGGTGCACCATCGGGAGGTGGTACCCCTCGAGGTAGTTGTCGACGTAGACCTTCCAGTTGCAGGCGAGCTCGTAGTCCTTGCGCATCACCCAGCGCATCTCGTGCACGCCGAAGTCGCTCACGAGCGCCTCGACGCCCGCCATCACCTCCGCGAGCGGCGGCGCCTTGGCATCGAGGTTCACGAAGACGAGCGGCCCCCACGTCGCGACCTGCACGGGCCAGAGGCGCACCGCCGCGGGGTCGAAGCGCGCCGTCCCCTCCATCTCCGGCGCGCGCAGCAGCGTGCCGTCGAGGCGGAAGGTCCAGCCGTGGTAGCGGCACTGGAGCGTCTTCCGCGAGCCGCACCCCTGCGCCACCGGCCCCGCGCGGTGCGGGCAGACGTTGTGGAAGGCGCGCAGCCCGTCGTCGTCGCGCACGACGACGATCCCCTCGCCCGCCACCTCGGCGGTGAGGAAGTCGCCGGTGCCCGCCACCTGCCCCGTGTGGCCGACGAGCTGCCAGGTGCGGCCGAAGACCTTGTCGGTCTCGAGCGCGAGGTAGACCGGGTCGACGTAGAGCCGCGCCGGGATCGTCGCGGCACGCGCGATGTCGGGATCGAACGGGAAGACGAGGGACATGGGCGGCGCTCGGAATGCGTGCGGCGACGGCGGCGTGCGGCGAAGCGTACACCGCGCCTCGCCGCGCCGCGAGCGATCAGCGCGGCGCCCCGCGCCCGCGCAGCCGGACGTGGAGCGGCGTCCCCGCGACGATCGCGAGGAAGCCCCACATCGCCGGCTCGGGCCCCGTCCCGTACATCGTCCAGAGGACGAAGGCGAAGGCGAGCGTCGCCTGCCACGCCACCGCGCGCGCGGTGCGCGCGTCGTAGCGGTCGGGGTGGCGGCGCGACAGCAGGAGCTCGGCCGCGCACGTGTAGAGGTGCGGGAGGAGCGTCGTGAGGATCGCGAGCAGGACGACGAAGCGGAAGACGCCGAGGAGCGAGCGCGTGAAGTAGAGCCCGAGGAGCGCCGAGGGGACGACGGTGCCGGCGACGAGCGCGACCCACGGCGTCCCGGTGCGCGGGTGGAGCCGGGCGAGCGGCGCGGGGAAGAGCCCGTCGGCCGCCGCGGTGACGGGGATGCGCCCGGCCATGAGGATCCACCCGTTGAGCGTCGCGACGTTGCTCCCGAGCGCGGCGAGCCCCACCGCGACGCCGGCCCACGCCCCCAGCGTGCGCTCGGCGACCAGCGCGACGGGGCGCGTGCTCGTCGCCAGCTCGGCGTTGGGGACGCTCGCGGCGATCGCGACCGCGGCGAGCAGGTAGGTGCCGGTCGCGATCCAGAAGCCGAGCATCGTCGCGCGCCCCACGACGTCGCCGCCGCCGCGCACCTCGCTCGCGGGGACGGTCGCGCTCTCGACGCCGCTGTACGCCCAGACGATGAGCGCGCACGCCGGCGCGAGCGCCCCCCATCCCTCGGGGGCGAAGGGGCGCAGGTTCGCCGCGTCGGTCGCGGGGAGCGCCGCGAGCGACGTCGCGACGAGCGCCACGACCGTGACGCCCATCAGCGCGATCGAGAGCCGCGCGCCGTGCTGCACGCCGGCGACGTTGAGCGCGCAGAGCCCCCAGAGGAGCCCCTGCGCGAGGAGGAACTGGAGCAGCGGGCTCGCCGCGAGGGGCGCCGAGAAGGCGGTCGCGTAGCCGATCACCCCGGTGACGATCGCGGCGTTGCCGAGCGTCGCCGAGAGCCAGTAGCTCCACGTCACCTGGAAGGCGGCGAAGTCGCCGAAGGCCTCGCGCACGTAGACGTACGGCCCGCCCGTCACCGGCCAGCGCGCGCCGAGCCGCGCGTAGGTGCGCGCGACGAACCAGTAGCCGAGCGCCGTGATCCCCCACGCCACGATCGCCGCCGGCCCCGCCGCCTCGGCCAGCGACGCGGGGAGCGTCCAGATCGACGTCCCCACCATGTTCCCGACCGCCAGCGCGACGACGCCGAGGAGCGTCAGGCGCCGCGGCGGTGCGGCGGGCGTCGTCGTCTCGCGCATCACGACTCCGGGCGACGCGCGGGTTCGTCGGACCGCGTCAACACGGAGACACGGAGGATGGCCGGAGGACGGAGGGAACGACGCGACGCGACGGACACGGAGCGCACGGAACGGAGAACCCCCTGCCGTTCACTTCGCGCCCGTCCCGTCGTGCCGTTCCCTCCGTCCTCCGGCCGTCCTCCGTGTCTCCGTGTCGACGCGGTTCCAGCGATGCCGCGAAGAACGCGAGGGCACGGGCACGGCACGATCACCGGTAGAGGTGCCCGATGCGCGACCAGCGGATGTCGGTGAGGAAGGGGAGCGCGCGGTCGGAGTCGTCGGCGTTGTAGCTGTAGTAGACGAAGACCGGGCGGCCGCGCACGTTCTCGCGCGGGACGAGCCCCCAGTAGCGCGAGTCCTTGCTCTGGTAGCGGTTGTCGCCGAGCATGAAGAGCATGCCCGGGGGGACGACGAGCGGCCCCCAGTCGTCGTGCGTCGGCACGGCGGGCGGGTCGCCGAAGCGCGAGCCGCGGATCTCGTGGCGCTTCTGCCACTCGAAGAGCGGGTGCGTCTCGTTGGCGCCGACGACGTCGGTGCTCTCGTCGTCGCGCTGCGGCTTCGCGACGCCGTTGACGTGCAGGACGCCGCCGCGCATGTGGAGCGTGTCGCCGCCGACGCCCTGCAGCCGCTTCACGAGCGTCGGCGTCGGGTCCCACGGCTGGTCGACCTGCGGCGGCGAGACGAAGACGACGATGTCGCCCCGTTCCGGCTCGTCGTAGCCCGGGAGGTTCACGTCGGTGAAGGGGACGTGCGGGCCGTAGGCGAGCTTGTTCACGAAGAGCCAGTCGCCGACGAGCATCTCCGGCACCATCGAGGGGCTCGGGATGCGGAACGCCTCGAGCAGGAAGGTGCGGACGAACAGGAAGAGGAGGATCGGGACGGTCCACCCCTTGAGGAACTCGACGATCCTGTTGCCGCCGCCCGGTGCCTTCGCGACGGCGCCACCGCGCGCCTCGGCGACGACGTTGCGCGCGGGGGGCGCGGCGGGGGCGGGGGAGGTGGGCTCGGGCGACACGATCGGGCGCGCGACGCGGAGGGAGGGAACGATCGCGGGCCGGTCCTCGCGCACGAGGCCGGCCCGCGGTCCGGACATCCGGAAGATAACCCGCCCCGGGGGGCGGGATCCGTCCTCAGCCCTTGAGGTGCTTGCCGAGGATGCCCGTGAGCTCGAACATCGTCACCTGCTTCTTGCCGCCGAAGACGACCTTGAGCTTCTCGTCGGCGTTGATGTTCCGCTTGTTCTTGGCGTCCTGCAGGCCGTTCTTCTTGATGTAGTCCCAGATGCGCGAGACGAACTCGGTGCGCGGGCCGGGCTTCGGGCCGACGACCGCGGCGAGCTCGGGGCTCGGCGTCATGGGCTTGTTGAACGCGCTGTTGCCGGCCGCCTTGCGCGCGGCCTTCTTCGCCGGCGCCTTCTTGGCCGCGGCCTTCTTCGCCGGCGCCTTCTTCACGGCGGCCTTCTTCGCCGGGGCCTTCTTGGCGGCGGCCTTCTTGGCCGCCTTCTTCGCCGCCTTCTTCGCAGGGCTCATCGCGGGTCCTCGGGGAGAGTGGACACTCGACGGAATGCCTCGGGCCCGACCGGGCGCCGTTCCATCGGTCACGTACCGCCGCGGCGACCGCCACGCGCAGGACACGCGACGGGCGTCAAGGTACTACCACGCGAGAGGGGCGCAACAGCGGGGCGACGCGGTTTTCCCTCGGAGAATGGCCGTTATTCCCTCGGGCGGCGCCCTGCGCGGGTGGAAGACCGTCGAGGTGCACCACAGGGGGCACAGGGGACACAGGGGACCGCAGAACGTGGAGGTGTCCCCTGTTCTCCCCTGTGTCCCCTGTGCCCCCTGTGGTGCACCTCGACGGTCTTCCACCCGCGCAGGGCCCGGCTCAGGCTCCCTCGTCGCGCTCGAAGCCGCGCAGGAGCGCCATCATCCGCAGGTCGAGCGGATCGGCCGCGGGATCGTCGTCCGCCTGCGGGACGTCGCTCTGCGGCGTCTCGAGGAGGAGCGGGATCGCGCGCGTGCGCGGGTCGCGCAGGAGCCAGCGGAAGGGCTCCGCGCCGATCGCCCCCTCGCCGAGGAGCATGTGGCGGTCCTTGTTCGAGCCGAGGGCGCCCTGCGAGTCGTTGAGGTGCACGAAGTCGGGCCCCGCCCCGGCCGCCGCCTCGAAGGCGTCGAGCACGCCGCGGCACGCGTCCTCGCTCGCCGCGAGGTCGTAGCCGCTCGCGTAGAGGTGGCAGGTGTCGAGCCCGTAGCCCGCCCGCGCGCGCAGCGACGCCGGGAGGCGCGCGAGGATCCCCCCGACCTCCTCGGCCGTCCGCCCGACGGTGGTGCCGGCGCCGGCGGAGTTCTCGACGAGCAGCTTCGTGTCGCCGTCGACCGTCTCGAGCGCGCGGACCATCGCCGCCGCGACGCGGTCGAGCGCCCCCTCGCGGTCGCCGTCGGTCGCCGCCCCGGGGTGGAAGCACACCCCGCGCGCGCCGAGGGCGGTCGAGCGCTCGAGCTCCTTCGCGAGCGCGGTCGCGGCGCGCTCCCACTTCTCGGGCTCGGGCGTCGCGGTGTTGAGGACGTAGCCGGCGTGCACGATCACCGCGTCGCGCGCGATCCCCGCCTCCTCGAGCGCGGCGTGGAAGGCGCGCACGCGCTCGGGCTTCATGCCCACCTTCTCGTTGTAGTACTTCGGGACGGCGGTGAAGACCTGCAGGGCGGTCATCCCGGCGTTGCCGGCGCGGCGCGCGGCCATGGCGATGCCGCCGGCGTCGATGGTGTGGGCGCCGATGAGGCGGGGCATGCGAGGGGCTCCGGGAGCGAGGGGGCGCGTCGAAGCTACGCGCCGCGCGGTCAGCGCGTGACGATCCGCCCCGCGCGCACCACCACCGCGTCGCCGCGCGGCGACGTCTCGCGCCACCCGACGACGACCCGCCCCCCGGTGACGACGACGCGGGGGTCCGACGCCGGCTGCTGCCCCGGGTTCACGCGCACGAGCCGCGCGGTCTGCTCGAAGAGGTGCCCGCCGGTGAGCGAGAGGTGGAGCGCGATGCGGCCGCGCGCGCTGTTCGGGTCCTCGTAGGCGATGGCGACGGTGTCGCCGTGCGAGGCGATGGCGGTGCGGGCGGGGAGATCGCCGTAGACGAGCGCCGTCGGCGGCTCGAAGCGCGTCGCGCGCGGGTCCATGAGGTGCGCGTAGAAGAGCCCGGGCCCCTCGACGGCCTGCGACCAGTAGGCGAGGTGCACGTAGCCGTTCACCGAGTCGACGGCGATCGCCGGCGCGGGGCGCGCGCAGCCGACGGGCGCGCGGTCGAGCGTGTCGACGACGAGGGTGCGCGCGTCGACGCTGTCGCCGGGCGCGCGCACGGCCGCCTCGAGGACGGCGCTCGCGTCGGGGCGGAGGCGCCACCACGCGCGCCACGTCGCGCCGTCGCGCGTGCGCCGCTCGACCACGGCGCAGCGGCCGGCGGCGTCGGGGCGCGGGACCACGCTGTCGGCGAACGCGGCGTCGCGCTCGCCGTCGGGCGCGACCGGCGACGTGCTCCCGGTGTCCGCGGGGGTGACACGGCCGTCGGTGGCGAGCACGAACGGCGCCGTCACCGCGATGCCGGGCGTGGTGCGCGGCGGCTCCCACTCGACGGGCGGGGCGTCGGCGGCGCAGGCGGCGACGGCGACGAGGAGCGGGAGCGGGAGCGGGCGACGGACCGACGACGACATGGCGACAAGCTAGCCGATCCGGCGCGCTAGCTTTCCCCCGCACGCCGCGCGCCCCCGCGCGCGCCCCTCCACGCATCGCCACGCCTCGTCATGTCGACGCCGATCGTCGCCCCCGTGGGCGCCTCGCAGTTCGCCGGCCAGCGCTCGGTCCACCCGCCGGTCAACGAGCCGGTCCTCTCCTACGCCCCCAACACCCCCGAGCGCGCCGCGCTCCAGACGCGGCTCGCCGCGATGGCGGCCGAGCGGATCGAGATCCCGGTCGTCGTCGGCGGGGAGCGCGTCCACACGGGGCGCACCGGCGAGGCGGTCATGCCGCACGCGCACCGCCACGTCCTCGCCGACTGGCACAAGGCCGGCCCGGCCGAGGTCGAGCGCGCGATCGCGGCGAGCGCGAAGGCGGCGAAGGAGTGGGCCGCCTGGTCGTTCGAGGACCGCGCCGCCGTCTTCCTCAAGGCCGCCGAGCTCCTCGCCACCACCTGGCGGTCGACGCTCAACGCCGCCACGATGCTCGGCCAGGGGAAGACCGCGCACCAGGCGGAGATCGACAGCGCCTGCGAGCTGATCGACTTCTGGCGCTTCAACGTGCACTTCGCGCAGGAGCTCCTCCGCGAGCAGCCGGTGAGCACGAACGCGATGTGGAACGTGCTCGACTACCGCCCGCTCGAGGGCTTCGTCTACGCGGTCACGCCGTTCAACTTCACCGCGATCGGCGGCAACCTCCCCACCGCCCCCGCGCTCATGGGGAACACGGTGATCTGGAAGCCGGCGAGCACCGCGTTGCCGAGCGCGTGGTGCATCTACCGCCTCCTCGAGGAGGCGGGGCTCCCGCCGGGGGTGATCAACTTCCTCCCGGGCGACGCGGGGCCGATCTCCGACGCGCTCCTCGCCCACCGCGACCTCGCCGGCGTGCACTTCACCGGCTCGACGGGGGTCTTCAACGGGATGTGGCGCACGATCGGCGCCAACATGGGCCGGTACCGCTCGTACCCGCGCATCGTCGGCGAGACCGGGGGCAAGGACTTCATCGTCGCGCACCCCTCGGCCGACGTGCAGGCGCTCGCGGTCGCGATCGTGCGCGGCGGCTTCGAGTACCAGGGGCAGAAGTGCAGCGCGGCGAGCCGCGTCTACGTGCCGACGTCGCTCTGGCGCGAGCTGAAGGACCGCCTCGTCGGCATGATCGCCGAGATCAAGCAGGGCGACCCGCGCGACTTCTCGAACTTCATGGGCGCCGTCATCGACCGGAAGGCGTACGACAAGCACGTCGAGTACCAGGCACTCGCGGCGCGCGAGGGCGAGGTGATCACCGGCGGCGGGGCGAGCGACGACGTGGGGTACTTCGTGCAGCCGACGCTCGTGCGCGTCGACGACGCCGCGCACCGCCTCCTGCAGGAGGAGATCTTCGGCCCGATCGTCACGCTCCACGTCTACGACGACGCGAAGTGGCTCGACGTGCTGCGGCTGGTCGACGAGACGAGCCCCTACGCCCTCACCGGCGCCGTCTTCGCGCAGGAGCGCCAGGCCGCGCTCGACGCGATGGCCGCGCTGCGGCAGGCCGCGGGCAACTTCTACATCAACGACAAGCCCACCGGCGCCGTCGTCGGCCAGCAGCCCTTCGGCGGCGCGCGCGCGAGCGGCACCAACGACAAGGCGGGCTCCAAGCTCAACCTCGTCCGCTGGGTGAGCGCGCGCGCCGTCAAGGAGACGTACGTGCCGCCGACGGACTGGCGCTACCCCTTCCTCGCCGAGTGATCGCGTGGCACGTACCGTGTCGCGCGCACATCGCTCGACCGCGTCAACACGGAGACACGGAGGACGGCCGGAGGACGGAGTCGGCGCGCGGGGCTCCCTTTCGCTCCCCCTCGAACGACGACTCCTGGAGTGGCAGCGGGTGGGAGCTTCGCGCGCCGACTCCGTCCTCCGTGTCTCCGTGTTGACGCGGTCGAGCGATCGTCCGGCGGCACGAGCGCTCGCACCGCACACCCGGAGGAGCCCGACCCATGCCCGACCCGATCTTCATCCACTACCACCTCCTCGACGTCTTCACCGGCACGCGCTTCGGCGGCAACCCGCTCGCGGTGGTGCTCCACGGGGCCGAGGCGCTCACGGACGCGCAGCTCCAGCAGGTGGCGCGCGAGTTCAACCTGAGCGAGACGACCTTCGTTTACCCGCCCGCCGACGCGGCGCACACGAAGCGCGTGCGGATCTTCACGCCCGCGCGCGAGCTCCCCTTCGCGGGGCACCCGACGGTCGGCACCGCGATCGCGCTCGCGCTCGCGGGCGAGGTGGCGGCCCCCGAGGCGGGCGAGCACGAGCAGGTGCTCGAGCTCGCGGTGGGGCCGACGCGCGTGCGCGTCCGCTCGCGCGACGGGCTCGCGCACCATGCGCAGCTCGCGGTCGCGCGCCTCCCCGAGGAGGAGCCCCCGCTCGACCGCGCCCTCGTCGCCGCCGCGCTCGGCCTGGCCGAGGGCGACCTCCTCGGCGGCGACGTGCACGCGCCGGCGGTGAGCGGCTGCGGGACGCCGTTCCTCATGGTGCCGCTCGCGACGCACGACGCGCTCCGGCGCGCCGCGATCCGGCACGACGCGTGGGGCGCGACGCTCGCCGGCACCTCGGCCGAGATGGTGTGCGTCTTCACCGCCGACGGCGCGGGCGACGGCGTCGACCTGCACGCCCGCGTCTTCGTCCCCTCCGACGGCATCCCCGAGGACCCCGCCACCGGGAGCGCGATCGCGGGGCTCGGCGGCTACCTCGCGCGCCGCACGCCGCGCGGCGACGGCACGCTCTCATGGACCGTCTCGCAGGGCGTCGAGATGGGGCGGCCGTCGCGGCTCGAGCTCGAAGTGGACAAGGCGGGCGGCGCGATCACCGCGGTGCGCGTCGCGGGCGAGGCGGTCTGGCTCGGCGAGGGGCGGCTGCGCGTCGCGTGAGCGTCAGCGCTCTTTCAGCATCGACGGGAGTCACCACAGGGGGCACAGGGGACACAGGGAGGGCGAGGCGACAGTCGGTCTTCGCAGTCCCTGTGTCCCCTGTGCCCCCTGTGGTGACTCCCGTCGATGCTGAAAGAGCGCTGACGCTCACCGCAGCCGATCGAGGTACCGCGCCGGCGATGCGAGGAAGTCGCGCGTGAGCCGCACGTGGTCGGTCTCGTCCCATGCGACCTCCGCCGGCGCACCGCCCTCGTCGAACGAGTAGACCCGCGCCCCGGGGATCGCGAGCAGGATCGGCGAATGGGTCGCGATCACGAACTGGCTGCCCGCATCGACCGCCTGCAGCACGAGCGAGACGAGCGCGAGCTGCCGCTGCGGCGAGAGCGCGGCCTCGGGCTCGTCGAGGAGGTACAGGCCCTCGGGGACGATCCGCCGCTGGAAGAAGGCGAGGAACGCCTCGCCGTGGCTTTGCGCGTCGACGTCGTCGCCGTAGCGCTCCGCGAGCGCCGAGAGCGACGCGTACACCGGCCCCTTCGCGAGCGCGCGCGCGTGCGGCGAGGCGTCGGCCAGCTCGACATCGATCTCGGCGAGCCGCGCCTCGAGCGACGCCCGCTCGCGCCCGACCGAGAGCTGCCAGGCGAAGAAGTCCTCGGCCCGGAGGAAGAAGCCGCGCCGCATGCGCACCGCCCACGCGAGCGTCATCCGCTCGGCCAGCGCCCGCTGCGCCGCGAGCGACGGGTCGTCGCCCGCCGACTGGTGCGCCCCCGCGACCGGGAGCGCCGCGCGGATCGCGAGCGCCTCGAGGAGCGTGCTCTTCCCGCTCCCGTTCTCGCCCACGAGGCAGGTCACCGCGGCCGAGAGATCGAGCGACGCGAGCGCGCGCACCGCCGGCACCGTGAACGGGAAGGCGCGCGCGACCGGCTCGTCGTCCGCGGGCTGCGCGATGCGCACCGCGAGCAGCCGCGGCACGATCGCCTTCGTGGCGCGCCGCGCGGTCGCCGCCGCCTCGCGCGCCTCGTCCGCCTTCGCGGCCTTGGCCCCGGCGCGTGTCGCCTTCCGCGCGCCCCCCGTGGCACCGCGTCCGGTGCGTCGTTCGCTCATCGTCCGTGCGTGTGGGGATCGTGCTCGCTCGGCGAGCATCGGGATTCACCGCGGAGGCGCAGAGGTGCCGTGGGGGACGATCGTCCCCGTGACGCACCGATGCTCTGCGCCTCCGCGGTGCACCGCGATGCGCGCCCCACGCGCACTCACCCCGTGACGTGCCGGATCCGGTTCTGCGCGTCGACGAAGACCTTGCGCGGGGCGAAGTCGGCCCGGAGCTCGGCGTCGTCGAACGAGCCGAAGGCGATGATGATCACGAGGTCGCCCACCTGCGCGAGACGCGCCGCGGCGCCGTTGAGCTGGATCGCCCCCGAGTCGCGCTCGCCGACGATCGTGTAGGTCTCGAACCGGTCGCCGGTGTTCACGTTCACCACCAGCACCTTCTCGTACGGGCGCAGGTCGGCGGCCTCGAGGAGCGCCTGGTCGATCGTGATCGACCCCTCGTAGTGGAGGTCGGCCCCGGTCACGGTGGCGCGGTGGATCTTGGCTCGGCACATGATGCGACGCATGGCCCCAAGATACCCGCCGCCCGGGCCGGCCGGTCCCGAACGTGGCCCGCCGGTCACGTTTCGTGACCGGCGCTTGGCGACCGCGACCGGCCGCGACACCGTATCGGCCATGCCACGCCTCCCCCTCCGCGTCGCCGCGCTCGCGCTCCTCGCCGCCGCGCCGCTCCTCGCCCAGCCCTCGCCCGCCCCGCGCCCCGCCGGCCCGTCCGACGCGGCGACGATGGTCCGCCGCACGCAGCTCGTCCTCCCCCCCGCCGGCTGGCGCATCGGCGCGATGATCGAGCGCGCCCCCGCCGCCGACGTGGCCGAGGGGGGCGCGCCGGGTTTCCCCGCCTCGCAGGCGCTGACGCGGACGCAGCTCCGCCTCGGCTTCCCCACGTACCGGCGCGGGCTCTATCGCACCGTCGTCACCAACGAGGTGGCGGTCGACGAGTACCGGATGGACTACGGCGACGGCGCGCTCAGGGGCGTGATCTGCTCGCTCCTCCCGGGCGCCCCGTGCACGCCGCCGCTCGGCGCTCCCGCCGCCCCGCGCTACCTGTCGCTCCAGCACGAGCTCCTCGCCTCGCAGGCGCTCGGCGACCGATGGCGCCTCACGGGCGTGATGTTCACCGCGCTCCACACCACCGACTTCGGCCGCCTGCGCGCCGAGGCGCTCCGCGTGCAGGGCGGCGCCTTCCTCGCGCGCACCTACCGCCCCACGCTGCAGGTCGGCGCCGGCGTCCTCGCCATCAACGTCTGGCCGTACGTCATCCCGACGATCCGCTACCTGCACGTCGGCCGGAAGTGGCGCGCCGACGTCCTCGTCCCGCGCGGCGAGGCGTTCTACGAGGTGAACCCCGAGTTCGAGATCGGCGGGCAGTTCCGCTTCTTCGGCAACCGCTGGGACATGAACGACGAGGTACCCGAGCTGCGGGGCCGCACGACGATGACCTTCACCCACGTCGGCCCCGCCTTCAACTGGAAGCCGGCGAAGCAGCTCGTCGTCACCGGCGACGCCGGCCTCCTCCTGCGCCGCTTCCGCATCGACGCGGCGACGCCGTTCGCCACGCAGCTCCCGAGCGTCCCCGCGATGCCGCCCACCCTGGTGCGCGGCGCCACCTACGACCCCGAGGCCGGCGCCTACGCGCGGCTGCGCACGACCTGGTTCTTCTGACGTTCCTGCTTTTCATCGTCGAGCGTCGTGTTCAGGCGGCATCGCTGGAACCCCTGAAAACCCAGAAGAACGGCAGGAACAGCAGGGGAACGGCAGGACGGCAGCACG
>ERZ1066121.821-NODE-821-length-26038-cov-11.252434_pt1 | contig 26038 bp, 16 predicted proteins | sample MGYA00382768_ERZ1066121 | MGnify/ENA primary metagenome ERZ1066121 (study PRJEB33369, sample SAMEA5778351) | biofilm metagenome | biome: Industrial cooling water; feature: Water cooling tower basin; material: Biofilm | place: United Arab Emirates | collected...
GGAACACCACTTTCAACCTTGACAATAAAGTCGTTATGTCCGCTACCAGTTAAACGGTCATGAGGTAACAGTCCAGTGAAATCATAATTCCCATTTGCATCAGTAACTTGAGTTGCTAATTTTGGCTCACCAGTATCAATTACGCCATTTTTATTAATATCGCGGTAAATTGCCACCGTTACGCCGGCAATACCAGCTTCACCCGCATCTTGAACACCATCACCATTGGTATCGTTCCAAACGCGGTCACCGACGCTCGCATTACCAACAACACATTCGGTACCATCAAAAGCTTGAACTGTAGTTGTAACTGGGCTACCAATCACATTACCATTACCATCAAATTTAACAACACTGGTACTCCGTAAACCCCACAGTGTGCCATCACCACTTTTAGCTAACTGAGCATTTTCTGTGGTGTTAGTCACGAATGAATATGTATTGCTATTAAGGTCAAATTTCCAAAAACGTCTTTGGACAGGAGAAGTGATGCGGTTGGTACTCAATGCCAAAATTGTACCCGTATCGCTAATGATAAAATCACCCCAGTCATCCATTGTGTTCGTGGTAAAAGTGCCACCAGACTTGGCTTTTATCCCTAATGGTGTAACGCTCACAGCAATTTTACCATCTGCCGATAAGTTGACACGGAAGATTTCAAAGTCTTGGTCAAAGTTAGTAGGTGCTGCACCTAAATTTCTATTACCATCTACCCCAACATACAGCGCACCACCATAAAATGCTGCACCGCCACTTGATAGAGTAACAAATTTGCCTGTATAACCTGCTGTGGTTAACAAGCTCTGGAAGTTCGCTGCAACGGTTATATGTTGGTCATTAATTGCGTCCCAAGCATAAATTTTGTTTGCATCACCGTAGTAAACCATTTTATTTACGTGGTCTGTTGCTGCGGTATTAATTGCAGTAACTCCAAAACTTGATGGTGCTGAAGTAAATTTTGTTGCTGCACCTGTAGGAGCGTGAATTGTATAAAAATCTGGTGTTCCTGCTGCTTGGGTTACTGCATACACTTCATTATAAGGACTCTGGCAGGCTACAGACTGAGCCACTGTTTTTTGACTAGATAACAAAAACGCTGAAGTTGTTGCAGGCAAAGTCATTAATAAGGTAATAAATATCCGACTAAAACTTAGTTGGTGCAGATTAGTGGGTTTTAATTTTTTAAGTAAAGATTGCATTACTTAGTTCCAATAACAATATATTTTTGCTAGAGATGTTTGGGTGTTGTACAGTTAGGAGTTTCTGTTTTTTCTAATCGGTTTTCTAGTAGTTCATAATTTTTGCGAACTAGCGCCATTTCTTCAAGATTTGTTGATGTTACCAAAGCCGAATATGCTGGTTCCGAAGTACCATATCTGGCATCAGTTGCGGTTGCGCTAATGAGTTCTCCTGGTTGCAAGTTGTCTAAAACGGCGCCAAACTTGCCTTTATTATCAGCTTTGACGGTAGTAATAATCTTATTTAATGCACCATCATATACTCGATATATTTGTACTTCAGAATCAGGTTCAGCAGTTCCATCTAAATAGACTTTGCCGTCAATATTCAAAAACTCTTGAGCGAGAAATTCAGGTGCATTAATTGCTGCGTTACCTGTATCTAATCGACGATTTTCAGTAGTACGAATAGAATTTTTACCATCCCCACGTTGAAAGTCTTGGACATCGACATGACCCCGTGTATTCAAATCAATGCTGAGTCCTTCTAGAAAAGCAAAGCGATTATTTTGAATTAAATTGCGAACCGATGCACCGTTTGTAAAGGAACTACCTTGAGCAAATGCTGTCACAACTACACCAGGTCCTGTTTGATTAGTAATTTGGTTATCGGTAACTTGGTGGTTACTTCCCATCAAATAAACTGCTGCTCGACGTAAACGGCGCCCGTTATACTTAATGTGGTTGTTTTTAATTTGGACAGAACCTCCTGGCTTAAATAAAAATATACCACTACCATCATTGGCACAAAGCAAGTTTGTACGAATTTCGGTTTTATTGACTTGACCATCCAAGCGAATAGCGTCTGGCATTCCTGCTAAACCATTACCAATAATTACGTTATCAATAATTTGTGTAGCTTCTCCGCGAAACCCGGTAATGATAGCACTACCATCGTGGTAGGAAATACGATTGTTTTTGATAATTGTACCAACAGCGTTAAATACCGATACCCCAAATGCGGAGGTCGTTTCCGGCTTTTTTTCATCAAGGGTAATACCCAACCAGTTGTTTTCAATAACTACGTTTTTGGGTGGGTTAGTGTGGTTTTTTGTGTCACTAGAAGCAATAAAAATATCAGATGGAGGAAGACTTGCTGTTATTTGATGTTTTGAGGTAAAGCCATATAGACTTAAACCGCGAATAGTAACGTTATCAGCAGTTATAGATAAACCACGAAATACTTCTTTTTCGTTTTTAGATGTAATTGCTACAACTGGACGAGTTGGTAAGGGTGGAACATATGATGTCGCATTTTTGGGTTCTAAAACATCATATCCTGCTTGAGTGGCGCCATCAATAGTAACTCCGGGTGATGTAATGCTAGGCAAAACCTCGTTTAGTTGAATTGTGGTTTCTCCTGTAGGTAAGTTAAACTCAATCCGTGAGTTAGTACTGGCTGGTTGAATTTGCGTTTTTTCGCTAGAACTGAGCTTATCTGTTGACAAAGTACCATTGGTGAGTAAGATTGCTTCTCGTAATGTTAGGTTTTCATCTGGTTTGATTTCGTCTTGGTTGCTGTTTACTGTTATTTTGAGCGGGTTTGAAGTTTGGGCTGTAGCTGGTAATAAGAGCGAGAAAGGTAAAAGAAGAAAGAGGCTAACTCGTGTTACTAAATAATCTTTATTTTTTGAACCGCAAAGGACACGAAGTAATAAAAGAGGGTGTTCTTTCCGTTTTTTCCTAAAATTTTGCTGCTTCATATTCCCATTCCCTCACTTTTTTGTTGCTGCGAACTATGTTGATTTTTGTGTTTTAGTAGAGTTTGCACTACTGATTCTTTTTGCTGACTGGATGGACGTTTTTGCAGTCCAAATCCATTAAATAGTTCGTTTAGCTTAACCGTTAGTCCTAAGTAGGCGCCTCCAGCAGACCGTGTACCTGAAAAGTCACGGTCATCGACTTTACCAAAGACGTAGCCAGCAGAAAATCTCAGGTTTGGGGTGAGGTAGTAACCTGTTTCCACAACAAATCCAGTTTCGGTGTTTTCTGATTGACCAATCCACCTTGCCTCACCAACTAAATCCATGCTGTACCCTAAACGATACGTAGCTCTAAATTGTGCTAAATTTACGCTAGCGCTGCCGAGTAAGTCACTTGCTAAATATGAGGCACTGTTGCGAAGGGCATATTTACCATAGAATTCCCATTGCCAGTTGGGTGCATAGATTGCTTCGGCGGCAAAAGTATGGTCTTCGGAACCCGTGCCACTACCCAGAAGAATTGTATCGGGAATCACAGAGGGGTTTTTGCGATATTCATACCGTAATAGGGCATTAAATTTGTCGTTGCTGGGGTCGCGGTATGCTAACCCAAGTCTGAGATTTGCTGTATCGCCTAATCCAATTAATTTCTGGTTTGCGGCATTTGCTTGTTGATAGCGAGCTAAAGCGGTAAGAGATGGTGATATTTTACCTGTAATGCCTGCGGTAATTACGGTATTGGCGCCTGCTGAGGAAGTGCGATGTTCATATTTGGCGCCTGCTTGGAAGTTGGGGTTGTCGGAGTATTCTAAGCCAACGCTGTAACTATCACCACCATTAAAACCGATAGAAGAAGCTGCTTGTCCGACGGTGAAGGGTTGGGCAAATTGCTGTCCGGTTGCGTTACGCGCTTGAAAGTCACCAAAAATATGTTCGTAAGCGAGATTGAGACGTAAACCAGGTGCTATTGTCCATTTGTTATTTAACCCTATCGCACCTTGAGTAGTAATTTCATTGGCGCCTCCTAAAATTGAATAACGTCCGGTAATAGTAGTGTCACTTCCTAGTTTATGTTCGCCATTAACGCTTAAAGATGTTATGGAGTTACCTTCAAACTGCCCACCATTATAAAACTGTTGTGCCAAGCTAACATTTACACCTGGAAGTACAGCCCAATTTAGCCCTAATATTGTTCTGTCTGGGTATACAGTATCTTTTTCAGAAGATAGAGTCAGTTCGTTTTGTGCTTGAAAAGTTAAGTTGTTGGCAACGGGAACAGTTAATCTTGAACGCAGTTGGTCAGATTTACTGGTGAGAGAATTTGTGGGAATTCGGTCTTGGCGATTACGATGAATCCAATCAAAATCAACAATAGTATTACCAAAGCGTTGTTGAATCCCTGCCAGGATAGTTGTTAACTCATTATCTACTTTGCTTCCAGGAACTGCTACAACACGAGGTGCAAATAAGTCTTCAAAAGTATTTAGCGGTTGCGGTGCAATACCAAAGTTATCTTCGTGGTCGTATTGCAATCGTAAATTTGTACTTTCCGACAGTTTACCCGTTAGTTGGGCGCCGTAACGAGTTTGTCCTGGAACAAAACTAATTGTGGCATTATTGGCAAATCCTGTATCGGCAAAACGATAGTACGCACGTCCTTGAAGACCTTTAAATATTTGCCCTTCCGCTTCTAAACGGTATGCATCACCTTTGACATCCGTCATTAATTCCGAATTGTTACGCGACCTTGCAAATTCGGCAATAAATTTACCTTGAGAACCAAGGGAAATTAAAGCATCTACACCAAATAACTCAAAGTCACGTATACCTTGGTCTTCTTTTAAATAAGTTGCAGCTAACCAACTTTCATTTCTTAAACCCCTTGCTAAATTATATTGCAGGCGCCCTGCATAAATATTACTATTAGAATCCTGACTATCATATTGATAAGTAGTGACAATCCGACGTGCTAAAACTTCACCATTCTTACCAATATCAGTTCGTAATATTGGTTCCCGGAATAAAATTGTTCCTCTGTCATAATCAATATCGTAGTCAGCACCGCGATTTAATTGTTTGCGTTCTAATACTGTCCCTGGACGGTTGAGTTCTTCTAACTCCAAGAAAATATTTTCACTCCCAGGAACTAAAATCCGTCGTGAAAGGAAGTAAAAACCACTTGTTCCATCAGGTGCAATGGTGTCACGTTGGAATCCTTGAAGATTATTACCATAGAAGCCTGTGATTTGGAAGTTACCAATATTGTAATTTGCCTTAAAACCATGCAACTGGCGAGTTACAGCTGTAAACTGTTGCGATGAACGAGCAAATTCTTCAGTATTGTAGTCACCCCACATTGCATAGTCAGATGCTGCACCAGGAATACCTGTAGAACGTTCAAACCGCAGAAAGAGACTATCTGTTGAAGGTGCAACAACATCAGTTTTAGAGCTATCTCCATAGACCGGATAATTTTGTTCGCCAGATTGATAAGTTCTAAATAAACGATTATCGCAGTTACAATCCTCATTTAAAGAACGTGAAGTATTTAAAGCACCAGTAAACAACCATTCACCAATTGCACCAGTGGCAAAAATTGATGAATTGAAATCTAACTGAGTGTTACTATCTTTATCAGGACGAAGAAAATCACGGAAACTACCATAATAATCAGTTCCTCTCGCACCTAAACGCAAATCAACAACACCAGTCACTAAACTGGGACGTAAAGCTGTTTCAAATTGTAATTGCGTGTAAGCTTCCAAATCATTCGCAGTTGCCCGAATCCGAACTGTTTGCGCTTTTAAATCAGATTTTAGCGTCGCAGTAAACTGCCCATTTTTGGCTGCAACCTGAAAACCAGGTTCGTCCGGTTTAAAATCAACCCCAACAAACTCCCCAGAAGTCGCATTTAAAGTAACAATTGCATCTCGATTTGAACGATTACCATTAGCATCAACCAATTGTCCTTTAACAGTTGCAATTGAACGACCATCCGCAGGAATACGAGCTTCAACAGTATCTAAAGTTAAATTTGTAGGCGCCCCTCTAACTTGAACTTTCACGGTAGATACAGCTTCCGTCGCACCTACAATCCGCACGGTAATAATATTTTCGCCTTCTAAGAGTGAAACACCATACCAGGTTTGCGTTACTAAATTATTACTTGAGTCGGTTTCTGTCCTTCCAATTAAATCGCGGTTAACTAACTTACCATTGACACGCAACTCTATATTGGCGCCAACAGAAAATTGTAAAACAACAGTAGCAGCAGGAATATCAGCAACTGAGTCAGGACTGGGAGAAAGAATTTTGACTGTGGGGGAAGTCGAGGGGGTAAAGGGTGTGCTTATTTGTTTTTCTACTTCCAATTTCCTATTTTCGATTTGCCCTGACTGTGCTAACTTTTGCAAGCTTGTAGGTAACTTTATATCTTCTGCTGGTTGAAAAGGTTGAATTGCTTGTTTTAGTTCCTTTTGATTGAGTACGTTTTGAAGTCTTTCTGCGGTTGATTCACTCCTAGAATTATTATCAACAATGGGGGTAAACTCAGCTTCTAAAGGTAAATCAGAAGCTAGCAATTCGGTATTTTGAATTTTTATTGGCTCATTTGTATTTGAGTTTGGTATTGATTGTAGATTAAGTTGAGAATTAACTGGATTATCGAGTTCTTGAGATGATTGTGCTTTCGCAATGCTGGGAGCGAAAACTAAACTAAAAGCACCAGCCAAGGCGCCCATAAATACCAGATGAGATTGCGTTACTTTCCTTTTATGCAGTCTATATATCATTGCTTAACCTCCTCTTGAAAAGTGGGGGTGACTGCAAAATTCATGCGTACCATTCCACCTGGCTCTAAGCGCACGAGACGCGATTGGCTATTACGTTCTTTAAATTTGTTATTTGGTGCCAGGGTATAACCTGGGAGACTACTCAAATCCAAAACCCCTGTATGACTTCCCGGTTTCACATTTACAACAGAATATAAACCATTCGGGTCAGTAGTAACACGGTTGCCATCATGCATAAAAATTACTGCATTTGGTACACCTGGTTCCCCTGGTTGTTGCTCGCCATCAAAGTTCTTATCAACAAATACGCGCCCGATAATAGTACCGCAATCCGATGTAATACCCGGTCTAATTTTTAACTGATGTGTTGCTGGACCATCCTTGGCAGCAAAACCATTATCAGCTCGTCGCACATTTACAATTGCAGTATTGCGTCCATCACCACGTACAGCATCGCTGGTAAGCTGTGCCGCGTAAGCAATATTTAATACTAAACCGCGTGGAATTATAGCATCTGTACGGAATGTCACCATTGAACCTTGGCGTTCTGCCATAACGCTTACAGCTTGACCGTTAATTTCACCCCGTACCGATTTCGGCACAAAATTAAATCCCAAGGGTAGATTGTCAGTAGCAACAACACCATTTAAACCAACATCTGAGAGATTTTTAACCGAAAGACGATAAATTGCTGTATCACCAGGTTCAGCTGTTGCCCTATCACCAGATTTGATAATTTGTACTTGATTAGGTTGACACATTCCCGTCGTAAATTGGAATGCCAATAAATCGAGTCCAACAGTTTCAGCATTGGGGACAAAAGCCACAGTATCAGTGAAGTTTGTACCACCCGTAGTAGTAATTGGTTGACCATCAAGCGAAGTTGCCGTATAACGAACAACATTATTTCCAATTCCACCCGTACTATCAATAATTTGCAGCTTAATACGTCGTTGAGTATAAATCGAATTTCGCGGTGGATTAACTACTAAAATATAAGTCCTACCAGTTGCAAGTTGATTTTTATTCGGGTCAAACAAAAAGTTATAAGTACCGCGTGGTTCTTGGTTTGTTAAAAAATACGGATTACTATTTTCGCTATTAGGTTTGAGTCCAGCAGGAACACCATTATTTTGAATATCGGGTAACTCAGTTCGTGTCAGAGGAAGCAAATTACCTAACTCAGTCCCGGTTGGGTCACTTGGGTTTGGTTCATATATTCCCACCGAAAAACCAGTGTAATCAGGTAACAGTTCACCTCCACAACCTAAAATTCGTCCCAAAGGGTCAACTAATGGTTTAGTAACGGCATTTAACTGGCTCGATATGCCTTGAAATTTTAATTTACTAGCAGGGTCAGTATAAGAGTAACTTGCTTGGTTATTAATTGCTGGAGGCGCACTTTTATTTTCTGTTTGTTGGGCATTTGTTATGCCTGTAGAACTGTGCAAAACACTTCCAGTTAATACTATTGCAGTTACCCTTCGCAACCATTTTCTGCCGAGATATCTTTCTAAATATCTTCGCTTTTGGCGTTGCGGACGGTTCACTTAAGATTTCTCCTCTAAAAAGCCACTTTTCTGATGAGCAAATGCACTTATGAAACAAAATAGTTTTATTAAATAGCTTTTAACCTTGTTTGTTAAGATTTGGGTTTTGCAAATTAGGTTTTCATAAAATGTTTAAAACCTCTCCCCCAACCCCTCTCCTTGAAGGAGAGGGGAGCTTATGGGCAGCAGAAATTACTTAACCTTTACTTGATAGCTACCTTTAACAATACTTTTTGCTTCCACCGATGGAATTTGCATCCGAACATGTGTATAAATGCTTGCAGGTGCGGCTTTGGTTTCAACTTTCCCGTTGGGGAGAGTTACTTTAACAGTTGGATTTTCTACAAAGCTACGTCCGCCATCAATGCTATAAGTAATTTTGGTGTTGCTCCTGATATCTCCAATTGCACTTCCCAATACAAATTCCATACGTTGAGGAATGGGTTGATTAATAGTTAAATTCTTAACTTGTTTGTCGCTGATATTTTCACCGCTAATTGTATAACGTAATACATCTCCGGGCTGCACGCTTGCTTGACCTTTCAACGCTTGCCAAGATTTAGTTTGTTTACCTTGCTGGTTTTGAAGAATTACTTGTTTTTCCGCATCTAGTTGCAACTTAACTTTTTGTTGCTTTTGAACATTTTGCGCGTTTGCACTAGATTGAAAGAAATTCTTAGCTGCGGGGATTTGAGCAACTACAGGAACACTAGCGATTAATGTAACTGCTGCTAATCCTAATAAATAACTGTGTTTCATAGAAAAAACCTTTTGAAGTTAGAAAAGACTTAATTGATTACAAGTTTTGTAGGGTGGGCACTGCCCACCTTACTTCTGCGAATGTGTATTTCGGTAGGTTAATTTACTTTGCGTTGGAACATAAATTCGCGTTTCTCACCAGGTTGAACAATACCTGTCACGGTGTTTATGTACTTGGAGACATCGGTATCTGCTGTTGTACCAGTTTGGTCGATTGCAGAGTTTGTACCAGTTGCACCGCTGTAGAATTGGATTGTCGATGCACCTGTATCTTTCGCTGTGCCAACTATGTTGCTGGTATCGATTTGACCATTAACATCGTTGTCTTTAGCCCAGTTATTCTTACCATCGCCAGGGGCAGTGCTAAGGGTTCCATCTTCCACAATTACTACTTTGTCAGCTCTCAATATGACATTACCAGTACCAGATTGAGCTTCGGAAATGTTTGTGTAGGTAATGCGATATTCAATAATATTTCCAGGTGCAGGTTTCTTCGGATCGGAACTGAATGTACCTTCGTTTCCTTGAACAGCAGACCCAGTTCCTGGAAGTACGCGAGATTCTTTGAGCATTTTCAAAAAACCTGTGTATACACGATCAATAGTGGTATTTTTCGCGGTTTCACTACCCAGACCAGGTGTTGCATCATCAACGAATGCTGTCACAGGTACAGGGAAGCCTTTTCCTGTATCGGTAGATAATGGGGTATTTGAGGGTAAATTAACTTCTACACCGTAGTTAACACTGGCGCCTGGTGTAACATTCGGAATCGTTATGTATTCAGTAGTTTGATCGATTGGAGATTGGTCGTTAGTTGTTGCTGGGTTCTTATCAGCATCAAACTTGAAGGCTGTACCATCCCAAACATAAGACCTAGATTCGGAACCGTTGGTAATTGTAACTACACTATTAACGGGTAAATCGGCAGCATTTGCTGGTGGTGTGGGAATTAATGAAATACTACTAGGGTCAGTACCGCTATTTTTAACTGTGTTGGTGAATGCTACAGGTGATGGATCAATCTTGTCACCTGGTTTTTTATCGGTAGGTACAAACGAAGATTTGTTGGTGAAGTCGTCGTTATTACTGGTAGCACCAATTGCATCAGGCGCCCGATCTGGACCATTCAATACCGCAGATGGAACGGGTACTGTGAGTTCAAAGCTGTTAGCTTCACCTCCAAGTCCTGTACCACTGTTATTATTACCTGTATCTGTACCCGTACTTGTTAACTCGGCAGGGGTGTCAACAAAGCCATCGGTAATTGTCGAAGGTGTATCGGGGATACCATCGTTGTTTGTATCAGTTGAACCGGGTGGAATTGTCTTACCATCGTAGTTGCTAGGGTTTTGGTCACCAGATTCATCGTAAATCAGGTTATCAGGGATACCATCAGTATTCGTATCGACGGGTGGTACTCCAGAAGTTTGACCGAATAACTGAGCGATGTTGTTCACTGTTAATGGCGCCACTGTTCCTGCCTTGACTTTGACTTGAATGTTAAAGCCATTCACTGTTTGCCCAGGTGCAACTGAGGTGACAATGCTTGGGTCGTTGACAAAACCGATACGGGTAACAGTGCTGAGGTTAGCTGGTGCCACCAAACTCCAAGTTGCAGCATTGGCGTTGATTGTAACTGGGTCAGTTGTGTATACAGCTTGCCAGCCAGGAGGAGGGGTAGGAGCGGTTGCAAGTTCTGTACCTGCGGGAATCGCATCGGATACTAAGATACGCGCACCTGTCAAACCTCTGATTGTTGTACCTGCTAGTGGTGCAGGAGTAATACCATTTCCGGTTGGGTCGTTTAATTCAACTCGCATTCCCAAGCTATAGGTTAATTTATCGTCGTCAATAGCTGGTGTTCCTGCATTGTTGTAGTCGCTACGAGTCTTAAGAACTGTTGCTAATGCATAGGTTTTCAACGACTGGTTAACAGTTGCTTTCTGGGTTGCACTTGCTTCGCGAACTCCGTTTACAGGGGCGCCTACAACATCACCTGGAGTTCCATCAGGGTTATCAACAGTGTAAACGTCACCACCATCAGGACTGCGGAGTTGGTTTTGGGCATCACCAGGTGTGTCACCCAGCGTAACGTTGATAATATCGTTAGCTTGGGCGCCAGGTTGAACAGTGACAGGAACACGAACTTGAATCGAACCACCAGCAGGAATTGAATCGGTGATTACTTCACTACCACTAATTGGTATCCAGTTTGCACCACCATCTATGCTGTATTCCAAATTACCCGCAGTACCTGGACCAGTAACTCGTGCCAAGTTAGGAACACGCAATTTGGTAGCGTCATTACCCACGTTTGTAATTGTGTAGGTATAATTAACTGTATCGCCTACTGATACTGGAGTTGCTGGAGTGGAATCTGTAACGCCCGATGCAGTAACGGTGATACCTGCTACCTCTGCCACCGTCACCACAACAGTGTTAGAGGTAGTATTTATTTTTGTACCTGGGTCTAGGGGGTCTTCATAAGTTGCAGTCGCAGTGTTGCTAATAGATTCTCCGGCTTTTGTACCTTCGGCTAACGCTGGTACAATTAACTGAAATATTCCATTCGCAATCAATACTGTTGTTACCAACGAACGATAAAACTTCGATGGCTGTTTGAAAAAGTTTTTTGTTTGTGACATGAAGGAAACTGAAATCAATAAAACAATTTACATCCTGCGGTAAAAGCACAGAATTACTATCAACTCTTGATAATTCAAAAACAATATCCAACAAGTATTATGGATAATATTTTTGATTTATGCATCCCAATTATTTACCTGAATAAATTAAAAAAGCTTGAGTTTTACTGTCAAACTTCATATCTCTCATTCTTATGGAATTTGAGTCAAATACAAATGTAAGTTGCTGATAACTCAAACTCCATCTGTGTAAATACTTAAAATTTAGTATAACTTCTATTTTTTTGTTTGACTTGTTTGATTTAAAATCAAAACATCAAAAGCAAACAATTTAGACATTTAAGTAAATATTAATAAATAATAAATCAACAATTTCATAAATATTAAAAAATATCTAAAACTTTCTTGTGGGATGGGCATCCTTGCCCGTCTCAATACCGCAAGGGAAATCTCTTATATCATGTCCGGTTGATTACCCATAATTAGCACGTCTCTACAATGATTTTATTATGGTTACGCTCCCGGACATGATATTACACTCTTAAACTAACTTGAGTGACACCAACGCGCATCTCGTGTTGACGTTTTACCCACTTGTGACGAATTCTTTGACGTAATAAGCGGGCGCCAAAAAACATAATTGGACGAAAAAGATTGTACTTACGCAAAATTTCTGCTTGGTCTGCTTCTTCAGATTGAAGTTGCTGTGCCCGGATAATTTCTGGTTCACGTTCAGCTTGAATTTTTGCCAGCGCTACATCAAGTTCGGCGCCTGTAGCTTTGGCTTGTAATAATGGTACAAGATAATTAGCTGCTACAATTACATCGCGTAATGCAACATTAATACCTTGTGCGCGAATAGGTGACATTGGGTGTGCAGCATCACCAAGAAGTATTACACCAGGTGCATACCAAGAAGGACAACGACCGACTACCACCGATAATTTAATTGGTCTTTCGATAGTTTCTGCGTGGTTTATAATATGTTCTGCCATCCAAGCTGGCGCCACCGAAGCGATTAGAGGCGCCCATTGTGCAGGTTTTTGATCGATTTCATCTTGCGGTTTGTTTTCTGGAAAAATTATCCAAGACAAATGTAACTTACCTTCTTCTGCTCCATGAAAAAGACCAAAGCTTCTATCTCCGTTAGAAACAGCATAAAATATATTCTCGGATATAAACTTGGGACTATCGGCAAGCTTAAACCAAAGAATATCTATATCTTTAGGTTGCTTTTCATTTTTGGTTTGTTTTTTTAAATGTAAACCCGCACGTTGACGTATTATCGAGTTACGACCATCTGCTCCAATCGTAATCGATGCAAAAATCTCTCTGCCATCTGTAAGCTTTACACCTGCTACCCGGTCATCGACTCGTAATAAATCTTTAACTGGAACTCCTTGAATAAACTCAAACTCTGAATATGTTTTAGCTTGTTCAATTAAAGCTGTTAGCAAAGGAGGTTGTGATACTAATGTACACGGTGGAAAGTTAGATTCCATTGGTTCAGCAACACGAAAAAGTGTTTTTTTGCCTAAAATAACTTCCCAAGCGCTAAATTCTCGGTGCGGTATTTGCTGTAGTATCTCAGATAAACCCATCTGTTTGAGGGCATCTAGTCCACTAGGCATTAAACCCTCACCGCGAAACACTCGATGAAAATCTGTAGTAGCTTCAACTAACGATACAGTAATGCCACGTTTGGCTAAAAGTAAAGCCAGTGAGGCGCCAGTTGGGCCTGCCCCTACAATTACGACTTGCGGCATTACTGCATCTCCTTATAAAAACTTAGAAACCTGGGAAACCAGGTTTCTTTATTTAATCATACTAAGAGTCACGCCTTTGGTGAATATTTATCCCTAATATTTCAAGTGCCAAGTAAAAAAGGAACTGTGAATTGGTGATTAAATAGCGTTTCCACAATCTGCCAGGTTCTTGGAGTAATCGATAAAACCATTCTAATCCAACTTGCTGCATCCACAAAGGCGCCCTTCTTTTCGTACCTGCAATCACTTGAAAAGTGCCACCAACACCAATTGCTAGATTAACTCCCAACTGTGAAAAATTCTCTTGAATGAAATTTTCTTGTCGAGGAACACCCATTCCAACAATTAGAATTTGGGCTTGACTCTGCTTGATAGCTTCGACAATTTTTGGTGTTTCGCTATTGGAAAAATATCCATGATGAAAGCCACAAATCTTTAATCGGTTGTACTTTTGCTGTAGTTTTTTGACTACAGTCTCAATAACTTCTGGCTCTGCTCCAAGCAAAAAGACATCAAAATCTTCTTTACTGGCAACTACTGCTAATCCCTCTACCAAATCGACTCCTGTGACTCGTTCGGGTATGGGCAGAGCAAACAATCTTGATGCCCAAACTATTGGTTGACCGTCAGCCACTACTAATGATGCATTATTAATAAAATTTTGCAAGTAATGATTTGAACGCATCATCATTGATATAGCCACATTGACAGTGGCAATATATCCTTGCTTCTCATTCTTAATCCATTCACTTGCCCAGTCCAAAGTTTCATCAAAAGTAACAGTATCGTAAGAGCAGTTCAATAACTTAATTCGATTCATACATTTGTTTTTATTAACATTAGTAAACCATCAATAAAAAACTTAGTTGCCCAATTTGGATAAGATAAACGTGTGTATTTACCCCAAATTGGTTGCGAACCCTTGATACCACCCCGAATATTTAAATCTGATGTTTGAATGTCTTGACAAGACATAACGTATTGCAAACTGGTTAAAGCTGCTTGGTAATAACGTTTATCTCCTTTAAGCTCAAACAGTTTTAGCCACAAAATTGCCATCTGACAGTTGCCTGTTAAGCAGCAATAGCTTTCGTCTGATTTACCACTACTGTCAATTTGACCTGGTATAAAACCATTCGAGTGCATTTTTGCCAACATTGCTTCTGAACCAAGAACTGCAGCGTCAATATATTTCTGTTCTTTCTGAATTATTCCTGATTCAAATAAACCTCTAAGAGCGTAAACAATATTATGAGTAAATGGAGCTGCATCTGCGGTAAAAGCACATTGGTCAAACCATCCATTTTTTTGTTGGCTAAGTCCCCAGTCTAAATTGGCATAAGCGACTTGCAAATATTCTGGCTTTGATTTTAAAGCATTTAACTCCAAAAGCGCCCATGCAACGCGCGTATTATAAACATGGGGTATACCCAAATGAGTATTACGAGTCCAGCGTCCACTACTGTCTGCAACCCTAACCAGCCAGTCAGAAGCGCGTTCTGCTGCTTGTAAAAAGCATGGTTCCTGCGTTTCTTGATAAGCTCGTATATACCCTAATAAAACTTGACCTGTATCAAAAACTATTCCTTCAGAACTATACCGTGTATTAGATACAGAACCGTCGGAATTTTGTATGTCACACAACCACTTAGCTATTTTAACTGCTCTATCCCATGAGTCATTATCGTTTAACTGCTGTGCAAGATTAAAAAACGTCACAGCTATGTAACCTGAAGTTTCACGATAAGATGTTCGCCAACCACCTTTAAGCGAATAACCCCAACTAACTCCATCATCAAGCGATATGTCGTGCGCGCGTTTTAGCCAACTGACCGCAGCACTCAAATGTTTTTGCGGTTCGTCAATAACTGGCAAAGTCGCAAACATATCTTGCGTTGCCTTAGTTGCAAAACATTGTATACGAGCTAATTGTTGATTAATTACGGGTTCAGACTTTTTTAAAACCATAAACTTTACCAAATTAATGAATGTAAATCCTATAAACCAGGTTTCTTTGTTGAAATCTCGTAAAAAAATAACTATTTCGCTTAGAAACCAGGTTTCTGGTTACGAGAGCGTAAGTCCTGTTTAATTTAAAAAATCATGTTTATATTCATCTATAATTATTTATACTTATGATTATTGACAATAATAGTCTTTATAGAATATATGTCGGATGAAACGATTTAGGTAAGTATTTTATAATAGCTATCGACTAAATCAGCTTTTTGTCTCCGCATTTAAGACCTCTAACTATATATATATTTAATCTTTGACAAATTTCATAAAGATACCATGAACTTATGTATAAATATTTACATAATTTTCTTTAGGCAGATTAAATTATTGGTGTAATGTCTTGTGTTATATTTATTACAGGTTCAACAATTCCGTAAATTGGATAAAACGAAATAGAATTGAAACTCAACTTACTTTTTGGTAAGCACAGAATTGCGAAGCACGGTAAACTTGATTTCTTAAGGTGTTTTAGCTATTCAACATGGCAACGATTAACGATAATTATCTCAAGCTCAAAGCTGGCTATCTGTTTCCAGAGATTGCACGTCGGGTGAATGCATTTGCAGAAACCAATGCTGATGCTAAAGTTATTCGCTTAGGAATAGGTGACGTTACCGAACCATTGCCCGAAGCTTGTCGAACTGCGATGATTAAAGCAGTTGAGGACATGGGAAATCGAGACGATTTTAAAGGGTACGGGCCTGAACAAGGTTATGCTTGGTTACGCGAGAAAATTGCCAAGCACGATTTTCAGGCTCGTGGGTGTAATGTTGATGCTTCGGAGATTTTTATTTCTGATGGTTCTAAATGTGACTGCGGTAATATCTTAGATATTTTTGGCAATAATAATACCATTGCAGTTACAGACCCAGTATATCCTGTATACGTAGACACTAATGTCATGGCGGGTCATACGGGGGATGTGAACGAAAAAGGTGAATATGGCGGTTTAGTTTATCTACCTATTTCTGCCGACAACAACTTTACTGCTGAAATTCCCTCGCAGAAAGTTGATTTAATTTATCTTTGCTTCCCTAATAATCCGACAGGCGCCACAGCAAGTAAAGAGCATCTCAAAGCTTGGGTTGACTACGCACGTAGTAACGGTTCGATAATATTCTTCGATGCAGCTTACGAAGCATTTATTCGTGACCCAGATATTCCTCATTCTATTTATGAAATAGAAGGTGCCCGTGATTGTGCGATAGAATTTCGGTCATTCTCCAAAAATGCAGGTTTCACAGGAACGCGATGTGCCTTGACCGTTGTACCCAAAACATTAACAGGTTCTTCTGCCGACGGTTCCAGCGTAGAAATATGGAAACTTTGGAATCGGCGCCAGTCTACCAAATTTAATGGCGTATCTTATATAGTACAGCGAGGCGCCGAAGCAGTATATTCAGAAGAAGGCAAAGCCCAAACCAAAGCTTTAATAGATTTTTACATGGAGAACGCAAAAATCATCCGTGAGAAACTCACAGAAGCTGGTATTTCTGTATACGGAGGTGTAAATGCACCTTACGTTTGGGTAAAAACACCCAATAACCTATCAAGCTGGGACTTTTTCGACAAATTGCTGCACACCTGCAACGTTGTTGGAACACCAGGTTCCGGTTTTGGCGCCGCAGGTGAAGGATACTTCCGCATTTCTGCATTCAACAGCCGTACTAACGTTGAAGAAGCAATGAAACGCATTACCGAAAAATTCCCAATCACATAACAAATAATGTAGAGACGCGATGAATCGCGTCTCCAATCATCGCGTCTCCAATTATGGTGTCTTCTATATACATTAAGATATATGACAAAATTCTTCCCATACGAAGATAACAATAAAAACTAATTCAAACAAAATATTAATACACCAACAATAAATATCAACTAACATCATGTCTACACATCACACAAAAGTAGTTAGTACTACTCCTGGTAGAACAAGATTAAGGGTATCAAATAAACGTCGTAACCAGGAAGAAATGGAACGCATTAGTACAAGCTTACAAGCGCCACGCTTTATTAACAGCGTCGAATATAACCATAAAACAGGTAGCATACTTGTTCATCACGATACCCACGAACATGCTCTGGAGGCTATTAAGGATATTATGAAAAACCTAGGCATCGTTTTTGCTGATGTTACAGGCGCCAGTGAAATAGTACAAAAGAACGGTGAGAAAGAAGGTTCAGACTTACCCAGCGCTATTTATAATTTGAATCAAGAAATTCGCCAATTAACCAACGGTCTTGTGGACTTACGATTCTTATTACCGCTTGGATTATTTGCACTAGGCCTTATGCAACTGCAAGTTTACGGACTGCAATTAGAGTTAATGCCTTGGTACCTTTTGATTTACTTTGCATTTGAAACTTTCGTTAAACTTAATTTTAACCAGCAAGTTATATAAATGCTTGTTTATAAAAGCCTACAACATGTCATGCTGAACGCAGTGAAGCATCTCTAAGCATATCTTGTGAAAAATAATTCAGATTCTTCGCTACGCTCAGAATGACAATTTATCGCTACGCTCAGAATGACAATTTATCGCTACGTTCAGAATGACAATTTATCGCTACGTTCAGAATGACAATTTGTAGCTACGTTCAGAATGACAATTTGTAGCTACGTTCAGCATGACAATAATTCAAATGTCCTATACATACTAGGAACAGGCGCCATATTTAAATAAATTTATATTATTTAATAGTTGAAGTTTCAGTACCTATTGTTTGGTAGAGTAATGCTAAACTTTAAAGCATGATAATCCTGAGCGTTAGCTATGAAAGTTATTCACGGCACTTGGATACCTGATGCTTCTACGGAATTTATTCAAACAGGTTCGTTTTACCTGTGGGTTGAAACTCCTATTGAAACCAAAGCTAAAACGAATAACATCCATCCAGGTCATTTATCAAAAGATGAATTAGTAAATTTTTTGATACAAGATGTAGGTATAAAAGAGACACTTACAACTCTTAGTCAACGCATCTCTCCTAAATATTTTGCGTTACCAACTGCTGAAAATACGCCGCTTCCTTCTCCAGAAATGACAAGATATTTGGAAGAAGCTGATATTTTAGAATATGATAGTTTTCAATATTGGCAGGTTGATTGTTATAAGACTATAGTTTCTGTTAAAGTTGGCGCTAAGTACTCAGATGCTATTAACATCGGTCAACTTCTAAATGAGATTCACTTTTTAGCACTATATAATACAAGTGATATTCAGCTTGGTTCAGATTTACTATTTTGGTACCACTATACCCAAGCTTTTAAGCAGGTTATTTTAAAAGACCATTATATTCCTGCTTTGAAATATCGACAGCGAGCGAAAAGCACTTTTGAAATTTACGCTACTTGGGAGATTATTTCTGAGGAGTATGAGAGCAATTTGAAAAGGTATGTTGAGTACATGCCATTGATTTGTGTTAGTGGTACTGGCTTTGGTGGTACTGGCTTTGGTGGTACTGGCTTTGGTGGTACTGAAGTACCACATTACGAGGATGTGCATTTTTTTGAGAGAGAAAGCTTATTGCGGCACTTTAGTGAGTATTTGCTTCATGATATCGTTACTCACACTCCTTCTACGGTCGCGTTTGATAAGCAAATAGATGATTCTTTAGTTAATTACTGTTTTTATGCTCATAAATATAACCCGTTAAAAAGCGATGTGAGTTTGGAGGAGTTTAAGCAGTGGTCGGCATGGAGGCAAAAAATAACTCGTACTTCTCATGATGCTTCGTTTAATATAGGCTTTCAGTTACATTCTGCCCATCCTGATACAATTGATGATTGGCATATTCAGTTTTTAGTCGCTGATAAAAAAGACCCTTCGTTAAAATTAGCGCTTTCTGAATATTGGTCGATGAGTCCGAAAGACAAAACAAACGTCAGTAAAAAGTTTGGTGAAAATTTTGAAACTAATGTACTGCTTAATCTCGGATATGCTGCACGAATGTATCCTAAATTATGGCAGGGTATGGAAACAGAATATCCGTGTGAACTACGAGTAAGTTTAGAAGAAGCGTTTGATTTTCTGAAAGAAAGTGCATGGGTGTTGGAAGATGCTGGTTTTAAGGTAATTGTACCTGCTTGGTATACTCCCGCTGGGCGCCGACGTGCTAAAATTCGCCTCAAGGCATCAAGTAAAGGAAAGTCTGCGAGTAAAGTAGATAATAAAGGATATTTCAGCTATGACTCACTAGTGCAATATGAGTATCAACTGGCAATAGGAGATCAGCAAGTTACACCTCAAGAATGGGAGCAATTAGTTAACGCTAAAACACCTTTGGTGCATTTTCGTGGTCAGTGGATGGAACTCGACAGAGATAAAATGCAGCAATTTTTGGAGTTTTGGCAATCTCATGGTGATGAGAAACCAGAAATGACAATGCTGGAGTTTTTACAGCGTACAGCACAAGAAGATGATTGGGAAGTTGAACACGACGAGTTTTTATCGTCGATGATGTCTAAGCTACACGATAAAAGCAAGTTTGAACCAATTTCTGATTTAGCGCAACTCCAAGGAACTTTACGTGAATATCAAAAGCGGGGTGTATCGTGGTTAAGTTATTTGGAAAATTTGGGATTAAATGGTTGTCTTGCAGATGATATGGGACTTGGTAAGTCTTTGCAAGTAATTGCACGACTTATTCAAGAACGTGAAAATAGCAATGGTAGTAAGAGTTTGTTACCCACATTATTAATTGCTCCAACTTCAGTTGTGGGAAATTGGCAGAGAGAAATTGCAAAGTTTGCTCCACATCTTAAAGTTATGGTACATCACGGCGCCAGTCGTAATCAAAATGAGGTATTCAAAACTTTGTGTTTAGAGTATGATGTTGTAATTACTTCGTTTACCCTCGCGCGTAAAGATGAAAAATTATTAAGTGGGTTTGAATGGCAGCGAGTTGTACTAGATGAAGCGCAAAATATCAAAAATCCCAAAGCTGCACAAACTAAAGCCATTTTAAAACTTCATGCCAAACATCGTTTAGCTTTGACGGGAACTCCTGTAGAAAATAGATTATTAGACTTATGGTCAATTTTCAATTTTTTGAACCCAGGATATTTAGGTAAAGAAGCGCAGTTTCGTAAATCGTTTGAGATTCCAATTCAAAAAGACAATAGCAAAGTCAAATCTACTACTTTAAAAAAGCTAGTAGAACCCCTGATTTTACGTAGAGTGAAAACAGATACATCGATTATCAACGATTTACCCGATAAAGTCGAACAAAAGCTTTATACCAATTTGACCAAAGAGCAAGCTTCATTATATGAGGCTGTTGTTAAAGATGTAGAAGATAAAATCGAGAATATAGAAGGTATTGAACGTAAAGGTTTGATATTAGCAACATTAATGAAGTTGAAGCAAATTTGTAACCACCCAGCACAATTTTTACAAGATGGTAGTGAGTTTTTACCAGAACGTTCGCATAAGCTAAGTCGTTTAGCAGAAATGGTAGAAGAAGCTATTGCAGAAGGTGAAAGTTTGTTAATATTCAGCCAATTTACAGATATTTGTGAAGCTTTAGAGAAACGGATTAAACAGGCACTTCATTGTAACACGTACTATTTACACGGAGGAACAGGGCGCCAGCGTCGAGAAAAAATGATAGCAGAATTTCAAGACCCAGAGACAGAACCATCAGTATTTATACTTTCGCTCAAAGCAGGAGGAGTTGGAATTACACTAACCAAAGCAAACCATGTTTTTCATTATGACCGTTGGTGGAACCCAGCAGTCGAAGACCAAGCAACCGACCGAGCATTTCGGATAGGTCAAAAGAAGAATGTTTTCGTACATAAATTTGTAGTAATAGGCACATTGGAAGAAAAAATAGATTCGATGATAGAAGATAAAAAGAAACTATCTTCTGCGGTTGTGGGTAGTGATGAGTCTTGGTTGACTGAATTAGATAACGAAGCATTTAAACAACTAATTGCATTAAATAAAAGCGCACTATTGGAGTAAAATATGAGTAAATTTTCGCGAACTTGGTGGGGTACACGTTTTATTGATGCGTTAGAATCATTTACCGATTCAGGTAGATTGCAACGTGGTCGCTCTTATGCAAGTGGAGGCAAAGTAAAAAGTTTCGAGATAGATAGTAATAAAATAACAGCAAAAGTAAGAGGGTCAGTAAATCCTTATTTTGGTGTTTACAAAGAACCAACATACAACATTACTATCGAAATTACACCCATTGCAAAAGCACGCTGGAATGATGTTGTTAAGGAAATATCATCTAAAGCAAGTATTATTTCTAGATTAATGCTCAATGAAGTCCCAGAAAACATCGAAGATACTTTTTCTCACTTAGGATTGCATTTATTGCCATGTAGTAATAAAGATTTTAAAACCAGATGTTCCTGTCCAGATTCTGCTAACCCGTGTAAACATATAGCTGGAGTATATTATTTAGTTGCTTCTCAACTAGACGAAAACCCATTTCTCTTATTTGAATTACGAGGATTGTCAAAAACCGAACTCCAACAAAAGCTAGCAAAGACACCTTTAGGAAAAGTTTTGTCCGAAGAGTTAAATGTGAAAGACTTCGTAGTCGAAGCTTCAGCTTCGCTCTACACCAAAGTAGAAAAGAAAGCAATTAACGAAAAACCAAGCGTAAGAGAATTTTGGTTAGGCGCCAAGCGATTACCGCAAACCATTGATATTAAAGCTAGCAGCAGTGTTTCTGCAATTGTAATTAAAAAGCAAGGTGATTTTCCTCCTTTCTGGCACAAAGATAATTCGTTTGTCGAAACGATGGAGGAATTATATAAAAGGGTAAAGGGTAAACAAAATTTGATATAGAGTGTGACAGTAGTAAAAGTCGATAAAAGTGGAGCCAAGCGGGATCGAACCGCTGACCTCTACAATGCCATTGTAGCGCTCTACCAACTGAGCTATGACCCCATAACTTTCTCATTATATCTCAAATATTTGCTTTTATGTCAATAAAATGCGACTCAAAATCCCAGTTATATTGATAACTTATATCTTTGATGAGAATAATTAATCGCACTGACAATAAATATTTATATAAGAATATTTAGATATGATTACGCATTTACAGTTGTAACAGATAGGTCATGCAGTGACCCATTAAGAAGTAAACAACGAGCATTCCTGCGGCAGCCATTGCTACCAGCCCTCCAGCTAGCATTAGGGAAAATTCCTTGTGTTCTACTGCTTTCTCCATAAGGTGTAGCGACCAGGCAACCAGCGCTACATCAAAAATTAATATAGGTATTAACATTTTTCTTAATAAAAGTTATTTCTTCTTCATCAAGCTTAACACTAATTTTGATAAGTGTGTCTAACCACGCTGTGGTGGTTAGATTTTAGGCAAGATATCAGGACTACATTCGGATAGGAACTTTATTGTCGTTGAGATAATTTTTGATTTGGCTTACAGTTAGTTGTCCGTAATGTAAAAGCGATGCTAGTAAGGCAGCTTCGGCTTTACCTTCAGTCAGTGCTTGGTGGATGTGTTGGCAAGTTCCGGCGCCACCAGAGGCAACAACAGGAATTTGGACTCTAGTCGCGATAGCACGGGTAAGCTCTAAGTCGTAACCTGCTTGGGTGCCATCAGCGTCCATACTTGTAATTAATAATTCTCCGGCGCCACGTTTTTCAAGTTCTTGTGCCCAAGTGAGAGCATCAATACCTGTGTTTTCTCTGCCACCCCTTACATAAACATCCCAACCTGGGTTTTCTGAGTTTTGCCTCCTCCGGGCATCGATTGCAACTACTATGCATTGATTACCGAAACGGTCACTAGCACGATTGATAAAATCAGGGTCGCGTACTGCCGCAGAATTAATACTAACCTTATCCGCCCCCGCTCGTAACAAATTTTTAACATTTTCTAAGGATTGAATACCACCACCTACAGTTAGAGGAATAAATACCTGCTCTGCGGTTCGGTAAACAACATCAATAATTGTGCCTCTATCTTCATGAGTCGCTGTAATATCAAGAAACACCAACTCATCGGCACCTGCCTCGTTGTAAACCTTCGCTAGTTCCACGGGGTCGCCCGCATCTTTGAGGTTGACAAAGTTAACTCCTTTTACAACTCGTCCCGCTTTGACATCCAGACACGGTAGAATCCTTTTAGCTAGCATGAGAATTTTTTACACTCCGAAAGTATTTGCCCGACTTAAAATTGTAAATAAATTTTAAATTGACGAGCTACCACAAAAGAAAAAAATTATTTTCAATTCTCATTCCCAACCATCAAGTTACTGACCACCCAACCGAACTATGGCTATCATCTCCTCAAGGCAACAGTCACAAAACCCTGACGACGGTGAACAACCAAAACGCCCGAAACGTCCAAGGGAGTCCAAAAAAGCATCAGAGCAAACACCAAAGTTGGCGCCATCCGAGGTGTCAACAGAGAATGCTCTATTGCAACCCGAAGCAAAAGTAGACGAACAAGGCAAACAAGAAGATAGTATTCGTCCACATCGCTTTGAAGACTATATCGGTCAAAAAGATTTGAAAGATGTATTAGAAATAGCAATAAAAGCAGCAAAATCACGTAATGAAGTTCTTGACCATTTATTGCTATATGGGCCACCTGGACTTGGTAAAACTACGATGGCGATGATACTCGCCTCAGAAATGGGGGTTGGCTGTAAAATTACCAGTGCGCCAGCTTTAGAGCGTCCGCGCGATATTGCAGGATTGCTAATTGGTTTAAAACCTGGCGATGTATTATTTATTGATGAAATTCACCGTTTATCACGAATGGCTGAAGAAATTTTATACCCAGCGATGGAAGATTATCGTCTGGATATCACTGTTGGTAAAGGTACAACCGCTAAAACCCGCAGTATACCCCTGGTTAAATTTACTTTAGTCGGCGCCACAACAAGAGTTGGAGCATTAACCTCACCACTTCGCGATAGATTTGGTTTAGTGCAAAAACTGCGCTTCTATGAACCAGAAGAACTAAGTAAAATAGTTATCCGTAGCGCTCAACTACTTAACACTCCCATAAACTCTGAAGGCGCACAAGAAGTAGCTCGTCGTGCGCGTGGAACACCACGTATAGCCAATAGATTACTAAGACGTGTACGTGATTATGCGGAAGTAAAAGAATGTGGCGAAATAACTAGAGTCGTCGCAGCCGAAGCACTAGAACTATTTCAAGTAGACCCATGTGGCTTAGACTGGACAGACCGTAAAATGTTGAGTGTAATAATTGAACAATTTAACGGAGGTCCAGTTGGAATAGAAACAATAGCAGCTGCAACAGGCGAAGATACACAAACAATAGAAGAAGTATACGAACCATACCTTATGCAAATAGGCTATTTAAGCCGAACACCACGCGGCAGAACCGCTACACAAGCAGCATACAAACACATGGGCTTCAAACAAACGAACGAGCAATTATCTTTTCTTTAATTGGGGATGCTCGGTAGAGACGCTCTTGAACCGGAGCGTCTCTACTGCATAATAATTAAAGTTGAAAGATGATTAAAACAAATGGTCAAGTTAATCGCTGTAATCTTAAGCATATTTTTATTATTCGGGTGGAGTAAACCTGCTATGGCACAGTCCCAAGCAAATTTAACCCCTGAACAAATACAACTGCGGGATGAACTAGGAAACAAAGCTTTTGCCGCAACAGACAAAGGAGACTTCGCGACCGCAGAAAACTACTGGACACAAATGCTCGAACAAGACCCCACAAATGCAGCAGTTTGGAGTAATCGCGGAAACTCGCGCGTCAGTCAAAATAAATTGCAAGAAGCTCTTGTAGATTATAATAATGCAATTAAACTGGCACCGAACGTAACTGACCCATATTTAAATCGTGGTACAGCATTAGAAGGGTTGGGACGTTGGGAAGAAGCCATCGCTGACTATAATCATTTACTAGAAATCGATCCCAACGACGCAATGGCATACAACAACCGAGGTAATGCTGAAGCAGGTTTAGGAAAATGGCAAGAAGCCATTGCTGACTACAAAAAATCAGCAGATATTGCACCTAACTTCGCTTTCGCCCGTGCCAACTATGCTCTAGCATTATACGAATCAGGCGAAAAAGACGAAGCAATTCACCAAATGAAAAATATTCTTCGTAAATATCCCAAATTCGCCGACGTGCGTGCCTCAATTACAGCAGCACTTTGGGAAAAAGGTTTACAAGGAGAAGCAGAAAGTAACTGGGTTGCCGCAGTCGGTCTTGATCCCCGCTACCGAGATATAAACTGGGTTAAAAACGTCCGTCGTTGGTCTCCCAGCATGGTTAGCGCGTTAGAAAAATTTCTCAAATTACAATAGTACTCATTTACCAGCAATCAACAATCTTGTGAGAATCTTGTGGGGTGGGCATCCTTGCCCGCCCTTTATTATTGCGGGAGTGCCTATTCCATAACTTTTCAATTCCATCTAAGTGCATAAAGGACTTAATCTCGCTCCTACTAATAAGAGTGTAGGCAACTTTGTCTTAACGAACGTTCCCTACATTCTTAATCAAAATCTTCAAAAGATTAGTATGACTCACTTTGGTATTATCTGTCCTGCCGCAACTGGTCATCTCAACC
>ERZ1066121.822-NODE-822-length-26015-cov-25.510247_pt1 | contig 26015 bp, 19 predicted proteins | sample MGYA00382768_ERZ1066121 | MGnify/ENA primary metagenome ERZ1066121 (study PRJEB33369, sample SAMEA5778351) | biofilm metagenome | biome: Industrial cooling water; feature: Water cooling tower basin; material: Biofilm | place: United Arab Emirates | collected...
CGCATGTCCCCCCGTGCCGACCGTCGGCCGTTCCGCCGCGCCCTCCGCGTGAACAGCTGTCGTTCTCCGCGGACGCCGCGCCGTTCTCCGCCAGCGGATTGATCGCGCTGAACGATTGGTCCGTCCCCGAAGGAGCCCGAGGTCGTCCGATGTCCTCGACCACCGTGATCGTCAACGCGCGTATCCGCACGGCCGACCGCGCTCGGGTCCCGGACGGGGCGGTCGTGCGCGACGGGACGGTGATCGCGCTCGGCACGAGCGCCGAGGTGCGGAAGCTCGCCGGGGCGGGGGCCGAGGTGCTCGACGCGCGCGGGGCGACGCTCGAGGGGGCGGGGGGCGAGCCGGTCGCGCGGGGGACGACCGGGGCGCTGGTGCTGCGGGGCGCCGACGGCGCGGTGGTCGCGCGCGTCGGCTGAGCCGCCCCACGGACCGGCGCGCCGCGCGGGGATCCGCACGGCGCGCCGTGCCCGTGTTCAGTACGCCATGATCCGGGCGTACGCGGCCTTGAAGGTCTCCACCTGCGGCAGCGTCGCGTCCTCGAGCGAGGGGGCGTAGCCGACGAAGGTGTCGGTGCTCGCCACGCGCATGACCGGCGCGTCGAGCCAGGGGAAGCACTCGTCGGCGATGGCCGCGGCGATCTCGGCGCCGTAGCCCCACGAGAGCGAGTCCTCGTAGGCGACGATCACGCGGTTCGTGCGCCGCACCGACGCGAAGACCGTCTCGCGGTCCCACGGCGAGAGCGTGCGGAGGTCGATCACCTCGACGTCGATCCCCTCGTCGGCGGCCTGCGTCGCGGCGGCGAGCGCGCGCTGCACCGTGGCGCCGTAGGTCACGACCGTCAGCGACGACCCGGCGCGCACCGTGCGCGCCTTGCCGAAGGGGATCATGAAGTTCGGGCCCGGGTTGGCGCCCTTGTTGTAGGTCTGCCGGTAGAGGTGCTTGTGCTCGAGGAAGATCACCGGGTCCTCGCACCGGATCGCGGTGCGCAGGAGCCCGTTGGCGTCGAGCGCGGTGCTCGGGCAGACGACGCGCAGCCCCGGCGTGTGCGTGAAGAGCGACGCCCCCGTCTGCGAGTGGTAGACGCCGCCGCGGATGTAGCCGCCGTAGGTGACGCGCACCACGACCGGCGCCGCGAAGGCGTTGTTGCTGCGCCAGCGCATCGTCGCCAGCTCGTCGCGGAGCTGCATGTACGCCGGCCAGATGTAGTCGAAGAACTGGATCTCGACGACCGGCTTGAAGCCGCGGATCGCCAGCCCGATCGCGCGGCCGACGATGTTCGCCTCGGCCAGCGGCGAGTTGTAGACGCGCGCCGAGCCGAACTCCTTCTGCAGCCCCCACGTCACCTTGAAGACGCCGCCCTTGCCCTTGACGCGGTCGAGGTACTGCTCGCGGCTCGCGTCGGCGACGTCCTCGCCGAAGACGACGATGCGCGGGTCGCGGCGCATCTCGTCCTTCATGCACTGGTTGAGGAGGTCGACCATCGTCGTCTCGCTCCCCGAGAACTGCGGGTCGTCCTCGGTGTCGAACGAGTCGGCCGTCGGGTCGACTTCGGGCGAGTAGACGGCGTACGTCACCGTCGCCGGCCCCGGCTGCGGCTGCGCGAGGGCGTCGTCGGTCGCCGCCTGCAGCTCCTCCTCGACCGACGCGCGGATCGCCTCGAGCTCCGCCTCGCTGGCCAGCCCGTGCGCCTGCAGCCACGCGGGGAAGGTGACGAGCGGGTCGCGCGCCGCGTCGGCCTCGCGCTCCTCGGCCGGGCGGTACATCGTCTCGTCGTCGGAGAGCGAGTGCGAGTACGGGCGGATCACCTTGGCGTGCACGAAGGCCGGCCCCTGCCGCTCGCGCGCGTAGCGCACGGCGCGCGTCATCGCCTCGTAGCTCGCCACGAGGTCGCAGCCGTCGACCTCCTGCACGTAGAGCCCCGGGAACGAGCGCACGAGCTGCGAGATGCTCCCGCCGGCGGTGTTCACCTCGACCGGCACCGAGATCGCGTAGCCGTTGTCCTCGACGAGGTAGACGACCGGAAGCCCGAGGTTGCACGCCGTGTTGAGCGACTCCCAGAACTCGCCCTCGCTGGTCGTGCCGTCGCCAGTGGTGACGAGCACCACCTCGTCGCCCGAGGTGCCGTCGATCAGCTTGCGCCGGAGCGACGCCTCGGCCGAGCCGACCGCCTGCAGGAACTGCGTCCCCGTCGGCGACGACGTGCTGACGATGTTGAGCTCGGCCTTCCCCCAGTGCGACGGCATCTGCCGCCCGCCCGAGTTGGGATCGGCCGCCGCGCCCACGGCGCTGTAGAGCATCTCGCGCGCGGTCAGCCCGAGCTGCAGGCAGAGCGCGCGGTCGCGGTAGTAGAGGTAGAACCAGTCGTGCCCCGGCCGGAGCGCGAGGGCGGCCGCCACCAGCACCGCCTCGTGCCCGGCCCCGCTGATCTGGAAGAAGATCTTGTTCTGCCGCTTGAGCTGGACCTCCTTGTCGTCCACGCGACGCGAGAGGAGCATCGTGCGGTAGGCGGCGAGCAGCTGCTCGCGCGAGAGGCCGGCGGTATGGGCGGTCTCGGTCGGGGTGACGGTGGCCATCCCGGAGCTCACGGGTTCGGGTGACGGGGGACGCGCCCCCGGACGACGGCCGCGATCCGTGCGGCGCCGGGGCGGAAGATACCGTGGCCGGTCACGGCCGAGGAACGATGCGCGCGCCGCGGGCGTCCCCGATGCCGCGCCCGCTTGCCCCGTGGGCGGCGCCGCTGCACGGTGGAGCGTCGCGCGCCGTGCCCGTGCCGCCGGCGCGCCGTCCCCACGATCCCCGGAGGCCCGTCATGCGCGCTCCCCTCGCGCTCGCGTTCGTCCCCCTCGCCCTCGGCGCGCTCGCCCCGTCGGCGGGCGCCCAGTCGATCCTCGACCGCGTCAAGCGCCGCGCGGAGCAGAACGTCAATCGTCGCGTCGACGAGATGGTCGACTGCGCGATGGGCGACCGCGCCTGCGCCGACCGGGCGCGCCGCGAAGGGAAGACGGTCCGCATCGACTCGAGCCGTGCGCGCGGCGAGGGCGCCGCGCCGGCCACGGGTGGCGCCCGGGGCGGCGCCGTCGTCGGCGAGGGGGCGCTCGTCGACTACGACTTCGTCCCCGGCGACCGCCCGCTCTTCGTCGAGGACTTCACGCGCGACCGCGTCGGCAACTTCCCGCGCCGGCTCGAGTTCAAGGAGGGGAGCCTCGAGATCGTCGAGTGGAACGGGCAGCGCCTGCTCCGCGCCGCCGACAAGTCGAGGTTCCTCGTCCCGCTCCCCGAGGCGCTGCCGGAGCGGTTCACCGTCGAGATCGACGTCGTCCCCGCCAGCAACTACTACGACCAGGTCTACGTCGCCCTCGGCGAGGTCTCCGTCACCGAGGCGTGGAACCTGAGCGACAACTACCGCTTCACCACCGTCATGCTGCGCCGCGACGTGACGAACACGCGCCGCCCGCAGCTCACCGCCGCCGGCGGCGGCGTGCGCGCGGTCGCCGCCTCGCGCGCCGACTACGCCAAGGGCGTCGACGTGCAGCCGCTCAAGCTCCTCGTCGACGGGCGCTACCTCAAGGGCTACCTCGGCGGCGAACGGCTGGTGAACGTTCCGAACGCGAAGCTCCCGCGCGGCCGCTCGCTCTCGGTTGCGCTCTACGCGAAGTCCGACGCGCCCGCCTACATCGGCGCGATCCGCGTGATGGCCGGCGGCCGCGCGCTCTACGACGCCCTCGAGGCGAGCGGGCGCGTCGCGACGCAGGGGATCCTCTTCGCCACCGGCTCCGACGAGATCCGCGCCGAGAGCAGGCCGACGCTCGACGAGATCGGCGCGATGCTGCGCGAGCACGCCGACCTGAAGCTCCTCATCGAGGGGCACACCGACAACGTCGGGAACGGGCGCGACAACCAGGCGCTCTCCGAGAAGCGTGCCGCCGCCGTGAAGGCCGCGCTCGTCGCGCGCTACGGCATCGACGCCGCGCGCCTCGAGACGAAGGGCTTCGGCGCCTCGAAGCCCGCGGGCTCCAACGACTCGCCCGAGGGGCGGCAGCAGAACCGGCGCGTCGAGCTCGTGAAGCGCTGAGGCGGCGAACGGCAGCGCGCGCCGCGCCCCGGCGCCGCGCGGCGCGGCCCCGGTTCACGCGGGTCGCGCCGCGTGGCACATTGCGCCCACGGAGGCGCGGCGCACCGCCGCCCCCGCTCCCCCTGCGCGTGCCGTCATGCCCCAGCACTGCATCTTCTGCGACCTGATCAACGGCGCCGGCGAGGTCTCGATCTGCTACGAGGACGCCGACGCGGTCGCCTTCATGGACATCCAGCCGGTGAACGCGGGGCACGTGCTCGTCGTCCCGCGCCAGCACTTCGAGTCGCTCGAGGACCTCCCCGGCCCGCTCGGCAAGCACCTCTTCGACGTCGCGTGGCGCCTCTCCGAGGTGGTGCGCGAGGTGACGCGCTGCGACGGCATGAACCTCCTCGTCTCGAGCGGGAGCGCGGCGGGGCAGGACGTCTTCCACTACCACGTGCACGTCATCCCGCGGAAGCACGGCGACGGCTTCGAGGTCCCGCTCCCCTTCACGCAGGGGGAGCCGGTGCGCCGCCAGATGCTCGACGCGACGGCGGCGCGCATCATCGGCGCGCTCCACGACCCGATGCGGAGCCGCCGCGCCGTCGGCTGACCGCCCGCGCCGCCGCACGGCCCCCCTCCCGGCCCCGCCCGTTCGACGACGAACGGTCGGGGTCGACTCGTTTTCGGTCCCGCGGGTCCGGCCCGCCGCTTGCCCTTGGTGAAGCCGTGACGCGGACGGGGCGCGGCGACCCTTGCGGCGCCCGCGGTCGGTTCGGCATGCTTGCCGCGAAACACGTAGGTCCGGGTTCCGGTGCTTCCTTCACGCGAGGGACGGGCGGATGGACGGTGCGTGCGTGGGTCCGCAGGACGGAGTCGCCCCGGCCGGCGCCGGGCGCCCGCAGCAGCCATTCCGCGCCGGAGGCACCGCGTGAGCCGCCTCTGGTACGTCCGCCCCCTCGGCCGCGCCCCGCGCGGCGCCCCGCACCGCCGAGAGTCGCTCACCCCGACCGTCAAGCGCGCCCTCAAGACCGCTGCCTGGCGCGACTGCGGCCATCGCTGCGTCTACTGCGGCACCGGGATGCCGCTGGCCGAGGCGACGCTCGATCACGTGCACCCCATGGCGCACGGCGGTCGCTCGCAGCCGGGCAACCTCGTCGTCGCCTGCGCCCCGTGCAACCGCCGCAAGGGCGACCTGCACCCCGACGAGTTCTTCGCGCGCTGGCCGGCGGCGGCCGAGAACTTCATGCGCTACGCGCGCGCGGTGCACCGCTCGTTCAAGCGCAACGCGCGGCGCGCGGTCTCGCTGGCGTTCGCCGAGGCGGCGTGACGGGCGCGCGTCGTGTCGCGTGCGCGCTCGGCGCGTGCGCGACACGACGACACGCGCGACGCGGTGACGCGCGCGCGTGGCGCCGCCACGGTCAGTAGTCGACCGGCCGCAGGTAGCTCTCGCCGATCGCCGTCGCGCCGAGCATCGCGACGGTGGGGAGGCGCCGCTTCCAGTGCGTCCCCTCGAGGCGCCGCGTGACGAGGCGCACCTCGCTCTCGCGCTCGCCGCGCGCGACGAGCTCCTCGGCCGTCCAGCCGTGGAGCAGCCAGTTGAGGAGGACGTCGGCGCGCGCGTAGCTGATGCCGAAGTCGCCCTCGTCGGTCTGCCCCTGCACGAGGTCCGCGCTCGCCGGCTTGTCGATGATCTCGCTCGGCACGCCGAGCTGGCGCGCGAGCGCCCAGACCTGCGTCTTGTACAGGTCGCCGAGCGGGTTGATCGGCGGCGAGTCGTCGGCGTGCCACGTGTAGTAGCCGAAGAGCCGCTCGGTCTTGTTGCCGGTGCCGAGGGGGACGACGCGGTGCTTCGCGCTCAGGTCGAAGAGCGTGATCATGCGCATGCGCGCCATCACGTTCCCCCGTCGCGCGGCGTCGGCGTCGGGCTCGTGCTGCAGGTAGCCGTCGACGGCGGCGCTGATGTCGATCGTGCGGTGGCGGATCCCGAGCTGGTCGATGACGAGCTGCGCGTGCGCGAGCGAGTCGGGGCTCGAGGTGCGGTAGGGCATGCGCACGGCGATGACGCGCTCGGGGCCGAGCGCCCGGGCGGCGAGGAAGGCTGTCACCGCGCTGTCGACGCCCCCCGAGAGGCCGACGATCGCCCCCTCGAAGCCGCGCCGGCGCACCTCGTCGCGGATGAACTGCACGAGCCAGTGCTCGACGAGCGCCGCGTCGAGGTCGAGCGACGGCGGCGCACCGCCCGGTGCGGGCGTCGGCGGGACGACGACCATCCCCTCGCCCTCGCGGCGCGCGAGCGGGGGGCGGGTGGCGACGGGATGCGCGGCGGCGTCGCCCGCCCCCTCGCCGCGCGGGGCGCCGGTGGCCGGATGCGGCGCGGGATCCCACGCCGCGGCGGCGCGCGGCGCGTCGAGCGCCCCCGCGAGCTGCGCCGAGAGCGCGGGGAGCGACTGCGCGAGGTCGGCAAGGAGCGGCGCGTCGGCGCGCACGCGCACGAGGTCGCGCAGGTCGAGGTGCGCGGCGCCGATCGCCGGGACGAAGAGCGGGAGGCGGAGCCGCGCGTCGCCGGCGGGGCCGATCACGCACGAGGCGCCGCTGAACATCTTCCCGCCCTCGCTCCCCACGAGGTTCGCGAGCGAGACGACGACGCCGTGCTCCTCGGCGATGTCGCGCACGAGCCGCTCCCAGCGGGCGACGCTCGCCGGCCCGGCCGGGGCGTCGTGCCGCGGCCAGGTGCCGCGCGCCGGGGCGGCGCTGCAGACGAAGACGACCTCGGCCCCCTGCAGCGCGGCGATCGTGCCGGGGAGCGAATGCCACGCGTCCTCGCAGACGAGCATCGCCGCGCGCCCCCACGCGGTGTCGAAGGCGACGATGTCGCGCCCGGGCTCGACGAAGCGCGCCTCGTCGAAGAGGCCGTAGGTGGGGAGGAAGACCTTGCGGTGGACGTGACGGACGACGGGCGCGTCGCCACCGAGGGTGACGTAGAGCGCCGAGTTGTACAGCGTCGAGCGCCACGTCTCGTAGAAGCCGACGACGACGTCCAGGGTGACGCCGGCCGGCGCGAGGGCGACGAAGCGCGCCTGCAGCTCCTCGGCGAGCGTCCCGGCGCTCATCGCGAGCTCGCGGACGCCCCCCTCGACGAAGTAGCCGGTGAGCGCGGTCTCGGGGAGGTGGAGGACGTGCGGCCGCGGCGCCATCGCGAGCGCGTCGGCCATGAGCGCCGCGATCCGGTCGCGGTTCGCCGGGACGTCGGCCTTGGCCGGCGCGAACTGCGCCACGGCGAGGATCAGCGGTCTCGTCATCCCGGAAAGCTCAACCTCGGCCGGGGTGGGGGGTAGTAGCGCGGAGCGTGGCGCAGGCGCCCGTGCCGCTCGGAGCATCTGCCGTTTTCACCACAGGGGTCACGGAGGACACAGGGGAGTGCGTGGGGCGTGAACTCCGTGGCAGGGGCGGCATCGTCGGGATTCACCACAGGGGTCACGGGGGACACAGGGGAGTGCGTGGGGCGCGAACTCCGTGGCAGGGGCGGCATCGTCGGGATTCACCACAGGGGTCACGGGGGACACAGGGGAGTGCGTGGGGTGGTGCGCGCCTGGCAGTGGGCACCGCTGTCCCTGTGTTCCCTGTGACCCCTGTGGTGAACCCCGTCGATGTTCCGATGGCACGGGCGCCTGCACCACGCTCCGTGCGACCACCCGCGGTCCCCGGTGACCCCTGTGGTGAACCCTGACGATGCCGCCCCTACCACGACGCTCCGGCCCTACGCACCGTTCGCCACCATGACGCCGACGACGACACCGCCCGCCGCGCTCCTCGCCCTCGTCCTCGCCGCCGCCCCCGTCGCGGCGCAGGACGCGAGCGCGATCGTCCCGCTGCCGCAGTCGAGCCTCGTGCTCGCGCGCGACGGGACGGTGATCGGCGAGGTGGGGCGGCAGGTGCGCACGAGCGTCGCGCTCCGCACGCTGCCGAAGTACCTGCCGGCGGCGTTCGTGGCGGTCGAGGACAAGCGCTTCTACGAGCACGACGGCGTCGACCTCGTCGGCATCGCCGGCGCGGTGAAGGACGCGCTCACCGGCGACGCGCGCGGGGCGAGCACGATCACGCAGCAGCTCGTCGGCAACATGCACCCTGACCTCGTCGACCGGCGCGACCGCTCGATCGGGCGCAAGCTGCGCGAGCAGGAGGCGGCGCGCGCGATGGAGCGGCGCTACTCGAAGGAGCAGATCCTCGAGGCCTACCTCAACACGATCCACTTCGGCAACGGCTGGTACGGCATCGACGCGGCGGCGCGGCACTACTTCGGCAAGCCGGCGTCGCGCGTGACGCTGGCCGAGGCGGCGACGCTCGCCGCGCTCCCCAAGGGGCCGGCGCTCTACGACCCGATCCGCCACCCCGACCGCGCGAAGGCGCGGCGCGACGTGGTGCTCGCGCTGATGGCGGAGCAGGGCAGGATCACCGCCGCCGAGAAGGCCGCCGCGCAGGCGCAGCGCGTGGTGACCGCGGGCGAGACGCGCGACGACGCCTTCCGCTGGGTGGTGCGGGTCGCTCGCATCCAGGCGGAGCGCGGGGGCGTGCCGCTCGCCGACGGCGGCTACCGCATCGTGACGACCATCGACCCGGCGCTGCAGCTCGCGCTCGCGAAGGCGATCCGCGACGGGGTCGCGGCGGCCGAGACGCCGCGCCGGAAGAAGAAGGGGGCGCCCGCGCCGACCGGAACGCTCGAGGGGGCGGGGGTCTTCGTCTCGCCGGTGACGGGCGAGGTGCTCGCCTCCGTGGGCGGGCGCGATCCCGACCGCAGCCCGTTCGACCGGGTGATCGACGGGCGCCGGCAGCCCGGTTCGGCGTTCAAGCCGTTCGTCTACGCCGAGGCGCTGCGGCAGCAGCTCACGACGGCGGCGTCGATCTGGCAGGACACCGCGCTCGCGATCCCGCTCCCGACGGGGCGCCCGTACAGCCCCGACAACGCCGACGGCAAGTACCTCGGGCCCCTCACGCTCCGCGAGGCGCTCGTCGAGAGCCGCAACCCGGTGGCGGTGCAGCTCGGCCAGGCGACGACGATCGACAGCGTCGCCGTGCTCGCCGAGCGGATGGGGCTCGACGCGAAGATCGAGCCGTATCCCTCGAGCGCGATCGGGACGACGAGCGTGCGCCCGCTCGACATGGCGCGCGCCTACGCGACGTTCGCCAACGGCGGGGTGAACGTGGCGCCGCGCTTCGTGCTGCGCGTCGAGGACCGCGCGGGCAAGCCGGTCTGGACGCCGCGCGCGGTCCCGCCGAGCTACGCGCTCGACAACCGCGTCGCCTTCGTGATGCGCGACGTGATGGCCGACGTCGTCGCGCGCGGGACGGCGACGAGCGTGCGCCGCCACCTGCCGGCGCGCGTGCCGGTGGCGGGGAAGACCGGCACGACGAACGGGAGCACCGACGTCTGGTTCGCGGGGATGACCCCCGATCTCGCGGGGGCGGTGTGGGTGGGCTACGACACGCCGAAGTCGATCGCGGGGGGGAGCGCGGCCGGTGGGACGATCGCGGCGCCGATCTGGGCGAAGGCGGTGGCGGCGTGGTACGCCGGCGGGCGCGCGGTGCAGCACGCATGGACGCCGCCGCCGGGGCTCGTGGCGGTGGAGTACGACCGCACGACGCGCGCGCCGGCGACGCCGGAGACGCTGCCGGCGAACCGGTACACCGAGTGGTTCCTCGCGGGGACGGAGCCGGGGGCGATCGCGATCGATCCGTGGCGGCTGTTCGAGGGGGGGGCGATCGGGCGGTAGGGCGGTAGGGCGCGCGTCGCCCGAGCCGCGATGCCACGGGATCACGTGCGTCGCCGCTCTGGCCTGCGCATGAGTTCGCCGCATTTCTGTACGACGAGCGAATACATGCAGCCGACATCCGGTTCGGCGACGGCCCATGGCTCTTGTGCCGGGAGGGTGGCCGATCTCAGCGTGGCACATCGCGACCGCCGACACGGATCTCGCCGCCCGCCCCGGAGGATCGAGCCATGCCCACGCGCCGTTCCGGTTCCGCCGGTTCAGGACGCCCCGAGGACTCAAGCTCGGTGCCCCGAAGCGGTGGCCGCCCCGATCGTGGTGCCGGCGCGAACGAGGGGGCGGCGGTCGCCAGCGGCGCGCCCGAGCAGAACTGCGTCGTGCTCGACCGCGGACTGTTCGCGACCGACGAGGACCGGGCGCGCTTGCAGGCGATCGTCGCGAGCGCCGCGAGCGGGCCGTTGGTCGTGCACCTGCACGGTGGTCTGGTCGACGAGGCCGAGGGGCGCACGATCGCCGCGCGCCTCGGACAGGTCTACGGCGGCGGCGGCGGCACGCCGCTCTTCCTGCTCTGGAAGACGGGCATCCGCGACGTCGTCGAGGAGGCCTTCGCGGCGGTCGCCCGTGAGCCGCTGTTCGCGCGCACGCTGACACGGTTGCTCCGCCACCTGGTTCCCGATGCGGACGGGATCGCCGCCGCCGCCGCGACGCCGCCGGTCGTCCCGATCGGGGGCGACGTCGCCGAGGAGCTGCAGCGGACGCTGGCCGCCCTGCACGCGTTGCCCGATGGCGCCGTCGATGCCGCCGTGGCTCGCTGGAACGAGCCGGGGGTGCGTGCCGCCCTCGTCGCGGACGTCGCGAGCGACCCGGTCGTGCGGCAGCAGCTCGAGCTGGTGCAGTCCGAAGTCGCCCGTCCGGTCGGTGCGCTCGTGCCGGCGCAGTCGACCGCGGGCACGGTGCTGCGGGAGTCGGCACACACGCTGGCCGATCCGGTCTTCGTCGCCGAAGTGCGGGGCGTGCGCGACGAGAGCGCACCACCGGGCGCGGCGGTCGCCGCCGTCGACTGGCGCGTCGCCCTCGCGCGCCTGTTCGGGGGCCACGTCGGCGTGATCGCGGCTCGCACCGCGCGCCGCTTTCGCGATGGTCGCGATCACGGCTGGCACGCCACGCTCGTGGAAGAGACGGCGCGCGAGTTCTTCGTCGGCAACGTCGGCCGGCGCGCCTGGTCGATCATGAAGGAGGACGCGGTGCGCGCCTTCGACGGGGACGAGACGAGCGCCGGCGGCTCCGCGCTCGTCGCGGCGCTCGTCGGCGTGGCGCGCGCGACGCCTCGGCGCCGCGTGGTGCTCGTCGCCCACAGCGCGGGGGCGATCTGGGTCACCGAGCTGCTGTCGCGTCTCGCCACCGCACTCGACGCCGAAGGGCTCCCGGCCGATGCGCTGCCGCTCGAGGTCGTGTTCCTCGCGCCCGCCGTGCGCCACGACCGTTTCGTCGAACGCGTCGTCGCCGGCGTGAAGCGGCCGTTCGCCTTCCGGTGCTTCACCATGCGCGACGAGGCCGAGCGTGCCGATGCGCTCCTCGACGCGCAACCGTGGATCTACCCGAGGTCCATGCTCTACCTCGTCTCGGGCCTCTTCGAGGACGACCACGGGGCGACGCCGCTCCTCGGCCTCGATCGCTTCCTCGACGGGCGGCACGTGGTCCCCGTCCGCGACCGCCCGCCGGTCGAGCGCGTTCGCACTTGGCTCGCGCGGCCGTCGCGTTCCTGGATCCTCACGCCCACCGACCCCGGGGCGCCGGCCGGCATCGACTCCGAGGCGACGGACCACGGCGATTTCGATTCGTGCCCGCGCGCCATGGCCACGCTCGGCGCGATCGTGAAGGATGGACTCGCGCCGTCGCCCGCAGCCGACGCCGACGCGCCGGCGCGCGTCGCCCTGATGGCGGCCGAGCGCGACCGCCGCCGTCTCCATGGCGATCGTGCGCTCCTGTTCACGGGGCGGCAACTCCTGTCGTATCCCACCGGCGGCGAGCGCACGCTCGCGCGGCTGCTGGCGAACCAGGCGGGGGTCGCCGGACTGGCCGACGTCGACGCGTCCACCTCGGTCGACGGGATCCTCGCGGGTGGCGCCGCCGCGATCGTCCCCGCGCTCGGCGTCGCGGTGCTCGCCCTCGACACGGATGCAGCGCAACGGCTTGAGCGACGGCTCGGGGCGTCGATGGCGACGGCCGACGCGGCCGACGACGAGGCGCGCGTCCTCGTGGCCCCGGAGCGCGTCGCCACGCTGGCGGACGACGATCGCGTCTTCGCCGACGGGTACGTCGCGGGCGCACGCGGTGCCTTCGCCGCGCTCGGCGACCGGGTGCGGGAGCACGGCGCCGACACCGTGCTCGCGTGGACGCACGATGCGCGCGTCTCGCGCGCGCTCGAGCTGATCGGGGTGCCCGGGTCGCGCTTCACCGGACGCGACATCGGCGTGTGCATCGTCGATACGGGGATCGACGCGGGGCATCCCGACTTCGTCGCGCCGACCTTCGGGAGCCGCCGCCCGCCGCCGGTGCTCGCGTCGTTCGTCCCCGGCGTCGCGCCGGATTCCCGCCTCGCGCACGGCACGCACTGCGCCGGCCTCGCGTGCGGACCGGCCCTGCCCACGGGCGGGGTGCGCTACGGCGTCGCGATCGACGCGACGCTGTACGTCGCGCGCGTCTTCGACGACGACCGCACGGCCACCGAGGGGGCGATCATCGACGCGCTCGGCTGGGCGCTGGCGCAGGGGTGCGCCGTGGCCTCGCTGTCGCTCGTCTTCCGCGCGCCGAGCCCGACGAGCGACGCGATCTTCGCCCGGGTGGTGCGCCGCGCGGAGCGGGCGGGGATGATCGTCGTCGCGGCGACCGGGAACGACAGCGATCGCCGTGCACGCCCGCCCCTCGTGCAGCCGGTCGGGTCGCCCGCCCGCATCGCCGGGGTGCTGGCCGTCGGGGCCGTGGACAACGCGCCGACGCCGTCGCTCGCCGTCTTCTCGAACGGGACGGCGGCAGCGCCGCCCGCACTCGTCGCGCCGGGCGTCGACGCGTGGTCGTCGATGCCGCGCCCCACGCTCACCGGTCCGATGAGCGGCACCAGCATGGCGACGCCGCTCGTCGCCGGCCTCGCGGCGCTGCACGCCGAGGCGACCGGGCTCCGCGGTCGTGCGTTGGCCGACGTGCTGCGGCGCCGGGTCCGCCCCCTGCCGCACATCGGTCCCGAGGGCGGGGCCGGACTCGTGCTCGCACCGTGAGCGCGCGGTCACCCGACCCCCGCGGATCTGCGGGTTGCGACGGCGGTACCATCGAGGTCCATTTCCACGAGAGCGGGGGAGGACGGGAATGGAGACTCGGCGGTACATGGCCCTGATCGACGAGGCGCTGCTCGACGAGGTCGAGGCGGTCGCGGCTCGCCTGGCGGCAGCCGGGATGCGACTCGACGCGGGCGAGCACAGTCGGCGCACGCTGCACCTGTTCGGCGTGGCGACCGGCTCGATCGCCGATGCCGACCTGCCGCGGGTGCGCGCCGTGCCGGGCGTGCAGGTCGAGGTCGAGGGGATCGCGACGCTCCCCTGAGGCGGCGCGCCGGGCGCCGCGCGCGAGCGTCGGTCCCCCGTGACAGCGTGCCGCACCGCGGTGCATCTTCGCGCCGCCCGCCGGCTCCGCTCGCCGGCCGTGCATTGGAAGTCTCCAATCCACGCCCCGCATGTCCGCTCGCAAGACCGCCGCGAAGACCGCGCGCCCGGCCGCCCGGCGCCCAGCAACGCGCGCCCCGCGCGGCACACGCACCCAGGCCGCCGCCCCCGACGGCGCCGCGGTCCCCGATCCCGGCCGGCCGTACGTGCACGTCGACGCCGAGCGCCCGCTCGTCCCCGAGGCGGGGGCGATGGCGGCGTTCAAGCGCACGAAGCCGCCGAAGGAGTACCGCTACGACTCCTCGCTCGCCCCCGAGCTCCGCTGGGACGCGGGCGAGGCGGCGGCGCGCGACCGGGCGATCGCGCTGCTCTCGACGATCGAGCGCGCCGAGTCGCTCGAGGCGGTGCGCGCGGCGGCGGCCGAGCTCAAGGCGATGAACCTCCCGCAGCTCGACTGGGCGGGGAAGGCCGAGCGCCCGCGCTTCGAGGTGCCGACCCTGCCGCTCTTCGTGCACGAGCGGCTCAGCACGCGCGCGGTGCTCGACTCGGTGCGCGACCGCCGCGCCGGCGCCGACCAGGGCGACCTCTTCGCCAACCCGTTCGGCGACGAGCGGCACGGCATCGCCGACCAGGTGCTGCGGGCGTACGAGCACAAGGACCGCTGGACGAACCGCATGATCCTCGGCGACTCGCTCGTGGTGATGAACTCGCTGCTCGAGTACGAGGGGCTCGGCGGGCAGGTCCAGACGATCTACATGGATCCGCCCTACGGCGTGAAGTACAACAGCAACTTCCAGCCGTTCGTGCGCAACAGAAGTGTTGATGATTCAGCCGATGCTGACTTGACGCGTGAGCCCGAGATGGTTCAAGCGTACCGCGACACATGGGAGCTGGGCGTCCATTCGTACCTTGCGTACTTACGCGACCGATTGGGCGTTGCGCGTGAGCTGCTAAGCCTGTCAGGGAGCGTGTTCGTCCAGATCAGCGACGAAAACGTACATCGCGTTCGCAGCGTGATGGACGAAGTGTTCGGTTCTGACAACTTCATCGCGCTGATCACTGTATCGAAAACAAGTGGCCTTTCCAGTCCTCAAGCGCGCACAGAAACACTTGCGAGTACTTGTGACTACCTACTTTGGTATGCGCGAGATAAAGCCTCAATCAAGTATCGACAGATCTTTCGTCCTAAGTCTGAAGGCAAGTCCCGGGACGAGGTCTTCAAGTACCTTGAGCTTGCTGACGGTACGCGGCGCGGCGTGACCGAGGCGGAGCGTCGGGATCGATCCTTGGCACCTGAAGGGGCACGATTCTTGGCGTACTCTGACCTTACGGCGCAGAAACCGACCACGGTCTTTCCGCTTGAGTTTGAGGGTCGAGTATACCACCCCGGACGGCGAGGCTGGCGCACGACGGAAGAAGGAATGCGCCGACTGATTGCGAGTCGGCGAATTGCCGTGACCGGAAAGACCCCCCGCTTCGTCAGTTACGAAGCGGATTTTGCAGCTATGCCGATCAACAGTCTTTGGGACGATACCGGTACTGGTAGCTTCCTTGATGAAAAGCTGTACGTCGTGCAGACAGGAGCCAAGACAGTTGCACGCTGCCTCCTGATGACCTCCGACCCCGGCGACCTCGTCCTCGACCCCACCTGCGGCTCCGGTACCACCGCCTACGTCGCCGAGCAGTGGGGCCGTCGCTGGATCACCATCGACACCTCGCGCGTCCCGCTCGCCCTCGCGCGTCAGCGCCTCCTCACCGCCACCTACGACTGGTACGAGCTCAAGGACGAGAAGCGCGGCCCCGCCGGCGGCTTCGTCTATCGCCGGCGCCAGAACAATCGCGGCGAGGAGGTCGGCGGCATCGTCCCGCACGTCACGCTCAAGTCGATCGCGAACGACGAGCCCCCCGCCGAGGAGGTGCTCGTCGACCGCCCTGAGATCGTGCGCAGCATCACGCGCGTCACCGGCCCCTTCACCGTCGAGGCGACGATCCCCACGCCCGTCGACCTGGACGGCGACGGCGCCGAGGACGCCGGCCCCGAGGCGGCCGAGCAGTACGAGCGCTGGATCGACCGCCTCCTCGACGTGCTGCGCCGGAGCCCCGTCATCCGCCTCGCCGGCAACCGCGAGGTCCGGCTCGAGAGGATCCGCCCCCCCGCGAAGGCGCTCAACCTCGTCGCCGAAGCGACGATCGAGGGGGCGCCGGTCGCGGTCGTCGCCGGGCCGGAGCACGGCGTCGTCTCCGAGAAGCTCGTCTTCGACGCGCTGCAGGAGGCGCGGCTCAAGCAGTACGCGCAGCTCCTCGTGATCGGCTTCGGCATCGAGCCCCGCGCGCTGGCACTCGTGGACAACGCGCAGGCGATGACCGACGTCGTCGCCACCTACGTGCAGGCCACCCCCGACCTGATCGTCGGCCCGCTGCTCAAGACGATGCGCTCGAGCCAGGTCTTCTCGGTCTGCGGGCGCCCCGAGATCCGCGTCGAGCGCCTCCCCGACGGCGAGGTGCGCGACGGCCGCCGCTTCCGCGTCACGCTCGTCGGGGTCGACGTCTTCGACCCCGCATCGATGCGGACCGACCACCGCATCGGCATCGACGTCCCCTGCTGGATGCTCGACACCGACCACGACGCGATGGTCTTCCGCGCGTCGCAGGTCTTCTTCCCGCGCACCGAGGCGTGGAACGCGCTCGCCCGCTCGCTCGGCGCCGAGTATGACCCGGCGGTCTGGGAACACCTCGCCGGGGCGACCAGCGCGCCGTTCGCGGCGCCGGCGGGGAAGGCCACGTTCACCGTGGCCGTCAAGGTGATCGACGATCGCGGCAACGAGCTGCTCGCGACGCAGGAGGTGACGGCGTGACGGGCGCGTCAGCCGGGGGGGCGGCCGTCGAGCAGGTCGAGCGCCTCACGCGGGGTGACGAGGCGAGGGCGGGGCACGCCATGGAGCGGCGTGAAATCGACGCCGTTGCCGGTGACGAGCAGGTCGCAATCGGCGTGGATCGCGGCGTCGAGGAACGGCTGGTCGCCTCGGTCGCGCAGCGCGGGCGACGTGCGCACGTCGCTCACGAGTTCGCCCGACTCGTGCATGAGGTCGAGGACCTCGCGCCAGCTGACGGAGCGGCGCGCGATGGCCGGTCGCTCGAGGACGGTCAGGTACTCCGAGATGATCGCGACCGTGAGCACCGGGACGAGGCGTCCCCCGTGCAGGTGCGACAGGAGCTGGGCGCAGGTGCCGCCCGGGGTGAGCGTCGCCGACACGAGCACGTTCGTGTCGATGACCGCGCGGATGCGCTCCACGAGTCAGCGCTTCGGGCGCAGGTGCCGAGGGGTGCTCCCGGGGCGCCGCGGCGGATCCTCGCCGTACGACCCCTCGAGCACCGCGCCGGGCGGGAGCTCCGCGCGCATGCGCTCCGCGCGGACCTCGGCGATGAGGTCGTCGATGTCGTCCATCGTCAACTTGTCGAGACCGAGCGCCACCGACTCCGCCTGCGCGCGTCGGAGCAGGATCCCGAACCGGACACGCGCGAGCTCGCGCGCGAGTTCGGCCGGATCGTCGCCGTCTCGAACGGGGAAGACGAGCGCCCGCGTCTCCCCCTCGATGTTGAGCGGGACGGGGCGCCCGTCGGCCAGCCGCTCGGCGACGATGCCGGGGGTGTTCCGCAGGTCGCGGTACGACAGTGGCGGGGCGAGCGGATCGTTGAAGGACATGGCGACACTCCTGTAGCCGTTCCGGCTACAGTCTCGTCGCCGCCTCCTCGTCGCGCAAGGCCGGGGGTCAGGCCGTGAGCTTCGAGGTCTCGACGCCGATCCTCTGCTCGCCCTACGACGAGCCCGACCACCACTGGGTGCTCCGCACCGGCGAGCCCCCCGAGCGACGCCCGGGGCGGCGGCCGGCGGTCGTCTTCCAGCCGCGCACCGCGCGGACCGAGTGGGACACCGGCGACGGCGAGCTGCTCGCGAAGCACGCCGAGCAGGAGCGCGCCTACCTGCTCCCGCTCGTGAACCGGCTGCGCGAGGCGGTGCGGGCGTGGCGCGCGGCCGGGTGGCCGGGCGTCACCGCGGTGACGCGCGAACTCCTCGAGCACTGGCACGACCCCGAGCGCGAGCAGCGGCTCTTCTTCGCGCAGCGCGAGGCGGCGGAGACGGTGATCTTCCTCGTCGAGGCGCGCGCCGACTTCCGGCAGGGGCTCGAGGTCCCGCTCGACGTCCCCAGCGACGCGCAGCGCGCCGCCGGCCCCGAGCCGCTGCGTCGCTACGCGTGCAAGATGGCGACCGGTGCCGGCAAGACGACGGTGATGGCGCTCCTCTCGGCGTGGAGCATCGTCAACAAGGTGACCGACCGCACGCGCGCCGAGTTCGCGGACGCCGTGCTCGTCGTCTGCCCGAACGTCACCATCCGCGACCGGCTGCGCGAGCTCGACCCGCAGCTCGGCGACGCGTCGCTCTACCGCGTGCGCGACCTGGTGCCCGAGCGGCTCTTCCCGCTGCTCATGCGCGGGCGCGTGCTGGTGACCAACTGGCACGCCTTCGAGCCGCGGCAGGCGACGGTGGGCGAGGTCAGCGCGCGGGTGCTGCGCACCGGCGTGCGGGAGGTGCGCAAGGAGCGCGTGACCATCGGTGACACGACGGGCATGCGACGCGGGCAGCGCTACATGACGCGCGACGACTTCGAGCGCCACGTGAACGCCGAACTGTTCGCCGAGGTCGCCGACGTGCAGGTGGACGGCGAGGGGGCGCTCACGAGCGCGCTCGTCACCTGGGAGCGGTGGCGCGAGAGCGACGAGTCGGTGCTGCGGCGCGTGCTCGGCCGCGAGCTGGCGGGGAAGCGCAACCTCCTCGTCTTCAACGACGAGGCGCACCACGCCTACCGCATCCACCCCGTGCCCGACGACGACGACGACCAGGACGAGCTCGCCCTCGGCGACGACGAGCTCGAGGAGTTCACGCGCGAGGCGACCGTCTGGGTCGAGGGGCTCGACCGGCTGAACGCGAAGCGCGGCATCGCCTGCGTCGTCGACCTGAGCGCGACGCCGTACTGGCTGGCGCGCATGGGGCGGGACGTGGGGCGCCCCTTCCCGTGGGTGGTGAGCGACTTCGGGCTCGTGGACGCGATCGAGAGCGGGATGGTGAAGATCCCGCAGCTCCCCGTGGGCGACGGCACCGGCGGCGACCGGCCGCGCTACTTCAATCTCTGGCAGTGGGTGAAGGAGGAGCTCGAGCGGCGCGGCCACGCGGGCGGGCGCACCGGGCCGACGCCCGAGCGCGTGCTGCAGGTGGCCGACGTCCCGCTCCGCATGCTGGCCGCCGAGTACGCGCGCACGCTCGACGCGTGGGCGGCCGAGCGGCAGGACGATCCGCGGCCGCCGGTCTTCATCGTGGTGTGCAAGGACACGCGGCTCGGCGGGCTGGTGCACCGCTGGCTGGCCGAGAACTTCGAGAGCGACCAGATCCCGCGCGCCAACCTGCCGTGGTTCCGGAACACGCCCGAGCGGGCGGTGACGATCCGCGTGGACACGAAGGTCGTCTCGGAGACCGATCGCGGCGGGACGAGCGCGAGCGACGAACAGCGGTGGATGCGCTTCACGCTCGACACCGTGGGGCGCACCGCATGGCCGGTGGAGCGCGCGACGGGGCGCCCGATCATGCCGGCCGGCTTCGCGGAGCTGGCGGCGAAGCTCGGGCGCCCGCTCGACCCGCCGGGGCGCGACGTGCGCTGCATCGTGAGCGTCGGCATGCTCACCGAGGGGTGGGACGCCAACACCGTCACGCACGTCGTGGGACTGCGCCCGTTCACCAGCCAGCTCCTCTGCGAGCAGGTGGTGGGACGCGCGCTGCGGCGCGTGTCGTACGACCCCGACCCCGCGACCGGTCGGCTGCGCGAGGAGGTGGCGCAGGTGCTCGGCGTGCCGTTCGAGGTGATCCCGTTCAAGGCGACCACCGCGACGCCGGTGCAGCCGGCGCAGCGCTTCCACGTGCGCGCGCTCCCCGAGCGCGCGGCGATGGCGATCGTCTTCCCGCGCGTCGAGTGGTACCTGCAGGCGCGGCGCACGCGGGTGCGCATGGCGTGGGATCGGGTGCAGGCGACGCCGATCCGCTACGACGAGGCACCGACGGTGGTGACGATGGGGGCGCTGCAGCCCGGCGAGCGCGGCGGGCCGTCGGCCCGGCCGGTCGGGGTGCTCTCGGACATGAAGCTCGAGGTCTACCGCGCGACGACGCGGCTGCAGGCGGTCGCCTTCGAGCTCGCGGCGAACGTCACGTCGCGCCTCGTCGCGCGTGAGGGCGACGGGCGGATCGGTGCGGCGTACGCGCTCTTCCCGCAGGTGCTGGCGATCGTGGAGCGCTACCTCGCCGACTGCGTGACCTGCGAGCCCGGCATGGACCGCATCGACGCGGGGGTGAACCCGTTCTTCGCGCGGATCGTGGAACGGATCGAGGCGGCGATCGAGCCCGACACCGGCGGCGAGCTCCCTCCGGAGCAGCCGCGCCTCGACCGGTGGCAGCCCGAGGGGACGACGAGCGCCGTCGACTGGTGGACGAGCCGCGCGGTGACGGCGACGCGCAAGAGCCACGTGAACCTGGCGGTGCTCGACTCGTCGTGGGAGAAGGCGGCGGCCGAGAAGCTCGACGCGGCGCGGTACGACGACGTCGTGGCGTACTGGGTGAAGAACGCGGGCCTCGGCTTCCACGTCCCGTACGAGTTCGAGGGCGAGCGGCGGACGTACGTGCCGGACTTCGTGGTGCGGCTGACCGGGGCGCCGCTGCGGACGCTCATCCTCGAGGTGAAGGGCGGGCAGGACCAGTTCGCCGAACAGAAGGCGGCGGCGGCGCGGCGGTGGTGCGCGGCGGTGACGGCCGACGCGCGGTGGGGGCGGTGGGAGTACGCGGTGGCGCGGAGTGCGGCGGACGTGAGTGCGATCCTCGACGGGTATCGGGAACGGCGCTGACCGCCCCCGGCCGTGCATGCACTCGAACGATGACGCTCGCGACGTCACGGTTACCTACCTTGATCGGCGCGCACCGACCGTGCGCGCATGCCGCGTCCGCACGCCCGTTCGATTCCCCGCGCCGCCGGAGGCCCGTCATGGCCGTCCCCGCGGGCGACCCGCCGCGCAAGTGGCGCGTCGCCGACTTGTACGAGCTCCCCGACGACCGCAACCGCTACGAGATCGTCGACGGGGAGCTGCTCGTGACGCCGCCCCCCGCCCCCGATCACCAGTGGCTCGTCCCGCGCCTGCACCGGGCGCTGATGCCGTGGGCCGACGCGCACGGGCTGCAGCTCCTCTTCGGCCCCGGGGTGCCGAAGGGCGAGTTCACCTGGCTCGAGCCCGATCTCGTCGTCTATCCGCCGATCGCCGCGCCGCCGCGCTGGTACGACGCGATGCCGCGCCCGCTCGTCGTCGTCGAGATCCTCTCGCCGGGGTCGCGCACGCACGATCGCGGCCCGAAGAAGCGCGCGGTGCTCGGCATGGGCGTGCCGGAGTACTGGCTCGTCGATCCGAAGTCGCGGCTGGTCGAGCGCTGGCGTCCGGGGCACGAGGCGGCCGAGCGCTGCGACGTGCGCCTCGAAGCGACGGTGCCCGGGGTCGCGGCGCCGTGCGTCGTCGACGTCCGGGCGCTGTTCGCGGGCTTCGCCTGAGCGTGGTGCGGATCGTCGTGCGCGGCGGCGGCGTGCGCGTCGCCGTCCGCCAAGGACGGGTCAGCGCGCCAGCTCCCCGTTCACCCGCCAGATCGCGCGCTGCAGCGCGCGGTCGGCGTCGAGCGCGATCGGCGTCGTGATCGCGCCGCCCACGACCGCGATGCCGAACGAGCCCCACAGCCGCTGCGCCCTGGGGACGTCGGGGAGGAAGAGGTAGGCCGCGCCGGCGACCACGGTGCCGATCGTGAGCACGGTCGCCGTCCGCCCCCGCGCCGCCCACCGCTCCGCGTCGCGCGTCGCCTCGGCCGAGCCCCGGAAGAGCGGCATCACGGCCCGCGCGTTGAACGGGTTGAGGTCGACCTGCAGCCCCGCGTCGCCCTGCACGAGCCGGACGCCGGCGAGGGTGCCGCGATGGCGCACGCGCACCCCGCACCGCTCGATGCTGCAGCCGCGCAGCTCCCCCGCGAGCGAGTCGGGCGCCGTGCGCCGGAGCGCCTGCGCGAGCTGGCGGTTGTGCCGCCAGACGGCACGGTGCAGCTCCCCCTCGGCGCGGTACATCTCGATGTCGGCGAGGCCGGTGACCAGCGAGAGGCCGAGGAGGGCTGGGAGGACGCGGGACTGGAGGCCGTCGCGCTCCCCGTCGTCGATGATCGACCGCGACGGCACGAGCGCGGCGAGCACGAACGGCGCCGCGACGCTCCCCGCGATCGAGAGTGGGACGCCGTGCGTGCGGAATCCCACCATGCGCGCCGCGTGCGGCGCCGCGTCGCCCGCACGCGAGAGCCGCGCCGCGACGTCGCTCCCCCGCCACCCGAGCCGGATCGTGTCGGCGCCGAAGGCGACGCGCGTCCCGAAGGGGGCGGCGACCACCTGCGCCGCGCAGCGCTCCCACGTGCACCCCTCGAACTGGGCGCGCGCCGGCGACGAGGCCACGACGAGGGCGGCGAGCGCGCCGAGGACGGCGCGCGGCGATGGGGCGCGAACGATGCGTGCCATGACTCACGGGGCGAGGGGAACGGACCACCGAGCGGATCGCAGCGGAGGCTACCGCACCCTCCCTGCACCGGGTTCCGCCGTGGATCGTCACGATGCGCGACACGATGCACGACGCGCTGCAGCGCGGCGCCCACTCGCGCGGTGCGCGTCCGTCGCCCTATCGTGCGCGTCGTCGTGCCGTGCCGATCGACCTCACCCCTCGCCCCCGGACACCGTGCGCAGCGCGCTCACCGCCCTTCTCGTCACCGTCGCCGCCGCGCCGTCCGTCATCCGTGCGCAGGGCGCGCCGCCCGCCCCCGCGGGGCTCGACGCCTGCACGTACGAAGCGTGCATGCCGCGCTTCGGCGGTGTCCCGCTCCGCCTCGTCGTCGGGCATCCCGACAGCGCCCGCGCGCTCCCGCGCGCCGAGGGGGACTCGCTCCTCCGCCTGACCCGCGGCAACGACGTCGTCCTCGCGCATCGCGACGCCCGCGAACGGACCGCGCACCGCCGGCAGCTCGTCGGCCTCGGGGTGCTCCTCGTCGCCGCGGGCGGCTCGGCGTGGGCGTTCGCGGCAGGGGACGACGCGACCGCTGCGGTCCTCGGCTTCGGCGGGGCGGCGGCGGGGATGGTGCTGGGGCTCACCGCGTCCGCGCCCGCGCGCGACGCGCGCGCGGCGTGGGACGACGTGGTCGCGCGGCATCGCGACACGCTCGCCGCGCACCTCCTCGCGCGACGCGGGCGCGGCCTCGCCGATGCGGCGTCGACGCTCCCGACGCTCGCCGGGTGCAGCTGGACGCGCTGCCGGCTCGCCGTGCGCCCCGGCTTCCTCAGCGACCGGCTCTCGGTGGGAGACAGCGAACAGGAGCTGGGCTTCGGCGGCGACGCACTCGTCGGGCACGTAACGACGGTGCCGGCCGCCATCCCGCACGCGAAGCGCTACGCGTCGGCGCGGCGTGTCGCGAGGGCGCTCGGGGTGGCGACGCTGCTGACCACGTTCGCGGTCGGCGCGCGGTCCGACTCGTGGTTCCTCGTCGGCTCCCTCGCGACCGCGGCCGGCGCGACCGTCTTCGATCTCCGCGCCCGCCGGGCGGCCGAGGAAGCGACCTGGCTGTACAACCGCGAGCTGCTGCGCTGATCCGCGCACGGCGCCCCCGTCGCCGCGCGGGGTAGCTTCCCGGCATGACGAGCCCGCCGCTCCGGCGCGCCGTGCGGACGCTCCTCGCCGCCGTCGCCGCCGCCATCGCCGCACCACCGCCGGCCACCGCGCAGGGAGCCGCGGCCGAGGTGCAGCGCGTCCTCGACTCGCTCGCCGCGCTCCCCGGCGCGCGCCTCCACGCGCACGTGCGCCACCTCGAGCGCGGGTGGGAGGCCGGCGTGCGCGCCGACGACCCCGCGCCGATGGCGAGCGTCTACAAGCTCCCGATCGCGATCGGCGTCCTCGCGCAGGTCGACGCGGGGCGACGCACGCTCGGCGACACGATCCGCGTCGGGCGCGGGATGTTCGCCCCGGGCCACAGCCCGCTCGCGCGCGGCACCGCCGGGCCGTCGGCGGCGGTGACGCTCGACTCGGCGCTCGTCCTCATGGTGGGGCTCAGCGACAACACGCTCGCCGACGTCTTCCTCGGCGTCCCCGGCGCGGCGGCGATCAACCGCACGCTCGCGAGCCGCGGCGTGCGCGGCGTCGCCGTCGGCCCGACGGAGCGCGAGATGGCGCTCGCGATGAGCGGCGTCGGCACGTGGCCCGCCGACCGGCGCTGGTCGCCCGCCGCCTTCGACTCGGTCGCGGCGACCGTCCCCGTCGACGTGCGCGCCAGCGCGCGCGCGCGCTTCCTCGCCGACGCGCGCAACACCGCCGCGCCGCGCGCGCTCACCACGCTCCTCGCGCGGCTGGCCGAGGGGCGGCTCCTCCGCCCGGCGACGACGGCGCGCCTCCTCGACGTCATGCGCGCCTCACCCACGGGGCCGGGGAAGCTGCGCGCCGGGCTCCCGCCGGCGACGCCGCTCGCGCACAAGACGGGGCTCTTCGGCGACGGCGTCACGAGCGGCGACGTGGGGCTGGTGACGCTCCCCGAGGGGCGCGGGACGCTCGCGATCGCGGTCGTCGTCGTCGACGCGACGCTCGCGGATGCGGAGGTCGACGCACGGATCGCGGCGGTGGCGCGGGCGGCGTACGGGGCGGCGATGCGCTGAGGCGTCGCGGCGCCCGATGGCGCCGTCGCGCGCCGCACGGCACCGTGTGGCATGGCCCGCCGCCGACAGCGTACGCGCGTGCTCGTCGCCACCCTCGCCGCCGCATCGTGCGTCGCGCCGTGGTCCGCACGCGCGCAGCGCCCCGCGCGCATCGGGGCCGAGCCTCCGCGCGACTCGACCTGCCGCACCGGGCCGGCCTGCCGCCTCGCGCTGGTGGACGACGGCGACGGGCGGTACTGGCGCGATCCGGTGCTGGTGCGTGGCAGCGGCGCCGGCGCCCGCGCGGTCGGCCCGGCATGGGAGCGGCTCGGGGCCGCGATCGCGTCCGATCCCGACGCGACCGCGCACCTCGCGGTCGCGCACGCCGCGCGCCGCCGCGCCCACCGCATCGGGGCAGTGGCGCTCGGCGCCGGCATCGTCGTCACCGCCGTCGCGGCCGGGGCGGTCGCGCGTCGCCGGGGCGACGGTCCCGCCGAAATGGTCCGCCTGCTCATGCTCCCGCTCACCCTCGTCCCCGGGGTCGTCGTCGGCGGGGTGATCGCCAGTGGCGCCGGCGGGCACCACCGCGAGGCGCGCAGCGCGCTCGAGGATGCGGTGACCGCATGGAATCGCACGGTGGACCCGCGCGTGCCGTGAGCGCGAACGCGGCGCGCACCGCGCGCGTCGCCGCACGCTGGCGCCGGACGCGCACCGCCCCCCATCGTGCCGCCATGCGATCGCCCCTCCGCGCCATCGGCACGCGTGCGCTCCCGCTCCTCGCCCTCCTCGTCACCGCGCTCCCGCTCTCCCTGCCGGCGCAGGGCGGGGCGCGCCCGGCGCGGCGTCTCGCCGTGGACTCGACCTGCCTCACCGGGCGCGCGTGCCGGCTGGCGGTGGTCGACCTCGACGACGGCCGACGCGGCGCGCCGCGCGGGTTGATGCTCACGCGCGGCGCGGGGCGCGACGCGTACGTCCTCGGCCCGGCGTGGGAGCGCATCGCGGTGAGCGTCGGCGCCGATCCCGGGGCCTACGCCATCGCGCGCGAGGCGCTCGACGCGCGGAACCGCGTCCCGCGTCGGGTGCTCGCGGTCGCGGCCATCAGCATGGGCACCGCGGCGATCGCGGGCGTCCTGTTCATGCGGAACAACGACTTCGGCCTCCTGACGCCCCTCTACACCCCTCTGGTCGCCGCACCAGTCGCCTTCGCCACGGGGCTCGTGCTCATGCCATGGGTCGAGGCCGCGCAGCACGAGGCCGACACGCGCCTCTACGACGCCGTCAGCGCCTGGAACGACCGCGTCGACCCGCGCGTCCCCTGAGCGCGCATCCCGCCGGCGCGGGACTCGTGCATCGCTGCACGGCGGGTCCGCTGAACCCCTGAACTGCCAGGAGAACGGCAGGAACTGCAGGGGTACTGCAGGAAGGACGGAACGACCAACGGCAGAAGAAAGAACGGAAAAGCACAAGAAAGAGCGGACAAGAGGACCAGGAATACGGAACAGCAGCACGGCACCCCCGCACCGGGCCGTGCTGCTGTCCTGCTGTTCCCTGCTCTTTCTGCCGTTCTTCTCGCAGTTCAGCGGTTCCGCAGTTCAGGGGTTCGGGAGTTCGCGGCGTTCAGACGCCCGCGAACTCCTCGGAACGGGCCGGCGACGGGCTGTGGACGAGCGCGATCGCCAGCACCTCCTCGAGCGTCCCCACGGCGTGGAAGGTGAGCTGCGCGCGCACCTCGGCGGGGACGTCCTCGAGGTCGGCCTCG
>ERZ1066121.825-NODE-825-length-25925-cov-9.500657_pt1 | contig 25925 bp, 19 predicted proteins | sample MGYA00382768_ERZ1066121 | MGnify/ENA primary metagenome ERZ1066121 (study PRJEB33369, sample SAMEA5778351) | biofilm metagenome | biome: Industrial cooling water; feature: Water cooling tower basin; material: Biofilm | place: United Arab Emirates | collected...
ACGCATTGAAGCCGAGTCCCGGTGTCGGCTATCATTCCGGGATGTCCAGCGCCCCGCGCCCCACGGTGTACATCGAAACGTACGGCTGCCAGATGAACGTGGCCGACTCGGAACTCATGCACGGCACCTTGGCCGCGCAGGGGTACGAGGCGGTGGACGCGCCCGATGGCGCCGACGTGATCCTCGTGAACACCTGCGCCATCCGGGATCACGCCGAGCAGCGCGTCATCGGCCGGCTCGGTGAACTGCGCCGCTACATGAAGGCCGACACGATCGTCGGCGTCACCGGCTGCATGGCCCAGCGCCTTGGCCCGCGGCTGCTCGAGAAGGCCCGCCATGTGTCGCTGGTCGTCGGGCCCGACGGCTATCGCGCGCTGCCGCAGCTGCTCGACGGCGCGCGCAACGGCGAGCGCGGCATCTTCACCACGTTCGACCTCGAAGAGCATTACGAGGACGTCGTGCCGCGGCGCGCCGATCCGGTGAAGGCGTGGATCCCGGTGCAGCGCGGCTGCGACTATCGGTGCACCTACTGCATCGTGCCGCACACGCGCGGCCCCGAGCGCTCGCGCAAGCTCGACGACGTCGTGCGCGAAGTGCGACAGATCGTGGAGACCGGCACCACCGAGATCGTGCTGCTCGGGCAGACGGTCAACTCGTACAACGACGGCACGCACGACTTCGCCGATCTGCTGCGCGCAGTCGGCGCCGTCGATGGCGTCAAGCGGCTGCGCTACACGAGTCCGCACCCCAACGACTTCAGCGAACGCGTGATTGCCGCGCACGCCGAAGTGGAGGCCGTGTGCGAGCATCTGCACCTGCCCATGCAGAGCGGATCGAGCCGCGTGCTCAAGCGCATGCTGCGTCGGTACTCGCGCGAGGAGTTCCTCGCGTGTGTCGCCCGACTGCGCGCCGCGATGCCCGACCTCGTGCTCACCACCGACATCATCGTCGGCTTCCCCGGCGAGACCGACGAGGACTTCGAGGAGACGATGTCGGCCGTGGTCGAGGCCGGCTTCTCCGACGCGTTTACGTTCATCTTTTCGCCGCGCGAAGGTACGCCGGCCACGCGCCTGCCCGCCGACGAGATGATTCCGGCGGAGGTGTCGAGCGCGCGACTGCAGCGTCTCGTGCAGCTCGTGCGCGCACAGGCACGTGAACAGAATCTGGCGAGTCTCGGCAGTCGTGTGCACGTGCTCATCGAACGACTCGCGCGCGACGGCCAGCTGCTCATGGGGCGCACGCGCGATTGGAAGACGGTGCTCGTACCGGGCGACGCCTCGCTCATCAACACGTATCACACCGTCGAGCTCACCGGCACGACGGGCAGCACCTTCACCGGTGCGTTCGTGACCGACGAGAAGGCCGTGCGCCGCACACTGCCCATGGCGGGGTAGGACACACCGCGCGCGCGCATCGTCGCACGATGGTGATGCGGCGCGCGTGAATGTGGTGACACACGCCGGGGTGCCCGGTGGCACCGTGCGGTGTGCCCGCGCTCGTGCCGCTCGTCACCGGATGGCTGCTTGGCCTGCTCGCTTCGGCGCTGCGACACACGCACGCGCGCGGTGGCGACGCGTCGTTGTCCGTGGCAGCGGGGCTCGTACTCTCGGCGGCCGCGATCGTCCTCGCGACGTGGTGTGCGCGCCGTGTGTGGCGCAGCTCGAACGCTCGTTCGAACGGCACGTCCACCACCATCGGCGCCGTCGTGCTGAGCTGCGCGGGCCTGCTCGTGGGCGACGCGGCGTGGCGCCACGACGCCGCGTGTCGTGCGGCCCTGCTCGTGAGCGCGGCCCCGTATCTCGTGCGGCTCGACACGCCGGCCGCACCGGGCGCGTGGGTGCGCGGCGATGCACGCCTCGCGCGTGGGCGCTCGACGTTGGTGCACACTTGTCGCGTCCCCGTCACCATCGCCGTCGAGAGCGGCACCGCGCCCGCTGGTGCGTGGGTCCACATCACCGCTCGGCTGCTCCCTGCGGCACGCGGTGTTCGTCTCGACGCTGCGGCACTCACACCGCGCGGCGCGGTTGATCGCGTCCACGCCTGGCGCGCCACGAGCGGTGCGCGCATCGATACCCTCTTCGGCGCGCGGGCACCGCTCGTGCGCGCCTTGCTCGTGGCCGATCAGACCGGCATCGACCACACCGTGCGCGATCGCTACGCCGACGCGGGACTCGTGCATCTGCTCTCCGTCTCCGGCCTGCACGTCGCCATCATCGCCACCGCGTTGCGCACACTCGGGGCGGCGCTTCGCGTGCGACGCTCCATCGGCGATGCCATCGCCGTGTTCGGGGTGGTGAGCTACGTGCTGCTGCTCGGCTGGCCCGCCCCCGCGGTGCGGGCGGCGATGATGCTCTTCACGGTCACGCTGAGCGCGCGGCTCGGTCGGCCGGTGCATTCGTGGACCGCACTCGCGCTCGGCGTCGTGTTGCCCACCGTGCAGCCCACCGTGATTGCCGATCTCGGGTGGCAGCTCTCGGCGGGCGGCATGGCGGGGCTCGTCGCCGCGCGCACGCTGCTGCGTCGCTGGCGTGCCGTGCCGCTCGTGATGCCGGCACCGCCGGTGTGCGATCGTGACGCGCCGTGGTCGGCGCGGGTGCGGTGCGCCACGGCGCGCTGGGGGCGCCGCGTTCGCCTCATCGGGCCGCGATTGCGCGGATGGCGACTCACGCTCACGCAGGAGCTGCTGGTGGGTGTCATCGCGTCACTGGTGAGTGCCCCGCTCATCGCGTGGACCTTCGGGCGCGTGAGTCTGATCGCGCCGCTCGCCAATCTCTTCGCCGCGCCGGCCGTCACGCTGCTGCAACCCACGCTCTTCCTCGCGCTCGTGCTCGACCTCCTGGGTGGGCCGTTCGCGGCGCTCGCGCCGTGGGTCGCCGATGCGGCCATTGCCCCCATCGTCGCACTCGATGTCGTGGCCAGCCTCGGTGGTCGCGTACCATTCGCGGCGATCGCCGTCGCACCGGACCTGTTGAGCGCGATCTGCCTTGGCATCGCGGCGGCCGCCCTCGTCGTGGCCACCGCCGCACGTCGCCCGTGGCCACCGCTGCTCACCGGGGGCGCGGCGATGGTGATGGCCCTCTGGTGGCCACTCGTCGCGCGCGGTCCGGGGCGCGCCGAAGTGCACGTGCTCGATGTCGGGCAGGGTGACGCCCTGGCGATTCGCACACCCCGTGGTCGCTGGGTCCTCATCGACGCCGGGCGCGTCTGGCGTGGTGGTGATGCCGGGCGGCGCGTGGTGGTCCCGTGGGTGCGCCGACGCGGTGGCGACGTCGCCCTCTTCGTCCTCACGCACCCGGACGCCGATCACGTGGGCGGCGCACCGAGCGTCCTCGCCGCGCTCCAACCGCAGTTCTGGTGGGACCCCGGCTTCGTGCACGGGAGCGACGTCTATCGCGATGCGCTGCGTCAGGCCGCGGTGCACGACATCCCCTGGCGACGGGCACGCGTGGGCGATTCGCTGCGCATCGATGGCGTTCTCCTGCGTGTGCTCGGGCCGGATTCCGCGTGGACAGCGGCCCAGCGCAGCGCGAACGACGCCAGCACCATTCTGCTCGTCGAACACGGACGGGTGCGCTTCCTGCTCACGGGTGACGCCGAGGCGGCGCAGGAGGCGTGGCTGCTCGAACGGTGGGGCTCGGGTCTCGGGGCCACGGTGCTCAAGGTGGGACACCACGGCAGCCGCACGAGCAGTACGCCTGCATTTCTCGACGCCGTGCGGCCGACGCTGGCCGTGATCTCCGTGGGGGCCGATAACCGCTACGGCCACCCGGCACCCGACGTGATGCGTGCCCTGCGCGACCGTGGTGCGGACATCCTGCGCACCGATCGCGACGGTCCGGTGATCTTTCGCTCCGACGGTCGGCGCCTCGAGGTGGAGACCGCGCGCGCCCGCTGGGCCGTGGACGTGCCCTGAGCCGCCTTCCAGTCGTCGTTCGGCCAACCGACGGCGCCGCTCTTGAGAAGCGCCCCCCGCATCGTCAAGTTGACGGGGTCCGCCGGTCCCTACCCCCGAGCGAGGTCTCCTTCGTGGTCAAGCACACGTCCACCTCTGTCGTCACCATCGAGCGGTTCATCATCGAGGAAGAGCGCAACTTCCCCGAAGCGACCGGTGAACTGAGCGGCATCCTGTACGACATGGCGCTCGCCGGCAAGATGATTGCCAACAAGGTGCGCAGCGCGGGGCTCGCCGACATCCTCGGATCGGCCGGCGCCGAAAACGTTCAGGGCGAAGTGCAGCAGAAGCTCGACGTGATCTCGAACGAGATCATCGTCAAGGCGTTCGATCACGGCGGTCGACTCTGCGCGATGGCGTCGGAAGAGGAGCCCGGCATCATCCAGATCCCCGACGGCTTCAAGACGGGCAAGTACGTCATGCTGTTCGATCCGCTCGACGGCTCGAGCAACATCGACGTCAACGTGCCCGTGGGCACGATCTTCTCCGTGTACAAGAAGATCACGCGCGGCCCGCGCGGCGAGATGGAAGACATGCTGCAGCCCGGACGCCGCCAGGTGGCCGCGGGCTACATCATCTACGGCTCGAGCACCATGCTCGTGTATACCACGGGGCAGGGCGCGCACGGCTTCACGCTCGATCCGTCCATCGGCGAATTCCTGCTGTCGCATCCGCACATCCGCATTCCCAACACCGGGCGCTATCTCTCGGTGAACGACGCGTATGAGCAGGACTGGCCCGAGCACACGCGCGCGCTCATGCGCCGCTATCGTGGCCTCGACGGCGTGCGCAAGTCGCTCAACGTGCGCTACGTCGGCTCGCTCGTGGCCGACTTCCATCGCAACCTGCTCGGCGGTGGTGTGTTCGCCTATCCGAGCAACGCGCGCTCTCCGCGTGGCAAGCTGCGCCTGCTGTACGAAGCGAATCCGCTGGCGTTCATCGTGGAGCAGGCCGGTGGTCTGGCCACCGATGGGCACCGTCGCATCCTCGACGTGGAGCCCACGGAGCTGCATCAGCGGACGCCGCTCTACATCGGCAGCAAGGACGAAGTGGAGACGGTGTCCGAGTTCCAGCCCATGAACGAGGACGGGACACCGCGTCGTCGTCGTGAGGACATGGTGGGCGTCGCCGGCGAAGGCTGAACGGCACGTCAGGCACGAGGAGTTCACAGACAACGGGCGCACCGCAGTGGTGCGCCCGTCGTCGTCTCGGGACCTTCAGGGAGAACGCGACGGCGCTGTCGGGGGACTGCTGACGCACAAAGTGGTAGATGACGTGCAGCTTATGGACGCGTCGAGTATTCGCGGTCGCATCCAGGCGAACGGCGCTCGTCGCTCCCTTTTCGCCCCCGTCTCGGGAGGTCCTGCATGCGCTCGCTCCTCCGTGTGCTTTCACTCGTCAGCGGCGCGGTGCTCGTGGCCGCGTGCGCTGGTTCGGCCGATACCTCGAGCGCTTCGTCGAGCGCGGAGGCATCGAGTGCGGCTCCCTCACCCGGTGGTCAGGCCGCCGTTGCCGACTCGCAGTCGGTGCCCAACGTCGTTCGGATCGCTGCGGGCTCCGCTGACCACACGACACTTGTCAAGGCGCTGGAGGCGGCGGGACTTGTTGACGCGCTCGCGAATCCGGGACCGTTTACCGTCTTCGCCCCCGTCAACGCGGCGTTCGACAAGCTTCCGGCCGGTGCGTTGGATGATCTCCTCAAGCCGGAGAACAAGAGCAAGCTCAAGGCCGTGCTCTATCATCACGTCATCACGTCGTCGCGGACGCTCGATGACTTCACCGACGGCGAAGTGCTCGGCATGGTGGACGGCACGAGCGCGACGTTCCGCACGTCAGCCGACGGCGCGTTCATCGGTGAGGCGCGTATCGTGGCGTCGGTGCCGGCATCGAATGGTGTTGTGCACGTCATCGATGGCGTGCTGCTGCCGAAGTGAGCGATCGCCACGCGTCGAGCAGCCGCGTGTGTCGGCGCAACAACGCTTGATGGCGCTGTTCATCCGGCGCGTCCTTGGCCTCGAGCAACGAGGCGAGGGCGCGCCGTTCGCGTCGCGTCCACCGCTCGAGATCACAAATCGCGTCGAGCGCGAGGCACCACGCCGTCGCGGCCGGGCCAAACGACGTTCGCGTGCGGCGATCGGGCAGCAGTGCACCGACGCGATCGGGCGCGACACGCATCGCCGCGTGCACATCGCCACCGTAGCGCGTCGCGATGTGTGATTGCACGGCCAGAGTGAGCGCACCGGTGTCGGTGGGCGCGATCAGATCGGACGCGAGCGTCAGCTGCAGGCCATCGGCCACCAACTCGCGCAACAGCGCACGCGGCACGGCGTACGACCTGGATGCCTGCAACTGCGCGAACTCGCGTGCCGCGACGCGTGCGAGCCGCCCGTCGGTGGGCACGAAGCCGAGGCGATAGTAGAACCAGTAGGCCCCCGAGCGCAGCCCCTCGGCGTTGCCGTGTCCCAGCTGATAGTTCTCCGCCTCGAACACGCGCACACCAAAGCGGTGGTGGTACAGCCGCAGCAGCTGCGTGAAGAACCACGCCGATTCACCACCGCGCATGGCCGGAAACACGTTGATCCCCACTTTCGAACGACCGGGGTAGATCCACGCGCCGCCATACGCGAGCGGCACACCATTGCGAAACGCCATGAAGCCCACGTAGCTATCGAACGGCAGTCGCACCGCCGGCGCGAGGGGAATCAGCGCGATGCGTACACCACGCCCCATGTCGTGCAGCGTCACCGTCTCGGCGTGCGTGACTGGATCGGTCTCGCGCTGCAACGAAGCGAGGACCACGCGCATCGTGTGCTGCAGGGCCGCGCGCTGCCGCGGTGTGAGCGGCACTGTCGTGGGAGGTGCCTCGGCGCAGGCCGCCCGGACGTCCGCGTCGCGTTGCGGGCCGTGCGGCACGAGCACGGGGGGCGCATGCGGCGCGCGTGCCCAGGTGAGCCCGGCCGCTCGCCCCTGCACGCACACGCTGACTGCCAGTTGCGTCCAGACATGGCTGCGCCACGACGCGCCGAGCGGTGCGGCATCGAGCGCGTGCACCAACCGCGCGAGCCAACGGGTGCGATCCTCACCGAACATCGTGCGCAGCACCGTCTCCGCGTCGGCGTCGGGGAGGAGATCGGGCGTCTCGCGCGCCACCGGTGCGAGTAGTGGCCGCATCGTCTCGAGCAGCACGTGGGGCTCGGCCTCCACGGCGTCGAGCTGCAGCGAGGTACCGTCGGTCGCGCGCGACAGTGCGTGCACCAGCGACCAGCTGAACGTGCTGCGCGTGGGCGTGGTGGCGATGCCGCTGTTGGCGAGCGCATCGCGCAGACTATCCGTCAGCCCGTCCATCAACTCGGCGAGCGCGTCATCGGCCCACGCCGCGATGTGCGGCGCGTACGGATGCGCCCGCACGAAGAGCAATAGGTCGTGCCACTCGCGCGCGACCCGTGCGCGGCGCACCGGTCGTCCACGCAGTGCGAACAGTCGTGACTCGCGGTCGGCGGCGCCGCGCACGATTGCCGTGCGGGCGGCGAGAATCTCCTGCGTCTGGAGCGGTCGGGGCGCACGCATGTTGCAAGGTACTGCGCGGTGCAGCGCGCGTCCCGTCGCTCGAGTCACCACACCGTTGTCAGGGCGCGCCCGAGAGTTCGCCTTCACCCACGGGCTCGTTGCTCGTGGAGATGCGCGAGTTGGGCCACCCGTTGTCGTCGTTGAAGTACACAAACACCGGCCCCTCGTTGCACAGCATGTCGATCAACGTAGGCAGCTGATGGAGATGGTAGTAGAACGAGTAGTAGTTCGGCGCGATCTGCGCCGCATCGGGCAGCGTGGCCGCCGGGTCTTCGGTGAACCACACCGCGCACCTCTCACCACCCGTGCCGTTCAGGTTGAGGTTGACCTTGCCGCGCGATCGCGACGACCAGTGGTAGTAGTTGTAGCTCGCCACCTGAAACTGGGCCTGGGCCATGAGATCCTCCGGGTGTGGGCGCGTCGGCGCGGCCGGCTGCCGCGGTCCCTGCAATCCTGCCTCCCCCAACACCGGGCGCCAGCGACCCGCGTCACACACCGGGCGCGGCGGCGTGGGGCGTGCGGATCCCGGCCACTGGTCATCGGCGTTCATTGCGGCGTACACCCACTGATGATGACCGCCCACGAGCCTGCCCTCGACTGCTATCCGGAGTGGACCCGGCGCCTGCGGGCGTCCGACCACGCCGCGCTCGAAGCGGTCTTCGACGCCCTCCACGAGCCACTCGTGGCGTGGGGACGCCGGCTGGTGGGCGATGCCGCACAAGCGCGTGACATCGTGCAGGTGGCGTTCATTCGCCTCTGGGAGCAGCGCGATGTGCTCGACCCCGAGCGCTCCATCCGCGCCTGGCTCTTCCGTACGGTGCGCAACGAGGCGCTCACGCGACTGCGTGACGCCCGCAATCGGGACCGGTCGCTCGAGACGTGGGACGACGCGCCGCACTGGCGCCCCCCCGACCCCGACGCGCTGCTCGAGGAGAGTGAGCTCGGCCGCGACTTGCAGACGTGGATGGCCGAGCTGCCGGAGCGGCAGCGGGAAGCCATTCGGCTCAGTCGCTTCGAAGGGCTGTCGCATGAGGAGATCGCCGAGGCCATGGACATTGCGCCTCGCACCGTCAACAACCACATCGTGCGCGGCTTGCAGACGCTGCGCGCACGCTTCGACGCGAGTCGCTCGCGGGAGCAGACATGATCGAGCAGGACCACGACCCGCTGCCCGAGGACCTCGCGCGGCACCTCGCCGATGACGCGGAGCGCGAAGCGCTCGGTGCCGTCTGGCAGGCCTTGCCCGCCGCGCGCCCGCGCCCGGCGGTGGCTGGCGACGAGCGGAACGCGATGTGGGCCGCGATTGCGGCGGCGACATCGCCGGCGCCTGTGGCCGCAGGCGACCCCGACGCGGCGCGGCTGCTGCGGGTCGTACGCCCGACCGAGGTCACGCGCGCACCGCGTTCGGCAGCCCGCGCGACGTCCTCCGTGCGTCCCGCGTGGGCCAGGCGTTCGGTGCGCGCCGTCGCCGCCCTTGCCGCCCTGCTGTTGGTGAGCACGGTCACGCTCGCACGTCCTGGCGCGTGGAACGAAGCGTACGCCCCGCGTGGCGAGTCGCGCACGCTGCTGCTCCCCGACAGCACGCGCGTCGTGCTCGACGCCGACAGTCGGGTGCGGTACCGCAGCGGCTTCCGCGGCTGGTTCCGCCGTGCGTCCTCGCGCGATGTGCTGCTGCTCGGCAGCGGGTACTTCGCGGTGCGGCGCGATGGCCGGCCGTTCGTGGTGACGACCTACAACGCGCGTGTCCGCGTGCTCGGCACAGCATTCTCCGTCGATGCGTGGGAACGTGAGGCGACCGGCACCGCCGTGCACGTGGCCGAAGGACGCGTCGCCGTCAACGGTGCCGTCGCTGGCGAGACCATCCTCGGTGCCGGCGAGCGCGCGATCGTGTCGCACGAGGCGCGCACCGCTGGGCCGGCCACGACCGTCGCCGCCGATCGCGTGGCGCCATGGCGTGCCGGCGGCTTCTCGGCCATCGACGAACCACTCGGAGCGGTGCTCCCCGCCATCGCGCGTCGCTATGGTGTGCAGGTGCAGGTGGCCGATTCCATCGTGAACACGAGGCGCATCACGCTCTACGTGCCCGACGCCAACGCCGACCGACTGCTCGGGGACATTGCCACCATGCAGGGACTCGTGTTGGAACGTCGACGCGATGGGTATCTGTTGCGTACGCCGTGAGCGATCGCGTGCGCGAAGGTCGAGAGAACACCTGTGGAGGCCGGGCGCATCGCGTGCCGGCCCTCGTACGTGCGCTGCGTCAGGCGTGGATCGCTGCCGTCGCCTGCGCCGCGCCGCTGGCCGCGCAGTCGGATTCGCTGCGCCCGAGCGCCGAGCGTCTCACGCTCGCGCTGCGCGGCGTAGCCGTCGCTGAAGCGCTCGATCGCTTCGCGGCCGCGAGTGGCGTGAGTCTCGCGTTTGATCCGTCCACCGTCGGCACCGCGCGGGTGTTCTGTCAGGTGGATGGCGCACCCGCCGAGACCATGCTGCGATGCATCGTGCGCGAGGCGGGCCTCGACTTCTATCGACTGTCGTCGGGAACGTACGTCGTGATCGCGTCGCTGCGCGAGGCACCGCGCATCACGGCGCTCGAAGGACAGGTGTTCGACGCGGCGAGTGGTGAGCCCATCACGAGGGCACGCGTGGCCATCGACGCCGCGATGCCGTCGCGCGCCGTCAGTGATGGCGGCACCTTCCGCTTCGCCTCACTGCTGCCCGGGCGCTACCGCGTCGCGGTACACGCGATCGGCTATCGCCCCACGGTGCAGGAGGTCGAACTGTCACCGGGTAAACCGCTGCGCTGGCGTGTGGCGCTCGAGCCGGTCCCGGCCACGTTGTCGCTCGTGGAGGTCACCGGCGTGCTACCAGTGACCGCGGCCGCCGTGGCGGTGCCATCGTCCATCACGTCGCCCACGCTGTTCACCGATTCGCTCCCTGATGTCACGCGCGTGGGCGGTCCGCTGCGCGCGGCGGCGCAGCAGCTGGGCATCGCCCAGCGCACGCAGGTCGGCGATCTGCACGTGCAGGGCGGCGAAGCCGGTGAACATCAGCTGCGACTCGATGGTATTCCGGTGTTCGATCCGGTCTCGGTGGCTCGACTCTTCGGCGCGTTTGCTCCGCTCGGCATTCGGCAGCTCACGGTACACAAGGCAGGGTTTGGCGTGGCGCACGGCAGCTTCACGGCCGGCGTGATCGATCTCGAGCACTCGCTCGGTGCCGGCGCCGAGGGCGTGACGTCCAGCGTCGATCCGGTGTCGGCGAGTGTGCGCACCGCCGGACGCACCGTGCTCGCCGGTCGCGAAGCGCGCGGCATGCTCACCGTACGCCGCAGTCTGTGGGATGTGCGTCCGGAGCCCGCCACGGAAGCGGCGCTGCACGACTGGGTGCGCATCGATCCGCTGCTCCTGCGCGCGACCGGCGCGAGCGATGCGGCGGTCCCCACCGGGTATCGCATCGACAAGAACACGCCGCATCTGCGCTTCGTCGATGTTCACGGGGCGGGTCGCGTCGAGCTCGGTGCATTTCAATCGCTCGCCGGCTCGTTCTTCGTGTCGCACAACCGCGTGGGGTCCACGGTGCGCGCGCGTGCGCTGGATGGGAACGCCGGTCCACCGCTGCTCGATACCCGCGATGCCTATGGCTGGCGTACTGTCGGCGCGATGCTCCGGCACGACGGCGCACCGGCGGCGCGCGTGCAGCACACGGTGCGCCTGCGGTTGAGCGATCATCAGCTCACGCACGCGCATCACGCGATCACCGCGTCGGCGTTGACGAGCTCGGCGGCGGCGGGCACGGTGGCCACGCCGGTGGAGGAGAGCGCCGCATCGATCATCGACGTGGCGCCGGCCGATCGCGTCGAATCGAACGGCGTTCGCGAAGCGGCCCTTGATGCGGTCCTGCGTCTCGCGGCCACCGACGATGGCCTGCTCACGCTCGGTGGCGAAGTGGCGCGGACATCGAGCGCCATGGATCTCGATAACGGTGTCTTCCGGCCCATGCAGAGTCGGCAGGCGGCCTGGCGTGTCTCCCAGTTCGCCAACTGGCAACAGCAGTTGCCGCGTGGCGTGGCACTCGATGCCGGCCTGCGACTCACGTGGGTCCCCACGTTCGCGACCGTCTACGCGGAGCCGCGCGTGGCGGTCCGCGCCGAGCATCCGTGGGCCCGCGGCATGCTCGCGTGGCGCGTGGCGGGTGGCGTACACCGCCAGTTCGTCTCGCAGTTCGAGCTGCCCGCACTCGGCGCATCGGCCGTGACCAGCGGCGTGCGATTCTGGCTGCCGGTGGACGGGTCGATTCGACCCGCCGAGTCGTATCACACCGCGGCCGAGTTCGCGTGGCGGCACGCGTCCGGGCTCACGGTGCAGGCCGACGCGTATCACAAGTGGCTCACCAATCTGCCGGCACTCGATTTCGGCGTGCTGCTTGGCGATGGTGGCGCGATGCCGCACGATCTGCCGCAGGCGATGTTCGTGGGACGCAGTCGCGGCCGCAGTGCAGGCGTGGGCGCGCGCGTCACACAGGCGCGGAACGCGTGGCGTGGCACCGTGGGCGTCGACCTCGGCTGGTCGTCGCGCACATTTCCGTCGCGATTCGACGCGCGCGCACAGCGCACACCGTGGAACGAACCCGTGCGCCTCATGGCCACGCTCGACGCGCCGCTGCCGGCGGGTGTGCAGCTCTCACTGCAGGCCCGCAGTGTGCACGGTCGCGCGTGGGCCTTGCGTCGCGCCTACTACGACCTCGCCTTGGCCGGCGCGCCAGTCACCACGCCGCAGGACAATCTGCTGCCCGCGTGGCAGGAGGTCGATCTCGCGCTGGGACGGCGCGTGCGACTCGGTGCGTGGCAGGCGAATGTGTCACTCAGCGCGTTGAACGTGATCGCGCGCGCGAATGCACTCGATGCGTGGTTGGTTCCCGTGAACGCCGTCGATCCTCCCGAGACCGTCATGCGCCGCAGTATCGGACGGCAGTTGCTGCTGGGCGTCGAACTCGCGCGATGACACGCTGGTCATCGCGCGCCGCTGTTGCGTAGTCCCTGCGTGAATGCGACGCGATACGCGCGTCGTCATGGCACGACGATTCAACAGGGACGAACCACATGCACAGTTCGCTTCGTTCGCCGCGCGTGTTGCGGCGATTCGCGCCCGTGATGGTGATGGCCGCTACGCTGCTTGCCGCGTGCGGTGATGACGACAGCACCACTGAACCGCAGCGACCCGCCACCGTGGTCGCGGCCGCACAGGGCTCGGCCAATCTCAGCACGCTCGTGACGGCGCTCACCGCCGCGAATCTCACCACCACGTTGAGTGGTCCGGGCCCGTTCACCGTCTTCGCACCGGTGAACAGCGCGTTCGATGCGGTGCCCGCCGACGTACTGCAGCGCCTGCTGGCCGCAGGCAACGTCGAAATCCTCTCGAAGGTCCTGCGCTACCACGTCGTGCCCGGGCGTGTGCGCGCGGCCGATCTGCGTGAAGGGCAGGAAGTCACGACGGTCGAAGGCACCACGCTGCGCATCACGCTCGCCGGTGGTGCGCGCGTCAACAATGCGCGCATCACCACCACCGATATCGAGACCGGCAACGGCGTCGTGCATCTCATCGATGGTGTGCTCACCGAGAGCCTCGACATCGTCGACGTGGCCACCATTCGCGGCTTCAGTTCGCTGGTGAGTGCGGTGTCCACGGCGGGGCTGGTGAACGCCGTGCGCGGCAATGGCGCGGGGCAGGGCATCACGGTGTTCGCGCCCACGAACGCGGCGTTCACCGCACTCGGCACACTGCCCGCCGATCCGGCGCTCACGCAGGTGCTCACGTATCACGTCGTGAACGGCCGCGTACTGGCGGCGGGACTCACCGACAACCAGCAGCTCACCACGCTGCAGGGCGGCACGGTGCGCTTCCGGACCGGTCCGGCGCGTCTGCAGGGCATCGGCAACACCGTCAACATCACCGCCACCGACATCGTGGCCAAGAACGGTGTCATCCACGTGATCGATGCCGTGCTGCTGCCGACCGCGCCGGTGACGCAGAACATCGTGCAGCTCGCGTCGGCCACGCCGCAGCTCAGCACGCTTGTGACCGCCATTGGTGCCGCGAACCTTGGTGCCACGCTGAGCGGCACGGGGCCGTTCACGGTGTTTGCGCCGGTCAACAGCGCCTTCCAGGCAGTGCCCGCTGACGTGCTGGCTCGGCTCCTCGAGACCGGGAACGTCGCGATCCTCTCCAAGGTGCTGCGCTACCACGTGGTGCCCGGACGCATCCTCGCGGCCGACCTGCGCGAAGGGCAGACGGTCACGACGGTCGAGGGTACCACGCTCCGCATCACGCTGGCCGGTGGCGCGCGGGTCAACAACGCGCGCATCACCACCACCGACATCGAGGCCACGAACGGCGTCGTGCACCTCATCGATGGCGTGCTCACCGAAAGTCTTGATGTGGTCGATGTGGCCACCATTCGCGGCTTCAGTTCGCTTGTGAACGCCGCCGCGACGGCCGGCATCGTGGATGCGCTGCGCGGCAACGGCGCGGGGCAGGGGATCACCGTGTTTGCGCCCACCAACGCGGCCTTCACCGCGCTTGGTACGCTCCCGTCGAATCCGACGCTCACGAGCGTGCTCACTGCGCACGTGATCAACGGACGGACGCTCGCAGCGGCCGTGACGAACAACCTCGTCGTGCCCTCGCTGCAGGGTGGCAACCTCACACTGCTCACGGGCCCGCTCCGCATTCGCGGCGTCGGCAACACCAATCCGATCAACATCACGGCCACTGACATCGTGGCGAAGAACGGCGTCATTCACGTGATCGACGGCATCATCCTGCCGTAACCGTGCCGAGGCGCACCGCGATCCCGGGTAGTGCTCCGGGTCGCGGTGCGTCGAGCGGAGGTGTGCGCGTCCTTCGTTGCCGACTCAGCGCGCCGTCGCATTGGCGCGGTCGGGCGCACGAAGGACAAGGAACTCCAGCTCCCAGCGTTCCTGATCAACGAAGACCGAGTTCCAGCACACGCCGTCGCTCGCAGCCGTACGCACGGTGCTCGCGTCCGCGAAGGCAGCGTCGCACGCCTCGCGGGACGCGCTCGGCAGAGGAACACGTTCCCCTGTCGCCGAGCGCTCGAAGTAGCGGGGCGTACGAAGGGTGCCGAGTCCCTGATTGCTGAACGACCGACGGCCGCTGGTTGGGAACTCGAAGTGCCATGTGCCATCAACCATCGTGACCGCCGGTGCGCCGGCAACCGGCATGGTAATCAGAGCGCGCCCCGAGAAGCCTGCCGGGAACGTCACTTCTGGTACGGGCGCTGTTGCCGGGGCGCGCGCCGAGAGGTAGGCGCCCAAATACAGTGTGCCCATCGAGAGGTAGACCGGGACCGTGAGCAGGGCACAAACGATGCCGGCACCCTGCAACAGGCGCCGCTGCCGTGGCGAGGGCTGAGCAACCGTGACTGTCCGGCGCGACCAGCTCCAGACGTACGCGACGGCGCAGAACGTTCCTCCGGTCCACATGAACATGGTGCCGATGAACGGTACGCCTTGAGCGAGCACATTGCCGACGGTGAACTGCATAGGCATGAACATCAGCAACGGCAGTGCGAGCACCCAACCGAGGCTCGCGACGAGTCGAGAATGCAGCGATCGCGATGGTCGGAGGCTCCAGGACATCGTCGGCGTCAGCGAGCCGAGTAGCACGGCGAACACCATCGTGAACGCGAGCCCTGACGCGCGGGAGTATCCATCCAACAGCGCAGGAGACGTCGCATGCACGATGGCGAGCGCGCCCATCGTACCAGCAAACGCCGCGCCGATGGTTCCGACGACCAGCGATTGGATGCGAGACGACTCGGTCATGGCTCAGCGCAGCATGGCCGGGTCTTAACGAGGCGCGTCATCGGCGTTCTCGCGAGCACGCAGCACAATGAACTCGTAGAAGACACGATGCGGCGGCAGCGATCTGTACGCCGAGTAGCAGACCCCGTCCCGCGCCGGCCTGACAAGCGCCGCAGAATCGCGGCGCACGGCAACGCACTCCGACTCGGGTGCCCTCGGAAGGGGGTGGCGTTCTCCAGTCGCTGTTCGCGAGAAGAACACCGGGCGCCTGTGAGCGCCAAGACTGGAGTCGCTGATCACCAACTCGCCGGTTGCCGGGAACTCGAACACCCATCCGCCCGCGACACGACGGCCTGGCGGCGCGGAGTCGATCGGCATCGTGAGTGTTGCGACCCCGGAGAAGTCCTGCGGAAAGGTGAACTCCGGGGCGGGAGACTGCATCGCCGCGCGTCCCTGCAGATACGCGCCAAGCAGCAGCAGGCCAAATGGCACGATGACGGCGAGCGTCAGGGCCGAGCTGATCGCCCCCACGCCAATGACGATGCGTCGATACAGCGTGGACAGTGGTCGCGCCTGCGGTCGGCGCGCCGCCCCCACGGCGGTTGCGCCGACGCCGCCGATCGTACCGGCCATCCAGAGCAGGAACGTGCGGAGCCCGATCACATCGTTCGCGTCGTACACCCAACTCATCGCGAACCAGAGGGGAAGCAGCATGACCGCGGGCAGTCCCACGATCCACGCGGTCATCAGTCCGAGGCGAGCGGCGGCTGGGCGTGAAGGCCCGATCGTCAGTGCGATGCCCGGTGCCAGCCCCACGAGTACACCCACGAACGCAAGTGTGAGCACCAGCTGATCGCGCCACGCTGGGTGCCGCAACGAGTAGCCCGCCGCCTCCGACACGGCCGCCGCGAGCCCGCCCACAACGAGCGCAGCGAGTCCGACCGGCACCAAGAGCGAGCCGTGTGCAGACGGCACCGCCTCGGTGGCGAGATTGGTGTTGCTCACGTCGACCTGTCCATTGTCGGAACGTTCAGCCCCGCCCGCAGCACCTGTCAAGCGAAGTGCCGCTCCCGCCGCCACCGCCGTACCTTTCGACATGGCCGACGACCGACTCTCCCCCTCCGGCATCCCGGTGCCGCTCGTGGCGCGCCCCGAACACGCGCCCCTCGACTACGCGCGTGATCTCGGTGAGCCCGGCGCGTTCCCGTACACGCGCGGCGTGCAGCGCGACATGTACCGCGGACGCCACTGGACCATGCGCCAGTACGCGGGCTTCGGCACCGCGCAGGCCACCAATCAGCGCTTCAAGCTGCTGCTCGAAGCGGGGCAGACCGGCCTCTCCGTCGCGTTCGACCTCCCCACGCAGATGGGGCTCGATTCCAGCGACCCGCTCGCGGCCGGCGAAGTGGGCCGTGTGGGCGTGGCCATCGACACCGTCGATGACATGCACGTGCTGCTCGACGGCATCCCGCTCGATCAGGTCTCCACGAGCATGACCATCAATGCGACGGCGTCCACGCTGCTCGCGATGTACATCGTGGTCGCCGAAGAGCGCGGCATTCCGCGCGCCGCTGTGTCGGGCACCACGCAGAACGACATTCTCAAGGAATACATCGCGCGCGGGACGTACATCTATCCGCCCGCCCCGTCGCTCGCCCTGACCGCCGAGACGTTCCGCTTCTGCGCCACCGAGGTGCCAAGCTGGAATCCCATCTCCATCTCGGGCTACCACATTCGCGAGGCCGGCAGCACGGCGGTGCAGGAGGTGGCCTTCACCTTCGCCGACGGCATCGCGTACGTGCAGCAGGCCATCGAGGCGGGTCTCCGCATCGATGATTTCGCGGGCCGGCTGTCGTTCTTCTTCGCCGCTCACAACGATCTCTTCGAGGAAGTCGCGAAGTTCCGCGCGGCGCGCCGTCTGTGGGCCCGCATCGTGCGTGATCGGTTCGGCGGCAACGACAAGTCGGCGCGGCTGCGATTCCACACGCAGACCGGTGGCGTCACGCTCACCGCGCAGCAGCCGCTCACCAACGTCGTGCGCGTGACCGTCCAGGCGCTCGCCGCCACACTCGGCGGCACACAATCGCTGCACACCAACGGGTACGACGAAGCGCTTGCCCTGCCCACCGCCGAAGCGGCTACGCTGGCGCTGCGCACGCAGCAGGTGCTTGCCTACGAAAGTGGGGTGGCGCAAACGGTGGACCCGCTGGCCGGCAGCTGGTACGTCGAGCAGCTCACCAATGAGATCGAGTCGCGCGCGCTCGCGCTCATCGAGCAGGTGGACGCGATGGGCGGCGCGGTCGCGGGCATCGAGGCGGGCTTCTTCCAGGAGGAGATCGCGTCCAGTGCGTACGCCCAGCAGCTGCGCGTCGAAGGGGGCGAGACGGTCATCGTGGGCGTGAACAAGTTCGGCGATGGGCAGGACCCGCCGATCATTCCGGCCCCCGACTTCAGTGCCCTCGAGCGCGAGCAGGTCGCGCGCCTCGAGGCGACGCGCGCCACGCGTGATGCGGCCACCGTGCACCAGACGCTCTCGGCGCTGCGCGCGGCGGCCCCCGCGTATCTTCCGTCACACACCGGCGAGCGCACGCAGCTCATGCCGCTCATCATCGACGCGGTGCGTGCACGGGCGTCGGTGGGCGAAATCGCCGGCGCGCTGCGTGATGTGTGGGGTCGCTACCAGCCGGGGTGACGGCAGCCGTGACGCGCCCGGCGCAGAAACTCCGCGCGCGTCTCCGCCCGTAGTGGTCACATGTTCGCCACGTGCCTCTTCTGCCACGCACCACTCGGCAGCAATCAGACCATTGAGCACTTCCCGGTCGGCATGCGCCTCGCGTACGACGCCGAGCGGGGCCGGCTTTGGGTGGTGTGTCCCAAGTGCGAACGCTGGAATCTCTCGCCCCTCGAGGAGCGCTGGGAGGCCATCGAGGAGGCTGAGCGGCAGTACCGTGCGACCACACGGCGCGTGGCCACCGACAACATCGCGCTCGCGCGGCTGCGCGACGGCCTTGAACTCGTGCGCATCGGACGACCGCTGCGCCCCGAGTTCGCGGCGTGGCGCTACGGCGATCAGTTCGGTCGGCGTCGCCGCAAGCTCATCGGCTACTCGGCGCTTGGGGTCGCGGTCGCGGGAGGCGTACTCATTGGCGGGCCGGCGATCGGCTTTGGCCTCGGTGGTCTGTCGCAGCTGCTCAACCTTGGAAACATCTTCTGGCACCACTCCCTGCCGGTCGCGAGCGTGCATGATCGCGATGGCGGTTGGATGCGGCTCAGTCGTGCTGATTTGTTCAAGGCGCGATGGGAATCGCGTGGCGATGGCGATGTGCTGCTGCACTTCCCGCATCGGCGGTGGGCGCCAACGGAGGGCGTGATGGCGAAGCTCGGCGTGAATCGCCGGCCGCTGGTCGGCAAGCACGACGCAACGCTCGTTGGTGACGAGGCCGTACAGGCCATGGCGCGTCTGCTCCCCGCGCTCAATCGTGGCGGTGGTGGTCGGCGCGATGTGGAGCAGGCGGTTGGGCTCGTCGAGCAGGCGGGAGACCTGCCGCGCGTCCTCGACGCCGCCAGTCGCTCGAAGCGACGATCCACGCTCGATGTGTTTACCGTGACCGGCGAGGAGCCGAAGCGAGATGCCATCATCTCACTCACCCGCCCCGTGCGCCTCGCCCTCGAGATGGCGCTCCATGAGGACGACGAGCGCCGCGCCATGGCCGGTGAACTCGGCGCGCTCTACGCGCGATGGGAAGAGGCTGAGCGCATCGCGCGCATTGCCGACGGTGAACTCACGCGGCTTCCTTCGCCCGAGTAGCGCACATGTTCACCACGTGCCTCTTCTGCCACGCGCCACTCGGCAGCAATCAGACCATTGAGCACTTCCCGGTCGGCAAGCGCCTCGCGTACGACGCGGAGCAAGGCCGGCTCTGGGTGGTGTGTCCCAAGTGCGAACGCTGGAATCTCTCGCCCCTCGAGGAGCGCTGGGAGGCCATCGAGGAGGCTGAGCGGCAGTACCGTGCGACCACACGGCGCGTGGCCACCGACAACATCGCGCTCGCGCGGCTGCGCGACGGCCTTGAACTCGTGCGCATCGGACGACCGCTGCGCCCCGAGTTCGCGGCGTGGCGCTACGGTGACCAGTTCGGTCGGCGTCGCCGCAAGCTCATCGGCTACTCCGCGCTCGGCGTGGCCGTCGCCGGTGGCGTGCTCATCGGTGGCCCGGCCGTTGGTCTCGGCCTTGGCAGCTTCAATCTGCCGATCCAGCTCTACAACCTCGGCTACAACTACTGGCTGCCAGCCGTCCGCGTGCACGATGCACAGGGCCGGGTGTTGCGCCTCTCGCGGCAGCAGCTCTACGCCGCGCGCTGGGCACCCGGCGACGGCGCACCACAGCTCACGTTCGACTATCAGCACTTCACAGCGAGTGGCTCTCTTGTGTCTCGCCTCGGCTTTGCCGAGCGACCGACCGGGACGAAGGCGCGCGCCGAACTGATCGGTGACACGGCGGTGCGCGCGATGGCTGCGATGCTGCCGGTGCTCAATCGGGGCGGCGGTGGTGCGCGCGACGTGGAGAGCGCCGTGCAGCTCGTGGAGTCGGCGGGTGCGCTTCCCACGTTGTTCGACCGCGCGGCCCGCGCCGAGCGCCGTTCGGCGCTCGGTGTGATGGCGTGGACCGGCAGTTCGGTGCCCAAGGACGCCCTGTTTCATCTATCGCGCCCCGTGCGCCTCGCCCTCGAGATGGCGCTCCATGAGGACGACGAGCGCCGCGCCATGGCCGGTGAACTCGGCGCGCTCTACGCGCGCTGGGAAGAAGCCGAGCGCGTGGCCCGCATCGCCGACCGCGAGCTCACCGCGCTGGCCGCTGGTGACGCGATGGTGACGGACCAGCGTGACTGAGTCGCACACGTAGCGGGTCACGCCTTGCGCGCCGCGTACAGCGGCTGCATGGTCTGCGGGTGTACGCCACCTGCACCTTCTGTCACGGCGCGCTCGGCGCCAACGATGCCATCGAGCAGTTTCCGGTCGGTCGTCGTCTCGCCTTCGACGGTGAGCGCGGTCGGCTGTGGGCCGTGTGTCCGCGGTGCGCCCGGTGGAATCTCGCGCCCATGGAGGAACGCTGGGAAGCGATCGAGGCGTGCGAACGCGCGTACCGTGGGGCGATGCAGCGGGTCTCCACCGACAACATCGCGCTCGCCCGGGTGAAGGAAGGCACCGATCTCGTACGCATCGGGCGGCCGTTGTTGCCGGAGTATTCCTTGTGGCGGTACGGTCGCATACTGGCAGACCGCGCTCGTCGTGCGGCTCGATTCGAGTTCGCCGCGACGACCACCATGCTCGCGGGGATGGGGGTGCAGATGTGGAACCTGTACTCGCGATACAGTTTGCAGCGCGAGCTCGGCTTGACCACCGTCGCATTCGTGCTGGCGAGTGCCTACGGTCCGCGCCTGATCAAGCGTGCCCAGCATCGGCCACTCGTGCGCGCACTGCGGCACCGACGTGGCCTCGCACAGCGCATGATCGATGACCCGTACGCGCTGCGACTTCGGCGTGCGGAGGATGGCTGGGCACTCGAAGAGCAGCAGGCCGCGTGGCGTCTCGCATGGCCGAAGCGGTTGCAGCGCGCGCCGATTCGACTCACGGGCGCGGAGGTCACGTCACTCATGCCCTCGTTGCTCGTCCTTGCCTCGCCGCACGCACCTGCCGACAGTGATGTGCAAGCCGCGGTGCAACGCGTGGAGCAGGGGGAATCGGCGGACGCGTTGATGGACAAGATCGCCACCTCGCGCTGGCTCGGCTCCTCCTCCGATGAAGGCAAGCTGACGCTCGCCCCGGTCGATGTGCGGCTCGCGCTTGAAATGACGCTCCAGCAAGACGACGAACGCCGCGCCCTGACGGGCGAGCTCGGTGCACTCTACGCGCGCTGGGAAGCTGCAGAACGGATCGCACGCATCGCCGACGGCGAACTCACCCGTCGCCTCGCGGCGGAGTAGCGCGTGTACTCCACCTGCACGTTCTGTCATGGCGCGCTCGGCACGAACGACGTCATCGAGCACTTTCCGGTCGGTCGCCGTCTCGCGTTCGATGGCGAACGTGGCCGGTTGTGGGCGGTGTGTCCGAGTTGTCGCCAGTGGAATCTCGCGCCAATCGAGGAGCGCTGGGAGGCGATCGAGGCGTGCGAGCGCGCGTATCGTGGCGCGACGCGGCGCGTCTCGAGCGACAACATCGCGCTCGCCCGGGTGAAGGAAGGGACCGATCTTGTGCGCATCGGGCAGCCATTGCTGCCCGAGTTCGCGGCCTGGCGGTATGGGGGTGAGTACATCGCGCGGCATCGCAGCATGAAGCGGTGGCTCTATGCGCCACAGGTGCTGGGCATGACGGGCACGGCGACGCTCTGGCTGTCGCCGTTCGGCGGGGCCATGCAGTCGGTGGCATTGAGAGCCTACCTGGCGATTAGTGCCGTGCAGCTCACCCTGCAGGCGGTGCAGGGATCCCGCCACCTCATCCCACGTACACTCGTACTGGTCAATGACGGAACACGCTGGGCGCAATCCACCAACGATGCCCTGCGCTCGCGCGTGCGCCGCTCCAGCGATGGCGAGTGGACGCTCGGTCTGTTCGCGCGTCGTGTCCACCTGTTGCCACGCGCCCTCGCGCGTGGCCGTCACGCGTTCGTCTGGCTCGGCAGCGATGTGCACGAGCACCGGTTCAAGGTGTCGGAGGCGGTGGAGGTCTTGCCCCGCCTGCTCGCAGCCGCGCACCGGCACGGCGCCGATCGAGAAACGCTCGACGCCTCGGTGAACACGCTCACGACGCGCGTGCACCAGGCGGATCGCCCGCCGCGCGAGATCATCGGCGATCTGCTCGGCATGCCAGAACTCGGCGACGGCCGCTACGGCGAGTACGCCGGCGGTCGCCCACTCGCGATCGTGCCGCCCGCACACCGCTTCGCCGTCGAAATGGCCCTGCACGAGGACGACGAACGGCGCCTGCTCGCCGGTGAACTCGGCGCGCTCTACGCCCGCTGGGAAGAGGCCGAGCGCGTGGCGCGCATCGCCGATGGTGAACTCACGCAGCGCACGACTGCGGACTAGCCGATGTTCTCCACCTGCACCTTCTGCCACGCGGCGCTCGGGCGCAACGCGGCCATCGAACACTTCGAGGTGGGCAGGCGACTGGCGTTCGACGCCGATCGCGGACGGCTCTGGGCCGTGTGTCCTCGCTGCGCGCGCTGGAACCTCGCGCCCATCGAGGAACGCTGGAACGCGCTGGACGACTGCGAGCGTGCGTATCGGACCGCGACGCAGCGTATCTCCACCGACAACATCGCGCTCGCGCGCCTCAAGGACGGCACCGATCTCGTGCGCATCGGTCGGCCGATGCTGCCGGAGTTCGCGGCCTGGCGATACGGGCGCGAACTGCGACAGCGTGCGCATCGCGCGGTCGCGATCGTCGCGGCGACGAGTGGCGTGGCGGCGATGGCGAACGTCGGGAAGCTGCTCGGTGGCGCCGCCTTCGCCGCGAGCGGTGGTGGCGTCGCGCTCGCTGCACTCGGACTCGGTGGTCAGGCGGCGTGGATCGCCTGGGTGCTGCGGCGGCGCTTGCCGTCGCTCGCGCTGCGTGAGGTGGACGGTCGCGTGTGGGGCGTCTCCAGCTCGGACATCTGGCTGGCGCGATTCGGCCGCACCGACGAGGGGCGTCTGCGCGTCACGGTGCGCGACCGTCCCCTTCGCGAACCCCGTGCGCTCGGTCGGCTGCTGCGCGTGCCGTACGCGTGGGATCAGTCCAGTGCCATCGAGCCGCCATCGCGTGAACTCGTCGGGGCGGAGGCGCTGCGCCTGCTGCGGCAGGCCCTGCCGGTCGCGCACCGGGACGGCGGCTCGCGCGCGGACGTCAGCGCCGCGGTGGCGCAGCTGGAGTCGTCGTGGGTGGATCGGAGCGAGCCAGCCGAACAGGTGATTGCCCGCTGGCTCGCCGATGCACCGGGCACACGGAGTGCGACGTACGACGCAGCCTCCGGTCGCCCGCTCAATCTGATTCCCGCGCCACTTCGGCTCGCGGCGGAGATCGCGGTGAACGAGGACGACGAACGCCGTGCCCTCGCCGGCGAACTCGGCGCGTTGTACGCGCGCTGGGAAGAAGCCGAGCGCATGGCGCGCATCGCCGACGGCGAGCTCACGCGGCTCGGCACAGCGGAGTAGCGCATGTTCTCCACCTGCCTCCACTGCCATCGCTCGCTCGGCGCGAACGACAGCATCGAGCACTTTCCGGTGGGACGACGTCTCGCCTTCGACGGCGAGCGTGGTCGCCTGTGGGCCATCTGTCCGCACTGCGCGCGCTGGAACCTCGCGCCCATCGAAGAACGCTGGGAAGCACTCGAAGCCTGCGAGCGGGCGTACCGCGCGGCCACGAAGCGCGTGTCCACCGACAACATCGCGCTGGCGCGCCTCAAGGACGGCACCGATCTCGTGCGCATCGGGCGGCCGCTCTTGCCGGAGTTTGCCGCGTGGCGCTACAGTCGGCAGTTCCTGCGGCGTGCCTACGTCGCCGCGCTGCGGCGATCGATGCCGTTTGCCACGATCAATGGCGCCGGGCTCCTCGCGGCCAGCCGACTGCTCGGACTCGAGAGCGGTGCCTTCGGCATCGCGATGCCTGGCGTCGGCGTTCTTTCGGCGTTCGCCTCCGTTGGGTTCCTCGCCTGGCGGCAGCGTCAGCCCACCGCGCTGCTGTTCGAGCAGGAGGGCGCGCTCTACGGCGTGTCGCAGGCCAACATCGGCGCCACGCGCATCACGCATGACGCGATGCGCGGCCTGACCCTGCGCGTGACGGCGCAGGCGGTGCGGCCCACGCATCGGCTCAACCGTGCGCTCGGTGTGCGCGTCGTACGCCGTGCCGGAGACACGCCGGTTGAACGCGAGATGGAGGCCGACCTAGCCCATGCCGTGCTCCCGCACATTCTCGCCGCGACCAATCAACTCGAAGCCACCGGACGCCTCGTGCAGGAGGCGGTCGAACGCATCGAACGCCACCCGGTCGCGCCGCTCGGTGTACCGCGCGCGATCTCCGTGCTCGCGCCGCGTATTGCCGGGTATCGCGAGTCGCTCTTCGGCAATGGCGAGGCGATCGGGCTCCTGTCCCCGGTGCATCGCCTCGCCGCCGAGATGGCGCTCCACGAAGACGACGAACGCCGCGCCCTCGCTGGCGAACTCGGCGCCTTGTATGCACGATGGGAAGCGGCGGAACGCGTCGCCGCGATCGCGGACCGCCTGCTTGCCCCCAACTCCACTGCGGAGGACGTATGACACGATGGCTGCTCGCGCCGCTGGTGGCGCTCGTCGCGGCGCTGCCTGCCGCCAGCGCAACGCATCGCGAGGTGTCGGCTCGCGCGTTTGCGCTCCGCCCCGCGCCTGCCGACACCGTCTGCCGCGAGAGCGAGCGCGCCTGGCATCGCGCATCCGGTGATACGCTCTGGCTCTACATCCTCATGGACCGCGCCTCGCAGCGGATCGACACGCAGGCGGTCGTCTTCAAGGGCGATAGCGCCGTGCAACTGCGCCCCCGACCGCGCCGTCTGGGACCAACGCAAGCGACGCGGCTCCGCACGATGCACCAGAAGTGCGCCGGGCCCTCTGGCGCGCTGTCATGACCTGCGCGGAGAGCAGGCGAGCTCTTGGTGAGGTCGAGTGTGCTCCCGAGCGCCAACGAGGCGTCGTGACGGGTCGCACGGGTTGGATCATCGGCTCTCGTTCGACACGTGTGCTGGCTGCTCTCTGGCTGGTGCTCGGGCCGGCAGCGGCCGCGGCCCAGACGCAACGGTTCGATTGCGCACCCTGTCGCATCGTCCGCACCGAGATCGCAGCCCTCGATGCGGCTGCACAGCCTGATCTTGAGCCGAAGCAGTGGGCGTCGATCGTGCGCCTGCGTGACGGCCGCTTCCTCGCCGCACCTGTCGCTGCAGAAGGTACCATCGCGGAGTTTTCGCGAGAGGGTCGGATCGTTCGCGGCATCGGAAGGCTCGGGATGGGGCCGGAGGAGTTCATGCCGATCGCGTCCATCGTGGCGGACGGGGGCGGAGGTGTCGCTGTTTTCGAACGAGGATCGCGTCGCCTGACCATGCTCGCGGAAAACGGTTCGATTCGAAGCCGTGTGGCCATCCCGTTTTCTCCTGCTCCGACCGATGTGATCAAGGCAGGTGGTCGCTGGCTCATCGCCGCGACATCTCGACTCCCGCAATACGCCGGTGCGTACTTCCACATCACCGATGCATCAGGTGCAGTCACGAGATCCTTCGGTTGGGGTGGACCCATGGAGGTGACGCGCTTCAACGGCTCCGTGCCAATCCGGCGTGCGGTGGCGCCGCGATCCGACGGAGGTCATTGGTGTGTGCTGATCACCTATGGTCAGGCGGACGTGCTTGAGGAGTGGGATGCCTCTGGCAGTCTGGTGCGCCGCGTTGATCTGGCTCGTGATTGGCCGCCGTCGAAGGCACGTACGACCACTCCAGCGTTTGACCGGCGGGCGGCGACGACCGCCGTGCACGAGCAATCGGACGGGTCCCTATGGGTGACGACCCACGTCTTGAAGGACCGACAG
>ERZ1066121.826-NODE-826-length-25915-cov-11.113534_pt1 | contig 25915 bp, 25 predicted proteins | sample MGYA00382768_ERZ1066121 | MGnify/ENA primary metagenome ERZ1066121 (study PRJEB33369, sample SAMEA5778351) | biofilm metagenome | biome: Industrial cooling water; feature: Water cooling tower basin; material: Biofilm | place: United Arab Emirates | collected...
TGATTGTTGTTATGCCTTTGGAACTGCCGCTAATTACATGCACACGCATCATTATTCGCATGGCAACAAACGAGGATATACCTAAAATCCTAAATTACTTTAGCGAGAATAAAACGCATCTCACTCCCTACTACCCATCTTGGCAAGGTGGGTTTTTCACTAGAGAATACTGGGAATTACAAATTCAAGTTAATTATCAGGAGTTTGCTAACGACCGTTCTTTGAGACTTTTTATTTTCCCCAAAGCTAACCCTAATAAAATTATCGGTACCCTCAATTTTAGCAACATCGTTCGAGGCGCCGCGCACTACTGTAACGTTGGATATAGCTTGGCAGAAAGCGAACAAGGTAAAGGTTACATGACAGAAGCAATGCAAAGCAGCATTGAGTACATGTTTCAAGAATTTAACATGCACCGCATTATGGCAAACTATATTCCCCACAACCAACGCAGTGGTAATTTACTTAGGCGCCTAGGATTTGTCGTAGAAGGATATGCTAGAGATTATTTAATGATAAACGGTAAATGGGAAGACCATATTCTTACCAGCCTTATCAACAACAAATGGCCAATTCTCCACTCCTAACTCTTAAGTATAGAAAAGATGCTAAGTATCCTGATTTTTTCAAATTCTATTGAAATATTATGATATCATCGGTATAAATCTATCGTGCGGTACGTAACTCTTAATAGCGTCATTAAGTATCAGGGATGAGTCAATACTACTCGATTAAGAAATTTTCCTAGAATCAATTTCTTAACCGAGCAGTATTGAGGGATGAGTTGATTATTATTTAGTATAAGTTTTGGGTTAACTCGTCAACCCAGAACGTCAAATTTGCAATTATTAGAATAAGATGAAGGTTAATTTCCCTTTGGTATCTGTTGTTATCCCAGCGTATAACGCAGAGGCTTTTATTGGCAAAACATTGAAATCAGTTCTGTCTCAAACTTATCAAAATATTGAAGTTTTAGTTGTTGATGATGGTTCACTAGATACAACTGCTGAAATTATAAAATCTTTTGCTGAAAAAGACAGTCGTGTCATTCTATTAAGACAACCAAATTCAGGAGTGGCAGCTGCTCGTAATTTTGCAATTGAAAAATCTAAAGGTGAATATATTGCTCCAATTGATGCTGATGATATTTGGTATTCTCAAAAACTAGAAAAACAAGTGCAATGTATGTTAGAAGCAGACCCTACTGTCGGATTAGTCTATGCTTGGTCTGCCTTTATTGATGCTGAGGATAATATTATCGGAGATTATACTTCTTTCCATTATTTAAACATCCGAAGTATAGAAGGATATGTTTATCCAGCTATGATACAGATGAATCTAATTGGTAATGGCAGTGTCCCCTTAATTCGTCGTTCATGTTTTGATAAAATTGGCTTATACAACTGCAAGCTGAGAGAGCAAAATGCTCAAGGTTGTGAGGATTGGGATATTTACCTGCGTATTGCTGAAGCTTATCAATTTCGAGTAGTTCCAGAGTTTTTAATTGGTTATCGTCAATTAAAAGGAAGTATGTCTAGATGCTACGGAGCAATGGCAAAATCTTATGATTTGGTTATGGCAAATTCAAAAAGACGGCGCCCAGATATACCGACTTATATATATAATTGGTCTGCCAGTGATTTTTATACTTACATTTTAACTATAAGTCTAGAGCATAAAGACTATGGAAGTACTTTTTTATGGCTAAGTAGGGCAATAAAATTAGATTTATTTCGACTTTTACAAATTTGGATTTATAAATGTTACTTTACATGTATTGTTAAAATATTGTCTACGAAGATAATAAATTTAATCTTGCCAAAACATGATTTCATCCAGGGTACAAAAAATAATTATCCTGAACACACAGAAGATATAACTGTTGAGCAAATAAAAACAGTTGCCGATATTCAAAAAGAAATGCTTAAACCACAAGAAATTCCTCGAAAACCCTATGCTAAGATTAGGTGGCAAAGATGGTTATATACTGTCAAGCTTTGTCGAAGCTTATCTTATACTGAAACTAACAGTAAAAACGAAATTGTGTCAAAAATTTGTTAAAGTTTGTTAATAATGTATAAAATATTCGAGCCAAAAATGAGATGATACAAGAGGGGAAAATAATTAAACTACTATTACCACTACTAAAACTCTATCCTTGGGCAATTCCGGTAATTATTACTTTAGGAATATTGTCTTCACTTTCAGAAGGATTGGGTATTAGTCTATTTATTCCACTTTTGCAAAGTTTAGCTGATGCAAATACTCAAACATCCAGTAGCAATTTTTTAGTAAGATATCTCAACCAAATATTTATATATATTTCGCCTAACGACCGTCTGATTATTATTGCTTTATGTATTGTCGGCAGCATTATTTTTAAAAACAGCCTAGCGTATAGCAACGGAATTTTATTTGCTTGGTTAAACTCACGAATTAGTCATCGATTGCGTTCGAGAATTTTTCAGCAATTTTTAAGTGTTAGCTATAGTTTTTTAGAAAGTCAAGAATCTGGCAAGCTAATGAATATTTTGGCTAGCGAAACATGGCGAACTAGTCAGGCTTTAGCAACCTTTCTTGGATTGATTATCACTACTTCTACAATTGCTGTTTATGGAGTCCTTTTGTTGCTTATCTCATGGCAACTTACTCTGACAGTTTTTATTTTGATGCTACTAATATCCTTATGTATCCAGTTCATAACACGTTCAGTAAAAACCTTGGGTGAACAAGCGGTAGAGGCAAATTCCGCTCTTGCGACTCAAATGTGGGAAGGGTTTAGTGGCATGAAAGTTATCCGAGCTTTTGGACGTGAATCTTATGAGCAAGAGCGTTTTAATAAGGTATCAAAAAAGGTAAGTCATACTTTTTTTAAGCTTGACATACTTTCAGGCTCTGTAAGTCCTATTTCTGAAGTTTTATCAGTTATTTTATTAATGTGCATTTTGGTAATTGCACTGTTACAAGATCGGAGTTATCTACCTACTTTACTGACTTTTATTTTTATCTTATATCGCCTACAACCTCAAGTGAAGCAGTTAGATGCTGCGCGTGTGGGTCTAATGGCTTTAACAAGTGCTGTAGGGGGAGTGATGTCTCTTTTAAACTGCTCTGATAAACCTTACATCCACTCTGGTTCTATTTCCTTCAACAGTTTAAAGCAAGGCATATATTTTGAAAAAGTTAACTTTAGCTACAATGCAAAAGAAAAACCTGCACTCCAAGATATTTCCATTTGTATTCCTCTAGGTAAAACAACTGCAATAGTAGGTCCTTCAGGTGCTGGTAAGTCAACGCTAATTGGCTTGATATGCCGTTTTTATGACATAACATCAGGGGAAATTTATATTGATAATTATCCTTTAAAAGAACTAAAATTAACTGATTGGCGCCATCAAATTGCGATTGTTAGCCAAGATGTTCACATGTTTAGCACAACCATACTGGAGAACATTGCTTATGGTCGTTTAGATGCTACAGAAAACGAAATTATTGCAGCAGCAAAACTTGCAAATGCCCATGAATTTATTAGTCAGCTTCCCCAAGGTTATGATACTAAAGTAGGCGATCGCGGAGTTCGGCTTTCTGGTGGGCAGCGACAGCGTATAGCTTTAGCTCGCGCAATTGTTCGCAACCCACAATTTCTCATCTTAGATGAAGCTACTAATGCTCTTGATAGTATTTCTGAACACTTAATACAAGAAGCCTTAAACACCCTAAGTCAAAATCGGACAGTAATTGTTATCGCCCATCGCCTATCAACTATTGAACAAGCCGACCAAATTATTGTGCTAAACGAGGGACAGGTTATAGAACAGGGTAATCTCCAACAGTTACTTGATCTTGACGGAATGTTTACTCAACTTTATAACTTGCAATACCGTAAAGCTCACACTTTTTGAAAGCCTAAAAGAGCGTTTTATGTCCTACAGTATTATCGAAATTGAAGTCACCCAACCTTTGCCCACTATCTCACTAGAAGAAAGTGATACAGGTATTGCGTTCATTGTGCGACACAAAAATAAACCTATCGGTTTTTTAATGCAAGCACTACCAGCCAAAAGTTTACTTACCCCTTTATATTTAGCTCAATTACTAGCCAAGGAATTTGGAACAAAACTACTTCAGGAGAATATACGCAAAGAATTAGTGTTTCCTGCTGCCAATCTAACTGAGTTTCCATCACTAACAGTCGCAATTTGTACTAAAGACCGTCCAGAAAATTTGGCTCGCTGTTTACAATCCCTACTAAATTTACAAATAGTAGCTTCCAAATTAGAAATTTTGGTAATCGATAATGCTCCTTCTGATGAACGCACCCAAGAACTGGTAGCATCATTACCAGGTATTCGCTACGTTCGAGAACAAAAACCTGGTCTAGACTTTGCACGAAATTGCGCTTTGCACTCAGCAACTGGTAAGCTTTTAGCTTTCTTGGATGATGATGTTATTGTAGACCGTTTATGGTTAGAAGGTTTGATGGAAGCATGGGCAGAAAATCCTGATGCGGCAGCTTTTACAGGATTGGTATTGCCTTATGAATTAGATACAGAAGCGCAAATTTTATTTGAACAAAGAGGCGGTTTTCGTCGCGGCTTTGAGAAAATTCGTTATACTCAAGTTTTACCTGGCAATCCTCTGTATCCTTGTGGAGCAGGAATTTTTGGAGCAGGTTGCAATATGGCTTTTAGGCGGGAAATTTTATTAAAAATAGGCGCCTTTGATGAGGCTCTTGATACAGGAACACCTCTTCCAGGCGGTGGCGATTTAGATATTTTTTATCGGGTGATTCGAGCAGGTTATCCACTCGTATACGAACCTCAATATTTGGTATTTCACCAACATCGTCGGGAATATGAAAAACTGCGGCGCCAATATTGGACTTGGGGTTTAGGATTCATGGCTTTTGTCGTTAAGTCTTACCAGAGTGACCCAGAACAACGTTCCCAGTTACGGCGCCTTGTATGGTGGTGGATTAAAGACCAATTGAACCAATTTAAAGACAGTTTGAGTCGGCGCCATGTCTTGCCTCCAACAATGATATTGGCAGAATTCTGGGGCGGTGTTGTGGGACTTCTAGGAGAATATCCCCGCTCGTTAAGACGTATTGAGCAAATTAGGAGGAAATTTTCGTGACAACATGCGCTCCCTTTAAAATTCTACATATTGAATTGAGTCAAGACATTCCCACACTAACCAAGTCAGCAAAGTATCAAGGTATATACGCTGTTTTTTGGTGGCATGGCATCCCCCTTGGTCATCTGGAAATTCCGACAGCCGAGTTGCCAATGAGCGCACTTTCACTCTACCATCTGATTGTGCAAACGATTACAAAAGCAGTAGGCGATCACCTTTTAGACTACGGTTTCAAAGCATCTTTACCTGTTATTAGCAAAAATCCTTCACGGGATACACCTGTAGATTTTTATGCTTTAATGGCATTGCAGCAACCGCTTAAGCAACTGCAAGAAAAATATTCACAACCTATCAATGGTTCTATTTCCGTGATTGTCTGTACGCGCAACCGACCACAGCAATTAGCACAATGCTTGAGCGCTCTTTTATGTTTGTCGCAACGTCCAGAACAAATCTTAGTTGTAGATAATGCTCCTGCTGATGATGCTACACGCTCCTTAGTTGCCCAAATGCCTGGTATCCAGTACGTGTTAGAACCGCGTCCGGGGTTAAGCGTAGCTCGTAATACTGGTATCCGCCACAGTACAGGCGACATTATAGCCTTTACTGATGATGATGTAGTGATTCACCCTGACTGGCTTAGACGATTGCAACAAGGCTTCCAAAACCCTAAAGTAATGTCTGTTACTGGACTTGTTCTTCCAGGAGAATTAGAAACGGAAGCGCAAGTAGCTTTTGAAAAAGGTTTTGGAGGCTTTAGTCAAGGATACCGTGCGCTAACCTTTGACACCCAGTTTTTTAACGAGATGAAGCATCAAGGTGTCCCAGTTTGGCGTATTGGTGCAGGAGCCAACATGGCTTTCCAGCGCAAGGCGTTTGAACTGTTAGGGTACTTTGACGAACGCCTGGGAGCAGGTGCCTCTGGATGTAGTGAAGATTCGGAATTCTGGTACAGAATTTTAGCTGAAGGCTGGATTTGTCGCTATGAACCAACAGCTGTGGTTTACCATTACCATCGTAGCAACCTAGATAGCTTAAAACAGCAAATGTATCAGTATACCCGTGGTCATGTAGCAGCCCTTTTGGTTCAGTTTGCTAGATATAGGCACTGGGGTAATTTACGCCGTCTATTTGTTGCTTTACCTAAATACTACACTCGGCGGTTTTTATCTGCACTTTTAAATGGCTTTAAATCTTTCAACAAAATGCTATTAGCAGAGGTATTGGGCTGTCTTTCAGGAGTTAAATTCTACTTAGAGCATAGCGACTCTATAAATTTCAAACAAGCAAAAAAAAGATTTGATTAATAAAGATTGTAATACTTTTTAAATATTGCAATCAAGTAAGAAATTATCAAGTTATAAAGTAGAGATTGCAGATGCAAACTTATACGGAAGATTTTTATGAATTCGTCCGAGATGGGTCTATAAAATCGGCAAAAGAGATTATTCCTATAATTTTTGAGTTGATTTCCCCAAAGTCAGTTATTGATGTAGGTTGCGGCAAAGGTACTTGGTTATCTGTATTTCAAGAACACGGGATTGAGGATATTTGGGGTGTAGATGGTGATTATGTAAATACAAAAAATTTAGAAATTCCTCAAGACAGGTTTCTATCATTTGATTTGAAAAGTCCTTTTAGTCTAGATAAACGGTTTGATTTAGTCGTTTCCTTAGAGGTTGCTGAACACTTGCCCTCAGATTGCGCTGAAACATTTGTAGATTCGCTCACACAATTGGGAGAAGTTATTCTTTTCTCTGCTGCAATACCCTTTCAAGGGGGAACTGAACATCTAAATGAGCAATGGCTAGACTACTGGGCAAAATACTTTCAAGAAAAAGGATATGTAGCTATTGATTGTATAAGAAATAGAGTTTGGCAAAATATTAATGTAGAATTTTGGTATGCCCAAAATATATTAATTTTTGCCAAAAGTGATTCTTTAGAATTACCAAAATTTTCTTTACTAAAAAAGCAATTTGATATAAATAAGTCAAATCAGCTTTCAATAGTCCATCCAAAAAAGTATTTAGAAGTAATTGAAAAGTATATAGCAGAAACCAAGGCGGCTGAGTGGTATGCGGCAGAAGCAGAAAAGTATTTAGCTGCGTCTGAACCTAAGAATATGTCACTTAAAAAAGTACTTTTGGTATTACCAACTATTATCATAAATACATTTAAAAGAAAGCTGTTCCCTAAAAATCAATCCATTTAAATTGCCAATATCACCGATTAAGTATACTATGCACAAAATGCCATTAGCTGATTTTCTATCTTGCAATCCTTTCCCACAACCCTTAACACTAGGATTTTTTTACCGAGAAAAGATGCGTGCCATTCACCGTATTACTCCAGAAAAACCCTTTCAGGAAATTTTAGAAGTAGGTGGTGGTCAGAGTGGTTTAACTGCTTTGTTATTTCCTCAAGCACGAGTTATTAATCTAGACCTAAACCCTGAGTACGCTCAATCTGCCTGCAACCAACAGAAACAGGTGCGCTTTGTGTGTGGAGATGCAACTGCTTTGCCCTTTGCAAGTGAGTCTTTCGACGCTGTAACGATGTTTGACCTTTTAGAACACGTACAAGACGACAAAAAGGCAGTATCAGAGGCTTTGCGAGTGTTGCGTCCTGGTGGTTTTCTTCTAATTAGTACTCCCAATGAAAATTGGCAGTTTCCCTACTACAAATTTATGAAATATATCTGCCCTAGTGAAGCTGATGTTATGAAGGAATGGGGTCATGTCCGGCGTGGCTATACTTTGACAGAACTCAAGACTTTGATAAATTTGCCATTTGCCAAGTCAGCCACTTTTATCAATCCGCTCACGGTTCTGAATCATGATATTGCATTTTCAAACTTATCTCCGAAACGGCGCCAATTATTATGTAAGATGCTCAGTCCGTTAACATGGTTGAGTTATTACCTACACAAGCCGCAAACAAAAGGTACAGAAACCGCCTCAGCTTGGCAGAAGGAAAGCGAGAACCGTTGAGAAGAGATTATCGAATTAATAAAATGCAAAATAATAACTCAAAAATGCATAACCAGTTACAACCAGTGATTGCCTTACTACATTGGGGCGATTTAATAGAAGACTTTTTAGACACCATTGGAGTATCCTTTGAGGCTTTTTGCAAAGAGATGACAGGCGGTTGGATGTTCGGCTACATTGATGCTTTGAAACTGGCTGGTGTAAAGACAGTATTGTTCTGCATTTCCGCTCGTGTTACTGAAACTCGACGCTACACTCATACGCCTACAGGTGCAACAATCTGTGTGTTGCCTGCTCCCAAGATTTATCAAGTCATTCGCCGTCCGATGCTTGATCCTTATGCAGGTACTGTTAAGGGTGTATTCGGGGATGTGCATGGAATCCGTCGCTACTGGCTTGCAGTGCTTAAAGAAGTGGTACATCACCTAGCTACACCTCTAGGGTTACTTGCCTGTGAACTGCGACGCGAGGGTTGCCAAGCTATTCTCTGCCAGGAATATGAATACGCGCGCTTTGACGCCTGCGTGCTGTTGGGGCAATTGATGCGCTTACCAGTGTTTGCCACTTTCCAGGGAGGTGACTTTCAACTTTCGCGCTTGGAACGTCCTTTGCGTCCTCTAACACTACAAGCTACCGCTGGTTTAATAGTAGCTACCCAAACCGAGGTAGAGCGAGTGCAGTCCCGCTACGGCTTGCCCGAAGCAAAACTGGCACGAATTTTTAACCCAATGGATGTAGCAAACTGGCATGCAATGGATCGTTCTGAAGCTAGGGCAGAGCTAGGAATTTCGCTTGATGCTCACATAGTAATATATCACGGACGCATTGAAATATACCGCAAGGGATTAGATACATTGTTAGAAGCTTGGGAACAAGTTTTGTGCGCTCGTCCAGGACAAGACTTGCGACTGCTGCTTGTAGGAACAGGAACTGATGCAGACAAGTTACGCCAACGTATTGCCCAGATGCAACTAAAAGGAGTGATGTGGAGAGATGAATATGTACGCGACCGCACTGCAATTCTACGTTATTTGTCAGCTGCTGATGTTTATACTCTCCCTTCTCGACATGAAGGTTTTCCCGTGGCGCCTATCGAAGCTATGTCAATAGGCTTACCTGTGGTAGCAACCGACGCGCCCGGAATACCTGATATTCTCCAAGGTGGCGAAGCATCAGGGGGGTTGGTGGTACCGCGCGGTAACTCAATAGCGTTAGCTTTAGCCCTTGGTCGTATCCTGGACAATGAAACTTGGCGCCACGAACTTAGTAAACGTGCCCGATGTCGGGCAGTGGAGTGTTTTTCCCTTGAAGCAATAGGCAAGCAACTGCGTGACTTTTTAACCAAATCCTAACTCCGTACAGACGTGACATGTCGCGTCTCTACATTTTTTACCCTAACTGTACAACTTGGCTAATGCTGCGATTCAACCAATTATCATACCACTCGTAAAAAGTTAAGGCTTCTTTTACCTCTTCTACTGACTCATACAAATTATCTTCAATATCTGGGTCATCATGGAAAAAAGCTGCACAATGACAAGTTAAAGGATATATACCACCTTCCCCTACTCGGTCATCAATCCAAATTTTACCCGCTTGTTCCCCTGTAATCACCAAGCGAGCTTCAATTCCACATCCATACTCGGCAACAAGAAGACTCCCCTGTACTAACTTCGGGTCATAATAAGCGTTTGGAGCATCTCCGTTATTAGTTTGTAATAAATCTAAATTATTCCACTCTTCGTTTAAACAAAACGGCAAAGATAAAAAGTCTAACCCCAATATTTCCATTTTAGATAGTTCCACACTATCTATACCTATCAATCCATAACCTGGCCCAACACCACCATTTCCTACGTTTAACAAAAAATCACGAAACTCTTTTGGTAGTGTTACTTTATACTTAGCCTCTAATTCATTAACTTCAGCTTCACTCAAGCAAGGATTTAATCTATACTGGTGCGATTCCGAACCAAATACTTCAAAGCTTTTATCTAAACTTGTTAACCGAATAAGCTTATTTTTTAAATCTTGTATTCTATCACTCATAACCTTACTTTTTACGCTCTCTAATAATATTTAATCTTTCCAACAGTTTATATGACTGTAATTCTTAGATTTTAGATGCACTGACCTAAAATTCCTTATCTGTACCACTAAAAACTAACTTGGTCAACCATTCGCTTTCTTAGGTACGATGAAAGCAGAACCAATAATTGCCGTACTCGTAATGACTTTGCCTGAAACTAACCTTAACACCTCTTCGCAAAACCCATTTCTTTCTCTAAACTACGAAAGTGCCATACTCGAACTGGGTGATGATTACTATGACGAAGTAGAAGCAGCAGAATTTCCTCAACTTATTTTACGATGGCGTAACGATGCACTACTGTCGCGTATAGGTTTAGATGCAGCAAATGTCAGTGACGAACATTTTATCGAAGCTTTCGGAAAATTTGAGGTGCATAAACCCTTACTAGCATTGCGGTACCACGGTTATCAATTTGGTGAGTACAATCCGCAACTAGGAGATGGTAGAGGTTTTCTGTATGCTCAAGTTCGTGGAACTGATGGGGAACTCTACGATTTTGGCACAAAAGGTTCAGGAAAAACACCTTATTCGCGTGGTGGTGATGGAATGTTGACTCTCAAGGGAGGGGTACGCGAAGTTTTAGCTGCTGAGATGTTACACCGAATGGGTGTTAACACATCACGCTGTTTGAGTATGATTGAAACAGGTTTAGATTTATGGCGTGGTGATGAACCTTCACCGACTCGTTCTTCGGTAATGGTGCGCTTTAGTAAATCACACATTCGCTTCGGAACTTTTGAAAGATTGAATTATATCCGGCGCCCAGATTTAATCGGCAACTTATTAAACCATGTTATCTATATATATTATTCGCATCTTGGCGCCGAGCCAGATAAATACGCCCTTTTCTACAGTGAACTAGTACAAAGAGTCGCTTTGCTTGTCGCACAGTGGATGGCAGCTGGTTTCTGTCATGCAGTTTTAAACACAGATAACATGTCAATAACTGGTGAAAGTTTTGACTACGGTCCCTACGCATTTATCCCTAAATTTGACCCCAATTTTACAGCAGCTTATTTTGACTACTACGGACGTTACAGTTATTCCAACCAACCAGGAATTTGTAAGCTGAATCTTGAATTGTTACAAAAACCACTATCAGCAGTAATTCCCACAGCTGACATGGAACAAGGATTATCACAATTTGAAGACTGTTATCACGCTCAATACCGCGTGTTGATGCTCAAAAAATTAGGATTTACTAATTTAGAAGAGCTAGAATCTGGTGAATACGAAGAACTATTAAAAGCAACACTGCGATTTCTAAATAATTATCCCGTTAGCTACCATGACTTTTTCAGCGACCTCGCTACAACTTTCTCGAACAAATGGCGTGATGATGCTAGCTTGATATTAAGCGGTTCAGAAATTGCTGTAGAACTAGGAGCATCAGAATTATTCTTGCACTGGTCTGGGTTGTACCATAAAATTTTAACGAACATGGCGCCGGACGATATCGAAAAAGTCGGTCAAACTTTAATTCAAACCAACCCCAAAACAGTAATCCTGCGTCCCATCATAGAATCAGTATGGGAACCCATCGCACAAAACAACAACTGGGAACCCTTCTACAATTTAATCAAAGAAATCCAAAATTAAAAGTTGAAAGTGCTGAGTGCTGAGTGCTGAGTGTTATTTAAAAGTAGAAAGTGCTGAGTGCTGAGTGCTGAGTGTTAGTTAAAACTACTCAGCACTCAGCACTCATAACTCAGCACTCATAACTCAGCACTCATAACTCAGCACTCAATACCAGTTACATTCACTTGTTGTAAATGGTTGATAAGCATTTGCGACAATATTTTTTTGCCCTTGAAACTCTCTACCATAGAAACCATCCTCAAAACCGCGCGCAAATTCTCCACCTGCGGTACGCTCTTTATATGAGTTACCATTTTTGGCACTTTCTCGTCCTTGACGATAACCGTCAGAATAAGCGCGCGGATGATATCCTGGGTCTTGGTCTACATACCACCGTGTCACAGGGTAGCAATATCTTCTGGGATATACTTTGCGACGATAGAAATTACCGTAATGGTAGTTACGGTAGTGAGGGTGTCGATAACGATGTGCTTGCGCTGGTTCGTTATTGAGTAAAAATACTGATACAGTCGTTAAAGATAATAAAGTAAAAATAATCTTTTTCATTCTCGACCCCCTTCAAGCCAGGGAACTCTAGATATTTCTAAGATATTACTCTTGCGTTATATACACATCACCTGATGGGATGATTAGTGGTTCATAAAAGTAATAATTATTGCCTGATATAAGGTAAAAATGTATCATAGTTTTGTTGGTGTTGATGGGTGGTAGAGTTTGACGAAGTTATGGTTTGCATCAATTTCTATTACTGAGTCTACATATTGTGGTGATGTTATTAGCGGTTTAATAAATAGTTCGGGATGTAATGCACGCCAAAAATAATTAACAAATTCTTCGATTTGAATATCGGTCATTCCTGGTCTACCGGAAGCTATCATTTTATGTTCAGCTTCTTTACGCCATTGAACCGAGTAACGGTAGTCTTGAGGATACAACACTATTAAACTATCTAACCGTTCCCATAAGGGTAGATAATTTGCTAATTCCAGGTTCATGTCGCGTGCAAATGCTTTGTCTGCTGCATTAATAATAGGGGGTACAGGCGCCTCAAATTTCACGCTGTCAATTGGACGGGCGCCTACAAACCAACCTTCAAATAGTAATATATCTATATTTGTATAAGTATCTGGAGCTGTTCTATCACCTGCACCATTATGAATTGACTTGTCAAAGCGTGGAATGCTAATTGGACTAATGCCATTGCGTACTGCCTCAAGAACGTTCAAACCCAAGTCTACATCGTGGGTTCCGGGTGGACCACGCCAAATTAAACGGGGGTCTTGTTGCTGTAGTGCCAAACGCTGATTATAAGTTTTGTACAAATCATCGAGCGATAAGGTGACAGTAGAATACCCCCTAAGCTCAAGAATTGAAATTAAACTAAGTGCTAACGTCGTTTTACCTGTTCCTTGTCCACCTAAAATGCCTTGGATAATAGGACGACCTGTGTGGGAGCGCAGTTGGGCTATTTGTGCTGCTAATTGTTGGTGGATACTCATCAACTCTAAGAACCTAACTTAAATGCTTCAATAAACAAACTATAAGTCAAACCTATCTTAAAAATATTTAATGCTTCTATCCAAAATGATTCCACACCAACACGGCGCCGATAAAATAATCTACTGACTAACTCAACTGCCAAAACAATAAGCGCTGCTACGTAAATATCTAGTTCTGCTCTTTGCCCTGCACTCGTCGAAATAGCCGTTCCTATAAAAATACCTAGCAGAAAACTGATAATAATTACCGACCAACGGCGCCAGGGGTTAGATAACCACTGCCCTAACCGTAGCGTAATGGTGCCAACCAAATTATTTAACCGTGTATTTTGCATACCTTATGCACACTATAGATATTTCAGAAAAAACAACTTATCATTAAGTATAAAGAAACCCGGTTTCTGAGCAAAATTTTTGTTTTCATTATAAGATATCGACAAAGAAACCGGGTTTCTAGGATAGTTTCTGTCTTAATATCTTCTTAACTTAGTCATATTGTATGGGGGGTAATTACCCCTGTTAATTTCTGCTCTTAGTAGGATAATATACTTGCTCGATTCAAGAACTCGGCGTAATTCAGTTTAAAATATAACCTTTCAAGGTTTCCAATTCTTATATTTTTATATTATTGATATGGTGTCAAAATATCATCCAACCCTTTTAGCGGCCTGCTGCTTGGGTATATTAGGACTGTTTGCCGGATGCTACCAAGTCAGTGTTTCGTTTGAACCATCAGGTACCGAAGTAGCATCAACATCACCTGTAGACATTCCACCGAAAACAGTTTCAACGTCCCAAACATCTGAACTATTAAGTTATAACTCAGTTAAAACCAACAAAAATACAGGTGTTGGAATCTTACGTCTTAGCAATCAAACAAACCAACCCGTGCGTCTAGCTTTATTATCAAGAAGTAAACAAGCAAAACCCGCAGCACATTGGGACTTTGCACCGCAAGAAGGAAGCGAAAAAGGTTTACTCTTGTCACTTCCCGATGGCAAACTCCAATTATCCAAAGGAGATGTCGTCGTCGCATTTGCCCAAGATGGTTCACGTCGTTACTGGGGGCCATATATTGTAGGTGAAACACATGAACCAATGTGGAACCCCCAGCAAAAAGAATGGTGGTTAATTTTAGATAAGTAGATTACCCAATTTTTCTTTCTGATGCCAAAGTCAAGCTCGTCCATTCTCCTTTATCATCATACGAACGAATCATACGCTGGCGCCAGTTTGGTTCAATAAGCCATCCGGTTTCTAGAAATAAAGGTTGTCGTGGTTGTAATTTGGTAGGGTAAGTTGCCGAGGCGCCGTCAGGCAACATTAATATGTGTATAGGGTTATTTGGGTTGCCGTCAAACTCAAGAATGGAACCGTTGATTAAAGCTGTTGAAGTGATGGTATGATTTCCAAAACTAAGATTTTGCACTAAGTGACCGTCTTCGAGATGCAGTTTCATCTTGGTTGTGGAAGTCACAGGGTTACGTAAATCTGTAAATATAGTAGTAGTTTCGCCTTCCCATTCTCCCAGTAAAGCTTCCACACTCAACGGTGGACGTTCAGCTTTATCGCTTCCTTCACTATGCTCCCTGATTAGAGTAAGTGACTTTAAATTACCTTCGTTATTAAATAATTGTACTAAACGCATACGGCGATTTTCGTGAATCAACCCAAATTCGGCGCCAAATTCTGCAAACGGTGCGAACTGTATTGTCCCTTGACTAAAGGCGCCGTTTTCAAAGAATAACGTACTCCGTGCTATCGTACTAAATTCTAAAACTAAATCTTGTAATCCTTCGCGTTGTAATGTTAAGCGTGCAGATTGATTATTATTAAGTCCTTCGAGCGTTAAACGACTCGCACGGTCGTTAACTTGTTCTCCTTGGGGTGAGAACTGTGTAAACGAACCCACCCAAACATTCAAATTTTTTAGAAAAGATTCCCATTGATTTAACACAACCCTATCCTTTTGCGAACCGACGGACAGCAAACAAGCTCCCCATTAATCCTACCGTTGCACCGAACCCCAAAAGCACTAATGGTAAAAGTAATGTTTGTGCGAAGGATAATTTTAACCCTGTAGTTAAAAATTTAATAAATTCGGGTTGGTTACGAAGTAGCTGGTTAACAAACCGAGAAGTCAAACTAATAAAACCCCATGCTATTCCACCACCAAATAATCCAAAAGCAACACCTTGAAAAATAAAAGGCAAGTATATCCACGTAGAAGTGGCCCCAACAAGCTGCATAATTTCAATTTCACGGCGCCGTGCCATTACAATCAAGCGAATCGTAATACTCGTTACAGCAATAGCAGTCAAAGTTAAAATAACCGTAATAGTCAACGTCATCCAATTCAAACCGCGATTTAACTGAGCAATGCGTACAACCGCTTCATCCACATATTGCACAGTTTCCACACCTTTCAACTTCGCCAACTGCGTTGCTAATTTAGGCACTGCATCAGCCGAGCGTGCTTTAACTTTTAATTCATCTACCAATGGGTTAGTTCCAAGCTGCTGAGTGGCGCCTTCAATATCAGACATTCCCAACTCTTGCACCAACTTTGTCCAAGCTTGGTCTTTTGTAATATTTTCTACATTCACTACTCCCGGCATTTGAGCTACCATTGGCACCATAACAGCAGCCGAAGCATTACTCTCTAAATATACCGACACCTCTAACTGACTACCAAACTGGTTCAGCAACTTTTCTAATTGCCAAGAAGTTTGCAGACTCATACCGAACAAAAACAGAAGTACCGTAATAGTACTAACAGCTGCCCAGTTCATCCAGGCGCCTCGCTTTAAACCCAAAAACGTCTCTTTAAGAAGATAATCTAACTTTGTAAATATTTTTAACACGGTTTCCCCTGTGTGCCTAATTGCACTCAATACCAGCCTACTGTTATAACATGAAGCAACAAGCAACAGTAAAGAGAGTATAACCTTTCTTCTTGTTAAACTCTTGTGGAACGGGCATCCTTGCCCGTCACAATTGTAGGTTGGGTGGAGGAACGGAACCCAACACCATATTACTTTTTACCACAGAGACACAGAGGACACAGAGGAGGAATTAAAATTGGCGCCTCATAGTTTTTATCAAATTTACAATTTTATTGTTACATTTATACTATTCGAGAGAAATAGTTTGTTTTAACACTTAATATTATTTACATTCTGCCATCCTTTTCCTTTGCCTAACCAATGCTGCGAGAATTGTTAAGATTGAAGTAACATACCGTATAAAACTAGCCAGTTAGAGCGAGTGACTTTTCCCATGCCATCTGATATCGCCGTTGAGAAGAAAAAGTTAAAAAATCCCCCTTTGAAGTTGCACTACCTGGGAGACCGTGCGCTGCGTCAACCAGCCAAGCGAGTTACAAAAATTGACGATGAGCTTCGTCAACTCGTAAAGGCTATGCTGCAAACTATGTACAGTAGCGATGGTATTGGGTTAGCGGCGCCTCAAGTTGCCATTAACAAGCAACTTATTGTTATCGATTTAGAACCCGACAAACCCAACAGTCCACCATTGGTTTTAATTAACCCTACTATTAAACAAACCAGCGAAAAATGTGACGTTGCTCAAGAAGGATGCTTAAGTATCCCCAACGTTTATATGGATGTCAAACGTCCAGAAAGCGTGGAAATTGCTTACAAAGATGAATATGGGCGCCCGAAAACGCTGAAAGCTGATGGTTTACTCGCGCGTTGTATTCTACATGAAATGGATCACCTCAACGGTGTGGTTTTTGTAGACCGCGTGGAAAATTCGCTTGCATTGGGACAAGAACTATCTAAAAATGGTTTCTCACAGCAGGCTGTAAAACCAATAGTATAAAGGCGGATAGTAAAAGTGTATTTAACTCCAAAAAGCGGTTTCTTCCTAGCAGTTTCGTGCGTCACTGCAATTGCAGCAGTTGGTTCTGTTTTTGAATTAAGTTATGGTCAACCTAACCTCGGTACGCAAACCACTGCCATCATTTTGGCTTTGAGCATTCCAGCAACTGTACTTAGCTTTTTAGCAGCAGTCAAGGACGCAAAAACGAATATGAAATAAGTATCACCTTTATTTTTGCCTTAGAAACCTGGTTTCTTCAAGAAACCAGGTTTCTTCTGTATCTGTTTCCGAAATCTTCAAATTTGACCGTGTATAGCTTTAATTATCTAGCAGTATAGTAATTCATTTGACATAAAGAGGGGTCATGCCCCCTTTTCGATCTGAAATTGAGAGGGCTATAAAGGTCTTCATTGTCTAAACTGATACAGTCACATGTACGATATCTAAATTTGTTTAATATCTCAAGTCACTTGGGTGATTAATCTACTACAGACATATAACTAAACAACTAACTAGTAAAAATTAAAATATAGAGGCTAAAAATGAGACACGAAAAACTTTCCGCTGGACTTTTGCTTGCATACGAAGATTATCAAAATGAAGGTGAGCAAGCGTTAATACCACATAAACGTTCTCTTGGTATAGTTTCGGCAAAAAGTAATGTTAAGCCAACTAAGAGCGTAGTTTTTGTTTACTGCAATGAAAATGCCGACTTGAGTCACCTTGAACCATATGGAGTCCGAGTTAACCAAAGTACAGGCGCCGTTAGAACAGCATATTTACCTATTGATGGTTTAGATGCATTATCAGAAGAAGAGACAGTTCAACGTATTAAGCCATCACGAAAAATGAAGTTATTGATGGATGTGGCGCCTGGTAAAGTTAAGCTTCCTGAGTTTAAAAATAAAACAGGATTAACAGGTAAAGGTGTAGTTATCGGTATTGTAGACAGTGGTATCGATGCCAAACACCCAGCTTTTGCAGGTCGCATTTTGCGTATTTGGGACCAAACAATGTCTGGCCCTGGTGTTGCTGAAGGTAGTTACGGCGCCGAGTTTACAGGAGAGCAACTTACTATTTCTCCAGATACCGAAGGACATGGTACCCACGTAGCTGGTATTGCAGCAGGTGCAGATGAAAATTATGGTGGTGTGGCGCCTGAAGCCGAATTAGTAATAGTTAGAAGTGATTTACAAGATGCTCACATTGCTGATGGTATTCGCTACGTTTTTCGAGTTGCGCGCGAGTTAGGCAAACCAGCAGTAGTAAATTTAAGCTTAGGTGGACATGCCGACGCGCACGATGGTAGTGACTCACTATCTAAAATTATTGACGCAGAAACAGGCCCTGGACGTATAGTTTGTTGTGCAGCAGGAAACGAAGGCAACGATAATATTCATGGTCAAGCTCTAGTGGCGCCTTGTTCAATGCATACAATGCGGTTCAACGTACCGCTTAATCAAGCTGGTATTGTTTGGTTAAACGGATGGTATACAAAAGACGCACAATTAGAAGTGCAATTACGGAGTCCTAACGATTTTGTTACACCTTGGCAAAAAGTTGTCACTGAAGGTAATCCTGCACAAGAATATACTTTGCCTGATGCGCGCATAAAAATCGTCACACCTGGCCCAGATGCAGCAAACGGAGACTATAATTTCTTCGTCCAAATTCGCGGTACAGAATCTTCACAAGTATCAGGTGGAATTTGGCAATTACGCTTACGAAATCAAACATCGAACGAAACCCGTATTGATGTATGGACAATTGACAACTCAGGCTCAGTATTCTTTACAGGTCAAAGCGTCCAAGATGCAATGAAAATTGGCTCTCCAGGTTGTGCAGCTTCTTCAATAACAGTAGCCGCTTATACAACAACAAACAAGTACAACGACATCGACGGTAAAGAGCGCGAAGTTGGATTAAAGCTAGACGATATTTCTGATTTCAGCAGCGAAGGGCCATTGCGTAACCAAGCTCAAAAACCCGATGTTGCGGCGCCGGGAGCAATGATAGCATCAACAATGTCATCGGCAGCAGGTTTCGACCGTTCCATGATGATTAACTCCAAATTTGTGATGATGGCTGGTACAAGTATGGCATGTCCATTTATCACAGGTGTAGTAGCTTTAATGTTACAACGTGACCCAAGCTTGGCGCCTGAAAAAGCCAAAGAAATGTTACGCAGCAACAGCTATATTCCCGAACAACCTCAAAACACCTTCGACCCAAAATGGGGATTCGGATTAATCAACACCGAAAACCTGTAAACTCTTGTAACCTCTTGTAACCTCTTGTGGAACAGGCATCCCTGCCTGTCCCAAATAACATTATCTCTTAAGATAGTTACGCATACTAAATAAATCTTGTTAGTTTAATAGTGTATTGATTTTAAATACAAACATATGAACTACAAGAAAATTGATGCTGCTTTAGCAATGGCTATTGACGAAGTAGATACCTCAGAACAACCCAGCCTAATAGTATTTATTCATACTAACCAGCCACTTGAGGCGCCTGCAATTACATTTTTAGAAAGCTTAGGAATTAAAGATGTAGCTAGCGACAAAGATATTTATACTGCCACCGTTTCATCTGGTACAGTTTCTCAACTGTCACACCAACCTTGGGTGAAGTCTATTAAGCTATCGCAAAAATTGGGTTTGATGAAAATTTTGAATTAAAGGTGACTCCAGAATTAATACTTAGGACAAAGTGTATAAAAACTCAAATTTATTTAAGTAGAGACGCGATTAATCGCGTCTCTACAAATATATGCATACTTATCAAAATAACAAATCAGTAATTATTTATACAAAATGATAATAATCAAAATTTGTACTATATAAAATACTAAATATTATTTATAAATAAACTCAACAGAATTTCGTAACCCCCTTATCACCTACAAATAAACTACTAATATCTGATAACTAGTACCAAAACATTTCGTAGAAGTCGAGGTTTTCCGGTGAGTGCTACCTGATTCGACTTTTTTACCAACACGTCGCCCGTCCCTTGTAGATTTCTATCTTATTCCTACTTAGATAACATGAGCGTACTAAAGACCGCCTCCTGGCAAACCCTACTTGTTTTGGCGTGTAGAATGGTACAAGGCGTACCTTATAGCAACAATCGCTCTGGTTGTTCACTACATCCATATATTACCATTTTTGGATATAAAGGAAGGAAATTTTATGGAGCGAAAAACATGCTAATTTTTAGTAAATCTTAGTACTTATTAGTACATTTCTGTGGCTAGTTGTTAGACAGTGGCAACAGACCATCATAAACTGAAGGTGGAGATGAACGGCAGTCGGGAGAAACCAGAGTGAAAAAAGTATTATCAATAATTCTCGGCGGCGGTGCAGGAACCCGCCTCTACCCATTAACGAAGTTACGTGCGAAACCGGCGGTGCCTGTGGCAGGTAAATACCGTTTAATAGATATCCCTGTAAGTAACTGTATAAATTCGGAAATATATAAGATATACGTCCTGACGCAGTTTAACTCAGCTTCTTTAAACCGCCATATTGCTCGTGCGTACAGTTTTGCGGGTTTTAGCGAGGGTTTTGTAGAGGTGTTAGCGGCACAGCAAACACCCGAAAACCCTAGTTGGTTCCAAGGAACAGCAGATGCAGTGCGTCAATACCTTTGGTTATTAGAGGAATGGAATGTTTCGGAATTCCTGATTTTATCGGGTGACCACCTTTACCGGATGGACTACCGATTATTTATAGAACGTCATCGTCAAACAAATGCTGACATTACACTGTCGGTAATACCAATGGATGAGCGACGCGCGTCAGACTTTGGGTTAATGAAAATAAATGACTCAGGTAGGGTAATTGACTTTAGCGAAAAGCCAAAAGGTGATGCTCTTAAACAGATGCAAGTTGATACTAGCGTACTGGGATTAAGTGAGCAGCAAGCCAAGCTTCAACCGTATATTGCCTCAATGGGGATTTACGTATTTAAGAAAGAGGTTTTGATCAAGTTACTCAAGGAATCTTTAGAACGAACAGATTTTGGTAAAGAGATTATTCCAGATGCAGCAAAAGACCATAACGTACAGGCGTATTTGTTTAACGGTTACTGGGAAGACATTGGAACAATAGAGTCTTTCTATCACGCGAACTTAGCGCTAACGCAACAGCCACTACCTCCATTTAGTTTCTATGACGAACAAGCTCCTATATACACCCGCGCTCGTTACTTACCTCCAAGTAAATTATTAGATTGTCAAATAACCCAATCGATAATTGGGGAAGGATGTATCCTCAAAAATTGTCGAATCGAACATTCGGTACTTGGTGTACGTGCGCGCGTAGATTCTGGATGCATAATTGAAGACTCGTTATTAATGGGCGCCGACTTTTACCAAACTTCTGTAGATAGAAAAGGTATTCGAGATGAAGGAAATATTCCTGTAGGTATTGGTGCAGAAACAATAATTCGCCGTGCCATCGTCGATAAAAATGCACGTATTGGTCATGATGTCAAAATTATCAACAAAGATAACGTTCAAGAAGCTAACCGTGAAGCCCAAGGGTTTTACATTAGAAGCGGTATCGTAGTAGTACTCAAAGGCGCCATTATTCCAGACGGAACAGTTATATAGTGCTGAGTGCTGAGTGCTGAGTAAAGAGTAAAGAGTTAAAACTCAGCACTCAGCACTTTCTACTCAGCACTCTTTTAGTTCGGAAATTGCCCTTTGACATTGAGCAAGAACCGCACTTAGTCGTGTTGAATTATTTGTTAAGTTATAAATCAGAGTATTTTTCTCTCGCCATATATCTCTAAACAATATCTAACACCTTGCATCCTAATATTTAGGAATAAGGTATAAACTAAAAACCTATTATCAGTAATTTCTACAGGAGGCTGCTGAATGGCTGCAACCGATTTTAAAGATTATTATTCACTCTTGGGAGTTAACAAAACTGCTAGCCAAGAAGAAATTAAACAAGCATTCCGTAAGCTCGCACGTAAATATCACCCTGATGTAAACCAGGGAAATAAACAAGCCGAGGCAAAATTCAAAGAAGTCAACGAAGCATACGAAGTATTATCTGACCCAGACAAACGTAAAAAGTACGACCAATTTGGTCAGTACTGGAAACAAGCAGGGCAAGGTTTCCCTGGAGGCGCCGGAGCTGGTGGTGTTGGCGTTGACATGAACGGCTTCGACTTCGGGCAGTACGGCAGCTTTGAAGACTTTATAAATGAATTATTAGGTCGCTTTGGAGGTCCCGGAGGCGCCCGCAGTCAAAGTTATTCGTACCGAACTTCAACAGGCGCCCCAAGTGGGTATGATGGTTTTGGTTTTCAACAAGATTATCCTGGGGGTAGTGGAACTCAAGATAGCGAAGCAATGATTTCACTATCTTTAGGCGAAGCGTATAACGGAGTTGAAAAAAGACTCCAAGTTGCTAACGATATTATTAACGTTCGCATTCCCGCAGGCGCCAAAACAGGAAGTAGGTTACGTGTACGCGGAAAAGGGCCAACCAATCCACAAACAAAACAACGTGGTGACTTATACCTAAAAGTTCAAATACAGCCACATTCATTTTTCCAGTTAGACGGCGATAACCTAGTATGCGAAGTCCCAATAGCACCAGATGAAGCAGTACTAGGAGCATCTATCGACGTTCCAACACCTGACGGAACAACAGCAAAAGTAAATGTACCAGCAGGAATACGTTCTGGGCAGTCACTGCGTTTGCGTGGTAAAGGTTGGGTATCAGGAAAAGGTGGACGTGGTGATTTACTCGTAAAAATTATGATTGTTGCTCCTAAAGATTTGAGTCAGCAAGAACGCGAATTATACGAAAAGCTACGCGCAATTCGTTCCTATAACCCACGCAGTAACTTGAATAATATCAAGTTGTAAACTTGGCAACGGATAGAACGGATGTAACGGATGGTTTATTCGTTATATCCCTTACTCTCCTGTCATGCCAAGAAACGAAGCATCCCTAAATGTCATGCCAAGAAACGAAGCATCTCTAAATGCCATGCCAAGAAACGAAGCATCTCTAAATGCCATACTAAAGAACGAAGCATCTCTATAATGTCATGCTGAGGAACGAAGCATCTTTAAAATTTTGATTTTATCTACAAAAAACTTCTAACCATCTTTCAGCATATTAGCTTTCGCAGCAGCACGAACAATACGATTAGCATCTTTAGTCAGAAATTCTAGTATATAATCAGGCGTACTTGGATTTTGAGCTATTGCATACCTTTCTAACCAATAGCTAGAACGATAATTTTTGATAAGCAAATGAGTAGGCGCCAGTGGATGTAGCAAAGCAAACAAGCGACTCAAACTAAATGGAGAATCTTTTATATACTGACCGATGAATTTACTTGCTCGCTTAGAACCTCTTGAAATAAGATTTTTGACTGCTACTGTATGAATATTAGTATTCCATTTGTGACGGTCAGCCAACTTTTCAAGAATTTCATTGGGAGTATTAGGATTTTGTGCAACAGCAAACTGTACATGTCTTGCTTTATCTTCAGCCAGTTTTGTTAAAGTATCTATAGAAGTATTAGGGTGAAGCGCAACACGTTCTCTAATAATTAACCATTTACTAATAGCAATTTCATCAAGAATGTCAGGCACTGTATTAATATTCTCAACAATTTGTAATTGTTCACTGAAATTAATATCTCGTTCTTCTGAGAAAGATTGCTGATAAACAGTTAAAGCTGATTCTCTGACAAGTTTATCCTTATAGTAACAACCCACTATATTAATGTAAGAAAGACGGCGCCAACTATTAAATCTCTATCTGGCTCTGCTCCGTGTCCTAATAGTCTCTGTGGTAAAATAAAATACTTCACTGCACAGGCAAGATGCCTGTGCCACAGGTTACTTTTGGGGCTTTAAATTTTTGGCTTTGTAGAAGGTTTCCAAACTTTGAGTATCACCAACAAAACGCCAGTGCCAAGGTTCATAACTCACACCTTGAATATTATCTTTAGGAAAAGACAACTCAAAGCGAAACTTAGCGGCATTTTGTGATAACCATTCATAAGCCTTAGTTTTCTCAAAGTTAGCACTTAAATTTGTAGCCGGTACATTCCCGTCACCAATATCAATCGCGTAACCAGTATGATGCTCACTATAACCAGGAGGCGCCGATAGTGCCGCACGTTGCGCTGGAGTTTGGTTACGTTGGGCGCCAACAGCGAAAAATAACTGTTCTTGTTCTTTAACTGAACGAAACGCGGAAATAACAGTTAAATTTACACCAGCGCTACGAGCAGCTTGTTGCATTGCTAAAAATTGCTGTGCAGCAGCTTTTCGCATTCGGAAACGTCCATCGTTAGAAATGGGAGCAAGTTCAGACTCAGGAGCTTCAGCATACGGCAAATGTCCTAATAATGAACCATTTGCTTGAGCTTGAGCATCAGCAGGATTAACAGATGGACTTGCAGTGGTTGATGGCGCCGAAACTTCTTGTGTAGATTTTTTTGCTGCAGTGATAAAAAATAAAAATCCACTAATAACAGCAAGCACAACAAACCCAGCGGCTCCACCCAATATCAATACTGGTAGTTTACCCTTACCAGGCGCCACATCAGAAGCGTCACGTAACGCTGCGGGAATATCTTCACCAGAATCAGGTGAGGGTTTTTGTGGCTTTCCAGAAAACCCAGCATTACTCAAGGGTCAACTCCTGCATTTTCTTCAATAATTATTACCGATTGTAATCTGGAAAAAATATAACGCAATAGATTAAATTTGACATCTATATTTATAGTTCCCTCTAATAAGTATTTACACGCACTCAAAACCCCCCAAACTTTGGAGGGTTAAAAAATAATCTTTTAAAATAGTAAGTAAATACTACTCAATTCACTCAGTACTCAGCACTTTCCACTCAGCACTAATTAAAATTAACCAAGAAAGCTTAATACATCGCGTATCACACTGTAACCAGCCAAGTCCCAAAGCAAATAAGCAAGAAATCCAATCATTGCCAAGCGACCGTTCCATAGTTCGGCTTGAGGATTGGCGCCAAACATAAAAGCATTACGGTCTACTTCATTATAAGCTTTAGCTACTTTTGGTAAATCGCTAGAAGGACGAGTTTCCATTTTCTTTCTCCGATATTAGGTATTGAGGAGAAACCTGGTTTCTTGTTGACATGTTGCAATCAAAATTATCACTTGTCTGCGACAATGAATGCGTAGAAACCAGGTTTCTGATTAGTTAATAACCGATAAAGTGTAATACGTCACGTAATACACTGTAACCAGCTAAGTCCCAAAGCAGGTAAGCGAGGAATCCAATTGCTGCCAAACGACCATTCCATAATTCTGCTTGAGGAGTAAAACCGAAAAGAAAAGCATTGCGGTCTACACCGTTATATTCTTTAGCTACTGCTGGTAAATCACTTGAAGGACGAGTTTCACGAGTTTCCATTTTCTTTCTCCGATATTAGATATTGGGTAATTAGTAATAGGCTTGAGAAACCGGGTTTTTTATTGATATCTTGCGATGAAAACAATATTTTGCATAAAGACCCGGTTTCTGACTAGTTAGTAACCGATGAGGTGCAATACGTCACGTAACACGCTATATCCTGCCAAGTCCCAAAGCAAGTAAGCGAGGAATCCAATTGCTGCCAAGCGACCATTCCATAATTCTGCTTGAGGAGTAAAACCGAAAAGAAAAGCGTTGCGGTCTACACCGTTATATTCTTTAGCTACTGCTGGTAAATCACTTGAAGGAC
>ERZ1066121.830-NODE-830-length-25859-cov-15.911409_pt1 | contig 25859 bp, 25 predicted proteins | sample MGYA00382768_ERZ1066121 | MGnify/ENA primary metagenome ERZ1066121 (study PRJEB33369, sample SAMEA5778351) | biofilm metagenome | biome: Industrial cooling water; feature: Water cooling tower basin; material: Biofilm | place: United Arab Emirates | collected...
CATCTGCTGCATCTGGCGCAGCTGCATCCGCAGGTCGTCGAGGTCGAACTGGCCCCTGGCCATCTTGCGCGCGAGCGCCTCGGCCTCTTCCTCCTTGATCGTGGCCGCAGCCTTTTCGACCAGGCTGACGACATCCCCCATGCCCAGGATGCGCTCCGCCACCCGGCGCGGGTGGAACGCCTCGATCGCATCGAGCTTCTCGCCGGTGCCGGCGAACTTGATCGGCTTGCCGGTGACAAAGCGCATCGACAGCGCCGCGCCGCCGCGCGCGTCGCCGTCCATCCGGGTCAGCACCACGCCGGTCAGCGGCACTTCCTCGGTAAAGCTCCTGGCGACGTTGACCGCATCCTGCCCGGTCAGCGAATCGACCACCAGCAGCACTTCGGTCGGGGCGGAGACGCCCGCCACCGCCTTCATCTCGGCCATCAGCGCCTCGTCGACGTGCAGCCGGCCGGCGGTGTCGAGCAGCAGGACGTCGAACGCCTGGAGCCGCGCCGACTCCATCGCCCGCCGGGCAATGTCGACCGGCTGCTGGCCGGCGACGATCGGCAGGGTGGCGACACCGGTCTGGGTGCCGAGCACCGCGAGCTGCTCCTGCGCCGCCGGCCGGTTCACGTCGAGCGAGGCCATCAGCGCCTTCTTGCCGTGCTTCTCGCGGATCAGGCGGGCGAGCTTGGCGGTGGTGGTGGTCTTGCCCGAACCCTGCAGGCCGACCATCATGATCACCACCGGCGGGCGGGCATCGAGCAGCAGGCCCTCCTGCTGGTCGCCGCCGAGCATCTCGACCAGTTCGTCGTTGACGATCTTGACGACCTGCTGGCCCGGCGTGACCGACTTGAGGACTTCCGAACCGACCGCCTTTTCAGTCACGGCATCGATGAAGCGGCGGACCACCGGCAGCGCGACATCGGCTTCCAGCAGCGCCACGCGCACTTCGCGCATGGCATCGCGCACGTCCTGCTCGCTCAGCGCACCGCGCCCGCGCAGCTTGTCGAACACGCTGCCGAGGCGATCGGACAGGCTGTCGAACATAGGCTCGTTCACTCCACACGCCGCCGGTCGGCGACCAAAACGCAAAAACAGCCGGCGGACGAGAACTCGTCGGCCGGCCTCACGGTTCGCACCGCGAAGATCAGGTGACTGGTGGAGCCTAGCGGGATCGAACCGCTGACCTCCTGCATGCCATGCAGGCGCTCTCCCAGCTGAGCTAAGGCCCCGTTCCAGTCAATGTCGGAACCGCTTCGGAAAGTGGCCCCGGTGCCCGCCTTGCAGCGAGGACGCGCCCTTTATGGGCAGCGCCCGCGCATTGCAAGCGGGAAAAGAGGATCAGTTGTCGTCGCTGTCGTCGTCGCCCCCGGTATCGAGGCCGAGATCGTCGTCATCGCCGAGGTCGACGTCGGCGTCGGGACGGTTCTCCTCCTCGTCCAGTTCCTCCAGATCGTCGTCAGCCAGATCGGTGTCCGGCTCGGCATCCTTCTTCTTTTCCAGCTCCTCGAACGGAATCGGCTGCTTCGACTTGAGCACCGGCTCGGGCGACCACTGCTCGCCGCACTCGATGCACGTCACCGGTTCGTCCTTGCCGAGGTCGTAGAAGCGCGTGGCGCACTTCGGGCAGGAACGCTTGGTTCCCCATTCTGGCTTTGCCATCGTCAATCCTTGTGTGCTGCCCGCCGATGCCGGCGGGGCTGGAATCCGTCTTGCTTGATGGGGGCGGAATCGCCTTGGTCAAGAGAGCGGCGCGCCTTGCCATAGGGCAATGCCGCTGTCAAAAGCCGCGGCGCTCTGGCCCCATCCCGACCGAAAGTCCAGCCTCTTGGCCCATCCCGCCCCCTCCCCCCGCCGCTTCCTGCCCCAGGGCCCGCTGACCGGCCGCATCCGGGTGCCCGGAGACAAGTCGATCAGCCACCGTTCGCTGATGCTGGGCGCGCTGGCGGTGGGGGAGACGCGCATCACTGGCCTGCTCGAGGGAGAAGACGTGCTCGCCACTGCGGCGGCCATGAGGGCCATGGGCGCGACGGTCGAGAAGCATGGCGGCGAATGGCGAATCCACGGAGTGGGGGTGGGCGGGCTGCTCCAGCCCGAACAGGCGCTCGACATGGGCAATTCGGGCACCTCCACCCGGCTGCTGATGGGGCTGGTCGCCAGCCACGGCATATCGGCCGTGTTCACCGGCGATGCCAGCCTGTCGAAGCGCCCGATGGGGCGAGTGATCGAGCCGCTTTCCCTGATGGGGGCCTCGTTCGAAGCGAGCCCCGGCGGCACCCTGCCGCTGATGGTGCGCGGGAGCCATCCGCCGGTGCCGATGGAGTACCGCCTGCCGGTGGCCAGCGCACAGGTGAAGAGCGCGATCCTCCTGGCCGGGCTGAACACCCCCGGCGTGACCACGGTGATCGAGCCGGTCCCCACCCGCGACCATTCCGAACGGATGCTGCGCGGCTTCGGCGCCGAGCTGGAGGTTGCCGAGGCGGGCGGCGAGCGCGTGATCCGGGTGCGCGGCGAGGCCGACCTGCGCCCGCAGACCATCGAGGTTCCGGGCGACCCCTCCTCGGCGGCGTTCTTCGTTGTCGCGGCGCTGCTCGTCGAGGGCAGCGACCTGGTGATCGAGAATGTCGGTCTCAACCCGACCCGCGCCGGGCTGTTCGCAGTCCTGCGCCAGATGGGCGCACAGATCGAGGAGCTGGGCCGGCGCGAGGTTGGCGGCGAGCCGGTGGCCGACCTGCGGGTGCGGCACTCCGCGCTCACCGGGATCGCGGTCGATCCGGCTGTCGCGCCGAGCATGATCGACGAGTTTCCGGTGCTGTTCGTTGCCGCCGCGCTGGCGCAGGGCACCACAGTGACCCGCGGCCTCGACGAGCTGCGTGTGAAGGAGAGCGACCGCCTCTCCGCGATGGCCGCAGCGCTTGCGCTGGCGGGGGCGCGGGTGGAGGAAACCGCCGACGGCCTGACCATCCGCGGCAGCGCCGGCGAACCGCTCGCCGGAACCGCGCGCGCAGTGCAGGTGGCGACCCATCTCGACCACCGCATCGCGATGAGCATGGCCGTGGCCGGCCTCGCCTCGCGCGCAGGGGTGGAGGTGGACGACACCGGGCCGATCGCCACCAGCTTGCCCGATTTCGCCGACCTGCTCGAGCGGGCGAGCCGGTGATGCCGCTCGACTGGGCCTCGCTGGTCGGCTTCGTCGGCACCGCGTGCATCATCGCGGCCTATGCCTACCTGACGCTGGTCAAGTCGCCCGACCCGTTCCTGCTGCACGGCACCAATCTCGCCGGCGCAGCCTTCCTTACCGTCTCGCTGGCGGTGCACACCAACTGGCCGAGCCTCGTGCTGGAGGGGTTCTGGGCCGCCATCGCCGTGACCGGGCTGGTCAGGGCGGTGAATGCGCGCAGAGCGGCGGGGCGGGAGGAGGCACGATGATCATCGCTGTCGACGGCCCGACGGCCTCGGGCAAGGGCACCATCGCCCGCGCGCTCGCCGCGCATTTCGGGCTGCCGCACCTCGATACCGGGCTGCTCTACCGCGCCGTCGGCCGCCAGGTCCAGCTCGGCGCGGGCGACCCCGACTCGCCGGCCGATGCCCTCGCCGCCTGCACCTTCGCGGACGCGCTGCTGGCCGACGACATCCTGCGGTCGGAGGCAGTGGGCGGGCTCGCCAGCCGGGTCTCGGTCCATCCCGCCGTGCGCCAGGCGCTGTTCGAGCGGCAGCGCGCCTTCGCCCTGCAACCGGGCGGCGCGGTGCTCGACGGGCGCGACATCGGCACGGTGATCGCCCCCGATGCCGAGGTGAAGCTGTTCGTCACCGCCAGCGTCTCGGCCCGCGCGCGGCGGCGCTGGGCCGAGATGCAGGGCCGCGAGCAGGACATGACTCTGGAGGAGATCGAGCGCGACATCGCCCGGCGCGACGCGCGCGACATCAACCGCGCCGACGCACCCTTGCGCGCGGCAGCCGATGCGCTGGTGTTCGACACCACCCACTTTGACCGCGACCAGGCCGTGGCCGAAGCGATCGCGGCGGTCGAGCGGGTGCGCGGCCGGACCGGCGGCTGAAGGCCATTGTCCTTGCATCGGGCGGCCGTTTCGCCTAGGCGCGCGCCGTTCCCGTGCATCCCCGGATAAGCGGAACCTTCGCAGGCGCATCCGGCCCTGCGGAGCAGTCGGCCCTCTTGGCCCGCTGGCCCCGCAATGGTGCGGGAGGCGGTGAAAGACCCCGGACAACCGGTGGCCGGTAGCAAACGTGAAGGAACCTGAACTTATGGCTTCGACAGCCAACCCCTCCCGCGCCGATTTCGAGGCGCTGCTCAACGAACAGCTCGGCGGCGCCGGCGACGAAGGCTTCGAAGGCCGCGTGGTCAAGGGCACCGTCACCGCGATCGAGAACGGCTTTGCCATCATCGACGTCGGCCTCAAGAGCGAAGGCCGCATCGATCTCAAGGAGTTCATGCGCGGCGAGGACGAGCACGGCCTCGAGGTCGGCTCCGAAGTCGAGGTGTTCGTCGACCGGGTCGAGAACGCCGACGGCGAAGCCATGCTCAGCCGCGATCGCGCCCGCCGCGAAGCCGCCTGGGACAAGCTGGAAAGCGAGTTCGGCGAAGGCAAGCGCGTCGAAGGCCGCATCTTCGGCCGGGTCAAGGGCGGCTTCACCGTCGATCTCGACGGTGCCGTGGCCTTCCTGCCCGGCAGCCAGGTCGACATCCGCCCCGTGCGCGACGTCACCCCGCTGATGGATATGCCGCAGCCGTTCATGGTGCTGAAGATGGACCGCCGCCGCGGCAACATCGTCGTCAGCCGGCGCGCGGTGCTGGAGGAAACTCGCGCCGAGCAGCGCAGCGAGCTGATCGACAAGCTGGCGGAAGGCCAGATCATCGATGGCGTGGTCAAGAACATCACCGACTACGGCGCGTTCGTGGACCTGGGCGGCATCGACGGCCTGCTCCACGTCACCGACATGAGCTACAAGCGGGTCAACCACCCGAGCGAAGTGATCGAGATCGGCCAGACCGTGACCGTGCAGATCGTCCGCATCAACGAGGAAACCCAGCGCATCAGCCTGGGCATGAAGCAGCTCGAAAGTGATCCGTGGGACGGCGTCGGCGCCAAGTACCCGGTCGGCGCGAAGCTTTCCGGCACCGTCACCAACATCACCGAATACGGCGCGTTCGTGGAACTCGAGCCGGGCATCGAAGGCCTGGTCCACGTCAGCGAGATGAGCTGGACCAAGAAGAACGTCCACCCCGGCAAGATCGTCTCGACCAGCCAGGAAGTCGACGTCATGGTGCTCGAGGTCGACAGCGACAAGCGTCGCATCAGCCTCGGCCTCAAGCAGGCCCAGGGCAACCCGTGGGAAGACTTCGCCGACAAGCACCCGGTCGGCAGCAAAGTCACCGGCGAAGTCAAGAACGCGACCGAGTTCGGCCTGTTCATCGGCCTCGACGGCGACGTCGACGGCATGGTCCATATGTCGGACATCGCCTGGGGCCTGTCGGGCGAGGACGCGCTGGCGCTGCACCGCAAGGGCGAGCAGGTCGAAGCCGTGGTGCTCGATGTCGATATCGAGAAGGAACGCATCAGCCTCGGCATGAAGCAGCTCGAAAAGGGTGCGCCTTCGGCCGAAGGTGCGGCCGGCGGCGGCTCGCTCAAGCGCAACGAAGTCGTCACCGTCACCGTGCTGGAAGTGCGTGACGGCGGCCTCGAGGTGCAGGTCGGCGACGACGGTGCGACCGGCTTCATCAAGCGCAGCGACCTCGGCCGCGACCGCGACGAACAGCGCCCCGACCGCTTCCAGGTCGGCAGCAAGGTCGACGCGATGGTGATCGGCTTCGACCGTTCGAAGAAGCCCAACTTCTCGATCAAGGCGCGCCAGATCGCGGAAGAAAAGGAAGCCGTGGCCCAGTTCGGTTCGTCCGATTCGGGTGCCTCGCTCGGCGACATCCTGGGCGAAGCGCTCAAGGCCAAGAAGGACTGAAGATAGCGTGAGCCCCCGCGCACGCGGGGGTCTCAGGCAACCCGTCAATCTCCTGCGGTCCCCGCCTTCGCGGGGACTCGGACAGACAAACAGCCCGTCCGGAGCGATCCGGGCGGGCTTTTGCTTGGTTCACGCAAAGCCGCGAAGATGGTGTGCTATCGGGCGCAGCCCGTTCATCGATCGACATCGCCTCCAGGCTTCCGGAATGGAAACGCTGAACGCCTGCGGCGCTGACGGGCACCTTCGCGTCTTCGCGCGTTTGCGTGAACCACCCCTTCCTCCCGCCCGTCAATTCGCGCTAAGGTGCTCCCATGCTCCAGATCCACCAGTTCCCCTGCCTGTCCGACAACTACGGCTACCTCGTCCACGATCCCGCCAGCGGCGAGACGGTGTGCATCGACACTCCCGATTCCGAGGCCTATCTGCGCGAAGCGGAGGTGCTGGGCTGGCGCATCACCCAGATCTGGAACACCCACTGGCACCCCGACCATGCCGGCGGCAACGCGGCGATCAAGGCCGCGACCGGCTGCAGCGTGGTCGCGCCCGCCGAAGTGGAGAAGATCGCCGCCCCCGACCGCGTCGTCACCCACGGCGACACGGTGAAGATCGGGGCGATCACGGCCGAGGTGATCGACGTCTCCGGCCACACCAACGGACACGTCGCGTTTCACCTGCCGGAAGAAGGCGTGGCCTTCGTCGGCGATTCGGTCTTCGCTCTGGGGTGCGGGCGGATGTTCGAAGGCGAGCCGAAGCAGTTCTGGGACAGCCTGGCCCGGATCAAGACATTGCCGGAAGAGACCGTGCTCTACTGCGCGCACGAATACACCCAGTCGAACGCCAGGTTCGCGCTTCATGCAGACCCGGACAACGCCGCGCTGCACGCCTATGCGGCCGAAATCGACCGGAAGCGCGCGGCGGGCGAACCGACCGTGCCGATGGCTCTATCGCGCGAACTGGCCACTAACCCGTTCCTGCGCGCCGACAGCGATGCCATGCGGGCCCGCTGGGGCGGCACCGCCCCGCACGAGACCTTTGCGGCGCTCAGAACGGCGAAGGACAATTTCTGACGCCCTGATGCAGGCGCTGCGGGTCGAGCGGCTGTCGCCGGATCTTTCGGGCGTCGCGCTGGTCGACCTGCCCGTCCCGGATCCGGGCCCGGACGGAGTGCTGGTGCGGGTCCGCGCCAGCTCGCTCAACCACCCTGATCTGCTGATGACGCGCGGCACCTACCAGTTCAGGCCGGAGGTGCCCTTCACACTCGGGCTCGAACTTGCCGGGGAGGTGGTCAGCGCGCCCGCTGGCTCCGGCTTCGCGCCGGGCGACCGGGTGACGGGCGGAGCCAAGACCGGCGGGATGGCGCAGTTCGCGGTGCTGCCTGCCGCCAACCTCAGGCCGGTCCCCGTCAACCTGTCCTACGAAGAGGCCGCCGCGATGGGCGCGGCCTACTCCACCGCCTGGACAGCGCTGGTCGAGATCGGACGGCTGAGGCCCGGGCAGTGGGTGCTGGTCCACGGTGCCAGCGGCGGGGTGGGTCTCGCCGCCTGCGACCTCGCCCGGGCGCTGGGGGCACGGGTGATTGCGGCGACCCACCGGGCGGACAAGCTGGCGCGGATCGGCCAGGCAGTCACGGTCGATGCCGTCATTCTCAACCAGGGGCGGTTCCGCGAGGAGGTGGCGCGAATCACCGGCGGCCGCCTGTGCGATCTGGTGTTCGATCCCGTCGGCGGCGACGTGTTCGACGAAAGCACCCGCTGCGTCGCCTTCGGCGGGCAATTGCAGGTGATCGGGTTCGTGTCCGGGCGCATTCCGCAGGTCGCCGCCAACATCCCGCTGATCAAGGGGTTCTCGCTCGTCGGCGTGCGCGCCGGCGAATATGCCCGCCGCTTTCCCGAGCGAGGCCGCGCGATCGCCGCCGCAGTCAGCCGCCTCGCCCAGGCAGGCACCGTTCGCCCGCACATCGACCGGGTTCTGCCGCTTGCGGACTGGCGCACCGCCTTTTCCGCCATGGCGGCGGGCGAGGTGGTCGGGAAGATGGTGCTGGTGCCCGTCTGACGTAGGCAGGGCGACCAGGCGGGCTGCGCCCTGTCTGGCAGCAGCGCGCCTTGCGGGCTCAGATCCCGGCGATCACCTGATCGGCGAGCTTGCTGTCCGCCTCGGCATCGTACTTCTGCGCGATCAGCTTGCGCGCCGCGGCGGAGGCAGCGGTGGCCGCGCGGGCGCGGACTTCCTCCACCGCCTCGCGCTCGGCGGCGGCGATCTTGTCCTCCGCCATCCGGGTGCGGCGGGCGACCATGGCGCTGCTGTCGGCCTCGGCCTTGGCGAGAATGCCGTCAGCCTCGCGCCGGGCCCCTTCAAGCATCGCCTCGGCGTCCTTCTCGGCATTGGCGATCTTGGCCGCGTACTCGTTGCGGAGCGCCTCGGCTTCGGCACGCAGAGCCTTGGCTTCGTTCAGCTGCGCGCGGATCTCGGCGATCCGGGCATCGAGGCTGCCGCCGATCAGGCCCGGAACCTTCTTCCAGATCATCACCGCGATCAGCAGGAGCATCGCCACCGAGACGATCTGGTAGGGCTCGAGCCCGAACACTTCCGGTTCGAGATGCTTGCCGCCACCCGCGTCGACCTCGACCATGGCCTCGGCCGCTTCGGTGGCGAACACTTCTGGTGCCTGATTAGCCATGGACCAGTGCCTCCTTGACCGCGGAGCGGGCGGCGGGCTTGGCCACCTTCATCCCGGCAAGCCGCTGGACGATGTCCTGCGCCGCCTCGACCGCGACATCCTCGATCTCGGCCAGCGCCGAGCCGCGCGCGGCGGCGATGGCGCTTTCCGCTTCGGCGAGGCGGGCGTCGATCTGGACCTGCGCCTGGGCCAGCTTCTTCTCGCTGGCCGCAGCCGCTGCGGCCTTGGCTTTGGCGACGGTCTCCTGGGCTGCGGCGCGGTTGGCGTTCTCGCGCACGCGCCAGGCTTCCTCTTCCGCATCGGCCTGCTCGCGCGCGGCGCTGGCGGCGGCGAGATCGGCGGCGATCTGCCCGTCTCGGGCGGCAACCGTGTCCATGACCTTCGGCACCATCCCCAGTCCGACGACGAGGAAGGTCATGCCGAAGAACACCAGCAGCCAGAAGATCTGGCTGCTGTAGGTATCGGCCAACTGTTCGATCTGGGGCATGGGGATCGCCTGCTGACGGGGTGCGGAACGGACAGGTGGCGGGGCCGCGCCGGCCCGACGAAACATTCCGCCAGCCCGCGCAGCCCGCCGATGGCGCGGCTTACTGGAAGATCAGCAGCGCGGCGATGACGAACGAGAGCAGACCGAGAAGCTCGGCACCGGCGAAGCCGATGAACAGCCGGCCCTGCTGGCCGTCGGCCGCGCCCGGGTTGCGCAGCGCGCCTTCGAGGAACTTGGCGAACACGTTGCCCACGCCGATCGCGGCGAGGCCGCAACCGATAGCGGCCAGACCGGCACCGAGAAGTTTTGCGGCTTCAGCTTCCATGATTAACTCCTTTGAAAAACAGGTTTTGCGATCAGTGAAGATGTTCTGCGTCGTTGATGTAGAGCGACGTCAGCAGAGCGAAGACGTAGGCCTGGATACCGGCCACGAGGATTTCCAGCGCGGAGATCGCGACCATCAGCAGCAGGCTGGGCAGACCGATCAGGAAGCCGTAGCCGAGGCCGGCATTGGTCCCGTCGATGACGAAGCTCGACAACACCTTGAGCAGCACGTGCCCGGCCATCATCGCGACGAACAGCCGCAGCGCCAGGCTGAACGGGCGCACCGCGAAGCTGACCAGTTCGATCACGAACAGCACCGGGACCATCGGCAGCGGGGTGCCGTGCGGCACAAACAGGCTGAAGAAGTGCAGCTTGTGCTTCCAGAATCCGACCACCAGAACGATCGAGAAGCTGATCGCGGCGAGGATGCCGGTCACGGTGAAGTGGCTGGTGAAAGTGAAGGGGTGAATGCCCAGGACGCCGACCGGCAGGAGCCCGAGCAGGTTGGCGAACAGGATGAACATGAACAGCGTGAAGACATAGGGCACGTACTTGCGCCCTTCCTTGCCGATGTTCGCCTCCAGCATCCCGTCGATGAACCCGGTGAAGCTTTCCACCGCCATCTGCCAGCGCCCGGGCACCAGCTGGCGGCGCATCCCGCCGGCGACGAACACGGTCAGCAGGACGGTGGTGATCAGCATCCACAGCGCGCTGTTGGTGAAGGCGATGTTGTAGCCCGCGATTTCCCAGTTCGCGCCGACCAGCGGCTCGATGGTGAACTGGTACATCGGATCGACTTTGGCCTGTTCGGCTGCCACGTCTGCCACGTCCCTAAAGCCCGGAGAACGGCCCTGCTCCCTTGGCCCCGGTCACTCGGGGTTCCGGTCGCGGCGGGTGTTCGCCATGCGGAAGATGTTCCTGAAGGCGACCGCTATTCCAAGGAACAGCCCCACCAACAGACCCCAGGGCGCGGTGCCGGCGAGGCTGTCGACCAGCCAACCGAACACCAGACCGCCGAGAATCCCGCCGAGCAGGTCCGCGAGCACCCGGTTGCCGCTGCGATAGTTCGCATCGGCCCCCGCGCCCCGCGGCCGGTTGCGCTCCTCTTCACGCTCGCGTGCGGCCCTCAGCCGCGCTTCGAGCGCGTCGATCCGCGCATCCTCGCCGATGGGTTCCCGGGCGGGTTTCTCGTCGCTCATGCCAGCCTCCTGGAAGGGAAATGCGCGGCATGGGCGAGAGGTGCCCGCCGAGGGCGCCGACCCCTTAGGCGGGGGTCACACCCAAGTCAACCGGTGGCGGACCAAAGTCGGATGCAAATTGCTGCACCCGCGAACGCGCCCGCCTAGGGGCAGCGCGGGTCGCGCAGCGGCGGGGCGCTGGTGCGGGTCTGCCAGCTGCCGTCGGGCGCCTGGTACTTCTCCCCCGGCACGGTCCGGGCGATGGCCAGGCAGCCTGCGGTGAGGGCATATTCCTCCAGCGTGGCATTGGCGGCCTTGGCGCGCTCGGCATAGACCTCGCGGCGCTTGATGTTGATGTCGTTGACCATCCGCTGCAGATCGCTGGTCGGACGGACCACTATCCCGAGGTAGCCGTCCATCTTCTCGCCCACCTCGCCCTGGGCGCGGGCGTTGGCGTAGGCAGGGTCACGCTGCGCGTGGGCGTCTGTCGACACCCCGCCTGCCACGATCAGGGCGGCGGCCACGCCGAGGGCCAGCTTGCGAACCGGGTTCATGCTCATCGTCATCTCCGTCTGCGACTATCCCCGGTCAGAAGATATCCGCGTTCTCCTCGATCGTGTTGCCCGCGTCAGCGGCGAGCCGGTAGATCACTTCCTGCCGGATGTTGATGTTGAGTTCGATCACGATCGGCTCGCTCGGCGCTTCGATGCTGACGCAGCCGGCCATCGCGATCGAACCCGCCAGCAACGCCAGCGTGCCCCTCGCCCCGGATCGTCCGCAATGCATTCCGCCCCTCATCGGCACGGCATAGGCATCATGGCCGTCGCGGGTCAATCTGGCAGCGCTCATGGCACGTTCTCGCTTTCCTGTGTCTGAATGGCCTGTGTCTGAATGGCCCGCTCGTCGGGTTCGGCATCGTCGGGCCGGGTCGCCGGAAGATCGGGGCTGGCACGCGGGGTCAGCCGCTCGCCGTCCGACGACAGCAGCCCCAGCTCGCGCGGGTCGCGGATGAAGGCGGGATCGTACATCGCCCTTATCGAGGTGATCAGCTGGTAGAACGGCGCGCGCACGTTGACGTTGAACCGTACCGGCAGGTCGGCGATCTGCCGGGTGATGAAGTTCTGCCGCGCGCCCTCGCCCTGGCTCACTCCGTCGAACCGCACCCGCGTGACGATCTCGCCCGTCAGCGGCCCGTCCATGCGGATGTTCATCGTCCGGTAGTCGAGCGAGCGGAGCGCCGCGAAAGCAAAGTTGGCCACCGCGCCCAGGTCTTCGTAGGTCAGGTCGCCGACGTAGGAGACGTTACCGCCGGGCAGCCGCGATTCGAGGTAGCCGCCCTCGATCCGGCCGTTGACCATCTCGTCGAACACGATCGGCAGCACGCCGTCGAAAGTGCCTGTGGCGCTGATGTTGCCCAGTTCAAGCTGCTGGACGAAGCGCGCTGCCTCCAGCCCTTCGACCCGGAAGATGTAGCGTCGCTCCTCCCCGGCTCCGAGATTGAGAGTGACCGGATCGATCGTCAGCGTCCCGCCCATGAAGGGCCACTGCCCGCCCGAGACATCGAGCCGGCGGCCGTCGGCGAGCGCAAAGCCGACCGTCCCCTCCAGCACCTCGATCCCGGGGTTGACCGACTGGACGCGCAGCACCTGGCCGGGCGCGGTGGTGAGGTTCAGCAGGTCGGTGAAGCGAATCGTCCCGCTTGCCCCCCGCACCGGACCGAAGGCGGCAGCGAAGTCGAGATCGTCGGTTTCGAACAGGCCAGAGCTGGTCACGCCTGCCCCGCTCCAGTCGATCCGCCCCGTGCCCGAGACCGCGCCGCGGACATTGGCGATCACGCCCAGGGCAAGGTCGCTCAGCTGGTCCGGCTGGAGCGCATCGTCGAACTGGAGGCCGTCGACCACCAGGTCCGCGTGCCCCGCCCCCGCCGCAAGGTCGTGAGCGATCCGCACATCGGCCACGACCCGGTCGCTGCCGGGGTGGCGCAGCCGGGCAAGCGCGGAGACCCGGTTATCGGCCAGCGTCAGCTCCGCGTCGCGCGCGGCGAGCGGGCTGAACCGCGCTTCCGGCTGACGGTCCGTCAGCTCGAACCCGACCCCGGTCAGCCGAAGCGCGCCGCCGTCCATCTGCCAGCTGCCCCCGGCCTGGCGCAGGTCGAGCGGTACGGCCGCGAGCTCGATGTCGGCATCGGCGAAGCTGCCCGCCAGGCCCCCGCTGCCGAGCCGCCCGCCAAGATCGGCCACGCCGAACCGGCTGGTCGCTTGCGGCGGACCGAGCGTGACCTCGACCGCGCGCGCCGACAGCGCGCCCGGCCAGGCGAACCCGGCCGGGCCGCTGGCAATCCGGACAGGGGTGCCGGCGAGTTCCCCGGCCAGATCAAGCCCGGACACACCGGCGGCAAGGCTCAGGCGGCCGTTCCGGAAGGTCGCGATCGCCCCGCCGGAGCCCGGGCACAGCGCCAGGCTGTCGCGGTCGAGCTCAAGCGCGGCGAGCTTGAGGCGGTCAAACGAGACCCTGGTGCAGCGAGGCCAGAGCAGGGCAGTGCCATCGGCCGCAAGCGAGCCGTCGACCGGCAGGCGCAGGTTGCGCGCCTCGCCCCCCGGCAGCAGCCCGCTGGCGACGAGCGAGCCGGAGAATCCGAGCGCACCGTCGCGCCCCTGCGCGATGAACAGTTGCGGCACCGCGATCCGGTTCGTCCCGGCGGCATAGTCATCCATCCGCAGGCGGAAGGCCGAGCGGCCGCCGGCCACCTGTTCCATCCGGCCGGCGATCCGGGGCAGCCCGGCCCCGCCCGTGACCACGTTCCCGCTCAGACGCGGCAGGCCGGCCTCGCCAAGCACCAGCCGCACCCGCGAGAACGATGCCAGCGCCTCGCCGGCGCGGCTCCGCAAGGCCGCCGCCGGCACGGTGATCCGGGTCACTCCCTCATCTTGCCGGAGGACGATATTGCCGGCCAGGGTACTGCCGGGGAGAGCCCGGCGCAGGTTCGCGCGCAGCTTGTCCAGCAATGGCGCGGCGAGCGTGCCACCGGCCGAACCGGCGAGGCCGGCGAGCTGGCGCTCGAACGCCGCGCCGGGCGCAAGGCCGGTCCCGGCCACCTCGGCATCGAGCGTGACCCGCCCGAACCCGTCCCGCGCCCTCAGCGCTCCATCGAGCGCGAGGCTGGCGAGCGAGGCCTGATCGTGGCGCAGGCCCTCCCCCTCCAGGTCGAACCGGGAATCGATGCCCTGCCCGGTCAGGGTCGCCTCGATCCCGCCCCTGGTCCGCGCCAGACGCACACCGGGTGCGGCAAGCGCACCGAGCGCAACCTGTCCGCGCGCGTCGAGCCGCGCGAAAGTCGGGGAGGCGGTGGCCTCGAGCGCCACGCTCGAGCCGGCCAGTGCCAGGCCCTCATCAGCGCAGGAGAGCGCGGCCAGCCGCACCGGGCCGGCGAACGAGGCCTGGCCGGTCGCCGTCGACACCCGGCCGTAGAGGCTGGCACCGCCCACGCGGCACCCGCCGAGCGTGAGCTGCGGCGCGGAGGCCGCCAGTATTCCGCTGAAGCCGCCCGGGAGCCAGCCCTGGCCCTCGGCCTTGATGCCGATCGGGCCGGCCTCGGTCTCGAGCAGCGCCCGGCCGTCGATCAGCCTCAGGTCGAGGTTGGGCAGCCCGGGCGGCTCATCGCTCTCAGCGAACAGGAACCGGTCGAGACTGCCGAACGACAGCTGGCCCTTGCGCCAGGTTCCGTAGAGCCGCGGGCGAACCAGCGTGACCGAACGCACCCGGGGCAGCCCGAAGCCGTAGCGCAGCGTCACCACCGCCTGGTCCGCCGTCAGGTCGGGCCGGGCCGGATCGCCCAGCACGATCCCCGTCAGGACCTGGCGATCAGGCGCGATCGATTCGACTTCATAGCGCGCGGGGATGCCGTATCCGGCGAGCTGTTCGGCGACGAAATCGGCGGCGAGCTCCTCGCGCTGGGTCCACAGCCACAGGACTCCCGCGAGCACCAGCAGGATTGCGGCCAGCGACACCCGCCAGCGTTTGCGCCGGGGAACCAGCCGGGCGACGAGGCTCTTTTCCGGGTTGTCGATCTCGGCCTCGGCCATGCCCACCCCTTGCGCGCAACGCCGCGCAAAGGCAATGCTGCGCGCGCAGCAGGGCGGGAGACGAGGTGCCGGAGACTGACGCACGATCGGCCGGCCACGCCGGCACGGGACACCGCGCGCGGTTGCGGCAGCGGCTGCTGACCGGCGGCCCGGAGGCGCTGGCCGACTACGAAGTGCTCGAATACCTGCTGTTCGCCGCCCATCGGCAGGGTGACACCAAGCCGCTGGCCAAGGCGCTGCTGGCGCGGTTCGGCTCGCTGGCGGGTGTGCTCAACGCCGCGCCCGGCGCGCTGCTCCAGGTCAAGGGCATGGGCGAGACAGGGGTCGGTGCGCTCAAGTCGGTCGCGCTGGCCGCGCGGCGGATGGCCCGCAGCGAAGTGCGCCAGCAGCCGGTGCTGGGCAGCTGGCAGGCCCTGCTCGACTATCTCACCATCGACATGGCGCACCTTACGGTGGAGCGGGTGCGGGTGCTCTATCTCGACACCCGCAACCGGCTGGTGCTCGACGACCATGTCGGCGACGGCTCGATCGACGAGGCCGCGATCCACCCGCGCGAAGTGATCCGCAAGGCGCTCGACATCGGCGCGAGCGCGCTGATCCTGGTCCACAACCACCCCAGCGGCGATCCCTCGCCCAGCCGCGCCGACATCCAGATCACCAAGCGGATCGCCGAGGCCGGCCGGCTGCTCGGGATTGTCGTCCACGACCACGTGATCGTGGGCCGCGAAGGCCACACCTCGCTGCGGGCCAAGGGGCTGCTTTAGGGCTCGATTCCATAGCGAGCGAACTGCCGGTCGAAGTTGCGATAGAGCCGCCGGGCATGGACCAGATCCTGCATACCGGCCTTGTCACCCTGCTTGCTGCGGATCACCCCGCGCAAGAACAGGCTGTTCCCCTGCCCCGGCTCGCTGGCCAGCGCTGCGTCCAGATCGCGCAAGGCCTTGTCCGTGTTGCCGAGCCGATAGTGCACCAGCGCCCGGCTATCCAGCACCGAGGCCGCGTATTCCAGCGCCTCCACAGCCTGGTCGCAGACCGCTTCGGCACTGTCGAGCCGGTACTGCCACGAACCCATGTACCAGCACTTCGCATTCAGAATCACGCCATTGCCCGGTCGCTCCAGCGCAATGTCCTCGAGCAAGGCCCATCCTTGTTCCAGCCGGCCCGCCTCGCCCAGCAGTTCCGAACGCGCCATGGCGAGGTTGATCCGGTCATCGCCCGAGAGGTCGAGCGGCTCCAGCAAGGCGATCGCATCGTCCAGCTTGCCATTTTCTGCCATGAGCTGTGCCAGATAGATCGCATGCGACGACTGTGCGTCGAGATCGTAGGCCTCCTGTGCATCCCTGATCGCTTCGCGGGTACGGCCGAGTTCCTGATGGGCTCCGGCCCGCTCGAAGTACCGTTCGACGGTCGGCTCAAGCTCGATCGCCTTGGTGTAGTCCGCGATCGCTCCATCGAAATCTCCATGGTATTCGCGCAGGGACCCGCGCAGCGACCACCGCCATGCCTCGCTCGGTTTGTTGTCAATGATGGCGGCGTAGGCTTCTTCCAGCCTGGCCACGCGCTTCGGCTGGTCGCCATCGGCATGTTGCCAGTACCGCGCCGCGCCCTCGGGCGCGTGCAGCACCGGATCGCCGCCTTTCAGGCGGGCAGCCTTGGCCCGCTCGGCCGCGAGTTCCGACACCGCGATCTCACTGGGAATCTTGCGCGCATCGTCAAGGATGGTGAGCCGGTTGCCACGCTTGGTCAGTGCCCGCTGGAAGCGGACACCGGCGATGGTTTCGTTGACTTCAGTCAGTCCCTTCATTTCGAACCCGGCACTGTCACTGGGCAAGACCAGCGTCACCTCCTCAATGTAACCAACCGGACCGCTCACCGCGACGGGGATGTCGCGCCAGGCGCGCCGCGCCCGGTCGGGGGTGAACTCGAAACCGGTTCCCGGCAATCCGAACGCCAGCGATCCGCGCCCGCGCTCCCACTTCCATTGCGAGTCGAGCAGGCCTTTCGCGGTCAGCGTGGCCAAGCCAGACTGTTCGTCGTAGCTGACCGAAGCGTCGTACACGACACCCTCGCCGACGATGTTCTTCAGGTACTCGGCGGAATAGTCGCGCAGCTTCTGGGCGTCGGTCTCGGCGACCTGCGGGCGCAACCGGGCACCAACCACGCCGCGCGCCACCACTTCCGCCCGGAAAATCGCCGGCAGGTCGAGGCCCGCGGAATAGTCGTAGGTAATCCGCGCAACCCGGTCGGCCTCGACCGGCCAGCGCTGGGCCACGGGCATCAGGTCCGCTCCGCCTTCGCGCAGGGGAAGGGCGTAGTGAAACGGAGGCACTTCGTCGATCATAGCCAGCCGGGTGCCCGAGCTGGTGCCGTCGAGCCAGTATTCCTGGCCATCGATCATCGCGCGCACGACCATGTGATCGAACGCGGATGGCGCCGGCAGGAGACTGGAGACGATATCGCCTCTCGCGCTCAGGACCAGGACCGCCTCCGCCTCGATGCCCATCTCGCGCAGCATGGCGAGCAGCAGCAGCGACTTGGCCTTGCAGTCGCCGTAGCGCAGTTCCCACGTCTGTTCAGGCGCCTGGGGCAGGTAGTTGCCACCGTTCAGGCCGTTGAGCAGGTAGGCCACCTCATCTTGCACCAGCCGCAGCGCGAGTGCGGCCCGCTCGAGATCGGTGGTGCCGGACGCGCGGATCGCAGCCACCTGTTCCGCCACCGCCCCGCCCGGTGTCACGGTGCCTACGGTGGTGAAGTGGGGTGCCATGACCCGCGATACCTCCTGCCAGTCGGCGAAGCTGGAGAGCTGGAGCATCGGATCGATCGAGAAACGTGCCGGCGCATCCTCCGGCATCTCCTCCGGCTCGGAGACCGGCAGAGTGACAGTGATCGTCCGATAGCCGCTTTCGCTGACCGGTTCGGCCACGGCGCCGGCACGGTGAATCTTCCACCGCATGTCCTCGTCCTCGGCCCAGGACACCGCCACCCGGCCGAAGCCGATCTTGGCAGGCTTTGCCTGGAGGTATTCGGTGACCTGCACCTCGCCGGCCAGCGCCTGGTCGCGGATGGTGGTGCTCTGGGTGAAGCGCAGCACGTCGCCGACCTTGAGGCCGGGCACCGAAAGGGTCGCCGTCAGCTGCCCGTCGAGGCTGCGCTTCTCCAACTCGCGTTCGCGCCGCAGCACGTCGTAGCGTGTGCCCTGCGCCAGAAGGTCGATCGTTTCGCCACCGCGCAGGATCGCCAGCCGATGAACGGTGAGATCGCCCTTGTCCGGGAGCCAGCCGAGCTTGAGCGTGCCGAGCCGGGTCAGCGCTTCAGGATTCTCGATCCGGTAGGCCACGTCCGAGTAGATGTGTTCGATCCCGTCCTCGAGCCGAACTTGGCGGTCGAAGAGGACCATCGGTTCGCCCGAACGAAGAGCGAGCGCCAGATCAGCCTGCCTGGCCCATGCGGGGGTGTCCTGATCGTAGATCACCTCTTCGCCCGCGTGTGCCGGAACAGCCAGGATCACGCCGGCAAGCGCGGCCGTGCAAACGAGAGATTGTTTCAATGTTTATGCCTCTTTGGCTCTCAGCGGTGGCGATCGGCAGGCATAGTAGTGAGCCCCCGGACAAGCGCAAGCCATGGCTTTGCACCCCCGCGTAGCGCTTGCCTTCGCCCCCGTCCCGCTCTAGCCGCGCCGGCATTGCCCTGATCCGGAGTCACCCATGGTCCCCCGCTATTCCCGCCCCGCCATGACCGCCATCTGGGAGCCGGAAGCGCGTTACCGCATCTGGTTCGAGATCGAAGCCCATGCCACCCAGAAGCTGGGTGAACTTGGCGTCGTGCCGCCGAGCGGTGCCAAGGCGCTGTGGGACTGGTGGGCGAGCGACCCGGCGATCGACGTCGCCGCGATCGACGCCATCGAAGCGGTCACCAAGCACGACGTCATCGCCTTCCTCGACTGGGTGGCGCAGCAGGTGGGGCCGGAGGCGCGGTTCATGCACCAGGGCATGACCAGCAGCGACGTGCTCGACACCACGCTGGCGGTGCAGCTCGCCCGCGCCAGCGACATCCTGCTGGCCGACCTCGACGATCTGCTGGCGGCGATCAAGCGCCGGGCGATGGAGCACAGGTACACCCCCACCATCGGCCGCAGCCACGGCATCCATGCCGAACCGACCACTTTCGGCAAGAAGCTGGCCGAAGCTTATGCCGAGTTCGACCGCTGCCGCGCGCGCCTGGTCGCGGCGCGGGCGGAGATCGCCACCTGCGCCATCTCGGGGGCAGTGGGCACCTTCGCCAACATCGATCCCTTGGTGGAGGAATATGTCGCGGAGAAGCTGGGCCTGGTGCCCGAGCCGGTCAGCACCCAGGTGATCCCGCGCGACCGCCACGCGATGTTCTTTGCCACGCTGGGCGTGATCGCCAGTTCGATCGAGCGGCTGGCGGTGGAGATCCGCCACCTCCAGCGGACCGAGGTGCTGGAGGCGGAGGAGTACTTCTCGCCCGGGCAGAAGGGCTCCTCGGCCATGCCGCACAAGCGCAATCCCGTGCTGACCGAGAACCTGACCGGCCTCGCCCGGATGGTCCGGTCCGCCGTCACCCCGGCGCTGGAGAACGTGGCGCTGTGGCACGAGCGCGACATCTCGCACTCCTCGGTCGAGCGCTTCATTGGTCCCGACGCCACGATCACCCTCGATTTCGCGCTCGCCCGGCTGACCGCGGTGGTGGACAGGCTGGTCGTCTATCCGGAACGGATGCAGAAGAACCTCGACCGGATGGGCGGGCTGGTCCACTCGCAGCGGGTGCTGCTGGCGCTGACCCAGGCGGGGCTCGAACGCGATGCCGCCTACCGCCTGGTCCAGCGCAACGCGATGAAGGTGTGGGAAAGCGACGGACAGCTGAACCTGCTCGCCCTGCTCAAGGCCGATCCGGAAGTGACCGCCGCTCTCCCGCCGGAAACGCTCGAGGAGAAGTTCAACCTCGACTACCACTTCAAGGCCATCGACACGATTTTCGCGCGGGTGTTCGGCGACTGATCCGGCCGCCCCGCCCTGCGCCTCCGCCGCGCCCTTCCCTTTGCCGCGCAACCGGCTTAAGCCATGGGGCAAACAGGTCGGAGAGAAGCAATGAACGTGGTCCGCACGGTCGTCTGGATGGTCCTCACCGCGCTGGTGGTCGGGTTCGTGGTGCTCAATTGGGGTGAGCCGCAGCAGGTCAAGATCTGGCCCGGCGGCGCGGCCGACGACTTCCTGTTCGAATGGCCGGTCGGGTTCATGGCGCTGATGTTCTTCCTCGCCGGGTTCGTGCCGATGTGGCTCTATCACCGCGGGGTCAAATGGGGTCTCAACCGGCGCATTGCCGCGCTGGAGAACGCCGCCCGGGTGAGCGCGACGGTCGCGCCGCTATCCCCCCCTGCACCGGCTGCGGGTGCGGCGGTCGACGACGACTTCGCCGGCCACAGCCCCGCCGTCGCCGCGCCCGGGGAGAGCCGGCCGCTGTGACCAACCCGGTTTTTCTCGCGCTGGACGTGCCGCAACTCGATGCCGCCAAGGCCCTTGCCCGCAAGGTCAGCGCCCATGTCGGCGGACTCAAGCTGGGGCTGGAGTTTTTCTGCGCCCACGGGCACCACGGAGTGCACGAGCTGGCGCAGGTCGGCCTGCCGCTGTTCCTCGACCTCAAGCTGCACGACATCCCCAACACCGTCGCCGGGGCGATGCAGGCCATCAACGTGCTGGAGCCGGCGATCGTCACCGTCCATGCCGCAGGCGGCCGGGCGATGATGGAGGATGCCAAGGCCGCTGCGGGGGAGAAGACCCGGGTCGTGGCAGTGACCATGCTCACCAGCCTCGACCAGCGCGATCTCGCCCGCACCGGGGTCAGCGGCAGCGCGCACGACCAGGTCATGCGGCTGGCCGAACTGGCCGAGGTCAGCGGGCTCGACGGCATCGTCTGCTCAGGCAGGGAAATCGCCGCCGTGAAGAAGCAGTGGAAGAACGGCTTCTTCGTCGTCCCGGGTCTGCGCCCTGCCGGCATCGCGGCGGGCGACCAGAAGCGCGTGGTCACGCCGCGCCAGGCGCGCGACGACGGGGCGAGCGTGCTGGTGATCGGCCGCCCGATCAGCCGCGCCGACGATCCGGTGGCTGCGGCGCGGGCGATCGAGGCGACGCTCTAGCGCACCGGCGAACCGGCTTGACAGAACCGGCCGGCGCGCAAATGTAACACTGTATCACCTGCCCAGAGGACACCCGATGCGTCTGCCCCTGCTCCTGTCTGCCGCCACCCTGTCGATGATTGCCGCCCCTGCCCTCGCGCAGGCTGAACGCGCTCCGGTGGGCACGGGCGTCGCGCCTGCGACCATGACCAACTCCGCCGAACGGCCGATCCGGTTCGCGGGCGAAGTCCCCGCCGGCGGCGTGATCGCCATTCCCATGGCCGGCGCAAACGACCTGTCGCGCGTCCCTGCCGCGCTGGCCCCGGCGGTGAGCGAGGCGATTACGGGCGCTGCGTTCGAGGGGGCGACAGGCGACACGCTCAGCCTTTACGGCACCGGCGGCTATCAGCGCGTGCTGCTGGTCGGCATCCCCGCAGGCGATCTGAGCGCCACCGCGCTGGCCGACCTGGGCGGAACGGTGGCCCAGGAAACCGCCAGCGACGCGGCACCGGTTGCGATCGTCGCCACCGGCCTGTCCTCGGCGGCCAGCGAACCCGCCGCGCACGTGGCGCGCGGCGCGGGGCTGGGCCAGTGGCGCTACGACGAACTCAGGACCGCCGACCGCCGGTCCGACCGGCCCGAGCCGATCACGGTGGTCGGCCCGCAGAGCGCGGCCGCAGCGTTCGAGCGCGAGCACCGCGGGCTCGTCGATGCCATGCGGCTGACGCGCGACCTCATCACCATGCCTTCGAACATCAAGTACCCGGAAAGCTTCGTCGCCATTGCCCGCAAGGCGTTCGAAGGGGTACCGAACGTGCGGATCACCGTGCTCGACGAGGCGGAGATGCGGCGGCTGGGGATGGGCTCGTTCCTGTCCGTGTCGCAGGGGTCGAGCCGGCCGGGCCGGATGATGATCGTCGAGTATCGCGGCGCGGGCAATGCCCCCCCGCTGGCGCTCGTGGGCAAGGGCATCACTTTCGACAGCGGTGGCATCTCGCTGAAGCCGGGTGCGGGAATGGAGGCGATGCGCGCCGATATGTCGGGCGCGGCCGCAGTGGTCGGGGCAGCGCTGGCCGCCGCCCGCCGGGGGGCCAAGGCGAACGTGGTGGCTGTCGCCGCTCTGGCCGAGAACATGCCCGGGCCCAACGCCTCGCGCCCGGGCGACGTGGTGCGAACCATGAACGGGTTGACCGCCGAAGTGATCAACACCGATGCCGAAGGGCGGCTGGTGCTGGCCGACGCCAACCAGTACGCGATCGACCGCTACCGTCCGGCGGCGCTGGTCAACATCGCCACCCTGACCGGCTCGATCGTCACCGCGCTGGGCGATGACTATGCCGGCCTGTTCGCGCGCGACGATGATCTCGCCCGGCGGATCGAGGCGGCAGCGGCCGCATCGGGCGATCCCGTGTGGCGGATGCCGCTCCACCCGAGCTACGCCAAGGACATGAAGTCGCCCATCGCCGACATCGCCAATGTGACCCGTGCGCCGGGTGCAGGAGCCGGGCGGGCGGCGCACTTCATCAGCTTCATGACGCCGGAACCGACCCCGTGGGCGCATATCGACATGGCCGGGGTCGACCTGTCGGAAGGCACGCCGACCGCCCCCGAGGGCGCGCCCGGGTATGGCGTGCGGCTGTTCGACGAGCTGATCCGCAGCCTCGAGAACTGAGGCAGGTCTTGCCAGCCGGTCGCCCGCGTCGCATGGGCGGGCCATGGCAAGCGTGAAGATCTGCGGGGTGACGAGCACCGGTGCGGTCGACGCCTGCGTCGCGGCCCGGGCTCAGTGGTGCGGGCTGGTGTTCTACCCGCCCTCGCCGCGCAACCTCACCCCGAGCGAGGCCGCCCCGATCGCCGCGTGCGCCGGCTCGCGGATCGGCAAGGTCGGCCTGTTCGTCGATGCCGACGACCTGACTATCGCCGAAGGGATGCGCGCCGGCGCGCTCGACGCGCTCCAGCTCCACGGGCACGAGACGCCCGAGCGCACGGCGCAGGTGCGGGCCCGCTTCGGCCTGCCGGTCTGGAAGGCCCTGCCGGTGGCGAGCGCAGCCGATGTCGACCGCGCGCTCGCCTATCGCGGGGCCGCCGACCTGATCCTGTTCGATGCGAAGACGCCGCAGGGCGCGTTGCCGGGCGGCATGGGTCTGGCCTTCGACTGGGCGCTGGTCGCGCACTGGAAGGGCCCGCTGCCCTGGGGGCTGGCGGGCGGCCTCTCCCCCGCCAACGTGGGCGAGGCGCTGCGCCAGACCGGCGCGCCGCTGGTCGACACCTCGTCGGGGGTGGAGGCCGGCCCCGGGATCAAGAACCCGGCGCTGATCGCCGCGTTCTGCGCTGCGGCCCGGACGCACGAAGCCGGATGAAAAAAGGGGCGGCCCGTGAGAGCCGCCCCCATCCGGTCGAACCGGAAACCTCCTGGTCGGATCAGAAGTTGAAGCCGACGCCCACGGTCGCCGCGTTCACGTCGACGATATCGCTGAAGAAGTGGCGGTATTCAGCGGTCAGGTAGAGGTTGGTGCCGAGCTTGTGGTTGTAGCCCACGCCCAGGTGCGGCACGTCCTCGCCCTCGCCGAAGCTGTAGCCGCCGGCGACGAACAGCTTGCCGCTGTCACCGACCTTGGCGCCGACGCGGCCGGTGAGGCCCCAAACGACGTCCGCGCCGTCGACCAGGATCTTGTCGGCCGAACCTTCGACGCCGACGAAGGCGTTCTCGCCCAGATCGAAGTCGTAGCCGGCGGCGACGCCCGCGATAGCTTCCTCGGTGCCCTGCGCCCAGGCGATACCGCCGCGCGCCTCGACGCGGCCTTCGTTGGCCTGCGCCGGCACGGCGACGAGTGCGGTGGTGGCTGCGGCCACGGCGATTGCAAACTTGCGCATTTGTCTTGTTCCTTATGTTGACTGCCCGAACCCTCCGGCGCGGGGAGCCGCATTTGTGGCGAGCGATCCTGAACGGCAACTGACAAACTTTGTTACGCGACGATTTGCGGAAGTTGTTGCGGCTATGCAACAGTGACTTAACACGGCGATACACCTGAGGTTCAGGTTCGCGGCCCTTGTCGCTGGACAGCGTGGCGGGGCTCTGCCAACGGCTGGCGGGTCATGAACACGCCCAATTCCTTCCGCACCATGCCGGACGAGCGCGGTCACTTCGGCGACTATGGCGGGCGCTACGTCGCCGAAACGCTGATGCCACTGGTGCTCGAACTGGAGCGTGAATACCGCAAGGCGCAGGCCGACCCGGTGTTCCAGGCCCAGTTCGACGACCTGCTGGAGCACTACGTCGGCCGCCCCAGCCCGCTCTATTTCGCCGAGCGCCTGACCGATGCACTCGGGGGCGCGCAGGTCTGGTTCAAGCGCGACGAATTGAACCACACCGGCGCGCACAAGATCAACAACTGCATCGGGCAGATCCTGCTCGCGATCCGCATGGGCAAGACCCGGATCATCGCCGAGACCGGTGCGGGCCAGCACGGGGTGGCCACCGCCACCGTCTGCGCGCGCTTCGGCCTGCCGTGCGTGATCTACATGGGCGCGACCGATGTGGCGCGGCAGGCGTCCAACGTGTTCCGGATGAAGCTGCTCGGCGCTCAAGTCGTGCCCGTCACCAGCGGCGCGGCGACGTTGAAGGACGCGATGAACGAAGGCCTGCGCGACTGGGTCGCGAACGTCCACGACACCTTCTACATCATCGGCACAGCGGCTGGCCCGCATCCCTATCCCGAGCTGGTGCGCGATTTCCAGAGTGTGATCGGGCGCGAGGCGCGCGCGCAGATGCTCGCGCGCACCGGCCGCCTGCCCGACCTGCTGGTCGCGGCGATCGGCGGCGGCTCCAATGCGCTCGGGCTGTTCCACCCGTTCCTTGACGATCCGGACGTGAAGATGCTCGGGGTCGAGGCAGCGGGCTACGGCCTCGACGGCAACCAGCACGCCGCCAGCCTGCTCGGCGGCCTCCCCGGCGTGCTCCATGGCAACAGGACCTACCTGCTGCAGGATGAAGACGGCCAGATCACCGAAGGCCACTCGATCAGCGCCGGGCTCGACTATCCCGGTATCGGCCCGGAACACGCCTGGCTCAAGGACATGGGCCGGGTCGAATATACCGCCGTCACCGATCAGGAGGCGCTCGACGCCTTCCAGCTGCTGTGCCGGACCGAGGGCATCATTCCCGCGCTGGAACCGAGCCACGCCATCGCCGCCGTGGCCAAGGTCGCCCCGACGATGCCGAAGGACTCGATCATTCTCGCCAACCTTTGTGGGCGCGGGGACAAGGATATTTTCACCGTTGCCGAGAAGCTGGGAGTGGAGATTTAGTTCTTGTCCATAGTCCCCGCCACCAAACCGAGACGGATTTTCCTCACCCTCATAGCCTTAGTCATCGGCTATGGAGTCTTCTTGCTCGTGCAGGATCTTTCTAGAGCATTCTGGGAAGGCCTTACCTCACAAGAGTTGGCGGAAATCGAGCGGGCAAACTCCCAATCGCATTGGTTCGCCATCGGCTTGCTGGGGGTACCGGCGATCTGGTGGCATCTAGCTGATATTGCTCACCGGATTGAGCCTTCCTCGACGCTTGCTCGTTTGATCTCATCGTACAGGCTTTTGGCTGCGGTCTTGGGCTTTGGCCTCACTGGTGCCGCAGTAGTTTTCTCTGGCATTACTGAACGCTTTCAGTGTCGAGACACAGGACCACATTTGGATTCCGAGGGAAATCAGTACGGCTTCTTTTGCACACCAACGCCTGGATACGGCGTTGAGTTGTTGGTCTTTCTTCCTGCGCTGCTGCTGTTCCTCTTAGCGCTGGCCAGAACCATTCAAGCGCTTGTCCCATTATCCAATAAGGCAAAATGACCCGCCTCACCGCCACCTTCGCCAAGCCCCGCCCCGCGCTCGTCTGCTTCATCACTGCGGGCGATGGCGACACGGCGGCCAATCTCGATGCGCTGGTCGCGGGCGGCGCGGATGTGATCGAGCTGGGGATGCCGTTCACCGATCCGATGGCCGATGGCCCCGCGATCCAGGCGGCGAA
>ERZ1066121.831-NODE-831-length-25844-cov-25.549614_pt1 | contig 25844 bp, 19 predicted proteins | sample MGYA00382768_ERZ1066121 | MGnify/ENA primary metagenome ERZ1066121 (study PRJEB33369, sample SAMEA5778351) | biofilm metagenome | biome: Industrial cooling water; feature: Water cooling tower basin; material: Biofilm | place: United Arab Emirates | collected...
GGCGTGGCGCCGGTTCGCCGAGTCGGCGAGCGAACGCGGCGCGCACCTCGCCGCACGCGACGCGTGGGCCGCGCTCCACCGTCGCCGTCGCGACGGCGCGCTCGCGCTCCGCGCGGCCACCGCCTCGGTGGACGGCGGCGACGCGGCGGCCGCGCTCCCGCTCCTCGACGACGCGCGCGCGCTGCTCGACCCGCGGCTCGCGCTGCGCGACGTCCTCCCGCTCCGCCTGCGCGCGCTCGCGATGCTCGGCCGCGCGGGCGAGGCGAGCCGGCTCGTCGACTCGGTGCGCCCGTCGCTCGCGCCGCTACAGCTGCGCGTCGTCGAGGGGCAGCTTGGCTGGGCCTTCCTGCGCGCGGGCGACGCGGCGCGGGCGCGCCCGCTGGTGGCGCGCATGGACGACGACGAGGCGACGGCGCTGCTCGCCGTGTACGACGGCGACCTCGCCGGCGCGCGCGCCCTCCTCGCGGGAGCCGATGCGTCGAACACGCTCCTCCTCGTCCCGCGCGCGCTCCTCGCGCGGAGCGGCACGGCGCGCGCACCGCGCGCGGGAGCGGGGCTCGCGGCGCTCGCCCGGGGCGACTCGACGGCGGCGATCGCCACGCTCGAGCAGGCCGCGGCCGACGTCGGCGACGCCGCACCGCTCGTGCTCGCGCTCGCGGCGCGGCTGCGCGGCGCGCGCGGCGACGCGGCCGGCGCGATCGCGGCCTGGACGCGCATCGTCGAGCGCTTCCCGAACGCCCCTGAGGCCCCCGAGGGCGACCTCGAATGGGCGCGCCTCGCGCTCGCCGGCGGCGACCTCGCGACGGCGACGGCGCGCCTCGAGCACCTCATCCTCACCTTCCCGCAGAGCGCGCTCGTGCCCCAGGCCCGCCGCGCGCTCGACGAGGCGCGACGCCGCGCCGGGAGCCCGTCGTCGTGACGCGCCGCCACCTCGCCACGCTCGCGCTCGCGCTCCTCGCCGGGCGCGCGCTCGGCGCGCAGCACCTCCTCGTCCCGATGGACGAGGCGCAGCGCAACCACCTCAAGGCGTACGGCCTCGCCTACGCGGCGCTGCAGCGCGGCGAGAAGGGGGAGTGGCTGCTCAACTACCGCGGCGGCGCCTTCCTCCTCGCCGACGCCCCCGCCACGCGCCGCCGCGCGGCGCTCGACGGCATCGCGCTCCAGCCGCTCGACGACGCGCGCCTGTCCGCGATCCGCGGCGAGATCGCCGGCGCGAACATGGACGCCGTCCCGCTCGAGAAGGCGCCGCGCATCGCGATCTACACCCCCCCCACCGCCCAGCCGTGGGACGACGCCGTCACGCTCGCCCTCGACTACGCCGGCATCCCGTACACGCGCATCTGGGACCCGCAGGTGCTGCAGGGGAAGCTCGCCGACTTCGAGTGGCTGCACCTCTTCCACGAGGACTTCACCGGGCAGTTCAACAAGTTCCACATCGCCTACCGCGGCTCGCCCTGGTTCATCAACCAGGTGAACCGCGCCACCGCCGACGCGAAGGCGCTCGGCTTCGCCAACGTCCCGTCGGTCAAGAAGGCGGTGGCCGAGCGGATCCGCGGCTTCGTGGAGAACGGGGGCTTCCTCTTCGCGATGTGCGGCGCGACCGAGACGCTCGAGCTGGCGATCGCCGGCGCGCGCGTCGACCTCGCCTCGAGCTTCGCCGACGGCACCCCGCCCGATCCCGACGCCGACGCGCGGTTCGACTGGTCGCGCGCCTTCGCGGTGCAGGGGGCGCGGCTCGAGCAGAACGCGCTCGTCAACGCGATGAGCGACATCGACGGGCACCAGGTGAACGTGCCGGGGCGGCGGCGACCGCTCGGCACCTTCACGCTCTTCGCCTTCAGCGCGAAGCTCGACCCCGTGCCGACGATGCTCGTGCAGGACCACCGGAGCGTCCTCCCCGACTTCTACGGCGTCACGACGAGCTTCACGACGTCGCTTCTCAAGCCCTCGGCGCGCATCCTCGCGACGATCGACGGCGCCCCGCTCGCGAAGTACGTGCACGGCACCTACGGCAAGGGGGCGTTCAGCTTCCTCGGCGGCCACGACCCCGAGGACCCGCAGCACGAGGTCGGCGCCCCGCCGACGGACCTCGCGCTCTATCCGTCGTCGCCCGGCTACCGGCTGATCCTCAACAACGTCCTCTTCCCGTCCGCGCAGAAGAAGCCGCGGAAGACGTGAGCGGCGCGGCGCGCACGCCGCGCCGGCCGGCGGCGCCGGTCGCGCGCGGGGAGCGGCACGACGGCGCCGCTAGATTCCGCGACATGCCGCCCCACGATCCCGAGACGGAGCTCCGCATCGCGCCGGGCGCCGCGCAGGCGATGCGGACGACGATCCGGCTCGCGGGCGGGCGCGAGGTCTGCTTCGCCTGCACGCTCGACGACGACGGGCGCATCGTGCGGGCGCGGGCCGTGGCGCGCGGGACCTTCGAGGCGGTGCTGGCACTCCCCGGCGTCTGCGACCGCGGCGAGATGCTCGTGCACAACCACCCGTCGGGGTGGCTCGAGCCGTCGAACGCCGACCTCGCGATCGCCGCGCGGCTGCACGACGACGGCATCGGCGCGGGGATCGTCGACAACGACGTCACCGACCTCTACGTGATCACCGAGGTGCCGCGGCAGAAGGTCGCCGTGCGCCTCGACGAGGCGGCGCTCGCCGCCGACTTCGGCACGGGCGGGCGCCTCGCGCGGGGCTTCGCGCACTACGAGCCGCGCGCCGGGCAGCTCGCGATGGCGCGCGAGATCGCGGCGACCTACGCCGAGGGCGGCGTCGCGCTGCTCGAGGCGGGGACGGGGATCGGCAAGTCGATGGCCTATCTCGTCCCCGCGCTCCGCTGGGGGGCCGCCAACGGCGAGCGCACGATCGTCAGCACGGCGACGATCACGCTGCAGGAGCAGCTGGTGCGCAAGGACCTCCCGCTGCTCGCGCGCGTCCTCGACGACCAGCCGGTGCGCTACGCGCTCCTCAAGGGGTGGCGCAACTACCTCTGCAAGGCGCGGCTCGAGACGGCGCGCGCGGCGGGGCGGACGCTCTTCGAGGCGGGGCAGGAGCAGGAGCTCGCGCGCCTCGCCGACTGGGCGCGCGAGACGAAGGACGGCTCGCTCGCCGACCTCCCCACGCCGCCGACGCCGGAGGTGTGGGACGAGGTCGCGGCCGAGGGGGACCTCTGCACGCGCGTGAAGTGTCCGCACTTCGACGGCTGCTTCGTCTTCGAGGCGCGGCGACAGGCGGCGCAGGCCGACGTGATCGTCGTCAACCACTCGCTCCTCCTCGCCGACCTCGCGGTGCGCCGCCAGACCGGCAACTGGGGCGAGGCGGCGGTGCTCCCGGCGTACAGGCACCTCGTGGTCGACGAGGGGCACCACCTCGAGGACGCCGCCGCCAGCCACCTCGGCTCGAGCGCGAGCAACCGCGCGCTCGTCCGGCTCCTCAACCGGCTGGAGCGGCGCGGCGCGCGCGGACGCGACGCCGAGATCAAGGGACTCTTCCAGGCGCTCGAGCTGAAGCTCTCGGCCTCGGGCGACGCCTTCAGCGTCGCCTCGCTCGACCTGCTGAACGCGCGGTTGCGCCCGGAGCTGGGCGAGGCGCGCCAGTACGGGCAGCGCCTCTTCGAGGGGATCGAGGCGTGGCTCGCGCAGCAGGGGCAGGCGACGGTGCGGCTGACCGCCGCGCTGCACGACGATCCCCTCTGGCCCGGGCTCCTCGAGCCGGCGATGACGGGGCTCGTGCAGTCGCTCACCCTCCTCGCCGACGGCGTCGCGACGATCGAGGAGCGGCTCGAGCGCACGGGCAACGTGCGCGACGAGTCGCTCCCCGCGCTCGTCATGGAGCTGCGCGCGGTGGCGCGACGCGCGACGGCCTTCGCCGACGCGGTGCGCGCGGCGCTCGCCCCGCCCCCGAACGCCGCGCCGAGCGTGCGCTGGGCCGAGCTGCGCGGCAAGCCGCCCACCGTCCAGCCACTCGTGACCGGCGACGGCGAGGGCGGGCTGGCGGTCGTCCCCACCGTCGAGACCGACCGCGCCGGGCGCGTCGTGACGCGCACCGTCGTGCTCCACGTCGCCCCGCTCGACCTCGCGCCGGTGCTGCGCGACGATCTCTTCGCGCGCGCCGCGAGCACCGTCGTCACCAGCGCGACGCTCACCGACGCCGCCGACTTCGGCTTCCTGCAGTCGCGCCTCGGCCTCGCCGACGGCGGGCTCGCGGTGCGCACGGCGCAGCACCCGTCGCCCTTCGACTACGCGCGCAACGCGCTCCTCGTCGTCCCGCAGGACGCGCCCGCCCCGAACGTCGACGCGCGCGGCCACCTCGACGCGGTGATCGCGCACGTCGCCGACCTCGCCGCCGCCGCCGACGGCGGGCTCTTCGTCCTCGCGACCAGCCACCGCGACGTGCGCACCGTCGCCGCCGCGCTCCGTGCGCGCGCCGATTGCGCGGCGTGGCCGCTCCTCGTGCATGGCGAGGACGGGCGCGACGCGCTGCTGCGGCGCTTCCGCGAGTCCGGCCGCGCGCTGCTCGTGGGGACCGCGACCTTCTGGGAGGGCGTCGACGTGCCGGGCGACGCGCTCCGCGGGCTCGTCATCACCAAGCTCCCGTTCCGCGTCCCGACCGAGCCGATCGTCGCCGCACACTGCGAGGCGATCGAGGCCGCCGGCGGCGACGCGTTCGCCGACTACATGCTCCCGCACGCGACGCTCCGGCTGCGCCAGGGCGTGGGGCGCCTCGTGCGCACCGCGACCGACCGCGGCGTCATCGTGCTCGACGACGTGCGCGTCGTGTCGAAGCGCTACGGGCGCCGCATGCTCGACGCGCTGCCGCCCGCGCGTCGCCTCGTCGCCCCGTGGACCGACGCGCGCGACGAGGTGGCCGCGTTCTACCGGCGCGCGCGCTGACCCGTCCCGATTCCCCGAACACGCTTCACCATGCTGATGGCACGTCCCCGCCCGTCGAAGATCGTCTGCGTCGGTCGCAACTACGCCGAGCACGCGAAGGAGCTCGGCAACGCCGTTCCCGAGCGCCCGCTCCTCTTCTTCAAGCCGCCGAGTGCCGTGATCGGCTTCGGGGACGCCATCGTGCTGCCGCGGGCGAGCGCGCAGGTCGAGTTCGAGGGGGAGATCGGCGTCGTGGTGGGGCGCACGCTGCGCCGGGCCGACGAGGAGGCCGCACGCGCGGCGATCCGCGGCCTCTGCGCCGTGAACGACGTCACCGCGCGCGACCTGCAGCGCACCGACGGCCAGTGGGCGCGCGCCAAGGGCTTCGACACGTTCTGCCCGCTCGGGGCGGAGTGGACCGGCCCCGTCGACCTCGATCGCCTCGAGATCGTCACGATCGTCAACGGCGAGGAGCGGCAGCGCGGCCACGCAGGCGAGATGGTGTTCTCGATCCCCGCACTGCTGGCCTACATTTCCGGGATCATGACGCTGGAGCCCGGGGACGTGGTCGCGACCGGGACGCCGGCCGGCGTCGGCCCGCTTCGCCCCGGCGACGTCGTCGAGGTGGTGATCCCGGGGGTGAGCCGGCTGATGAACCCCGTCCTCGCCGATGTCGAGGAGGCCTGATGCCGCGTCCCGCCGATCGCCTCGCGCGCCTCCCCGAGTACCCGCTCGCGTCGATCCCGCAGAAGAAGCGCGCGCTCCTCGAGCGGGGCGTCGACGTGATCGACCTGGGCGCCGGCGACGCCGACCTCGCGCCGCCGCCCGCGGCGGTCGAGGCGCTGCAGCGCGCCGCGGAGGTCCCCGCGCTCCAGCGCTACGGCTTCGGCCTCGGCAACCCGGCGTACCGCGAGGCGATCGCGAGCTTCATGCTCAAGCGCTTCGGCCACCGCTGCGATCCGTACACCGAGGTCGTCCCGCTGATCGGGAGCAAGGAGGGGCTGAGCCACCTCGCCTTCGGCTTCTGCGGCGACGGCGACCTCACGATCGTCCCGCAGCCCGGCTACAACGCGTACGCGGGGGGGACGCTCCTCGCCGACGCGACGCCGCACGTCGTCGCGCTGCGCCCGGAGAACGCCTTCCTCGTCGACCTCGACGCGCTCGGCGACGACGTGCTCACGCGCGCGCGGATCGTCTACCTCAACTACCCGAACAACCCCACCGCCGCGGTCGCGCCGCGCGACTGGCTCGAGCGCACGGTGCGCACCTGCATCGACCGCGACATCCTGCTCGTGTACGACAACGCGTACAGCGAGATGGGCTTCGACGGCTACGTCCCGCCGGGGATCTTCGAGATCGACGGGGCCGAGCGCGTGGCGATCGAGTTCCACTCGCTCAGCAAGACGTACAACATGACGGGCTGGCGCTGCGGCTGGGCGGTGGCGCGCCCCGGGATCGCGTCGGTGCTGGCGAAGGTGAAGAGCTTCGTCGACACGGGGGCGTACATGGGGATCCAGCAGGCCGGGGTCGCGGCGCTCGCGAGCTGGGAGTCGTTCGTCCCCGACAACGTCGCCGTCTTCCAGGCGCGTCGGGACGCGGCGGTCGACGCCTTCCGGCGCGCGGGCTTCGCGTGCGAGGTGCCGCGCGCGGCGATGTACCTCTGGATCCCGCTCCCGGACGGCGTCCCGAGCCAGGCGTTCGCCGACCGGCTCCTGGAGGAGGAAGGCGTGGTCGTGATGCCCGGCTCCGGTTTCGGCGCGGCCGGCGAGGGGTTCTTCCGCATCTCGTTCATCGCCCCCCCGGAGCGGCTGGCCGAGGCGGCGGTGCGGGCGGGGCGCTGCCTGGCCGGCTTCGGTGTAGCAGCGTAGGTCATGTTCGAACCCCGCCGCACCGAGCCGCCGCGATCGCTCCGGGCGATCGCCGTCTCCGTCGCCGTCCACGCGGTGGCGGCGGTGGTGCTCGTGCGCGTCGCCGCGGAGGTGACGGACGCCGGCGCGTGGTATCCGGTGCCGCGCTGGGAGAAGACGGCGGAGGAGCGGCTCACCTACGTCGCCCCGCGACCGGAGGTGGTGCGGCGCGACACGGCGGGGGGCGGGTCGCCCCGGGTCGCGAACGCCCGGGTCGTGCGGCCGCGCACCGGGCCGCTGGCCGCGCCCGGGGACACGCCCACGGGTGTCGAGGAGCTCTCGGGGCAGGGGGGGAGCGGCGGCGGGACGGGGACGGGCGTCGGGACGGGGAGCGGGGCAGGGGTGGCGTCCGGCGTCGTGCCGGAGTACGACCCGCGCCTCTACGTCCCGCCGGCAGCGCCCGAGCGCGTCGCCCGCACGCAGCGCGAGCAGGTCGACAGCGTCATCAAGGAGCGCTTCGCGCGCTACTTCGACTCGGTCGCGGCGGCGGGTGAACCGCGGCGTCCGGGCGACCTCACGTTCAAGCGGGGCGGCAAGCGCTACGGCTGGGACGAGCGCGGCATCGTCCTGGGCGACGTCACGATCCCGGCGCCCCTGCTGGCGCTCCTCCCGCTCAACCGGATGGGGGCGAACGGGCAGGCCTTCCTGCGCGGCGAGAACCCGGCGGCGATGGCCGCGGCGATCCGCGACGGGGCGCAGCGGGCGGTCACGGCCGACGAGTTCCGGGAGCGCGTGAAGCGGATCCGCGAGCGCAAGGACCGCGAACGGGAGGCGGCCCGGAAGGCGGCACAGGGGAGTGCCCCCGGGGGCCAGCAGGACCGCTGAAAGGGCGCATCGGTGATGGTGACGGGGGACGTCCTGACGTCGGGACGTCCCCCGCGTCGTTCCGGTACTTCCGAGCTCAGGCGGCGTGTCTGGCGGCAAGCGCGCGACCGGCGTGGAGGTGATGGGTGCGCGGCGCCTCGTCGACGAGGACGAGCTGCACGTCACCCACCAGCGGCATCTGTCGCGCGGCGGCGGCCAGCCGTTCGCCCGCCTCGCGCACGGCGGCGGCGGTCGTGGCCGGCGGGACCTGCATCAGGAGCCGCCAGCGGCGGATCGTGATCGTGCCGTCGGCGCTCGTGGCGCGCCACATCTGCACCTCGAGCTCGCCGCTCCCGCCCACGAGCCCATGCCGGCGCGCGGCGGCGCGGAGCGTCCGCTGGGCGCGGTCGAGGGCGGCCAGCCGGTCGTGGAACGCCGTCCCCTTGGGGTCACCCGCTCCCTCGATCGCGAGGTACCACGTCGCTCGGGGCGCCGAGGTCGGCGGGACCGTCGGCAGCCCACGATCGGTCGCTCTGGTCGTGCGCACTGCTTTCGGCATCTCGCCTCCTCGCTCAGGTCACGCTGGCTCAAGCGGCAATCCGTGGCCCATGATGGCACGCGAAGCCGCTGCGCTTCCGCGTCCACTTGGATTACGCGCACGCAAGATCCTACATCACAACGGCTTGACGACGATCACTTCGTGCGCTTTATGAACCTGTGCCGCCTGCTCGAACGGGACACGTCTACTCGCCGTCCGCTACTGTCCGGCACGCCGGTCGTCCCGTCATCGGGGGCGCCACCGTGGCAGGGTCGGGGCGCGAACGCGCGCCTGCGAGCAAGATCAGGACCCGCCAGCCGGCCCCAGCAGCCACGGTAGCAGTCGGGCACTGTTGTGGAAATCCGTGGAACACCTACGCCGCTCGGCGCCCACGATCGGCCGCCTCTCGCTCCAGACGCCCCCGTGACGCAAAAGCCCCGCGCATCGTGACGATGCGCGAGGCATGTGCGGGGCGGTGAACGGTACCCGTGCCACTCTGGCGCGCGGCGCACTCGCGCCGCACGCCTTGGAGATCAATCCGCGGCGATGGCGACCTCGGCCTGCGAGCGGGTGTTCGTGCGGAAGAACCCTGCCACCCGCCCGAGCGTCGCCTCGCGGCCCCAGACCTCGACGCTCCCGGCGACGACCTCGACGGTGGAGCCGCGCCGGACGGCCACGATGTCGGTCCCGTCGCCGGCCGAGTGCGGGTCGACGAGGACGAGCGCGCCGGGGACGGCGCCGGTCACCGTGCCCCCGGCGATCCGCACGAAGTAGGCGTCGCCGTTCGGCACGAGGCGCCGGTCGACGGTCACCCAGTCCTCGCGGTCGTCGGGCCGCGGCGCGCCGCCGTCGGCCGGAACGCCGGGGTAGAGCGGCACGGGGACGGTGCTCCCCGGGGCGTGCGCCCCGAGGATCGTCAGTCCGCGCGACCGGGCCCGGTTCCGCTGCACCCACCCCTTGCGGGCGAGGTTGCCGAGGATGTCCGAGACGGTCTTCGTCGACTTGATGTCGAACTGCCGGCCAATCTCGCGGACGCTCGGCTGGTAGCTGTGCTCGGCCAGGTAGGCGAGCAGGTAGCGGTAGACCTTCTCTTCGGTGGGCGTGAGCGGTTCGGGCATCGGGATCCTCGCGACCGGCGGCCGCGGAACCCGCCCGGGGAGTCAGGCGGCGCTCGCGTCCGACAGCATGTCGATCGTTCGTGCGATCCGCTCCAGACTGCGCGACCTGCCGACGAGCAACAGCACGTCGAAGATCCCCGGGCTCACCGACAGGCCGGTGAGGGCGACCCGGAGCGGGGTGAAGAGCTTCCCCGCCGCCAGGCCGCGCGCCTCCGCGAGCGACCGCAGGGCCGCTTCCAGCGGCTCCGGCTCCCAGGCCGGCGCCCCCTCGAGGGCGGCCCTCGTCGCAGTCAGAATGTCGGCACTGGCGCCCCGGTCCTTCAGCAGCGCCTTCTGCACCGCCTCGGGGTCGTACTCCGCCTCGCCCAAGTAGGGGCGCGCCTGCCGCACCACGTCCTCGATCGTGCGGGCGCGCACGCGGAGCTGGTCGACGAGGTGCGCCGCCCACGCGGGGTCGGCGTCGAACCGCTCCACCCCCGGCACCGCCGCGCGCTCGAGGGCGCGGCGCACCACGGGCACGACCTCGTCGAGCGGGAGGCGCGAAAGGTGCTGCCCGTTCATCCACTCGAGCTTCTTCGGGTCGAAGACAGCCGCCTTCTTCTGCAGCCCCTCCAGCGAGAACTTCGCGAGCAGCGCGTCGGGCATCATGACTTCCGTGTCGTCGCCCGGGCTCCACCCGAGGAGCGAGAGGAAGTTGGCCATCGCCGTCGGGAGGATCCCCTCGTACTGCCAGTCGGCGACGGCGGTCGCGCCGTGGCGCTTGCTCAGCTTCTTGCCGTCGGTGCCGTGGATCATCGGCACGTGGCCGAAGCGCGGGAGCGGCGCGCCGAGCGCCTCGTAGAGGAGGATCTGCTTCGGCGTGTTCGAGATGTGGTCGTCGCCGCGGAGCACGAAGGTGACGCCCATCGCGATGTCGTCCGACACGACGGCCATGTTGTACACCGGCGTCCCGTCGGAGCGGAGGATCACGAAGTCCTCGATGTCCTTGTTCGGGAAGGCGATGTGGCCGTGCACGGCGTCGTCCCACTGCGTGATGCCGTCGGGGACGCGGAAGCGGATGGCGTAGGGCTCGCCGCGCGCGAGCTTCGCGCGCTCCTCGTCCGGGGCGTAGGCGGCGAGGCGCCGGTCGAACTTGAACGGCTCCTTCCGCCCCTCCGCCTCGGCGCGCAGCCGCTCGAGCTCCTCGATCGGCGTGAAGTCGCGGTAGGCCGCCCCCGAGGCGACCAGGCGCTCGGCGTCGGCCTTGTGTCGCGCGACGTTGGCCCCCTGGTAGACGACGTCGCCGTCCCAGTCGAGGCCGAGCCAGCGCAGCCCCTCGAAGATCGCGCGCGTGCTCTCGTCGGTGCTCCGCGCCTTGTCGGTGTCCTCGATGCGGAGCAGGAAGCGCCCGCCGGTCTTGCGCGCCCAGAGCCAGTTGAAGAGCGCGGTGCGCGCCCCCCCCACGTGGAGGAAGCCGGTGGGCGAGGGGGCGAAGCGGAGGACGGGCGGGGCGTCGGCGGACGACATGCGGAACCGGCGTGACGGCGCCCGGCGCGCGCCGCGCGCGAGGTGCGCGGCGACGGGCCGAATGCGCGGAAGCCCCCGGCGGCACCGGGGCGGATAACGCGACGGGCCCACCGAGAGGGGTGGGCCCGCCGAGCGGAGCGAGAGGGATTCGAACCCTCGATAGAGCTTTGGACCCTATGCCGGTTTAGCAAACCGGTGCCTTCAGCCTCTCGGCCATCGCTCCGGGGGTGGTGCGGACGCGGCAAGTTAGCCGGCCGCGACGGGCATGGGGAGGGGCCGGGCGCATGGTTACCCGCCCCCCATTGCCGCCTGCCGGTCCGTCGCGCACCGTCGCCGGCAGCGCCCCGCCGGCCGCACCCACGCCCACCCCGCCCGCATGCCCGCGACCACCACAGGCGAATTCCTCGGCACGCTCCTCCTCGTCCTCCTCGGCGACGGCGTCGTCGCCAACGTCCTCCTCGACGGCAGCAAGGGAAAGGACGCAGGCTGGCTCGCCATCACCGCCGGCTGGGCCTTCGCCGTCCTCGCGGGGGTCGAGGTCGCCACCGCCCTCGGCGCCCCCGGCGAGCTCAATCCGGCGGTGACGCTCGCCAACGTCCTCCTCGGCACGCGCACCGGCGGCGACGCGATCGCGCACGTCGCGGCGCAGCTCGCGGGCGCGGTCGTGGGGGCGACGCTCGTCTGGCTCGCGTACCTCCCGCACTGGCGCCTGACGCACGACGCGGCGCGGATCCGCGGCGTCTTCTGCACCGCGCCCGCGGTGCGGAGCCCCGCCGCCAACGTCGCCACCGAGGCGATCGCGACCGCCGTCCTCGTGATCGTCGCCGGCGCCCTCGGCACGCGCGGCGTCGCCGGCCCCACCCCGGCGACCAACCTCGGCCCGGCCCTCGTCGGCGCACTCGTCTGGGGCCTCGGCCTCTCCCTCGGCGGCCCCACCGGCTACGCCCTCAACCCCGCCCGCGACCTCGGCCCCCGCCTCGCGCACGCCCTCCTCCCCATCGCCAACAAGTCGCACTCCGACTGGCCCTACGCCTGGGTCCCCATCGTCGGCCCGTGCCTCGGCGCGATCCTCGCCGCGATCGTCTGGGGTGCCGTGCGGCCGGCGTGACCCTGCCGGCGGTGCGCGGTGCCGTGCAGCACGAGCGCCCCCAACCGCGTCAACACGGAGACGCGGAGGACTGCCGGAGAAGGTGGCGATCCGCGTCGAAGTTGTAGCGACGGACGATGCCGTGCTTCATGAGGATGCAGTTGAAGTTGAGCAGCAATCCCACCCTGAAACCCGAGAGCTTCAGGTACGAGAGCAGTTGTGCCGCATGGACACGCGTGACCTCGCGCACCGACTTCACCTCGACCACGACGAGGTCGTCGACGATCATGTCGAGGCGATACGCGCGATCGAAGGTGCGGCCACGATAGGTCACGGGGCACACTACCTCGCGCCGCACCGTGCGGTGCCGTCGCGCAAGCGCATCGGTCAGGCACTCGACGTACACGCCTTCGAGGAGACCGGGGCCCAGTTCACGATGCACCTCGATCGCGGCATCGACGACCGCCCCCCCGCACCGCACTTCGGCAAGTGACCCCAGCATCCAGCCCCTCCGTTCTCCGGCATTTCTCCGCGCCTCCGTGTTGACGCGGTTCGGCGGTCTCGGCTCGCATGCGGAAGGTGAGGCCGCGCACCGTCACTGCCGTAACCGGACGAGCGGGATAGTCATCGTTCCGACGCCGACCCTCGCGCGTCCGGGGCGAAGGGCTATGTTCACCACGTTCGCCGCCAGGGGTACGCCGGGCGACCGGCGTTGAGAGAGTCCCTTGGAACCTGATCCGGTTCAGACCGGCGGAGGGAGCGCGGCGCGACGGGGAGGGCGTCCGCGTGCGCCGTCGGCCCGGCGCGTCGAGGGCCGTCCGCCGCGGGAGCGCCCGATGGCCGCCACCGTTCCGCCCTCGCCCACCGCCGGCAGCAGCTTCGCCGACGCCTTCCCGCACTCGACCAAGGTGCACGTGGGGGCCGAGCGCGGCCTCGCGGTGCCGATGCGCGAGATCGCGCTCTCCGGGGGCGAGCCGCCGCTCCGCGTCTACGACACCTCGGGGCCGCAGGGGCACGACGTGCACGACGGGCTCCCCCCGCTCCGCGCCGGGTGGATCGCCGCGCGGGGCAACGTCGAGCCGACCGAGCGCTCGTGGCGCCCCGACCCGCGCCGCGACCGCGCGCTGATCGCCCCGGGGCTCGTCCGCCAGCCGCTCCGCGGCACCGGCCCGGTCACGCAGCTCCACCACGCCCGTCGCGGCGAGATCACGCGCGAGATGGAGTTCGTCGCGCTCCGCGAGGGGATGGCGCCCGAGCTCGTGCGCGACGAGGTCGCCCGCGGCCGCGCGATCATCCCGGCGAACATCAACCACCCCGAGCTCGAGCCGATGATCATCGGCCGGAAGTTCGCGGTGAAGATCAACGCCAACATCGGCAACTCGGCCGTCTCGAGCACGATCGAGGAGGAGGTCGAGAAGCTGCGCTGGGCGACGCTCTGGGGTGCCGACACCGTCATGGACCTCTCGACGGGGAAGGACATCCACGTCACCCGCGAGTGGATCGTCCGGAACAGCGCCGTGCCGATCGGCACCGTGCCGATCTACCAGGCGCTCGAGAAGGTGGGCGGCGTCCCCGAGGAGCTCACCTGGCCGCTCTACCGCGACACGCTCGTCGAGCAGGCGGAGCAGGGGGTCGACTACTTCACCGTGCACGCCGGCGTGCTGCTGCCGTACATCCCGCTCACGGCGAACCGCGTCACCGGCATCGTCTCGCGCGGGGGGTCGATCATCGCCAAGTGGTGCCTCGCGCACCACCGCGAGAACTTCCTCTACACGCACTTCCGCGAGATCTGCGAGATCATGGCGGCCTACGACGTCTCGTTCTCGCTCGGCGACGGGCTCCGCCCGGGGAGCATCGCCGACGCGAACGACGAGGCGCAGTTCGCCGAGCTCCGGACGCAGGGCGAGCTGACGCGCATCGCGTGGGAGCACGACGTGCAGGTGATGAACGAGGGGCCGGGGCACGTCCCGATGCACCTCATCCGGGAGAACATGGAGAAGCAGCTCGAGTGGTGCGGCGAGGCGCCGTTCTACACGCTCGGGCCGCTCACGACCGACATCGCCCCCGGCTACGACCACATCACGAGCGCCATCGGCGCCGCGATGATCGGCTGGTACGGCACCGCGATGCTCTGCTACGTCACCCCGAAGGAGCACCTCGGCCTCCCGAACCGCGACGACGTCAAGGCCGGCGTGATCGCCTACAAGATCGCCGCGCACGCCGCCGACCTCGCGAAGGGGCACCCGAACGCGCGCGCCCGGGACGACGCGCTCAGCAAGGCGCGCTTCGAGTTCCGCTGGCACGACCAGTTCAACCTCGCCCTCGACCCCGTCACGGCGCGCGCCTACCACGACGAGACGCTCCCGGCCGAGGGGGCGAAGGCGGCGCACTTCTGCTCGATGTGCGGGCCGAAGTTCTGCTCGATGCACCTGACGCAGGAGCTGCGCGCCGCGGCCGCCGCGGGCATGGCCGAGAAGGCGGCCGAGTTCCGCGCCGGCGGGGCCGAGCTGTACGTGCGGGCCGACTGATCCGTGTCGAGGGACGCCGCGGCGCGGATCCGGCAGGCCGCACGTCACCACGGAGGCGCGGAGGCCCGGCACGGCCCCTCTGCGCCTCCGCGGTGAGATACGGTCTGCCGGATGCACGCAGACCCGTCGTTCGCCAGCGACGTTCGTGAGAGCGGCGACGATGCAACGGACGCCCCCCACCGCCGCGTAACGACCGCGACTCCTCCCACCCGGTCCATGCGTCGCCCGCTCCTCGCCCTCGTCGTTCTCGCTCCGCTGCACCTCCCGGCCCAGCCGGCGCCGGTGCCGGACATCGATCGCTTCTACTCGCTCCCCTCGCTCATCGGCACCGCGCCGCGCGGCGTGGCGTGGGCGGGCGACTCGCGGCGGCTCGCGTTCCTCTGGAACGACGAGGGGACGAACTTCCTCGACGTCTGGGTCGCCGACGTCGCGGGCGGCCCGCCGCGTCGGGTGACGCGCATGCCGCACCCCGCGATGCCCGCGCCGGCGACCGACTACGCGACGCTGCGTGCACGCACCGCGGCCGAGCAGGACGGCGGCGTCTCGGCGGTGACGTGGCGCCCGCGGCGCGACGAACTGCTCGTGACGTTCCGTGGCGACCTGTGGCGCGTGCCGGCGGCCGGGGGCGAGCCGGTGAACCTCACCCGCACGCCCGGTGCCGAGTCGCGCGCGACGCCCTCGCCCGACGGCGGTCGCGTCGCCTACGTGCGCGACGGCGACCTCTGGACGGTCGCCCTCGACGGCGGCGCCGTACCCGTGCGCGTCACCACCCTCGCGAAGGACGGCGTGGGCGTCGAGTCGTTCCGCTGGTCGCGCGACGGCGCGCACCTCGCACTCGTCGAGACCGACCGCACCGCGATCCGCACGCGCAACATCCCCGACGTGCTCGCCGACGAAGCGCGCATGGTGCCGCAGCGGCGCGCCTTCCCCGGCGAGCCCTCCGAGCGCCGGCGCGTGGGCGTCGTCGATGCGGGGGGCGGCGACGTGCGCTGGCTCACGCTCGGCGGCGACCCGATGGACGTGATCCACGGCTACGCGTGGTCGCCCGCGCGCGACGAACTCGCGATCGACCTCTCCGACGTCTTCGTGAAGGATCGCCGCGTCCTGCGTGCCGACGCGGCCACCGGCGCCGTGACGGAGCTGGTGCGCGAGCGCGAGCCGCGGAACGTCAGCGCCGAGTGGTGGGTCGACTGGGCGCCGGACGGCGACGCCGTGTACTTCACCTCCGATCGCGAGGACGACTACCACGTCTGGCGTGTGGGGCGCACGGGTGGCGCGCCGTCGCGCATGACGCGGGGGGCCTTCGCCGTCTTCCAGGCCACGGTGCTGCCGCGCGGCGGCGTCGCGGCGGTCGCCAATCCCGGGCGCCCCGAGGAGCGGCACCTCGTGCTCGCCCGCGACGGGCGCGACGCGACGACGGTGCAGGTCACGACGCGACGCGGCACGCACGCGCCCGTCCTGTCACCCGACGGGCGCTGGGCGGCCGACGTCTTCTCGAGCGACTCGGTCCCCCCCGATCTCTACCTGCACGCGCTCGACGGCACGCGCGGCCCGGCCCAGGGGAGGCGCCTCACGACGTCGCCCAGCCCCGACTTCGCCGCCTACCGGTGGGCGATGCCGCAGTACGTGACCTTCACGAACCCGGTCGACGGCGCGACGCTCCACGGGCGACTCATCCTGCCGCCCGGTCATCGCCGCGGCACACGCCTTCCCCTCGTCGTCGGCTCGGCGTACAGCAACACGGTGCGCAACCAGTGGGGCGGGCGCACGGCGCACCCCCTCTGGGGGCTCGACCAGGTGCTCGCGCACCGCGGCTACGCGATCCTCGCGGTGGACGTCGCGGGGAGCTCGGGGCACGGCACCGCCTTCCGCCGCCGCATCCGCCTCGACTACGGCGGCATCGACGTCGAGGACCTCGCCGCCGGGGTGCGCTGGGCGGTGGCGGAGGGCATCGCCGACTCGGCGCGCGTCGCCATCTGGGGGTCGAGCTACGGCGGGCTCCTCACGACCAAGTCGCTCTTCACCAAGCCGGCGCTCTACCGCGCCGGCATCGCCGGCGCACCGGCCACGAACGTCCGGCACGCCCTCACCGGCGAGCAGCGCGTGATGATGCGGCCACAGGAGCAGCCGGCCGAGTACGACCGGGCGAGCGCGCGCGGCTTCGCGGCCGGGCTGCAGGGCTCGCTCATGCTCATCCACGGGATGCGCGACAACGTGGTCCTCTGGCAGGACTCGGCGTGGCTCGCACAGTACCTGCTCCAGCTGGGCAAGGACGTCGACTTCGTGGTGCTCCCCGACGCCGGCCACGGCTGGGACCTCGAGGGGCTCGACCAGACCCGCTTCGCCTTCCGGAAGATGCTCGACTTCCTCGACCGGCACCTCCGCCCCGCGTCCCCCCGCTGACCGATGCGCCCGCTCCGCGACCGCGTGCACGACGTCATCTTCCAGCACGACGAGCCGGCGGAGCGGGCCTTCGACGTCGCGGTGATCGTCGCGATCCTGGCGAGCGTCGTGGTGGTGATGCTCGACAGCGTCCCCTCGATCGCCGCGCGCTGGGGGGCCACGCTGCTCGTGGCCGAGTGGGTGCTCACGGTCCTCTTCACCGTCGAGTACGCGCTCCGGCTCTGGTCGTCGCGCGACCGCGTCGCCTACGCGACGAGCTTCTTCGGCGTGGTCGACCTCCTCGCGCTCCTCCCGACGTGGATCGGGCTCGTCTTCCCGGCGGGGCGCGTGCTGCTGGTGGTGCGGGTGCTCCGCGTGCTGCGGATCTTCCGCATCCTCAAGCTCGCGCAGTACGTGACCGAGGGCGCGACGCTGATCGCGGCGCTCCGCGCGAGCCGCTACAAGATCACCGTGTTCGTCACCACGGTGCTCCTCGCGGTGACGATCGTCGGGTCGCTGATGTACGTCATCGAGGGGGCGCCGGCGGGGTTCACCGACATCCCGACGAGCGTCTACTGGGCGATCGTCACCCTCACGACCGTCGGCTACGGCGACATCGCCCCGCTCACGCCGCTCGGCAAGGCGCTGGCCTCGGCGCTCATGGTGGTGGGCTACGGCATCATCGCCGTGCCGACGGGGATCGTCACCCTCGAGCTCCAGCGCGCCGCCGGCCGCACGGAGGAGGTGCGCCGGTGCGCGGGGTGCGGCGCCACCCGCCACGACGCCGACGCGGCCTTCTGCAAGTACTGCGGCACGGGGCTCTGAGCCGCCGCGCCGTGCGCGTCACGGCACCGGCGCCGCACGCACGCCGTCGCCCAGCGCGGCGGACAGGAGCACGATGACCTTGGTCGCCGGCAGCGCCGACGGCGCGTGCGCCCACTCCGAGAGGGTGTGCTGGTTGCCGCCGTACGAGCGGCCGAGGGCGATGCTCGGGATCCTGCGCACGACGCCGACGTTGGCGTCGGTGCTCCCGGTGGCCACGGCCTCGGGCGCCCCCGGGGCGCCGACGGTGATGTCGAGCGCGCGCTGGATGTCGACGGCCGTCTGCACGAGCGGGTGCGCGCGTGCCCCCGCCAGCTGCGCCGTCGTCCCGCCGGCGCCGTTCCGCTGCTCGATCTCCACGCGCAGGCCGACCTTCTCGCGCTCGGCCGCCTCGCGGACGATCGTGCCGATGGTGCGGTCGAGCGAATCGAGGAGGATCGGGTCGGGGGAGCGGAGGTCGACGGTGAAGTACAGCTCCTGCGGGATCCCGTTGAAGATGGCGCCGCCGTGCACCTGCCCGACGTTGATCACCGCGCCCTCCGGGAGGGCGGGGAAGCGGAGCGCGTAGATCCGCTGGATCGCCTCGGCGAGCGCCCGGACCGGCGTCGGCTTGTTGCGCGAGGTGACGGTGTGCGAGCCCGCGCTCGTGAAGACGTAGCGCGTCCAGTGGATGCCGAGCGCGCCGTAGTTGACGGGGCCGAGGTTGCCGTCGAGCGCGACCAGCAGGTCGGGGCGCGGGTTGCGCTGCAGCCAGAACTCCATGCCGCGGAGCCCGAGCTCCTCCTGCACCGTGGCGACGAAGACGAGGTCGCCCTTCGTGCGCACCTTCGCCGCGTTCATCGCGCGGATCGCCGCGAGCATGTTCGCGACCGACGCGCTGTTGTCGAAGATGCCGGGGCCCCGGAGCGTGTCGCCCTGCCGCGAGACCTTGAGGTCGGTCTCGAGCGGGTGGACGATGTCGACGTGCGCGGCGAAGACGATCGTCGGGCCCCCGCCGGTGCCCTTGCGGACGCCGGTGACGTTGCCCATCGAATCGGTGGTGACGGCGAGCCCCTCGGCCTCCATCGCGCGGCGCACGTGGGCGGCGCGCCGCTCCTCGTGGCGCGACTTCCCTGGCATCTCGGCGATGGCGATCCACTCCTCGACCTGCCGCGGGAAGGCGCGCTCGAGCTCCGCGAGCGCGGCCTTGAGGTCGGGGCGCCGCAGCAGCGCCGCGTCCCACTGCGTCGGGTAGCGCGGCTCCGGCGCCTGCGCGCCGAGCGTGGCGACGAGGCAGGGGAGGACGACGGCGGCGACGGTGCGGGCGAGGCGGCGCATCGGGGATCGGGCGACGGGTGGGCGATGCCACCCGCGGTGCGGGTGGCCGGAGCGTCGGATAGCTGGCGCGTCCCCTCCCCGATGGAAAGGGGGGCGTGCGCCCGCCCCGGTGACGCGGACCGCGCGTGGGGATAGCCTCCGGCCATGCCACTCCACGCCCGCGCCGTCACCCGGGCCGTCATCCTCGCGCGCGGCCTCGGCACGCGCATGCGCGCCGCCGACGCCGGTGCGGTGCTCGACGCCGCGCAGGAGGCCGCCGCCGCGGCGGGGCAGAAGGGGATGATGCCCGTCGGCGCGCACCCGCTGCTCGACCACGTCCTCAGCACGTTCGCCGACGCCGGCGTCACCGACGCGTGCCTCGTCGTCGCCCCGGAGCACGCGGCGATCCGCGCGCACTACGAGGCGGCGCGCCCCGTGCGGCTCCGCGTGCACTACGCGGTGCAGGCCGAGCCGCGCGGCACCGCCGACGCGCTCCTCGCCGCGGCCGGCTTCCTGGGCGACGGGCACGCCTTCGTCGGCAACGCCGACAACCACTACCCGCTCGCGGCGCTCCGCGCGCTGGGCGAGGCGGGGGGCGAGGCGGTGGCCGGCTTCGACGCCGACGACCTCGTCGCCGGCTCGGCCATCCCGCGCGAGCGGCTGCGCCGGTTCGCGCTCCTCGTCCGCGACACCGCAGGGGCGCTCGCGGACATCGTGGAGAAGCCCGACGACGCGACCTGGGCACGGCTCGCCCCGGGGGCGCTCGTCTCGATGAACTTCTGGGTCGTGGGCCCCGCGATCGTCGCCGCGTGCCGCCGCGTGCGGCCGAGCGCGCGCGGCGAGCTCGAGCTCCCCCAGGCGGTGCGTCTCGCGGTGCACGAGGACGGCGCGACGGTCCGCGTGGTGCCGGTCCGCGGCCCCGTGCTCGACCTCTCGGGACGGCGCGACGTGGCCGGGGTGGCGGCGCGGCTCGCCGACCACGCGGTGCGGCTTTGAGAGTGCGTGCGGGGACGGGGGGCGTCCGGATGCCGCGTGCCCGGCGCGACCGCCCGCGGCGTCCGCTACCTTGGGCGCCATGACCGACGATCGCTCGCACCTCGCGCGGATCGGCCTGTCCTCCGCCCGCGCCGAGGCGGTGGCCGAGACGCTCGCCCGCTGCGGTGCCGCCCTCGATGCGATGGGCGCGGGGGCCGAGCGCCACTCCGCCTGGATCCCCGGGCGGGTCGAGCTGCTGGGCAAGCACACCGACTACGCGGGGGGGCGCTCGCTGCTCTGCGCCGTCGACCGCGGCTTCGCCGTCCGCGTCGCGACGCGCACCGACGCCGCCGTGCGCGCCATCGACGTGACGACTGGCGAGCGCTGCGAGCTCCCGCTCGACGGCACCGCGTCGGCCCCGGCCGGGACGTGGGCGCACCACGTCGCCATCGTGGCGCGACGGATGGCGCGCAACTTCCCCGAGCTCGCCCGCGGCGTCGACTTCGCCTTCGCGAGCGACCTCCCGGTGGCCGCGGGGATGAGCTCCTCGAGCGCCCTCATGATCGCGGTGTCGGTGGCGCTGGCGAAGAGCAACGAGCTCGGCGCCTCCGAGACCTTCCGCACCGCGATCGCGACGCGCGAGGAGCTCGCCGGCTACCTCGGCAGCATCGAGAACGGTTCGTCGTTCCGCATGCTCGCGGGCGACGCCGGCGTCGGCACCTTCGGCGGGAGCCAGGACCACGTGGCCATCCTGTGCGCGGAGCCGGGGCAGGTGCTGCAGTTCTCGTTCGCGCCCGTGCGACGCGAGGCGGCGTACCACTTCCCGCGCGGCCACGTCCTCGCCATCGCCGCGAGCGGCGTGACGGCCGAGCGGAGCGCCGGCGCGCGCGACGCATACGACCGGGCCGCGACGCTCGTGCGCGAGCTGCTCGCGCGCTGGAACGCGGAGGCGGGGCGCGACGACGCCTCGCTCGCCGACGCGGCGCGCAGCGACGCGGCCGCCCCCGATCGCCTGCGTGCGACCGCGGGGGCGCTCTCGGCGGCGCATCGCGACCGGCTCGAGCAGTTCCTCCTCGAGAGCTTCGAGCTCGTCCCCGCGGCGGCGCGCGTCCTCGCGCACGGCCAGCCGGCGGAACTCGGGGCGATCGTCGACCGGTCGCAGGAGGCGGCCGAGGGGTGGCTGCACAACCAGGTGCCGGAGACGATCGCGCTCGCGCGCCTGGCGCGGTCGCACGGCGCCCTCGCGGCGAGCGCCTTCGGCGCGGGCTTCGGCGGGTCGGTGTGGGCGCTCGTCGCGTCGGACGCCGCCGCCGACTTCACGCGCGCGTGGCACGACGCCTACGCTGCTGAGTGGCCCGACGCCGCGTCGCGGGCGTCGTTCTTCGTCACGCCCGCGGCCGGTGGTGCGCAGCAGTGGTGAGGCGTGTCGAGGGGCGGGCATCGCCGTGAGCGACCGGCGCCGCGGCGGGCTCGTGCATGGCCCGGGATGCTGCGCGGCGGCCCCCGGAACGCGCATGCAGGTCGCCGTTCGTCGCGCACGACGTGCGGCCGTGGTGCACCCGTCCGGCCCCGACGCCGCGCGCGGGTGCGGCCGCGTATGTTCCACCGGCCCGTTCCCTTCGCCTTCCGCGTCGCCCTCCGGTTCGTCCTCCATGCCCGCCACCCGCGTCAAGCTCTCGCTCCCCGACGGCCTCCCCGACCTCTTCTGCCCCGCCTGCGGCGAGGCGGTCTACGACGGCGAGGAGGGACCCGCCCCCGAGACGTGCGAGCACGTCCGCTTCATCATCGACGCCGAGGGCGAGCTGTCCATCGCCGAGCCGGATGGCATGGACGCGGAGGAGGAGGCACGTCAGGAACGGATCCTCGCGCTCGTCGAGCAGACCGAGAGCTGGGACGACTTCCTCGAGGGCGTGGTGCGCCTCCTCCCGCCGAGCGTGATGATCCTCGAGCTGGCCGACGCCGCCCCGGCCGGGGAGGACGACGACGAGCCGGCCGGGCAGGTGATCGTCGCGCTCGACCTCGCGACGCCCGCGTACGACGAGGACGAGGACGACGACGAAGAGGGCTGAGGCGCTCGCGGGCGCGCACGATCCCGTCGTCGCCACCATCGGGTACGAGGGCACCACCCTCGACGCGGTCCTGGCCGCGCTCCGCCGCGCCGACGTGACGTTGCTGGTCGACGTGCGCGCCGTCGCGATGTCGCGCCGCCCCGGCTTCGCCAAGTCGCGCCTCGCCGCCGGCTGCGAGGCGGCGGGGATCGGCTACCTGCACCTGCGCGCACTCGGCACGCCCGCCGACGGCCGCGCCGCGGCACGCGCCGGGCGACACGAGGAGATGCGCCGGATCTTCGCCGCGCGCCTCGCCACCGCCGAGGCGCAGGACGCGCTCGACACGCTCGAGGGCATCGTCGCCGGGGGCACGCGCGTCGCGCTCCTCTGCTTCGAGGCCGACGCGCGCCACTGCCACCGCACCCTCGTCGCCGCCGCGCTCGCGGCGCGGCGCCCGGTGCGCGTCGTCGACCTCGACCCCGCGCGCGACGACGGCACCGACTGAGGTGCACGCGGGGCCGGCCACGCCCCCGTGACGCACGCGCGCCGCGCGGTCCCGTGGGAGCGCGCGGCGAGTCGTGTCAGGCGGGGGGTGTGGGATTCGAACCCACGAACGCCGCGAGGACGTTGCCGGTTTTCAAGACCGGTGCGATCAACCGCTCCGCCAACCCCCCTCTCTCCCGACCCGTCAGCGTTGCGCGCTGTCGCCGCCCCCGAGCGGGACGACCGGGGCCGCCGGGCGCTTCGCCGCGTCGAGCGCCTGCTCGACGAGCGACTTCCCGCCGAACCACTCGATCGTGCGCGATCGGACCGCCACCGAATCGGCGAGCGCCAGCGCGTCGATGGCGCGGTCGCGCTCCCCGCGCTGCGAGAGCGCGTCGTGGAGGACGAGCCCCACGCTCACGTACAGTGCCGGGATCCCGGCGGAGGGCTTGTCGACCCAGTCGCCGCGCGCGGCGATGCTGCGGTGGCCGACGAAGGTCTCGTTCCAGAGCCGCGCCGTGCGCCCGACGTCGACGAAGCCCTCGCCCGAGAGGAGCATCGTGTCCTTGCCGGCGGTCGGGACGGTCTTCGAGAGCCGCCGTGCGAGCCCCTGGGCGACGAGGTAGGGGCCGAAGCCGAGCGACTGCGGGTAGCCGCCGGCGGTGCGCGAGAAGTAGACGGGGCGCGTCTGCCAGTTGTCGCGGATCATCTGCAGCACGAACAGGTCGGCGCGCTCGAGCACGCCCTGCTGCAGGTTCTTCGGGTCGATGACCGCCTCGAGCGAGTCCTGCTTGAACATCACCGGCTGCTCGAGCGGCTGGTAGAGCGGGAAGCTGTCGGCCTGCGCGGTCGTCAGCTTGAGCACCCCGGCCGCGGGCTTCGGCCAGTCGCGGTCGCGGTAGACCGCCGGCCCCGCCGCCTTGTCGTACTCGAAGACCGGGCGCCGCACGAGCTGGCGCGTGTACCAGTCGGTGTTGAGGAGCGACGTGTTGGCGACGGTGACGTCCTTGCGGATCCCCTCCACCTCCTGCGCGTACCAGAGCGGGAAGGTGTCGTTGTCACCGACCGTGACGAGGATGCCGTACGGCTCGACCGAGTTGAGGAGGTCGTGCGCGAAGTCGCGCGTGTCGCGCTGCCCGGCGCGGCTCGCCTGGCTCCAGTTGCCGAAGAGCGGGAGGAAGGCGAGCGCGAGGACGGGCGCCGACACGGCCCAGCTCCGCTCCTTCGGGGCCGCGAAGCGCTGCCCGCCCAGCTCCACCTCCTCGGTGCCGAGGAAGCTGGCGACCGTCTCCCAGAGGAAGACGAGGCCGAGCGCCGCCCAGACCCCCCAGGTGCTGAAGCTCCAGAGGTAGAAGTAGTCGCGGTCGCGCACCTCGCGCGGGACGCTGTCGGCGAGCTCCGGCGCCTGCGAGGCGCCGTACTTGAAGTTCATGTAGTAGACGAGCAGCAGCGTCAGCGTGAAGACGAGCGGCCCGAAGAACCAGAAGCTCCGCCGGTCGCGCTTCCAGTGCACCCAGCCGCCGATCAGGCCGAGGCCGAGGAAGAGGATGCCGAGCGCGTTCTGCAGCCCGGCGCGCTCGCCGTGCGCGTCGCGGAGCCACTGCCACTTGAAGTAGAGCCACCACATGCCGAGCTGCGCGCCGAAGGGCGCCTGCCGCTCGCTGAGCGCGGGCTTGCCGTACTGCTCGCGGTTGAAGTTGTATATGAACCGCTCGTACGTCGTCTTCGTCAGCGTGCAGTCGAGCGCGAAGCCGTCGGTGCAGGCGGTGGGCTCGCCCTGGTTGATCTCGGGAAAGTGCGCGGCGCGGATCGGCTGCGTCAGGAACGGCGTCATCCCGAGGCCGAGGAGCGCGAGGCAGGCGACGATCAGCTTCCAGCGGAGCACGAGCTTCGGCGCGCGGATCAGCACCGCGAGCCCGACCGCCGGCGCCGGGAGGAAGCCCGCCGGGTGGTTGGCGTAGCCCAGCCCGATCAGGAAGGCGATCAGCATGAGCAGCCGGTCGGCGTTCTCGCCCTCGGGATCGTCGCACCAGCGCACCGTGAGCCAGCTGACGATCGCGAAGATGCCGAGCGAGACGGTGTAGACCTTCTCGTTGACGACCGACTGGTTCCAGACCGTGAACGCCGTCGCGCCGAGGAGCGCCGCGAGCGACGCCCCCATGATGCGCTGCCAGCGGCGCGGGAGCCACGAGACGAGCACGCGCTCGGTGATGAGGAACCAGGCCCCGGCGGCGACGGCCGAGGAGAGCGCGGCGAGGATGTTGATCTTGACCGCGAACGACGCCGCCGGGATCGGCAGCTTGCCGAAGACGTTGGCGAGGAGGACGAAGAACGGGTTCCCCGGCGGATGCGGGAGCCCGAGCACGTAGGCGGCGGCGATGTACTCGCTCGCGTCCCACATCGCCGTCGACGGGGCCAGCGTGACCAGGTAGAGGACCAGCACCGCGAGCGTCACCAGGCCGGCGGCCAGGTAGCTCGGGCGGTAGTCGAGGTCGGCGTGGCTCACGCTGGCCGTGGCGGCGGACCGGTCGCGGAGGGCGGCGACCGAGGCGGCGGTGGAGGACATCACCCTGCTGGCAGAGGTCGGTCTGGTCGGACGGAAGCCCCAAAGATCGCCCCCCCGGGGGGGCGAAGGGCAGGGGCCCGTGCGTCCTGACACCCCGGCGCCGCCCCCCGGTTGCCGCCCCGACGCCCCGTGGCGCCGACGCCGCTCAGTGCCGGAAGAGCCGCGCCCCGGTGAAGACCATCGCGATCCCGTGCTCGTCGGCGGCGGCGACGACCTCGGCGTCGCGCACCGACCCGCCGGGCTGGACGATCGCCGTCACCCCGACGGCGGCCGCCTGGTCGACGCCGTCACGGAACGGGAAGAACGCGTCCGAGGCGAGCACGCTCCCCGCCGGGTCGTGCCCGGCGCCGCGCGCCTTGTGCCCGGCGAGGAAGCTGGCGTCGACGCGCGACATCTGCCCCGCGCCGATGCCGATCGTCGCACCGTCCTTCGCGAGCACGATCGCGTTGCTCTTGACGCTCGCCACCGCCCGCCACGCGAAGGCGAGCGAGTGCGCCTCGGCGGCCGTCGGCGCGCGCTTTGTCACCACCTGCCAGGCGATGTCGCCGGCCGGGACGACGGGCCGCTCCTGCACGAGCAGCCCGCCGCGGACGCGCTTGTAGTCGAGCCCCGCGGCGTCCCGCGGCGGCACGGTGCCGACGAGCACGCGCAGGTTCTTCTTCTTCCCGAGCAGCTCCGCCGCCTCGTCGGCGATCCCCGGGGCGACGATGCACTCGAGGAAGAGCGCCGACATCGCGTCGGCCGTGGCGAGGTCGATCGGGACGCTGAACGCGACCACGCCGCCGAACGCCGACGTGGGGTCGCCCGCGAGCGCCTTCGTCCACGCCTCGAGCGGCGTCGCGCCGACGGCGAGCCCGCACGGCGTCGTGTGCTTGATGATCGCGCACGCCACCTGCCCCGCGAACGGCTCGATCGCCAT
>ERZ1066121.835-NODE-835-length-25765-cov-8.720615_pt1 | contig 25765 bp, 29 predicted proteins | sample MGYA00382768_ERZ1066121 | MGnify/ENA primary metagenome ERZ1066121 (study PRJEB33369, sample SAMEA5778351) | biofilm metagenome | biome: Industrial cooling water; feature: Water cooling tower basin; material: Biofilm | place: United Arab Emirates | collected...
TCCCGCCTTCGCGGGAATGACGAGGGCAGATCAACCTAAAGTCATCACGCTCTAGAGCGCGGGAGATGGATTCCCGCTTTCGCGGGAATGACGAAATAAGGCTAGAGTCCGATGACGTTGGTTTGAATCGTCACCCTGAACTTGTTTCAGAGCCTGCCCCAGACTTGATCCGGGGGTCCATGGCGCAAAGGTGCGGCATTGCCCTATGGATGCTGAAACACGTTCAGCATGACGATTCAAACTAACGTCATCGGACTCTAGTCGCGTTCGGCGCCAAGCAATAGCGCCGGGGGTGCTTAACGTGACGCCTCCAGTGCGCTGAAATATCGCTCCATCGCTTGCGCCGCTTCGGGGGCGAGGCCGATGAAAATGCGTCGTCCGTCGCGGGGGTCGGCCTGCCGCTCGAACAGTCCGGTGTCGGTCATCGTCTTGATCCACCGCAGGGCCGTCGTCGCGGGCACCGCCGCCGCGATGCACAGGCTCGACACGGCGACCGGCTGGCCCTCCAGCTGCGCGGCATAAAGGTCGAGCAGCATGTCCCAGGCAGGATCGGCGAACAGGTCGGCCGGGAAAAATTGCTCACGCATCCGCCGCTGGCGCAGCATCCGGCGAACCGGGCCGGAGGGACTGTCCCCGCCTGGATAGCGGGCAAATGTCGCCAGATCGGACTCCGCGCGATAGGCCCGCGCATTTTCGCGCACCATCGGGCTGAAGCTGACGGGTGCGGCGGCCATGTCATTGGCACGGACAGGATAGGCATGCGCCGCATCATTCATTACCGCCAGCAAGGCGCTGATCCGGGCGACTTCGTCCTGCAGCCGGTCGATCCGTTCCAGCGCGATGTCGCGTCCGCTGTCGGCAACCTGAAGGACCGCAGAATGCCTGGCCCCGGCCAGCGCCATGGCCCGCTCTACCGGGGTTGGGGCGCTCAGAAACTGGACGCCGTCCAGATGCGCGAAGGCATCGAAGGCAGCGTCAAGCGCGGCCCCCTCCATCTCGCACACCATATGTGCTTCGAGCCGCGTCAGCGCTCCGGCAATTGCCGCCGTATCCGCATTCGCCAGGACGTCCGAACCCCGCAGCCATAGCAGATCGAGCCGCAACTGCTGGTTCAGCCGATCGGCGAGCTGTCCGCCCGGAACATAGCCCAGGATACGAGCCGCCCCATGCGGCCCCCACTCGAGCGGCGAATCATCGCCGCCCGCTACCAGCACCGCCATGGCTTCCGACCCAGAAAATTGCGCCGAGCCGACGGCCGGGTGCACGGGGTGTTTGCCATCATTGCCATCGACATTCCGCATGGGTCCGTCCTCGCCTTCGCCAATATCGCCACATTGCCGCCGAAACCGGCCCGCCGCGACGTCAATATGATCGCATTTTGGTATCATTTTCTGTATTCTCAGTGCGTTATACGCTGGAACAAAGCAAAAACAATATCCAAAATGGTTGGTTATCGCGCTGCATCTTTGTGGTCATTCAAGAAGCCACAACTGCTTTCGTTCCGCCCTGACATAGCGCATGATCGGTGTAGCATGTCGTCCGCGTCTCGCTCTTCTTCATCCATGCGCTGGCGCACCCGTTGGCGCAGCTTGAAATGGACCATTGTGCTGGCGGCGACGATGGCTGCGCTATGGTGGATGAACCGTCCTGCCGCGATTGTCGCGACGATGATGTTCGCAAGCGATGGGGACAGTTTTACGCTTTCCCACGCGAGCGTGACGACAGCCGTGCGGCTTCGCGGCCTTGATGCGCCGGAGATCCGGCAGAAATGTGCGGACGCCGGCGGTCGGCCGTGGCGCTGTGGCATCGGCGCGCGCGATGCGCTTGTGGGCCTTGCTCCGCGGGGTTCGCCAATACGGTGCCGGGTCGATGGCACCGACCGCTTTTCCCGAGCGCTGTCGCGCTGCACGCTGCGCAACGGACGCGACCTGGGGGCGGTGCTGGTCGAAGCGGGATGGGCGATGGCGACGGACGAGGACTATGTGGTCGAAGAGGACGCTGCACGGTCCGCCCGCCGCGGCATCTGGCAGGGCAGTTTTCTGAGCCCCGCCGAATGGCGCGCCGCCAATCCGCGACAATAGCGGGCTATTCCCCGGCCATCGTCAGGATGTGGCGCCATTCATCGGGTTTTACGCGCCCGACTGACAGCCGGCTGAGGCGGATCAGGTCCATGTCCGCCAGCTTAGCCTCGGCCTTGATCGCGGCAAGCCCCACCGGCCTTGGCAAGGGGCGCAGCGGCGCCACCCGCACCACCACCCACGGCGACCCTTCTTCAGCGGTCGGATCGGGAAAGGCGGTTTCGGTGATGGTCATCACCCCCACGCATTCCTTGCCGATGTTGCTGTGATAGAACAGCGCTTCGTCGCCCACGCGCATCGCCTTCATGTTCAGTTTCGCGCTATGGTTGCGCACGCCGTCCCAGATGCCCGTGCCGTCGCGGACCAGATCGTCCCAGCCGTAAACGTCGGGTTCGGATTTCATCAGCCAATATTGCTTGCTCATGCGCGCGGTGTAGCGGGGGGCGGCGGTTCAGGAAAGCCGGGTCTTTTCGCGGGGTGCCGGAGCGTCTAAGCGGGGCGCTACAAGCCCCGCCACTGCGACCACAGCGCAGTCATGACCCCCAGAGGATAGGACAAGATGCCCGCCCAAGTCCCGATGATTTCGCTGAACCAGCCGGATGCGGCCTTTGCCGCGGCCTTTGGCGCTTCGTTTGAACGCTTCGGCTTTGCGATGGTGTGCGATCACGACATCGATCCCGCGCTGATCGACGATGCCTGGGCGAAGGCACAGGCCTTCTTCGCCTTGCCCGAGGCGGCCAAGCGCGCTTACCGGATTCCCGGCTGCGGCGGCGCGCGCGGCTATACGCCCTTTGGCACCGAGATTGCGAAGGGCGCGGCCGAGGTCGACCTCAAGGAATTCTGGCATGTCGGCCGCGACCTGCCGGAGGGACATCCGCTGGGCGCGCAGCAGCCCAACAATGTCTGGCCCACCGAAGTCGAGGGATTTCGCGACACGTTCGAGCGCTTGTTCGCCGAATTCGACCGGCTGGGGGGGCGGTTGCTGGCGGGCATCGCCCGTTACCTTGACCTTGCGCCTGACTGGTTCGACGCGACCGTGGCCGATGGGAACAGCGTGATGCGCCTGCTCCACTATCCTCCCGTCACCGGCCTGGCGAAGGGCATAAGGGCGGAGGCGCATGAAGATATCAACACCATCACGCTGCTGCTGGGCGCGGAAGAGGCGGGGCTGGAAATCCTGGACAAGGATGGCAGCTGGCTCCCCGTCGCGCCGCCGCCGGGCGCGCTGGCGGTCAATGTCGGCGACATGCTCCAGCGGCTGACCAACCACAGGCTCCCGTCCACCACCCACCGCGTGCGCAACCCCGATGCCGGCCGCGCCAGCGTCGCGCGCTATTCCATGCCCTTCTTCCTGCATTTCCGTTCGGATTATCTGATCGAGACGCTGCCCGGCTGTGTCGATGCGGACCATCCGGACCGCTATCCCGTGCCGATCACGGCGGATGTTTATTTGCAGGAGCGGTTGAGAGAGATTGGGCTTAAGAAATAACCCCGTCGCCCCGTGCTTGACACGGGGCTTGGCTTTTTCTTGTCGCTCCGTTTACGAACGAGCATGGCAAGAGGCGGCTGGGTCTACATCATGGCAAACCGCTATCGCGGCGGCATGTATGTCGGGATGACAGCACAGCTCACCAGCCGCATCTACCAGCACCGCGAAGGCACTGGCTCGGTCCACGTTGCAGACTTCGCTAAAACTCGCCTCGTGTATGCCGAACGCCATGAAGACATTCAATCTGCCATCGCTCGCGAAAAGTTGGTCAAGAGATGGAAACGCGAATGGAAATTCGCACTGATCGAAGCGGACAATCCCGATTGGCGCGATTTATGGGATGAATGGTTTCCGGACGCGAACAAAGGAAAATAGCCAAGCCCCGCATCAAGTGCGGGGCGACGGTGGTTTTTGGAATAGCCTTTGGTTGAAATCCAAAGCTCGTCGCCGCGCACTTGATGCGGGGCTTGGCTTTATCTGTCGGCCCAAAACGCAAACACCGCTGCCTGCTGCTCCCTTATGAACCGCGCCGCCCGCGCGCCTTCCCATGGGCCATCGTAACCGAGCAGCAAGGCTGTGCCGCCGACCCACCAGCCCTGGCCCGGCAGGCCATCCGATTCGCGTACCACCAGCACCGCGAGGTCCGGTTCTCCGTCTGCCGCGCACAGCTCGTCCACGCGCATCAGCGTGCGGCAGATGGCGCGCATCTTGGGCCGGGTGAAACGGAAACCAAGTTCGCCCAGAAGCTGGGAATAGCTGACGGCGCGGCCCTCCCGCGCGGCGAGGGTCAGGATAGCGCGGATGCGCGGTGCGTCGCCCAGCGCCGAGGCGTCGGCGGCGACCGGCTGGCCGTCGTCAAGGCCGCCGTCAATCGCCATGACATACCACCGCGCTTCGGCGCAGACCGGAGCTTTGGCCGATAGAAGTGCCCGTGCCTGCCAGAGATCCGGCCTGCGCCGGAGCACAGCTGGCGTTTGAACCGATCACATTCATTCCCGCTTGGGCGGCCACGGGATGAAGCCCGATGTGCGCGCGATATAGGCGGCATAGTCGGGCCGCGATTTTTTAAGGCCCTTTTCCAGCAGCGCCTTGCCCGACCAGCGGGTGAGGGTGAAGGTCAGGAAGACGGGCCCGATCAGGCTGGCCAGCGCGGTCCACAGCCCCGCGTCCGCCGCGATCAGCCAGATTCCCCACCAGGTCGCCGCATCGCCGAAATAATTGGGATGCCGCGTATAGCGCCACAGGCCGGTGTCGAGCACTTTGCCTTTGCTCGCGGGATTGGCGCGAAACGCCTTGAGCTGTGCATCGCCCACCGTTTCGAACGCGATGCCGGTCAGCGCGACCAGCGTTCCCACAATAGCCAGAAACCCCAGCGGCAGTCCGCCATCCTGTGCCGAGGCGTAAAGGCCAAGCTGCGCAGGCAGGCAGGTGATGAACAGCAGCGGCATTTGCAGCAGGAACACGATCTGGAGCGCGGTGCGTTCCCAGCTCCACCCGTTCTTCTGCATCGGCCCGCCGATGATTTTGATATAGCGCGAATCCTCGCCATGCGCGCGCCAGCGGACAAAGAGATGCCAGCTGAGCCGCAACCCCCACAGCGTCGTCAGCCCCAGGATCAACGCCCCGCGCTGTCCCCCGGTGCCGACCTGTAACGCCGTTCCCCACGCCAAGAGCACCATGCCGAACGCCCAGAAGGCGTCGATGAAGCTCGCATCGCGAATGGCACAGGCATAGCGCCACAGGATCAGGATGACGGCGAGCAGGCCAGCAAGATTGATCGCCAGTAGGGTCAGGATTTCGCTCATACCCCGTCGCCCACGATGTCGTCGATCGACTTCACCGCGCGTTCCGGAAATCTGGGGATGCATTCACGGTACACCGCCAGCACCTTTTCCATGTCGGCCCGAAAATCGCCCGTCGGCCAGATCGTCGGCCCCAGTCCGCCGGTGCGGCGACCATAGTCCATCATGCCGACCACGATCGGCACCTTGGCGGCGAGCGCAATCTGATAAAAACCGGTTTTCCATTTCTGGACCTTGCCGCGCGTCCCCTCTGGCGCGACGGTCAGGATGAATTCGGTGCGGCGGTGAAATTCGTCCGCCATCTGCTGAACATAGTTTTGGGACGTCCGCCGGTCGATCGGGATGCCGCCCATCTGCCGCATGAACCCGGCCATGGGCCAGCGGAACAGCGACAATTTCCCCATGAAATAAGGCCGGATGCCAAGATCGGTGGTCAGCCCCAGAAAATTGGGGAAATCCCAATTGCTGGTATGCGGCGCGGCAATCAGCACGAATTTGCGCGGTTCGGGCACGACGCCCACGGCGCGCCACCCCTGCCAGCGGTAGGGCCGCGTCAAAATCCAGCGCACCAGCCGCGCGACAACGCCCGGCGCATCATTTTCAGTAGTCGACACCCTGTTCTCCCGCCGCCACCGCTAGCCGCAGCGACAGGCTTTGCCAAGCGCCCTTCCCCTTGCTATCGGCGCTGCGATCATGACCGACGCGCCGCCGAGCGACCTTCCGCAACCCATCCCGACGCCGTTCGACAGCGCATTGTCCGAACGCTACCTGGTCTATGCGCTCTCGACGATCACCGCGCGTTCGCTGCCCGATTTGCGCGACGGGCTGAAACCCGTGCACCGCCGGCTGTTGTGGGCGATGCGCGCCATGCGGCTCGATCCGTCGCAGGCCTATAAGAAATCCGCGCGCGTCGTTGGCGATGTCATCGGCAAGTTCCACCCGCACGGCGACACCGCCGTCTATGACGCGATGGTCCGGCTGGCGCAGGATTTTTCGCTGCGCTATCCGCTCGTCGACGGTCAGGGCAATTTCGGCAATATCGACGGCGATAATGCGGCGGCCTATCGCTATACCGAGGCGCGGCTGACGCGCGTTGCCATCGACCTGATGGCGGGCCTTGATGAAGGCACGGTCGATTTCAAACCCACCTATAATGGTGAGGATGAAGAGCCGGAAATCTTCCCCGGCCTGTTCCCCAACCTGCTCGCCAACGGGGCGAGCGGGATCGCGGTCGGCATGGCGACCAATATCCCGCCGCACAACGCCGCAGAAGTCATCGGCGCGGCGCTGCTGTTGATCGACCAGCCGGACGCCAGCCTTGACCAGCTGCTTGAGCATGTTCAGGGGCCGGACTTTCCCACCGGCGGGCTGGTCGTGGACAGCAGCGATGCGATCCGCGCGGCTTACGAAACCGGGCGCGGCGGCTTTCGGGTCCGCGCGCGTTTCTCGTGCGGGCGCGGCGACGATGGCGCATGGGAAGCGAGCGGCATCGAAAAGCTGCCCGGTGGCACCTGGCAACTGGTGGTCAGCGAAATTCCCTATGGCGTCGCCAAGGGCAAGCTGATCGAACAGATCGCCCAGCTGATCGCGGACAAGAAACTGCCGATCCTGGAGGATGTGCGCGACGAATCGGACGCGGCCGTGCGCATCGTGCTCGAACCCAAGAGCCGCAATGTCGATCCGGAGGTGCTGAAGGAAAGCCTTTATCGCCTGACTGACCTTGAAACCCGGTTCGCGCTCAACCTCAATGTCCTCGACGCCGACCGCACGCCGCGGGTGATGGGGCTGCACGAGCTGCTGACCGAATGGTTGAAGCATCAGATCATCATTCTGGTCCGGCGCGCGCAGCACCGGGTCGCGAAGATCGACGACCGGCTAGAGCTGGTCGCGGGCTATCTGATCGCTTTTCTGAATCTCGACCGGATCATCGAGATCATCCGTACCGAGGATGAACCCAAGGCGGTGATGATCGCCGAGTTCAGCCTGACTGACCGGCAGGCGGAGGCCATCCTCAACATGCGCCTGCGCTCGCTGCGCAAGCTGGAGGAGATGGAGCTGAAGCGCGAGCAGGCCGAATTGGCGGCGGAGCGCGAGGAGCTGGTCAAGCTGATCGAGAGCCCAGCGCGCCAGCGTACCCGGCTCAAGAAAGAGCTGACCGCGCTGCGCACCGTCTATGGCCTCGACACCCGGCTCGGGGCACGGCGCACCACCATTGCCGAGGCCGCGCCCGCGCGCGACATTCCACTGGACGCGATGATCGAGAAGGAACCGGTTACGGTCATTCTGTCAAAGCGCGGGTGGATCAGGGCGCAGCGCGGTCATGTCGCCGCTGACCAGTGGGGCGAGTTCAAGTTCAAGGAAGGCGACGAGCTGGCCTTTGCGGTCCATGCGCAGACCACAGACAAGCTGTTGCTGGCGGTCAGCGACGGGCGTTTCTATACATTGGGGGCCGACAAGCTGCCAGGTGGGCGCGGGTTTGGCGAACCGGTCCGCCTGATGCTCGATATCGACAGTGACGCGGCGGTCACGGCGCTGATGACGGCCAGTGCCGACCTCAAGCTGCTGGTGGCGCAGTCGAGCGGTCACGGCTTCATTGTCGCGGCGGCCGACGTGATCGCGGAAACGCGCAAGGGCCGCGGCGTCGTCAACCTGCGCGCCAAATCACGTCTCGCCGTTATCCGTCCGATCCCCCCGGGGCACGACAGCATTGCCGTGGTCGGCGAGAACCGCAAACTGGTGGTGTTCCCGATCAGCGAAGTGCCGGTCATGGCACGGGGCCAGGGCGTGATGCTGCAACGCTACCGCGATGGGGGTCTGTCCGACGCGATCAGCTTTGTCCTTGCCGATGGCCTTAGCTGGACGATGGGCGGCGAAACCGGGCGCACCCGGACAGAGGCCGACATGACCCCATGGCGCGTCGCGCGCGGGGCCGCCGGCCGGATGCCGCCAACAGGATTCCCGCGCAACAACCGCTTCGAATAACTACGTAGGTCGTTTTTATTCTTTTGGTGGCAAGGGTTTACGCATCGTAAATCGATTATTTACATGCGCCCGATAGGCCCCCACGCATGGGTCGCGCACAAATACAGCCGGAAATCCGGCGTTCCACCAGCACACAGGGCCATGCCCCGGCAGCGGCGTGGCTTGCCGCCATGCCGATCGCGGCGGCGCTGATCCGGCCACGCGAGCGCGGTCAGTTTCAGCTTTACGCCAGCAATCATCTGTTCGAACGGCTGGACCTGTCGCCCGCTGGCCTTGGCATTCCCGCCGAGCTGACGCGGTTGATCGCTGCCGCCCATGACGGCGCGGACGCCCCGGATGATGCGAACTGCACCATCGGCAGCGGGATCGCGAGCCGGTCGTTTCGGGCATCACTGTCGCCAGTCGAGCAGAGCGGGCCGGGGGCGCCGCTCCACCTGTTGGCGCTGGTTGATCGGACGCAGGAGCTTCAGACCCAGCGCAATCTGCGGCGCGAACTGGTATCGGACAGCCTGACCGGACTGCCGAACCGCGCGGGGCTGGAAGAAGCGCTGGAACAGCGTTTTGCGGCCCAAGACGGTGTAGCGGGGGATTGCGCCTTGCTGTTGCTCGACCTGTCGCGCTTTAGCCGGATCAACGAGCATATCGGGCCGATGGCGGGCGACGAGCTGATCATCACGGTCGCCCGCCGCCTGCAATCCAGCCTGCGTGCCGACGACATATTGGCACGCACCGGCGGCGATGAATTTGCGATCGCGACACGCATTGCGGCGGGCAAGGTCGATGTTCGCGAAATCTGTCGGCGCATCCGCGGTGCATTCGACCATCCGTTCCGCATCGGCGAGCTTAAGGTCAGCATCGATTGTGCTGTCGGCTGCGCGATCCAGCCCGCCGCCAGCATCGATGTCGCCGATCTGGTCCGGCACGCGCAGATCGCCTTGAAGCGCGCCAAGCAGACCGACCGGATTGAAATTTATGAACCCGAAACCGCGCGGCTGACCAACAATCGCTTCACGCTCGAAACCGCGCTGCGCCGGGCGATCGAGACCAACGAATTGCAGCTGGCCTTTCAACCGCTGATCGAGCTGGCGACGGGGCGCGTTGCGGGTTTCGAGGCGCTGGCCCGCTGGCAGCGCCCCGACGGCAGCATGGTGTCGCCGGGCGAATTTATTCCGGTTGCCGAGGATTCGGGCCTGATCGTCCCGCTCGGCCAATGGGCGATCCAGGCGGCCGCACGAACGCTGGCAGAGTGGGATACGGCCAATGGCGGGATGACGGTGCCGACCTATATCGCCGTCAACGTGTCGGCGATCCAGCTGATCCGCGACGATGTCGCCGCCATCGTACGCCAGGCGCTGCACGACGAGGCGGTCAGCGCCGACCGGCTGATGATCGAACTGACCGAAAGCGCGATCATCGGCGATCCGGATGTGGCGCTGTCGGTGCTGCGTGAACTGAAGGCGCTGGGCACTCGCATCGCGATGGACGATTTCGGAACCGGTTATTCAAACCTTGCCTATCTGCAGGAATTGCCGCTCGACGTGCTCAAGATCGACCGCAGCTTCGTCGACCGGATGGTCGAGGACAAGGACAAGGCGGTCATCATCCGCACCATCCAGAGCCTGGCCGAGGCGATGGAGATGCAGACGACTGCCGAAGGCGTTGAAACTGCGGCACAGGCCGCGACGCTGACGGCGATGGGGTGCACCTATGGCCAGGGCTATCTGTTTGCGCGGCCGATGTCGCCGCGTGACGCGCTGGCCTATTGGCGGGCGTCGGCGACGGCCTGATCGACCAGCGCATCGAGCGCCGCGCCGTCCGGGAAATCGGCGGCAATCCAGGCCTTTTCAATATTTTGCAGCGTTCGCGCGACTAGCGGCCCGGCGCCCAGCCCGCGTGCGACGAGCGCACCGCCCTTGACCGGCAGGCGCGGAACATCCCACCCCGCAAGCGCCCGTTCGACCGCCGCCTGATCCGCAGATGTTGCCCCCAGCAGCCAGCAATCGCGCGCCAGGCCCGGATCGGTGCGATACGCAAGGTGCCGCACCGGCATCGCCAGCCCCGACCTGCGCATCTGCGTCAGCGTGACCAGCCGTTCGCGCAGCCGCCTCGACAAGCGCAGACGGGCGCTGACCGTATCGGCAGCGGCGGGTGAGGGCAGCAGCGCGGCAAGCCGCCGGGCCGCGTCGGGGGCCGTTCCCGCCGCCGCCTCATTGTCCAGTAGCCGCGCGAGCCGCGCCGCCGCATCGCCGTCTGCCTCGGGCAGCACCTCGGCCAATACGCCGTCCGCCGCCATCTGGACGACCACCGCCAGCGGCGTGGGCAGGGCCAGCAGTTTGATCAGCTCGTCCGCCACCCGTTCGCGCGACAGGGTGCGCAGGCTGGTCCGCGCCGCGACCACGGCGGCGTGGCTGGCCGGATCAAGCGCCCCCCGCCCGAATCGCGCAGCAAAGCGATAGAAGCGCAGGATGCGCAGATGGTCCTCCGCGATGCGTGTCGCCGGATCGCCGATGAAGCGCACCCGCCCCGCCGCAAGATCATCCAGTCCGCCGAACCAGTCGCTCACCGTGCCGCTCGCCGGGTCGGCATAGAGGGCGTTGATCGTGAAATCGCGCCGCGCCGCATCGTCGCGCCAGTCGTCGGCAAAGGCGACGGTCGCGCGGCGTCCATCGGTGGCGACATCGCGGCGCAGCGTCGTGACCTCATAGGGATGGCCGTTGCTGACCGCCGTGACCGTGCCATGCGCAATGCCCGTCGGCACCGCCTTGATCCCCGCTGCCTCCAGCCGCGCGATGACCTCACCCGGCAACAGCGGTGTCGCAAGGTCGACATCCTCCACCGCCAGACCCAGCAGCGTATCGCGGACCGCGCCGCCGACAAACCGCACTGCGCCGCCGTCAACGCTCAGCGTTTCGACGAGGCGCGCCAGCCCCGGCGCGCGCCGCCATGCGGCATCGGGCAGATGAGTCACGCGCGCCACCCGGCTGGCAAGCGCTGCGCCAGATTGACGATGATCCCCGCCGTTACCCCCCAGATGCGCCGATCGTTCCACATCATGTCATAATAGCCGCGCAGCCGCCCCTGCCAATGCGCCTGATGAAAAGTGAAATTGGCCGGGTCGAACAGATGGTCAAACGGCACCTCGAACCAGGCATCGACTTCGTTGGGGTCGGGGTCGAAGCAAAGGTCGGGGGGAATGACGCCGATCACCGGCGTGATCCGGTATCCGCTGCCCGCATGATAGGGATCGCCCGTTCCCGTGATGGTCACATGATGGGGGTCGAGGCCGATTTCCTCATGCGCCTCGCGCAGCGCCGCCGCCACCGCGTCGGCATCCGCTGTCTCGATCTTGCCTCCCGGAAAGGCGACTTGCCCGGCGTGTGCACGGAGCCACTGGGGCCGCTGGGTCAGAATGACCCCCGGTTCGGGCCGGTCGGTAACCGCGATCAGCACAGCGGCCTCGCGCATTTCGCCCGGCGAGTCGCGGTCGTCGTCGTGAATATCGCCGTCGAGCGCCGCCAGCGCCCGCCGCAACCGTTGGGCCAGCATCATGCGGCGAGCACGAACCGCGCGCCGCCGGACCAGATAGCGGGCGGTTCATCCCCCTCCGCCAGCGCCATATCGACGATCTCATAATATAGCGCGCGCGACAGCCGCGCCTCCAGCCCGTTGCCGATCGTACCGCGCACATGCAGCGCGGGACGGGGTTCATCGCCGTCCGTGAAGCGCAGCGGATGGTCCGCGTCCGCCGCGACAAGTTCGCCGGTATCGAGACGAAAGACCAGCCGCCGCGCGGCGCCCTCCCCCTCGCTCAGCATTTCGACGGCGCGGAACGGCAGATCCTCCACCGTCACCCGCTGTTTTTCGTGCGGGGTGACGAGGACATAGGTGCCGTCCGGCTCGCGCTTCATGATGCTGGCGAACAGCCGGACCAGCGATGGCCGACCGATGATGCCACCCTGATGCCACCAGCTGCCATCGGCGCGAATTTCGATATGGCTGGTGCCGCAATCGGGAGGATTCCACCGTTCGACCGGCGGCCGTTGCTGTGCGCCGAGCAGCGCCGCCGCTTCATTCAGCGACAAATCCCCGAACCGGTCGGGCAAGGGCGGTTCCGCGTCAGTCATCATCCGCAAATGTAGGCCCGCCGCGCGCGGACGCAAGCATTGTAGCAGGCCGGGGACCGATCGCGCCTGTAGTGGCCGGTATGGCGCGATCGCCAATGCCGGACGCGAGCAGGCGGTGCCGGTCAAATGGTCCGGGCAAACGCCAGGCCCCGGTCGCGTCCGCCGAGAAGCCGAAAAACCGCCCATAATATTCGGGATCGCCGATCATCATCAGCGCGCCATCGGCAACAGCCGGTGCGACGGCCATCACCGCGTCCATCAACCGGCGGCCAAGCCCCTGCTGCTGATGTTCGGGCAGCACCGCGACAGGCCCGACCATGACCAGTGGCGTAACCGCACCGTCTCTGGCGGGATCACCGGCGGCATCATCGGCGAAATGGGCGACAGGCCAGCACTGCACGGTCCCGGCAGCCACGCCGTTCACGCTGGCCGCGAAACTGAGGCCGGGGATGGCCGCCATCCCGCTGCGTAGGCGATAGGCGGTACGCAGGTGCCGGTCGGTGCCGAACGCGGCATCGAGAATAACCTCTATCTGATGCTCCGCCAGCGTCCGCAGCGGGAATATCTCGACCAATGCACTGCCTTTCGTTATGCGCCGGCGCCTTAGGGGGTCAGGCGGCCCGGATACAAGCATTTCGAGAAAGACGAACGTGACCGATCAATTGTGGCTGGAGGTCGAGGGGCTGGAGGTCGACGTCCTGACCGGCGTTTACAGCGAGGAAACGCATCTGCCCCAGCCCTTGCGCATATCGCTGCGCGCCCGGCTGGCGATGGCGGACCGTTATGCAGCGGCGACGCCTCTCAGCGCGTCCAAAAGCTATATGGACCTTAAATTCGCGGCGACCGGGGGGCTGCCGCGCAACACGCATTTCGTCCTGATCGAGAGTGTCGCAGAGCATAGCATGGAAACGATTTTCCTTCAGGATGACAAGGTTGCGGAGATCGAGGTCAAGATCGTCAAACTTGCCATTGCCGAGGCAAATGAAGCGATCGGCATCACGATGCGGCGATCGCGCAAGTGAGCGGAGGCGTGCCGCCGCTGGCGCTGGTTACCGGCGGGATGCACCGGCTGGGCGCGGCGATTGCGGCGCGGTTGGCGGCGGCGGGCTATACGCTCGCGCTGCACAAGCATCATGCCGCCGATCCGGCACCAGAGCTGGCGGCGGCCCTGGCGGATCATGGCACCGAGTGGCATCGCTTTCGCGCCGATCTGGGTCTGGCGAATGAGGTTAAAGGGCTGATCCCCCGCATCGTCGATCATTTCGGCCGGGCGCCCGACCTGCTGGTCAACAATGCCGCGCTGTTTGGCGAAGGGGATTGGGAAGCGCTGACCACCGCCGATCTGGATCGGATGACGGCCGTCAACCACCGCGCCCCGGTGCTGCTGGCGCAGGCGCTAGTCGCGGCGTCACCGCCGGGCAACCAGCCCGCCATCGTCAATATTCTGGACCAGCGCGTCGCCAATCCCGTGCCGGACCAGCTTGCCTATAGCCTGAGCAAGGGGGCTCTCTTTCAGGCAACCCGCACACTGGCCGTTGCCTTTGGCAATCGCGCGCGGGTTAATGCCGTGGCCCCCGGCCTGACCATCATCACGCCCGATTATAGCGCGGCGCAGACGGGCCGCCTTGCCGCCCGCATGCCGATCGGCCGGCTTCCGACGCCGACGGACGTTGCCGACGCCGTCCTGTTTCTGGCCAGCGCCAAGGCGACCACGGGCCAGACGATCTTCGTCGACGGCGGTGCCAGCCTTGCCCCGCTGGGCCGGGATTTCGTGTATCTGGAGCGGGATTAGCGCGGGATGAGTTTAGTTAGATTATACTGTCATGCTGAACTTGTTTCAGCATCCATGGCGCAATGCCGCACCTTTGCGCCATGGACCCCCGGATCAAGTCTGGGGCAGGCTCTGAAACAAGTTCAGGGTGACGATTCAAACCAACGTCATCGGACTCTAAGGGTCGCGGGGGATTTACCAATCACCAAAGTTCGTCATTCCCGCGAAAGCGGGAATGACGAAATGAGGAAAAACCGAGCGTTTGTAATGAATCCCCACATCCCCTAGGGCTTTGGCATGCGCGCTGCCTTTTTGGCGGGGCAGCGATAGAATGTGGTCGCCGTCGCCTCTTCCTCGCCGCGCTGCCACAGGCGGAACATTTGCCCGTCGGCGCTTTTCTGAACGATCACGGTTGTGGCTTCGGACCCGCCGCCGCCTTCATACACCACATCGAGGATCATGCGTTTGTGCTGCGGCGCGTCATTGGGGTTCAACCACGCACGCGTGATCGACATGGCGCCGTCGCCCATCACATATCCCGTGGCCGTCAGAATGCCCTTCGTTGCCTGATTTTCCGGCCCGCAGCCGCCAGGATCGAGCGCCCATGTCCCCCAATAGCTCCGCGGAAATTCCGGCTTGGATTCGGCGAATACGGCGCGCCCCTGATATGCCGGTTCCCTCGCCTGTAGCGGTTGGACGGGCGGCGCGGCAGACAGGGTCATCACGGCAAGGATGGCGGCAAAATTATATCTACGGAGCATGATCGGGCCTTTCGGGTCAATGCGTTCAATATCAAGGCTTTGATCCGTGGGCGCAATCGCGGTAATCAACTAGTAAATCGGGCGGTCGGCGCTTTTGCCGCGGCCCCTTACCGATAATTGAAACTGATGCTGATCCGCTCGCTCTTTGCCGCGTTCGCCATGACCTCGTGCCGCAACCAGCTTTCCCACAGGAAAACGGTCCCTGCCTCTGGCTCGGCATAGTAAAAGGGTTGCACCTCCGGCGGTGCGACCTCCGTACGCAGCGGCGACGCCATCAGCATGGGCAGGCGCGGGTCTTCGAGCTTCAGCGCGCCGGATCCCGGCGGGACGCGGACATAGAAGGTTCCGGAGATGATGCTGTGCGGATGGATATGCCCGCTGTGCGTGGCCCCGGGCTTCATCACATTGACCCACAGGCTGTCGAGCCGCGGGGCGCGGCCCATATCGAAATGGGCGGCGCGGGCAAAGGCGCGCGCCTCCCGGTCCAGCAGGCGCTTGAGATCGGCAAAAGCCGGGTCGCGCAGGGGCAGGTCATCAAGGCTCGCATAGCTGGTATAGCCGCGATAACCCTTGGCCTTGCTCCATGCCCGGCCCGCGCGATCCTCCTGCGCCAACATCCGGCAGCTTGCCTCCAGCTCCGCCAGCAACGCGGTATCGCCGATGCGATTATCGTAAAAAGGGGTGGCGAAGAGCGAACGGACAGGCATAGTCCATGCGCAATAGAGGACCGGGCGCGTCCGGCCAAGCGGGAGAGACGACCCATGCCCGATTTCGAGCTTATCGCCGATGGCCTGCGCTTTCCGGAGGCACCCGTCGTCATGCCGGACGGCAGCGTGATCGTCACCGAGATCGCCGCCGGACGCATCACCCGATGCTGGCCGGGCGGACGCCGTCAGGTGGTTGCCGCAACCGGGGGCGGCCGCAACGGCCTTGCCATCGGACCTGATGGCGCGCTTTATTGCTGTAACAACGGCGGGTTCAACTGGAACGAGGTGAACGGCTATCTCGCGCCGCACGGCATTGCATCCGATTATTCAGGCGGCCGGATCGAGCGGGTCGACCTCGACACCGGCGCGGTCCAGACTTTATACAAAAGCGGCGACCATGGCGTCACGCTGCGCGGCCCCAACGACATCGTGTTCGACACCAGTCGTGCCGGTGGAGGCGGTTTCTGGTTCACCGATCATGGCAAGGTCGATTATGCCGCGCGCTGCCACGATATCGTCGGCATTTTTTATGCCCATGCCGATGGCCGCTTTATCGAGGAAGTGATTTTTCCGTCGAACAATCCCAACGGCATCGGCCTGTCGCCGGATGGCAAAACGCTCTATGCTGCCGAAACCTATACCTGCCGCCTGATGGCGTTCAATGTCATCGCGCCCGGAAAGGTTGACGGCGCCGCTGGTCCCGGCGGGCCGGGCATTCCCGTTTATCGCCCGGCGGGATATAAATTTTTCGACAGCCTGGCGGTCGAAGCATCGGGCAACATCTGTGTCGCGACGATCGGTGAATGCGGCATTTCCGTGGTCAGTCCGGACGGCACGCTGGTCGATTTCGTGGTGACGGATGATGTTTTTACCACGAATATCGCGTTCGGCGGGGCCGACATGCGCGATGCCTATATCACCCTGTCGGGCAGCGGCAGGCTGGTCAAAATGCGGTGGCCCCGGCCAGGGCTGGTGCTCGACTGACGGTAACCAGGATGACTCAGTTGCTTGCATGCGTTGAGACAATCGGCCACCCCGGTCCAGACAAGACAACATAAGTATAAAAGGAAAATAAAAATGACCGAGCACCGCTGGACGATTGCGATCGACCGCGATGACATTCGCACGGCACACATCACCCCGCTGGACCCCTTGCCGCTCGCCGAGGGACAGGTCGCCGTTCGGCTCACCAGCTATGCGATGACCGCCAACAACATCACCTATGCCCTATTCGGAAAGCCGGCGGGGCTGTTCGGCAACGATCAGGGTTATTGGGATTTTTTCAGCGCGCCCGGCGGCCCCGGTATCCTGCCCGTCTGGGGCTTTGCCACCGTAACCGAAAGCCGGGCCAAAGGCATTGCGGTAGGGGAGGAATATTATGGATATTTCCCCATGGCCAGCGATGCCGTCCTGTCCGTCGGCAAGGCTGGCCCGCACGGCTTCAGCGACATTACGCCGCACCGGATCACCCTGCCCCCCATCTACAATCAGTATCAACGCGTTGCGGCGCTGGGCGATTACCGCGCCGAACATCGTGATTACTGGCCCATCTTTCGCCCCCTGTTCCTGACCGGTTGGCTGATCGCCGATCAGCTGGAGGAAGAGGGTGATTATGGCGCGGCGCAAATCCTGATCGCCAGCGCGTCGAGCAAGACTGCCATCGGCCTTGGCTTTACCCAGGGTCGGCGCGCCCGCCCGCGCGCCCAGACCATCGGCCTGACGAGCGCGGCCAATGTCGCCGCCCTGTCGCGCCGGGGGATTTATGACGCGGTCATGGCCTATGACGATGTCGCACAGCTCGACCCCGCAGTTCGCAGCGTGCTCGTCGATATGGCCGGAAGCGATGCGGTAACCGGCGCGGTCCATAGTCATTTTGCCGAGCGGCTGAACGCCTCGATCGTCGTCGGCAAGTCGCACTGGGACGCCGGCAGCGCTGCCGCCACCCTCCCCGGCCCGCAGCGTCAGGGCTTTTTCGCGCCAGCCCGCAGCCAGAAACGCATCGCGGACTGGGGCGCGGCGGCGTTTCAACAGCGCCTGGTCGACGCCTGGCTGGCCTTCATGGAGGTGGCCCCCACGCTGACCATCCCCGATCGCCGCAGCGGGGCGGAAGAAGCGCTAGCCGCCTATCACGACATGTTGGGCGGCAAGACGGACCCGGCCACGGGATTGCTCGTCACGCCGTGAGGCAATGTCAGAATTGGAAGCGCACGACATTGATATAATAGGACCGCATTGGGCGCCCATCTTTGTCAAGGGCGGGACTGAATTTTGCCCGCTTCTGCATCGCATCGCACACGGCTTTGTGGAAGCCATCCGGATGGGTTGAAAGCTGGATATGGCAAGATTCGACCTTGCCCGTTTCGTCAATCATCAGACGGAAATTGACGAGGGCAGGCTGTCCCTTCATCAACATTCTTGTGGGGTAGTCATTGGTCGTTATCCAGGAGCCTGGCGAAGTTAAGGGCTTCGGGAGATTGAGAGCGTCGCGGTGCCGGGCAGCATTGAGGCCCCAATGGGCCAACAGGGTATCCGTGCAGCCACGAAATGCCTCAAAAGCACGGCGCAGGGTTCCGGTTTCCAGAATAAGTGGCCGGGAGAGCGGTTGGCCTATCTCAATTTCTCGAATCGCAGCCTCTTGTTCAGGCGAGATTGGTGGCAAATCCGGGCGCTTATCCCAATCCGCCAATTCAACCTGTTTCTCAAGTGCTTCGGATATCGGAACCAATCGAGCGCTGCTGAAAATCCACAATGGCGCGCCGGAAAGATCGCCTTTCGCGAACCCCATTTTCGTTGCATCTTGGCCGGCCCCAAAGCGCACTTCGGCTTGCGCTATCGACGAGTTTGGGCGCACCAACTGTCCCGACAGCATCATACGAAAGCTGTCCTGAGGGGCATAACGTTCAAAGATCAGCGCGATTGCCTGCTCGCCCTCTCCGAAAATGCGGCCCAGGCGGCAGTAATCATCTTGGTGGGCGACGTTCCAGGGGCTGGACGGCTTCAAGCGCAAGGGCTCCGGCTTGGCCAGTGCAGGTGACGGGATCAGCCAGGCAATGGCGGCCGATGCTGACAATAAGCGTCTCATATTGCATTGATAACCAGAGTTGCTGGGCCCGGGCAAGCGCCATCGATTGACCGCTGTCGCCTGTCCCTGTCGCACGGGGGCGATGCCGGGCATTTCGCCTGCCCCGATGGCGGCAAGGTGATTGACGATGCGCTTCGGAGCGCAATAACAATGGCCATGTCCGATTTCACCCACATCATTTTCGATTTCGGCGGGGTTATTACCTCCTCGCCGTTTGAGGCGTTCAACCGGTTGGAAGAGGAGCGCGGGTTGCCGCGCGATTTTATCCGGCGGGTCAACGCCGCCAACCCCGACACTAATGCCTGGGCAAGGTTTGAGCGCGCGGAGATCGATGCGGCGGCCTTTGACCTGCTGTTTGCCGAAGAGGCGGCGGCGCTGGGACATGCGGTCGAGGGCAGCGCGGTGATCGCCTGTCTGTCAGGCGACGTTCGCCCGGCAATGGTGACGGCGCTTGACCGGATCAAGGCGGCGGGCCTGGGGCTCGGCTGTATCACCAACAATGTGCCGACCGGCCACGGCGCAGGGATGGCGGGCAGCGCAGCGAAGGCAGAGGCGATTGCCGCCATTCTGGCGCGGTTCGACCATGTGATCGAATCATCGAAAATCGGCATCCGCAAGCCCGACCCGCGCATCTATGCCATGATGTGCGAACGGCTGAACGCGGCACCATCAGCCTGTGTCTATCTCGACGACCTAGGCATCAACTGCAAACCCGCCGCGGCGTTGGGGATGCACGCGATCAAGGTGCGCAGCGGCGATCAAGCGCTGGCCGACCTTGGCGCGGTGCTGGCGCTCGATCTTGGCGGCGGCGGTTGACGCTGCGGCGGCGGCTTCCTATCCGGCGAGAAGGGTGGGGTCACGGTTGCGGTTGTCCGCCCGGATCTACGAAGAGGTTGTCCCGATGAAGAAACGCTTTCCCGACGCCAGGGCCGCCCTCGATGGCCTGCTGTTCGACGGCATGCATATCTGCGCCGGCGGGTTCGGCCTGTGCGGGATTCCCGAACGGTTGATCGATGCGATTCGCGACAGCGGCGTCACCGGCCTGACGGTCGCGTCCAACAACGCCGGTATTGACGGGAAAGGGCTGGGCAAGTTGCTGCGCACCCGGCAGATCCGGAAAATGATTTCCTCCTATGTCGGTGAGAACAAGGAGTTTGAGCGGCAATATCTGAGCGGTGAGCTGGAGGTGGAATTTTGTCCCCAGGGCACGCTTGCGGAACGGTGCCGGGCGGGCGGCGCGGGCATCCCCGGTTTTTATACCAAAACCGGTGTCGGGACTGCGGTGGCCGAGGGCAAGGAAGTGAAGCAGTTCGATGGTGAGGACTATATCCTCGAACGCGGGATCTTTGCCGACCTTGCCATCATCAAGGGGTGGAAGGCAGACGAGGCGGGCAACCTCATCTTCCGCAAGACCGCGCGCAATTTCAATCAGCCCATGGCCACCGCCGCCAAAATCTGCGTGGCCGAGGTGGAAGAAATCGTTCCCGTCGGCACGCTCGATCCCGATGCTATTCATCTGCCCGGCATTTATGTGAAGCGCATGATCGTCGGCGCGCCCTATGACAAAAAGATCGAGTTTCGGACGGTGCGTGAGCGTCAGGCGGCATAGGCGGTGCCATTTGCAGGCCGCTCGCAACCAATTTCATAGTGACGATGGCCGGACACGGCTTTACCGAACGGCCGCTGCTGGCGGCACAGGCGCGGACGGAGGCCTTGGCGCTTATCACCAATGATCCGAAAATGGACGATTTCGGCATCCGGCAATTTTGGTAAGGATCAACGTATGAGTACTCACGATGGCCTGACCAAAGGCTGGACCCGCGACCAGATGGCCGCCCGCGCGGCACAGGAGCTGAAGGACGGGTTTTACGTCAATCTGGGCATTGGCATTCCGACGCTGGTCGCCAACCATATCCCGGCGGGGATAGAGGTCACGCTCCAGTCCGAAAACGGCATGCTTGGTATCGGGCCGTTCCCCTTTGCGGGAGAGGAAGACCCCGATCTTATCAACGCGGGCAAACAGACGATCAGCGAGCTGCCCTCCAGTGTCTATTTCAGTTCCGCCGACAGTTTTGCCATGATCCGCGGCGGCCACATCGACCTGACCGTGCTGGGCGCGATGGAAGTAGCGGAAAACGGCGACATCGCCAACTGGATGATCCCCGGCAAGATGATCAAGGGCATGGGCGGCGCGATGGATCTGGTCGCCGGGGTGAAGAAAATCATTGTCGTGATGGAGCATGTCGCCAAGGACGGCAGCGCCAAGTTCATTCCCGCCTGTACCCTGCCGCTGACCGGGCGTAATGTCGTCGACATGATCGTCACCGATCTGGCGGTGTTCAAGCGCGACGACCATGGCAGCCCGTTCCGGCTGATCGAACTCGCCCCCGGCGTCACGGCGGAAGAGGTGCGCGCGAAAACGACGGCGACTTATGTAGAGGCCCTTGCGTAGAGGCTATGGTTCAGCGCGACCGGATATAGTCTAACGCCAGTCCACCACCGTCCAGCCACGTTGCCGCGCCAGGCGGCGCAGCTTGGCCGACGGCGTGGTGGCGACCGGTCGTGCTGCCAGTTCCAGCATCGGCGCGTCCGACACATGGTCGGAATAGGCGCGAATGTCGGCGGCGGCCGGATCGATCCCCTGCTGCGCGAGCCAGGCGTCGATGAGCGCGCGTTTGTCGCGGCCATAGCAATTCGGCCCCGCTACCCGCGCCCGACCGGGAACGGTATTGGTGGCAATGACGTCGTCAATGCCCAGTTCGCGGGCGATCGCCATGACATACAGCCGGAAGGATGCGGTCGCGAGCACGATCCGATATCCCGCCGCGCGGTCCGCCGCGATCTGTTCCAGCGCCTTAGCATGGAGATTGCGCCGCACGACGCGCCGCGCATAATCCGCCGACAGCGCGTCGATCTGTGCCGAATCGAACCGCCGCCCCACCAATAGCGCAAGATTGATCGCCTTGAGCCGCCGCCGGTCGACCAGCCGCGCGGCATAGGCAAGTCCGGCAATGCCCGTCAACGGAACCAGCGCGGCCCGCCAACGTTGCCGCCGGGCAAGCACATGGAGCAGGAAGCCGCTCATCGTCCCCGAGCGGGTGATGGTGCGGTCCATGTCGTAAATGGCAATGCGAGGGGGCGGTTTGTCGGGCATGGCTGGACAGATAGGACGACCGCAAGAGGTTGAGAAGTGCTTGCGGCGTCATGGAAAGTACGACACTGTGCCCGCCATGGTGGCGCGGGCGAGTTATTCCATCGTACCCGGCGACGGGGGAGACGATCTCACGCTGACGGGACGGCTGACGCTGGCCCGGCTTGGCGATTTGCCACAAGCGCTGGAAAATCTGGTATCGGTACGCCGCATCGACCTGTCTGCTGTGGAGCGGATGGACACGGTTGGCGCATGGCTGGTGCTGCGGACCGCACGCATGCACGACGCGGCGATTACCGGCGCGAATAACGACGCCGAGCGCCTGCTGGACGCCGTCCGCAAGTCCCAGGAAGAGCCGCCGGAGCCGGTGAAGGTCGAGGCGGGTTGGCGGCGGTTCGTCGGCGATGTCGGCGTCGGCGCGAAGGCAGCGCTGCGCGAGCTGGTTGGCATCATCGGCTTTTTCGGCGCGACTATGGTTGCCTTTTTCCGCACGCTGGTCGAACGCCGCCCGATCCGCTGGACCGCGGTGACGATGCGGGTCCAGAACGTCGGCATCGACGCGCTGGCCATCATCGGCCTGATGAGTTTCCTGATCGGCATCGTGATTGCGCAGCAGGGCGCGGTGCAATTGCGTCAATTTGGCCTTGAAATTTTTACCGTCAATCTGGTCGGCCGCGCCTCGATCCGCGAACTTGGCCTGTTGATGACGGCGATCATGGTGGCGGGCCGGTCGGGCAGCGCTTTTGCCGCGCAGATCGGCACCATGAAGCTGACCGAGGAAATCGACGCCATGCGCACCATCGGCGTGTCGCCAATGGAGGCGATTGTGCTGCCCCGGGTGATGGCGGTGACGCTGATGATGCCGCTGCTGGGCTTTTACGCCAGCATCTGCGCCATCGTTGGCGGCGGCGTGTTTTGCTGGGTCGGGCTCGAAATCACGCCCATCACCTATATCCAGTTGCTGCGCCAAATCATTCCGATGACCGATTTCTGGATCATGCTGATCAAGGCACCCGTGTTCGGAATGCTGGTCGGGGTGACCGGATGTTATGAGGGGATGCAGGTGCAGAAAGACGCCGAAGAGGTGGGCCGCCGTACCACGTCTGCCGTGGTTGCCGCGATCTTCCTCGTCATCGTGCTCGATGCCTTTTTCGCGGTGTTTTTCTCTGGCATCGGGTGGAACTGATGTCGACCAGCCCCATTCATCCCGAACAGCATGAAGTGGCCATACGCGTGCGCGGGATCGTCAACGCCTTTGGCGATGCGGTCATTCACAATGGCCTTGACCTCGACGTGCTACAGGGCGAGGTGCTTGGCGTCGTCGGCGGTTCGGGCACCGGCAAATCGGTGCTGCTCCGGTCCATCATCGGGTTGCAGCAGCCCCAGGAAGGCAGCATCGAAATCTATGGCCGCCGCCACGACGAGGCCGAGGACAGCAGCGCCGCGCGCGACCTGCGCCGCCGGTGGGGCGTGATGTTTCAGGGCGGCGCGCTATTTTCGACACTGACCGTGGCCGAGAATATTCAGGTACCGCTGCGCGAATATTATCCGCAGCTGACGCCCGCGATGCGCGGCGAGATTGCGGCTTACAAGATCGCCATGGTCGGCCTGCCGCCCGATGCCGGGCCGAAATATCCCGCCGAGCTTTCGGGCGGGATGATCAAGCGCGCTGGCCTTGCCCGCGCCCTGGCGCTCGACCCTGCGCTGCTGTTTCTGGACGAGCCCACGGCCGGGCTTGATCCCATCGGCGCGGCAAAGTTCGACGAGCTGATCCGCGCGCTCGCCGATACGCTGGGGCTGACGGTGTTCCTTATCACCCACGACCTTGATTCCCTCTATGCCACCTGCGATCGTGTTGCCGTGCTGGCAGAGCAGCGCGTGATCGCGATCGGCAGCATCGACGAGCTGCTGGCCACTCGGCACCCCTGGATTGCCGATTATTTTCTTGGTCCGCGGGGCCGCGCGGCGCAGCAGTCGCGCACGGCCATCGCAACTTCACGCAAGACGGGATAGAAGCGCCTTATGGAAACCCGGTCGAACAATGTGCTGGTGGGCTCGGTCGTCCTGTTGATGAGCCTCGCCCTTGCTGTCTTTGTCGTATGGCTGGCCAACGACGGCGGCGGCAAGCGGCAAGAATATGACATCTTCTTCAAACAGTCGGTCGACGGCCTGAACAAGGGGTCGCAGGTCACCTATTCAGGTGTGCCGGTGGGCGAGGTGACGCAGATCGCCCTGTGGCCCGACGATCCCGCCTTCGTTCGCGTGCGCATCGAGGTGGAGGAGGAAACAAACGTCGCCCTGGGCACCACCGCCACCCTTTCGGGTGTCGGCTTTACCGGGGTAACGCAGGTCGCGCTTGACGGCGCGGTCAAAGGCGCGCCGCGCATAGCCGATGCAGGGCCAGCGGGCCGTCCGGTCATCCCGACGCGGGTCGGCGGGCTGGGCGAACTGCTGAACACTGCGCCGCAGTTGCTGGAGCGGCTATCGACGCTGACCGAACGGCTGACCGAACTGGCCAATGACAAGAATCAGCAGAGCATTGGCAATATCCTCAACAATGTGGAGGCGACGACCGCCATGCTCGCGCGCAATGGACCGGCGATCGAGGCGGCACTGGCCGACACCCGCGCCGCGCTGAAACAGACGGGGACGGCAGCTGAACGTGTCGGCCTGCTCGCCCAGAGCGCGCAGGGCACGATCGACCGCAACATCGACCCCGCCATGGCGGATTTGCGGAAAGCGCTGCGCAGCGCTGACACGTCGATGGCCCAGCTCAACAGCGCGATCAGCGCGGCACAGCCCGGCCTGCAGACGTTCAGCGAGACGACGATCCCGGAGGCGAATGCGCTGATCCGCGATTTGCGCCGTACATCGGCATCGCTCTCCAGCCTGACCGACAAGCTCGATCAGCAGGGGGCAGGCGCGCTGATTGGCGGCAACAAATTGCCAGACTACAAGGGCGGGGAATGACCGGCATGACCATATATCGCACCAGCATCACCATCGCCGCCGCGTTCGCGCTGTCCGCCTGCGTCAGCCTGGGGGGCAAGGCGCCGCCGTTCCTTCTGACGCTCGCTGCCGACGCGGTGCCCGCCGTCGGAACGCTTCGCAGCAACGCGGATGCCAAGCCGCTGACCATCCTGATCCCGACCGCACCCCAGAAGCTGCGCACCCAGCGCATTCCGGTGCAACAGGACGACGGCAGCGTTGCCTATATCGTCGAGGCGCAGTGGGTGGAGGCGCCGCAGCGGCTGTTCCAGCGGCTGCTGGCCGATACGATGGGCGCGAAAACCGGACGGTTGGTGCTCGACGAGGGACAATATCTGACCGCGCCGGGCGAACAGCTGGCGGGCCAGTTGCTGGAGTTTGGCATCGATGGGCGCACGAACGAGGCAGTTGTCGTCTATCAGGCGATGATGGTCAGCGGTGGCGGCCAGTCCGTACGCCAGCAACGGTTCGAAGCGCGTGAGGCGGTGTCCGCAATCGAGGCGCGCGCGGCCGGCACCGCGCTGACCCGTGCGGCCAACAAGGTTGCGGGCAATGTGGCGGCGTGGGTCGCGGAATAAGACCCATTTGCCCGGGTAATGCGAAATTGAGGTCTTTTCAAGATGATGGGTCGGCTCGTGCTTGACACATGCCTTGGCTTTTCTTGTGGCCCGAAAGATTAGAGCCTGATGACTTCATATGGAATCGTCACCCCCGCGAAAGCGGGGGTCCATCACCTGCCGTGGCAAGTTTTACCAGCAGGTGATGGATTCCCGCCTTCGCGGGAATGACGAGGACAAGAGGATCAACCTAAAGTCATCACGCTCTAGCCA
>ERZ1066121.839-NODE-839-length-25709-cov-6.801551_pt1 | contig 25709 bp, 25 predicted proteins | sample MGYA00382768_ERZ1066121 | MGnify/ENA primary metagenome ERZ1066121 (study PRJEB33369, sample SAMEA5778351) | biofilm metagenome | biome: Industrial cooling water; feature: Water cooling tower basin; material: Biofilm | place: United Arab Emirates | collected...
ATCGGCATCGGTTTCGCCGGGAAAGCCGACGATATAGTCGCCCGAGATCGCGATATCGGTTCGCGCGTCGCGCACGCGGTCGATCACCCGCAGATAGCTGTGGACGTCGTGGCTGCGATTCATCGCCTTCAGGACGCGGTCGCTGCCCGACTGCACGGGCAGGTGCAGGAAGGGCATCAGCTTTGGAACGTCACGGTGGGCCGCGATCAGCCCGTCGCGCATGTCGTTGGGGTGGCTGGTCGTGTAGCGGATTCGCGCCAGGTCCGGCATGGCCGCGAGCGCCTCGATCAGGTCGTGCAGATAGCGCCCGTCGCTTTCCCATGCATTGACGTTCTGGCCGAGGAGCGTGATCTCGCGCGCGCCGCCGTCGACCAGCGCTTTCGCCTCGTCCACCACCGCGCTCCAAGGCCGCGAGACCTCCGCGCCGCGCGTATAGGGCACGACGCAATAGGTGCAGAACTTGTCGCAGCCCTCCTGCACCGTCAGGAACGCGCTCGGCCGGCTCTGGCGCCCCCGCCCGGGTAGTGCGCCGAATTTGGAAGCGGCGGGCATGTCGGTATTGATTGCGCGCCTGCCGCCCGCCGCCTCCGCGACCAGCGCGGGCAGGCGGTGATAAGCTTGCGGGCCGACCACGATGTCCACGTCGCGGGTGCGGCGGTGGATCTCCGCCCCTTCGGCCTGCGCCACGCAGCCGGCGACCGCGACCAGCGGGCGCGAGCCGTCCTCGCGCCGCAGCCGGCCCACTTCGGAATAGACCTTCTCCGCCGCCTTTTCGCGAATATGGCAGGTGTTGAGCACGACCAGGTCGGCGTCCTCGCCCTCAGCCGCGCGCAGCCCTTCGGCGCCCAGCAGCTCGGCCATGCGCTCGCCGTCATAGACGTTCATCTGGCAGCCGAAGGATTTGACGCGGAAGGTCTGGGGCGTTCGAGTCACGCGCGGCCTATACGCGCTCGGCCGTCCAAGCGGAACCGGTCTGGATGCGCGCCCGCGCTTCCGCAGCGATCGCCTTACGGTCGGGCAGGACGGCGGGGTCGAACGGCTCCAGACAATCGAGCGTGACTGCGAAACGTCGGTGGGTCAGCACCCGCCAGAGGTTCGCGAGCACCGGCTCGTCGCCGATCCAGGCAAGGTGCGCGGCCATCCCGTAATCGACGCGCAGCGGCTGAACGCGGATCGCACTGGGCGGAGGCGCCACGACGGCGAGCAATGCGGGTTTGAACGGCAAGAGCGCGGCTCCCGTCGTGCCCTCGGGAAAGATCGTCACCGGCTGGTGGCGACCCAAGGCCGCGCGCACGGCCGCGACCTGGCCCGCCACGCCGGCGCGATCGCCATTCTCGACAAAGACGGAATCGTTGAGGCTCGCCAGCCAGCCGACCAGCGGCCATTGCCGGATGCTGGAGCGGGCAACAAAGGCCGTGCCCGTCGCCCCGGCGATGATCGGGATGTCGAGCCAGCTCTGGTGGTTGGCGACGAACAGGACGTCGTTGTGCAGCGCCACGCCCCGCACCGTCACGTCCGCGCCCGAGAGACGGGCGACGCCCGCCAGAAAGCGCTGCGACCAGGAGGAAGGCCGCTTGCGCACACGGGTCAACAGATGCGGACCCAGGCAGACGAGGAGCAGCAACAAAAGGGCGACGATGCGGCCGGCGCCCCGGATCGGCCTCATGCCTTCCGGTCGAGCGCGACGCCGTAAAGCTCCATGCGGTGGTCGACGAGGCGGAAACCGAGCTTCTCGGCGATCTGCCGCTGGAGCAGCTCCAGCTCGGGGTCGACGAACTCGATCACGCGCCCCGTCTCGACGTCGATCAGATGATCGTGGTGCGCCTCGGGCGCTGCCTCGTAACGCGCGCGGCCGTCGCCGAAGTCGTGCCGCTCGAGAATGCCTGCTTCCTCGAACAGCCGCACTGTGCGGTAGACCCTCGCGATCGAGATGCCCGGATCGATCGCGGCGGCGCGCGCATGCACCTTCTCCACGTCCGGATGATCTTCCGATTCGGACAGGACCTGCGCGATCACCTTGCGCTGATCGGTGATGCGCAGACCCTTTTCAGCGCACAGCGCTTCCACGTCGATCTTCCGGTGCATGGGCCGGGCTGTAGTCCGTTTCAGGAGAGCGGGAAAGATCATGCAGGCGTCGCTTATTCCGAACGACGTCGAAGGGCGCTGCCCGCGAGCTTACGCCCTTGCGACCGCGCTACGCTCGCCCAGGATGGGCGAGCGCAGCTCTTGTCCGGCACGCCTTTACCGCGCGCCGCGCTTGCGCTTGGTGCCGAGGCCGATCTTCTTGGCAAGCGACCGGCGCTGCTCGGCATAGCTGGGGGCGACCATCGGATAGTCGGCGGGCAGGTTCCATTTCTGCCGATACTGATCCGGCGTCATCTGGTAATGGGTCATCAGATGCCGCTTGAGCATCTTGAGCTTCTTCCCGTCCTCCAGGCAGACGATGTAGTCGGGCTTGACCGACGCGCGCACCGAAACCTTGGGTTCCTGCTTGGTCTCAGGCTGCGGGGCGGGGCCGCCCAGGCCCGACAATGCCCCGTGCACGTTCGCGATCAACGTCGGCAGGTCATTCACCGCCACGCTGTTGTTGCTCACATGCGCCGCGACAATGTCCGCGGTCAGCGTGATCAGCGTTTCCTTCATTTCCGATTGATCGGCCATTCCGTCGCTACTCTCGGCAGGGGTGTCACAAGCACCGGGATCGATGCGCGGCGCACTCATGACTTGGCTTTGAGCAGCTTGCAAGACGCAAAGCAGCTACAGGTTCAGTCGTGGCCAAGTGTTCGCTTGAAGGTGAGCGCGTGAAACATCTTGCCGCTACGCCCGCGGTAATAGTCTCGGCGCGTGCCGACCTGCTGAAACCCTGCCGCGCGGTACAGGGCCGCTGCGGGATTGCCCTCGCGCACCTCCAGGTGCAGCGCCGCGACGTCGCGCTGCTCTGCCTCGGCGATCACGTGATCGAGCAGTCTGCGCGCAACCCCGCGCCGTCGCTCACCCGGGCGGACCGCGATCAACAGCAGCTCGGCCTCACGCACGATCGTCCTCAGCATCGCGAAACCGACGGGATCGCTGCCGCGCCGCGCGATGAGCAGCCAGCTGCCGGGCATGGCGAGCACGCCCGCGCACTGCGCCTCCGTCCAGGCCTCGCCGAACTCGGGATCGAACGCGTCCGCCATCGCGACCATCACGTCCGGCAGGTCTGGCATGCCTCCGACCTCGATGATGACGCGGCCGGCGTCGGCCAAGCTCAGGGCATCCTCGGGCGGGCGTCGGGCGCGCGGCCGTAGAGCGGGCGCGGCTCAAGCGACGTCAACGCGGGCGGCAACAGCGCCACGGCGCGCGCATCGGGGTGGAGCAGCTGCGCCGGCCCCGTCGCGCCCGCGGCAAGGACGAGCTCCGCGCCCGACCCGATCACCGGCAGCGCGCCGCACAGGGCAGCGGCTTCGGCAGGCTTCAACGATCGGGGCTCCGAGACCGGATGCATCGGGGGCACGCTCGAGAATAGTTGCACGAAAACCTCACCATGTCCCCCGACGATGGCGACGGCAAGGCGTTCGCTGTCCAGGCCCGCCATGACCGCCAGCAGCGCGAGCGAGGAAAAGCCGTGCACGGGGGTGCTCCACGCGATCCCGAGGCCGCGCGCCGCGGCCAGCCCCACCCGCACGCCCGTGAAGCTGCCCGGCCCGCAATCGACCAAGATGCGATCCGCGCGGCCCCGCTCCGGCAGGTCGCCGATCATCGGTACCAGCCGTTCGGCGTGACCGCGCCCGACGAGATTGTGCGCGTTCGCGAGCAAGCGGCCATTTTCGAACAGCGCGACCGAACAGGCTTCGGTCGCCGTCTCGATCGCGAGCGTTCTCAAAGGACGGTGTTGAATCGCTCAAAGGGCGGGCGCGGGGAGCGGCCGAAGATCGTGCTCGGATCGCCTTTGCCGAGCGTGGAGATGAAGTTGGATCGCACCGTCGTCCCCTCGAAAAAAGCGGCGTCCACCTTGGCATGGTCGAAGCCCGACATGGGGCCGGTGTCGAAGCCCAGCGCGCGCGCGGCCAGGATGAAGTAGCCGCCCTGGAGCGAGCTGTTGCGCAGCGCGTGGGTGCGGCGCGCGTCCGGATCGGGAAACCAGTGCCTGGCGGTCTGGTCGTGAGGAAACAGCTCGGGCAGGGTCTCGTGAAACTCGAGATCCATGCCGATGATCACGGTGGCGGGCGCGGCCAGGATCTTGTCGCCGTTCTTCGGCATTGCGCATGCCGCGAGCCTGGCCTTGGCTTCCGCGCTCAGACACCAGATCATCCGTGCGGGCAGCATGTTCGCGCTGGTCGGGCCCATCTTCATCAGGTCCCAGATCGCGCGCAGATCCTCCTCGCGTACGGGCGTGTCGAGATAGCCGTTATAGCTCCGCGCGGTGCGGAACAGCCGATCCAGCGCGTCTTCGGAAAGGGGATGGGACATGGGCTCCTTTCGTCAGCCTCGCGAAAGCAAAAGTCCGGCTTCGCCTATGTCACACCGCCGCATTGGCGGCGATGATAAGGTTCAGACCGCGCGTACCTCGGTCACCTCGGGCACGTAATATTTGAGTAGCTGCTCGATGCCCTGCTTAAGCGTCGCGGTCGAGCTCGGGCAGCCCGAGCACGCGCCCTGCATGCGGAGGAACACCGTCCCCTGCTGGAAGCCGCGATAAACGATGTCACCGCCGTCATTCGCGACGGCGGGGCGGACGCGCGTTTCGATCAGCTCCTTGATCTGGGATACGATGTCCGCATCGGCCGGGTCGTCGTCCGAAACGTCGTCGTCGATTGCGATCGCGGACGCGCTGCCCGCACGAAACAGCGGCATGTCGCCCGAGAAATGATCGAGCAGCACGCTCAACACGTCAGGCTTCAGTGCGTGCCAATGCACGCCAGGCGCGGCGGTGACCGACACGAAGTCCGATCCGAAGAACACGCCCTCCACGTCGCCCAGCCCGAACAGCGCCTCGGCGAGCGGCGACGCCTCGGCCTCCTCCGGCGTCGCGAAGTCGCGCGTGCCGCCTGTCATCACCGGCCTTCCGGGCAGGAACTTCAACGTGGCCGGGTTGGGCGTCGTTTCGGTCTCGATCAGCATTCCGCTCATGTGGCGCGCGCCGCCTGCCCGATCAAGGCCGCCAAGCAGCGGGCGTCTGGTGGGCAGCAGGTGCCGCACGCCGCGGGCTCAGGGCCGGCGGGTCGATGTGGCGGAGGCCGTTCGCTTCTCCTGGCTCAGCCGCGTCATCAGGATCGCGGCGCGCTTGGCCTGGCGCTTAATGCTGGGCAGGTCGACCGTTTCACCGATCGCGTGCGCGCCACGGCCCGCCGTGCCGAGGCCGACGAGCCCGTCCACGTCCTTGGCGACAAAGGCGATGTCGCCCGCGCCCCGCTCCACCGGGTCGAGCTCGGGCATCCAGGCGAGACCCAGGTCCTTGTTCACGCCGTTGAGCTTGCCGAGCAGCGCGCGGCTGCTTTCGGTCGGGGCCATGGCGGGATAGCCTTCCTCGAAGCTGATCTCGGCCTCGGCGCCCGCATAGCCGCGATCGACGATCGCGCGCATCCGCTCCTGCACCCGCGCGGTCTGCTCGTCCGTCAGGGTGCGCATGTCCCCACGCGCCACCGCGATCCGCGCGATGATGTTGGTCTTGCCCGCCACCGCCGCGCGGATCTGCCCCACGTCGAGCTCGGCCTGCTGCCCGCCGGCGACCAGCCCGACATTGTAGGTCAGGTTCGGCTCGCGCAGCTCCGTGCGGAAGGCCGTCAGGATGCGGCTGAGCGCGTAGATCGCGCCCTCGCCGACACGCGAATCGAAGATGCCGCTCGAATGCCCGCCTTCAGCGGTCGCCTTGACCATCCAGGCCGACGAGCTGCGGCGCGCGATCGAGCCCCAGTCCTGCCCGTCGCGGACGACCAGGCCTTCGAAGTCGAGCGCGACGTCCGCGCGCTTGCCTGCCTCGACAAGGTCGCGACGCGAGATCGTCTGCGGCGACCCCGAATCCTCCTCGTCGCCCGTCAGCACCACCTCGATGTCGGCATGGCGGAGCGTGCCCGCGGCCTGCATGGCGCGGAGGGCGGCCAGCATCACCACCATGCCGCCCTTGTCGTCGCCCACGCCCGGGCCTTCGGCAGTATCGCCGTCGCGCTTGTAGGCCTGAAAGGGCGAGTCCTTCTCGAACACGGTGTCGAGGTGCCCGATCAACAGCATGCGCTTGCCGCGGCCGTTGCCCTTGTGCGTGGCGACGATGTGCCCCGCGCGCCCGACCTCCGCCATCGGCACCCACCGAACGACGAAGCCGAGCGGCTCGAGCTCTGCCCGCATCATCTCGCCCACCCTGGTGACGCCCTCCAGGTTGAGCGAGCCCGAGTTCTGGGCGACGAGCCTCTCGAGCAGGGCGACGTGCCGCTCATATTCGGCCTCCACCGTCGCCGCCATCTTCTGCTCGGCCGGGCTGAGCGCGGCCGAGGCGGGGAGGGGCAGGGTGAAGAAGGCAAGAGCCAAAGCGAGGCGGTTCATCCGAGTACCTAACCGCCCAGTCCGCGCGAAGTCGAGGGTCCGGCCGAGCAGCGGGATCGCTCGACTTCGCGCGGGGTGGATGGTTACATACACCGGAGGGAGATCGTCATGCGGCACACCACCATCGGCACGGCGGCGCTGGCGCTCCTGTCACCCCTGCTGCTCCCCGTCTCCGCCCAGTCCTCCGAGGCGGCCGACCAGCTCAAGCGGCTCGATCCGGCCGGGTGCAAGGCCCCGAGTGCCGAAGCAACCGCGGGGCGTCGGATGCCGCTCATCGACGGCCTCGCCAAGGTGCACTGGCCGGTCGCCTCCGCCACCCCGCAGGCGCAACGCTTCTTCGATCAGGGCCTCGCGCTCCTGTACGGCTTCGAGTACGACAAGGCCGCACGCAGCTTTGCGCGAGGGGCCGCGCTCGATCCCGGCTGCGCCATGTGCCTGTGGGGGCAGGCGCTCGCGATGGGGCCTTACCAGAATAGCGGGCCCATTCCCGACGTCGAACGCGCCAAGGCCAAGGCGCTCACCGAACGCGCACTCGCCTCGGACAAGTTGTCTCCGACGGAACGCGCGCTCGTCCTCGCGCTCGACTCCCGTTACGCGCCCGCTCCGCCCAAGAACGACGCGCTTGGCGTGCACGGCGTCCGCTATGCCGAGGCGCTCGCCGCGCTCGCCGCCGCGCACCCGGCCGACGATGTTCTGCTCGTCATGGCCGGCCAGGCGGCCATGGAGGTGAGCCCGTGGGACTATTGGCAGGCTGACGGCCGCACGCCGCTACCCTGGGCCGCGCGGGCGATCCGCGCGATAGAGACGGTGCTTGCGCGCAGCCCGGACCAGCCGCAGGCGCAGCATCTTTATATCCATCTCACCGAAGCGTCGCAGCAGCCGGGCAGGGCCGAGCGGGCCGCCGACATGCTGGAGGTGGCCGCGCCCGCCTCCGCCCATCTCGTCCATATGCCCAGCCATACCTTCTATCGTGTCGGCCGGTTCGCGGACGCGGTGCGCGGCAACAGGCGCGCCATCCAGGTCGACGACGCCATGGCTGCGCGATTGGGCGAGGCGAGGCCCTTTTACGGCTATTTCCGCCACCATACGCACTTCATCGTCTCCGCCGCCGAGCAGAGCGGCGATGCGGCGGGCGCGCGCGCCGCGGCCGCGCAGCTCGAGGCGGCCTTCGCAAAGCCGCATGCGCGCGGGGCTGACTATGCCCAGGCGCTGCTTGCCACCGCGATGCAGGCGCGCGCGCAATTCGCGACCGCCGACGAGATGCTGGCGCTTCCCGAGCCGACCGCGGACCTGCCCGCGCTGCGCCTCGTCTGGCGCGCGCTCCGCGCCGAAGCACTCGGCCGCGAGGGCCGGCTTTCGGCCGCCGAGCAGGAGATCAAGTGGCTCCGGCTCGAGCGCCTGCGCGCGCCCGCTTTGGCCGAGCGCGTCGAGCCCGTGGTTCGGATCGCCGAGCATGTGGCGGTCGGGCGCATCGCTTATGCACGCAGGAACTATCGCGGTGCGGCCACCCGCCTGACGCGAGCGGCGGCGATCGAGGCCTCGCTGTCCTACAACGAGCCGCCCGCCTGGCATCAGCCGATCGACGCCGCGGTCGGCGCTGCGCTTCTGAAGGCGGGAGACGCGCGCGCGGCCCGCGCGGCGTTCGATCGTGCGCTCCTGCGCCGCCCCGGCAGCCCCTGGGCGCTCTGGGGCCGCGCCCAGGCCGAAGCCGCGCTCGGCCAGGACAACCGTGCCACCCTCACCGAAGTCGACCGGCGCTGGACCGGTGACCGCAAGTGGCTGGTGTTGGAAAGGCTATAACTCGGATGAAGTGATAGCTCGTCCTGAGCGGAGCGAAGCGCAATTCAAGGGCGCCGGCTCGGAGCAGCGCCCCTCGACGATGCTCGGGACGAGCGACGCCTTGCCTTTTCCGAATGCCTGGCCCATATGCAGCAACGCGCACGGGGCTCCGGCTCCGCTGGGCCGGCAGCGTGAACAGCTCTTTCATCAGAGCCCGGCCGCCCCACTCAGCGCTGTCCTGCAATAGGCTGCCCTTTTCACGCGGGTTGTCAAACCCCCGCGCTATCCGCGGTGCGCATGTCGCGCGCCGCCGATCCGCATTTCTCACGAGATCCCATGATCCAGTTCACCGACCTCGGCCTGGCCGAGCCGCTCGTCAAAGCGCTCGCCGCCAAAAATTATCCCTCGCCTACGCCGATCCAGGCGCAGGCGATCCCGCCGCTGCTTCAGGGCCGCGACCTGTGCGGCATCGCCCAGACCGGCACCGGCAAGACCGCGGCCTTCGCGCTGCCCAGCCTCGACTATTTCGCGCGCCATCCCAAGCCGCGGCCCTTGGGCGGCTGCCGCATGCTCGTGCTCTCGCCCACCCGCGAGCTTGCCGCGCAGATCGCCGACAGCTTCCGCACCTATGCGCGCTTCATGCGCGTCTCGGTCGAGACGGTATTCGGCGGGGTGCCGATCGGGCGCCAGATCAACAAGCTCAAGCCCGGCGTCGACGTGCTCGTCGCCACGCCCGGCCGCTTGCTCGACCTGATCGATCAGCGCGCGCTCACGCTCCGCGACGTCGAGATCTTCGTGCTCGACGAGGCCGACCAGATGCTCGACCTCGGCTTCATCCATGCGCTGAAGCGTGTCGACAAGCTGCTGCCGGCGAAGCGCCAGAGCCTGTTCTTCTCGGCCACCATGCCCAAGACGATCGCCGAGCTTGGCGACCGTTTCCTGACCGATCCGGTCAAGGTTGCCGTGACTCCCGTCGCCTCGACCGCCGAGCGCGTCGAGCAGTTCGTCACGTTCGTGAACCAGTCGGAGAAGACCGCGCTTCTCGCCCTGCGCCTCAAGTCGGAGCCGATCGACCGCGCGCTCGTCTTCACGCGGACCAAGCATGGTGCGGACAAGGTGGTGCGCAACCTCCAGGCCTCGGGCATCGGCTGCGCGGCCATCCATGGCAACAAGAGCCAAGCGCAGCGCACGCAGGCGCTCCAGGCCTTCCGCAACGGCGAGATCAAGATCCTCGTCGCCACTGACATCGCCGCGCGCGGCATCGACGTGTCGGGTGTCAGCCACGTGTTCAACTTCGAGCTACCGAACGTGCCCGAGCAATATGTGCACCGCATCGGCCGCACCGCGCGCGCGGGGCGCGACGGCATTGCGATCAGCTTCGTCGACGGCGAGGAGCGCGCGTATCTCAAGCAGATCGAGCGGCTGACGCGGGTCCAGCTCCAGCCGGTGCCGCTGCCGCCCAACTTCGAGGCGGCGAAGGCGGCGATGCCCAAGCCCGTCCAGGCCAAACCTACCGCCCAGCGCCGTCACGACGAGGCCCGCGCACGCCCAGAGGGCCAGCGCCCGTTCCGGCGACGCCGCTCGCCCGGCGTCGGCACGCATAAGGACGCCGTCAAGCGGGCGGGGTGACATAACTGGGAAGTGCCACCCCCTGCCCCTCCACGAAGGCGTGGAGGCGAGTAGCTCATCGCTCTTCATCACCCCTCCAGCCCTTGCTGGAGGGGTTGGGTGTGGTTCTTCCTTCCTTCTATGCCGCCTGCAGCGCTCGCGGCAGCTTGAAGACCATCTTTTCCTGCGTGGTCTCGACCTGCTCTTCCTCGATCGCAAAGCGGGTCGCGAGCGCCGCCACCACTTCGCGAACCAGCAGCTCGGGGGCGGACGCGCCTGCCGTCAACCCGAGCGTTCGCACCCCTTCCAGCCAGCCGAAGTCAAGGTCCGCCCCGCGCTGGACCAGCATCGCCCGTGCACCCGCGCGCTCGGCCGCTTCGACCAGCCGCAGCGAGTTTGAGCTGTTGGGTGCACCGATCACCAGCAGCGCGTCGCACAGGGGTGCGATCGCCTTGACTGCCGCTTGGCGGTTGGACGTTGCGTAGCAGATATCCTCGCCGCGCGGGCCGACGATGCTCGGGAAACGTTCTTTCAGCGCCGCGATGATCTCGGCCGTGTCGTCGACCGACAGCGTCGTCTGCGTCAGAAAAGCGAGATTGTCGGGTTCGGCGGGGGCGAGCGCCGCCACGTCTTCCAGCGTCTCGACCAGCGTCATTCGCCCCTCGGGCACCTGGCCGAAGGTGCCGATCACCTCGGGGTGGCCACGGTGGCCGACGAACAGGATATGCCGGCCCGCGCTCACCAGGTTCTCGGCCTGGCTGTGGACCTTGGAGACGAGCGGGCAGGTGGCGTCCAGATATTCGAGGCCGCGCGCCTCCGCCGCCGCGGGCACGGACTTGGGCACGCCGTGCGCCGAGAAGATCACGGGGGCACCGTCGGGCACCTCGTCCAGCTCCTCCACGAACACGGCGCCCTGCTCGCGCAGCGCGTCGACCACGAAGCGGTTGTGGACAATCTCGTGCCGCACATAGACAGGCGCGCCGAACCGCTCGATGGCAAGCTCGACGATGCGGATCGCGCGGTCCACGCCCGCGCAGAAGCCGCGCGGCGCGGCGATCAGGAGCTTCAGGATCGGCTGGGTCATGTCCGCCCCATGTAGGCCATCGCTTGCCTGCATCAAAGCGCCTTCCTATGCTTCTGGCCCTTACGCCCCCGCCCAAGGACCCGCTGTTTGTCGCTTCGCATCATCATCGCCGTCGGCGCGCTCGCGCTGGCCCTGTCCGCCTGTGCCGCTCCTACGGGAGAGGTTGACGCATTGGGCGGCGTCCGCGTTGCGCGTTCGCTCTGCCCCGCGGTGGGCGTGCCTGCGCAGACCGGGGACATCACCATCTTCAATCCGTCGAACAGCCGCGACGCCGCGGCGATCGACGTGACGGCAACCCTCACCAACCTCCAGGTTCGTTGCGACGAGAGCGGGGCCAACATCGTCACGACCGCCGACTTCGACGTGCTGGCGCGCAGGCGCGATGCGGGCGCGGCCCGGCGCGTGATCCTGCCCTATTTCGCCACGGTGATGCGCGGCGGCAATGTGGTCGTCTCCAAGCGCATCGCGGGCGTTGCGCTCGACTTCGCGGCTGGGCAAGACCGGACGCAGGGGCGGGGGCAGGGCTCGGCCACCATCGCGCGCGCGGCGGCGACGCTCCCGGAGGAGATTCGCCGGCAGATCACGCGCAAGCGCCGCGCGGGCGACGAGGACGCCGCGATCGACCCGCTCGCCGCCCCTGACATCCGTTCCGCCGTGGCGCGCGCCAGCTTCGAGCTGCTGATCGGCTTCCAGCTCAGCCCCGACCAGCTTCAGTACAACGCGACGCGCTGATCGCGCATTGACTTTGGGGCGTGCGCCCGCCTAACGCGCGGGCGTCGTCGGCGGGCAACCGTCGATGCCACGCGCGGGAGAGTTTCCGGCCTTCGGGTCGGGACGCCGAAGGAGCAACCGCCCCGGAATCTCTCAGGCCACGGGACCGCGCGGGGTAAGAACGGCGCTCTGGAAAGCGCTTCGGCCATGGCCGGGGCCACCGAAGGGGTAAGCCAGGCCGCGTGCCCGGTGAAAGCTCTCAGGTTCCGTGACAGAGGGGGCAGACCATGCGTTCCCGCCCGCGGGACCGCTGCTGCCCGTCACGGAGTGCCCGAGTTGAGCGATGCCGATCCGATCTTCGAAACGAGTACGCTGCCGCTCGACGCGTGGCACCGCGCGCTGGGGGCACGCATGGTGCCCTTCGCGGGCTATCACATGCCGATCCAGTATGACGGCATCATGGCCGAGCATCTCTGGACGCGGAGCCATGCGGGGCTGTTCGATGTCAGCCACATGGGACAACTCGTCGTCAGCGGGTCCGGAGCGGCCGAGGCGCTCGAAACGCTGCTGCCCGGCGACATCGGCGGCCTGGGGCAGAACCGCATCCGCTATTCGCTGCTGCTGAACGAAAGCGGCGGCATCCTCGACGACCTGATGGTCACGAACCTCGGCGACGGGCGCTTCTACCTTGTCGTCAACGGTGCGACCAAGTGGGACGACATCGCGCACCTTCGCGAGCATCTGCCCGACGAGATCGTGCTCAACCACCTTGAGGATCAGGCGCTGCTTGCGGTGCAGGGCCCGGAGGCCGTCGCCGCGGTCGCCCGCCTCGTGCCCCAGGCCGCCGATCTTTTCTTCATGGAAGCCGCCGCCCTCTCCTGGAACGGCGTGCCGCTCGGCATCAGCCGGTCGGGCTATACAGGCGAGGACGGGTTCGAGATCAGCGTGCCCGCCGCTCACGTGGAGGCGCTCGCCGAGGCGCTCTGCGCTGAGCCCGAGGTGAAGCCGATCGGGCTCGGCGCACGCGATTCGTTGCGGCTGGAGGCGGGGCTCCCGCTTTACGGTCACGATCTCGATCCCGAGACAACGCCCGTGATGGCCGATCTCGGCTTCGCGCTGTCCAAGCGCCGGCGCGAGCAAGGCGGCTTCCCCGGCCATGCCCGCATCATGCTGGAGTGCGAGCAGGGTCCGGTTCTCAAGCGCGTGGGCCTGCTCGTCGAGGGCCGGCAGCCGGTGCGCGAGGGCGCGGAAGTGGTCGATGCCGACGGGTCGGAGGTCGGCCGCGTCACCTCGGGCGGCTTTTCGCCCAGCCTCGAGGGCCCGATCGCGATGGCCTATGTGCCCGCCGCCGCCGCGCTGCCGGGCGCGCGCGTGCGCCTGACGCAGCGCGCCAAGATATTCGACGCCGTGGTCACGCCCATGCCGTTCGTCCCCCACCGCTATCACCGCCGAGGAGCCGCCTGATGCCGCGCTATTTCACCAAGGATCATGAGTGGATCGAGGTCGACGGCGAGACCGCGACGGTCGGGATCACCAATTACGCGCAGAGCCAGCTCGGCGACGTCGTCTTCGTCGAGTTGCCCGAGCCGGGCCGCAGCCTGTCCCAGGGCGGCGAGGCGGCGGTGGTCGAATCGGTCAAGGCTGCGTCCGACGTGTATTCGCCTGTCTCGGGCGAGGTGACCGAGGGCAATGCCGTGCTCACCGACACGCCCGACCTCGTCAACACCGCGCCCGAGGGGGAGGGCTGGTTCTTCAAGCTCCGGCTGAGCGATCCGTCCGAGCTCGACGCCCTGATGGACGAGGGCACGTACATGGACTTCGTGGCTTCCCTTTAAGGGATTGGTACCTCAGTTTCGGAACTGTACCTATGCGCTATCTCCCCCTCACTCACGCCGACCGCAGCGCGATGCTCCACGCCGTCGGTGCCGCCACGATCGACGATCTGTTCGTCGACGTGCCCGCCGAAGCGCGACTGGACGGGCCGATCCGCGACCTGCCCCCGCATGCCTCCGAGCTCCAGGTCGAGCGGCAGCTGTCGGCGCTCGCGCGGCGCAACACGGTGGCCGGCACCGTACCTTTCTTCCTGGGTTGCGGCAGCTATCGCCACCACATTCCCGCCAGCGTCGACCACCTGATCCAGCGCGGCGAGTTCCTGACCGCCTACACGCCCTATCAGCCCGAGATTGCGCAGGGCACGCTCCAGATGCTGTTCGAGTTTCAGACGCAGGTCGCGCGGCTGCTCGGCTGCGACGTGGCGAACGCGTCGATGTATGACGGCTCGACCGCGTGCTGGGAGGCGATCACCATGGCGCGCCGGATCACGCGCCGGGGCAAGGCGCTGCTGTCGGGCGGCCTCCACCCGCATTACGTCTCGGTCGCTAGGACTATGGCGCGCTTTACCGGAGACGACCTGCATACGGCGATGCCCACGCTCGATGCGGGCACGGACGTCGATGCGCTGATCGACCGGATCGACACCGACACTTCCTGCGTCGTCGTTCAATATCCCGACATCCTCGGCCGCGTCGCCGACCTGTCCGCGCTCGCCGACGCCACGCACGCGAAAGGCGCGCTACTCGTCGCCGTTGTCACGGAGCCGGTCGCGCTCGGCCTGCTCAAGTCGCCCGGCGAGATGGGCGCGGACATCGTCGTCGGCGAAGGCCAGGCACTCGGCGTCGGGCTGCAGTTCGGCGGCCCCTATGTCGGCCTGTTCGCCTGCAAGGAGAAGTTCGTCCGCCAGATGCCCGGCCGGCTCTGCGGCGAGACCGTCGATGCGGAGGGCAAGCGTGGGTTCGTGCTCACCCTGTCGACGCGCGAGCAGCATATCCGCCGCGAGAAGGCGACCTCCAACATCTGCACCAACTCCGGGCTCTGCGCGCTCGCTTTCTCGATCCACATGACCCTGCTCGGCGAGAAAGGCCTGCGTGGGCTGGCCGAGATCAACCATGCCCATGCCGTCGCCGCCGCCGACCGGCTGGCGCAGGTGCCCGGCGTCGAGCTCGTGACGCCTGCCTTCTTCAACGAGTTCACGCTTCGGCTCTCGGCCGAGGCGCGCCCGCTCGTCCGCCGCCTGGCCGACCGGAATATCCTTGCGGGCGTTTCGCTCGGCCGTCTGTATCCGGGCGAGGAGGCACTCGCGAACGGCCTCGTCGTCGCCGTTACCGAAACCACCACGCCGGAAGATGTCGAAGCCTTGGCCGCCGCGCTCCAGGAGGAACTCGCATGACCATGAACCGTCAGGGCCGTGTCTCCCGCCCCGAAGTCGAGGCCGAAGGCGTCGCCACTCACACCGGCAACCGCGCGCTCATGCTCGAAGAGCCGCTGATCTTCGAGATCGGCGACGAACAGACGTCGGGAGTGGACCTTCCTTGCGCTCCGGCGAAGGCCGGAGACGGGCGAGCAGAGCTCCGGCCTTCGCCGGAGCCCATCGGTGCGCTCCTCCGCCGCAACCCGATCGGCCTGCCCGGCCTTTCCGAACCGGAGACAGTGCGCCACTATACGCGTCTCAGCCGCCAGAATTACGCCATAGATCTCGGCCTGTTTCCGCTCGGATCGTGCACGATGAAGCACAATCCGCGCCTGAACGAGAAGATGGCCCGGCTGCCCGGCTTTGCCGACATCCACCCGCTCCAGCCGCAGGAGACGGTGCAGGGCGCATTTGCGCTCATCCACCTCGTGTCCGAATGGCTGTGCAAGCTGACCGGCATGCCCGCGGTCGCGATGAGTCCCAAGGCGGGCGCGCATGGCGAGCTGTGCGGCCTGCTCGCCATCCGATCCGCGCTCGAAGCCCGGGGCGATGCGCGGGAGGTCGTGCTCGTGCCGGAAAGCGCGCACGGCACGAACCCCGCCACCGCCGCCTTTGCGGGCTACCGGGTCGAGAACATCCCTGCGACGCCGGAGGGCCGGGTCGACTTTGCGGCGCTCAAAGCCCGGCTTGGTCCGGACGTGGCGGCGGTGATGATCACCAATCCCAATACCTGCGGCCTGTTCGAGCCCGACCTCAAGCGGATCGCCGACGCGGTCCATGGCTGCGGCGGCTTCGTGTATTGCGACGGCGCCAACTTCAACGCGATCGTCGGTCGCGTGCGGCCCGGCGACCTCGGCGTCGACGCGATGCACATCAACCTGCACAAGACCTTCTCGACCCCGCATGGCGGCGGCGGCCCGGGCTCGGGGCCCGTCGTCTTCTCCGAAGCGCTCGCGCCCTTCGCGCCCTTGCCGTTCGTGGAGCGTGAGGGTGACCATTATCGCCTGGTCGAGGAGGAGACTGCGGGCGAACACCATGCGCAGAGCTTCGGCCGCATGGTCGCGTTTCACGGCCAGATGGGCATGTTCACCCGCGCGGCGGCCTATATGCTCAGCCACGGTGCCGACGGCCTGCGCCAGGTGAGCGAGGATGCGGTCCTCAACGCGAATTATGTCCTGCGCCGGTTGGAGGACGTGCTTGACGCACCATTCGCCGCGAGCGGGCCCTGCATGCACGAAGCGCTGTTCTCGGACGACGGACTGGCCGAGGGCTTCACCACGCTCGACATCGCCAAGGGCCTGATCGACGAGGGCTATCACCCGATGACCATGTACTTCCCGCTGGTCGTGCACGGGGCGATGCTGGTCGAGCCGACCGAAACGGAATCGAAGGCCGCGCTCGATCAGTTTATCGGTGCGCTGCGCTCGGTCGCCGAGCGCGCTAAGGCGGGCGACCAGAGCCTCAAGTCAGCCCCCCACCATGCCCCGCGCCGACGACTGGACGAGACGCTCGCAGCGCGGAAGCCGTTGCTGGTGTGGAAGGACGCGGAGTTGGCGCAAGCGGCGGAGTAGGCAGAAAGCGGGATCCCGGCCCAAGGCCAGGATGACGAAACAGGCGCCGTCACCCCGGGCTTGACCCGGGCTCCCGCTTCCTTTTCGGTTCGCGCATGTGGCAGCCCCTCTTTGCCAGCATCAATGCGATCGCCCTGATCGCGTGGCTGGTTCTCATCCTAGCCCCGCGCCGTCCGGCCGTGCTCAGCGCCGTCCTGTTCGCAGGCGTCGGGCTGCTCTGCCTGATCTACACCGCCCTGTTCGTCGGGCTGGTGACCGGGCTGGCCGACCCGGTCCGTGCCAGCCCCGCGCCTGCTTTCGACTATTCGGTGACCGGCCTCCGCGCCATGTTCGACAGCGACGGCGGCGTCGTGGTGGGCTGGACCCACTATCTCGCGCTCGACCTGTTCACCGGCCTCTGGATCGCCCGCGATGCCGACGCCAAGCAGTTCGGCCGGCTGGTCCAGGCCCCGGTCCTGCTCGCCACCTTCATGGCGGGCCCGCTCGGCCTCCTGCTCTGGCTGTGCCTCCGCGAGCCTGCCGCTCGACAAGCCGCGCGCCGCCGCTAAGCTTGGCGGCATGGGGGATCGCACGACCGAGCGGCTCGACGGGTTCACCGACGCGGCGTTCGCCTTTGCGCTCTCGTGGTTGCTGATCGGGCAGGACGCCCCGCCGACCAGCCTTGGGGACCTCCATGCCGCAGTCGCTGACATCCCGGCTTTCGCGATCGGGTTCGCGACCATCGTGGTGTTCTGGATCACCCATGTCCGCTGGCGCGGCATGCGCGGCGAAGGCGGACCGGTCGGGGCCGCACTGACGATCCTGCTCGTCTTCTTGGTGCTGGTCTATATCCGCCCGTTGCAGGGCATGGCACTGTCGCTCAGTCACTATCTCGGCGGTCGGGGGCGGGCGTTCCAGGGCGACCTCGGCGGCCTGTTCCTGATCTACGGAGAAGGCTTCGCGGCGATGACCGCCGCGACCGCTGGCCTGTTCCTCGACGTCGCCCGCGACCTTCGCGTGCCGCCGCCGGTGCGCCGCGTCGCGAGAGGCGAGCTCGCCATTTGGTCGCTGCTGACCGCGACCGGCCTCGTCTCGATCCTGATCAGCCTGCTGCCCGGGCTCGGCGCGCTCGCCCCCTGGGCCTATGCCACCCTGCCGGCCACGGTGACGCTGGTCGCCCTGCTTTACCGCTGGGACGAGCCGCCCGCAGCCGACGCGCCTAGCGAGGGCGCTTGAACAGGCCGAGGTAGAAAGGGTCGAACTCCGCCGCCTGCACCAGCCGGTCCCAATCGTGGATGGTGACGGACTTTGAGCGGAAGGTCAGGATGTCCTGCTCGCGCAACTCGCGCAGCGTGCGGTTCACGTGCACGGTCGTCAGGCCGAGCAGGTCCGACAGGTCGGTTTGCGTCAACGGCAGGGCATAGCCGCCATCCTCCGCCAAGCCCACCGTGCCTAGCCGCACGCGCAGTTCGCAGAACAGGTTCGCCACGCGCGACAGTGCGTTGCGCCGCCCCAGCGACAGCATCCATTCACGGTGGATCGAGGCGTCGATCATCGTCACAAGCCAGAGCAGCCGCCCCAGATGCGGGTGCGCGTCGATAAGTGCACGCAGCCGCTCGTGCGAATAGTTGAGGATCCGGCACGCCGACATGGCGGCGATGTCGTGATCCAGCCGCTTCATGGTGAAGCTGTGCAGGTCGATGAAATCGCCCGCGATCGAGACCTCGAGCATCTGCCGGGCCCCGTCGCGCAGGTCCTTGTGCCGGACCACGACTCCTTCGAGCAGCAAGTTGCTATGGGTCTGCTCGGCCTTGGCCTTCACGATCGTGTCGCCGCGATTGAAGACGGAAATCTCGCCCGCGGCATCGCGCAACGCCTGCTCCTCCGCCGCACTGACAGTATCGTAAGTGCGCAGGCGAGTCAGAAGCTTCTCGATCATCTTTGCTGGTTTGGACGAAGCGCGCACGCCTGCATAGAGGGGGCTCATGCTGCTCGACCTGCCCGATCCTCACGCCGCCCGCCATGCGCCCGCGACCTTGCGCAATCGCGATGCGATCCTGGCGGTGCTACGGGCCGAACTGCCCGCCAGGGGCACGGTGCTGGAGGTGGCGAGCGGCACGGGCGAGCATGCCGCTTTCTTCGCCGCGCAAAATCCCGCGCTCATGTTCTATCCAAGCGATCCCGATCCGGACGCGCTCGCCTCGATCGCCGCGTGGTGCCAACACCTGCCCAATGCGCGCCCGCCTCTGTCCCTCGATGCGGCTGCGCCCGAATGGCCGGTCGACGCGGCCGACGCCGTGCTGTGCATCAACATGGTCCATATCAGTCCATGGGCCGCGACGGAGGGCCTGTTCGCGGGCGCGGCACGGCTGCTCGCCCCCGCTGCCCCGCTGATCCTGTACGGGCCCTATCGCCGCGCCGACATCGTCACGGCACCCAGCAACGAAGCGTTCGATGCCTCATTGAAGGCGCGCGACCCGCGTTGGGGCCTTCGCGACGTGGCTGACATGGACGCGCTCGCCGACCGCACCGGCTTCAGCCGCTGCCGGTTGACCGAAATGCCTGCCAACAATCTGATGCTGGTCTACCGCAGGTCGCCACCCGCGGGGCATCTGTCCTAATCGGTTTGGCTCTGCCACAGGCGCTCGCATGACCGATACGCCGCCGCCCGGCCCGCACCTTGCTCCCGATGATCTCGCCGCGCTCGGTCATATCGACGTACGGCTGCGCTGGCTGTCGGCCTGGACGATCCACAATGCCAACCACTTGCGGCCAAGCCGGGATGGGGTGAAGGTCGGCGGGCATCAGGCCTCGTGCGCGTCCATGTCGACCATCATGACCGCGCTTTATTGCACCGCGCTGCGCCCCGGCGACCGGGTCGCGGTCAAGCCGCACGGCGGCCCGCTCCTCCATGCGCTTCATTATCTCGCAGGCAGCCAGTCGCGCGCGCAGCTCGAGGCCTTTCGCGCGTTCGGCGGCGCGCAAAGCTATCCCAGCCGCACCAAGGATTGCATTCCCGTCGATTTCTCGACCGGCTCGGTCGGGCTGGGCGTTGCGATCACGCTGTTCCAGAGCCTCGTCCAGGATTACCTGATCGCCCGCGACGCGCTGCCCGAAGGGGACGCGCGCCGGATGATTGCGCTGATGGGCGATGCCGAGCTCGACGAGGGCAACATCTACGAGGCCCTGATCGAGGGCTACAAGCACGCCGTCCGCAACCTGTGGTGGATCGTCGACTACAACCGCCAGTCGCTCGACGCGACCACGATGGACCGCATGTTTCGCCGCTTCGACGATATCTTCGCGACCTGCGGTTGGCGCGTCATGACGCTCAAATATGGTGCGCTGCAACGGGCCGCCTTCGAAGAGCCCGGCGGTGCCGCGCTGCGCGACTGGATCGACACCACCCCCAATGCCGAGTTCGCCGCGCTCACCTATCAGGGCGGCGCAGCCTGGCGCGCGCGGCTGTTGCGCGACGCGACTGCGGTCGAGCCCCTGCTGAACGCGCGCGACGACGACCAGCTGGCGGCGCTCATGACCAATCTCGGGGGCCATTGTCTCGCAACGCTCGCCGACGCGTTCGCCGCCTGCGACGACGAGGTGCCGACCCTCTTCATCGCGTACACGATCAAGGGCTACGGCCTGCCGTTCGCGGGTCATAAGGACAATCACGCGGGATTGATGAACCCGGGGCAGGTCGCCGACCTCCGCGCCCGCATGAACATTGCCGAGGGAGAGGAGTGGGAACCCTGGGCGGGCCTGGATGACGCGGCCCGCGCTGCCGCGGAAGCGGTGCTCGCCAAGGTTCCGCTCGCGGGGCGTTCGGTCCCTTCGCCGACTGTCCCCGTGCCGGCCATCCCGGCACCGCCGGGCGCGCGTCAGTCGACCCAGGCAGCGTTCGGGCGCATCTTGCTCGATCTCGCCAAGGCGGGCGGGCCGCTCGCCGACCGCATCGTCACCACCTCGCCCGATGTCACCGTGTCGACCAATCTCGGTGCGTGGGTGAACCAGCGCGGGCTCTTCCGCCGGCAGGAGGTCGCCGATGTGTTTGCGTCCGCACGCATCCCGTCGGCGCAGAAATGGAGCGCGTCGGGGGCGGGCCAGCACATCGAGCTCGGGATCGCAGAGCACAACCTCTTCCTGATGCTCACCGCGCTCGGCCTTTCGGCCGACCTGCACGGCGAGCGGTTGCTCCCCATCGGTACGATCTATGACCCGTTCATCGCGCGCGGCCTCGATGCGCTAAACTATGGCTGCTACCAGGACGCGCGGTTCATGCTCGTCGCCACCCCCAGCGGCCTCACGCTCGGGCCGGAGGGCGGCGCGCACCAGTCGATCAACCCGCCACTGATCGCGATGGGCCAGCCCGGGCTTCGCCATTACGAGCCCGCCTATGCGGACGAGCTCGCGCTTCTCATGCGGCACGGCTTCGACCTGATGCAGCGTGCCGACGGCGAGAGCCTCTATTTTCGCCTCAGCACGCGCGAGCTCGACCAGCCCGCTCGTGCCGATACCGAGTGGCAGCGCGGGGCCGTCGAGGGCGGCTATTGGCTCAAGCCGCCCGCGCGCGGGGCTGAGGCGGCGCTCGTCGCCATGGGCGCGATCATGCCCGAAGCGCTTGAGGCCCATGCCGCGCTTGCCGGCGATCTCCCCGGCCTCGGCCTGCTCGCCGTCACCTCGCCGGACCTGCTCCACCGCGGGTGGAAGGCGGCGGGCGCGGACAGCCATGTCGCACGCCTGCTCGCCGCCGCGCCGGGTGCCGGGCTCGTCACCCTGTGCGATGCCGCGCCCGCTTCGCTCAGCTGGCTCGGGGCGGTCGACGGCCGCCGCGTCGTCCCGCTCGGCACCGACCGCTTCGGCCAGACCGGCGACCTGCCCGACCTGTATCGCGCATACGGACTGGACGCGGGCGCTGTTATCGAGGCCTGCGCGACCCTGTTCTGCTGAGCTCGGCCCCGCCTAGAATCGATAGCCCAGCGACAGCTGCACGATCGGGTAATATTTAAACCCGCTGATATCGTCCTCGATCTCGGCCTCTTCGCGCTCCAGCGACGCGCGGAACTGGGGATCGTTGGCGAGCACGCCCGTCGCGTTCAGGTTCTCGATCTGCGGGCTGCCCTGGAACATCACGCCCACATCGAACGAAATGTTGAAGCCCGGTCGCATGTTGCCGCCGAAACCGATCGTCGCGGTCGGGGCGAAGTCCTTGGGGCGGACGGTGCCCGACAAGGTACCGATCTGCGCGGGCGTGTAGCGGACGTCGCCGACTTCCACGGCTTGGGTTGGAGACGCGCGCAGGCGCACGCTGCTATCGACGATCCGCGCGCCGCCCGAGATGCGGAAACCGCCCGCAAACGGATACACGTCGACCGTGCCACCATAATTGTTGAGCTTCAGCTTTCCATTGTAGGCGATGTCCTCGATCGTCTCGTCACGGTCATAGTTGAAGAAGGTGGCGCTGCCGCGGACTCCAAACCGCTCGGCGAAGCGCAGCGAGACCTCCGGGCCGATGCCCAACGTGCCGCCCGTGATGCCGAACCGGAACTTGCCGGCGTCGGCCTGCGCGTGCGCCGCGCTCCCTGCAAAGGCGAGCGCTGCCGCGGTCGCAATCAGTTTGACGGTCATGATGATTTCCCCTGTTCTGGCCTGCCCCCTGGCAGACGCCTCGGATTAGGTCCGATTTTGGAGCACCGCATGCCCCAAATGGGGCAGGGCAATCCGGCACCGATAATTGCCCAACGGCCTCGTCCCGACCTAGACGAACGACGCGGAAGAGACGGGGAGCGACCATGGCTGTGCAGACGACGGACTTCCTGATCCTGGGCGGCGGCGTCGCCGGGCTGTCGGCGGGCGCGGCGCTTGCGCGGCACGGGCGGTTGGTCGTGCTGGAGGCCGAAGAGGCAATCGGCTTCCACAGCTCGGGCCGCAGCGCGACCTTCTCGCATTTCGGCATCGGTGGGTCGGCGGTGCGAGCGCTCACCGCCTATAGCCGCACCTTCTTGCTCCAACCCCCCGACGGCTTCGACGCGCTCGCAACCGTTTGCCCCGCGCTGTTTATTGCGAGCGAGGCGATGCGGCCCGCGCTTGCCGAGCTTGAGCGCATCACCCGCAGCCTGACCGATGCCGTCGCACGACTGGACGAGAGAATGGCCGCCGACCTGTGCCCAGCGCTGCGCTGGGCCGACGATGCGGTGGTCGAGGCGTTCACCCATCTCGAAGGGCTGCGGCTGGAACCGCATGCGTTGCTCCAGGGCTATGCGCGCGCGATCCGGGCGGGGGGCGGGGTCATCGTCACGGGCGCGCGGGTGTCCGCGATCGCACCGCGCTGGCGCGTCACGACCGAGGCGGGCGAAACCTACGAGGCCCCGGTGCTGGTCAACGCCGCCGGAGCCTGGGCCGACCGCGTGGCGGCGCTCGCGGGGGTGCCGCCGCTCGGCCTGACACCGCTCCGCCGCACGATCATCGTCTTCGATCCGCCCGAGGGGCAGGACGTGCGCCGCTGGCCCTTCGTCAAGACGGCGACCGACCACCTCTACTTCCTGCCCGATGCGGGTCGCCTTCTTGCCTCGCCTGTCGACGAGGAGCCCGACGAACCGGGCGACGTCCAGCCCGACGAGTATGGCATGGCGCTCGCGGCGCACCGGCTGACCGACTTCACTACGCTCGAGGTGCGCCGCATCCCCCATCGCTGGGCGGGCTTGCGGACCTTCGCGCCCGACCGGGTGCCTGTGGCGGGCTTCGCGCCCCAGGCTCCCGGCTTCTTCTGGCTCGCCGGCCAGGGCGGCTACGGCCTGCAGACCGCGCCCGCGATGGCGGCGGCGGTCGAGGCGCTCGTGACGGAGGGCGACTGGCCGGACATCGGGGTCACGCCGCACCAACTCGCCCCCGAGCGCTTCAGCGCGTAACCCGGTCGGCAAAGGCCGCCATGTCGTCCACCACGGGCGCGCGGCCGCGCAAGGGGCGCGCGATCGCGGTCAGGATGCCGACATGGCCAATGCCTGGATAGGCCTTGACCTCCGCGGGCGTGCCGGCCTGCCGAAGGGAGGCGGCGAGTGCCTCGCTGTTGCGCGGGCGGACGGTCATGTCCTCGGCGCCCGTCAGCAGCAGCGCGGCCGGGTCGCCTGCCCCTGCATGCGAGACGGGCTGCGTCTCGGCCGGATCGGGCCAGGCACCGAACGCGGCGCGCGCGGCGGGCGCGGTGAAGGGCGCGAAGTCATAGGGCCCCGCCAGCCCGATCAGCCCGCGCACCGCTTGGCGGTCCGCGCCGAGCCAGCGCGCGTCGACCGCCAGCATGGCGGCGATGTATGCCCCCGCCGAATGGCCCGCGAGCACGATCCGATCGCCGTCGCCGCCCCAGCGGCCTGCATTCGCGCGGGCCCAGCGCACCGCCGCCGCCCCGTCCTCGACGAAGCCGGGGTAGCTCGTCTCGGGCACCAGCCGGTAATCGGGCACGATGGTCACGAAGCCGCGCGCGGCGAGCGCCCGGCCGACAAAGCCGTAACCCGCGCGGTCGCCCGCGTTCCACGATCCGCCGTAGAAGAACACCAGCACCGGCCGGGTCCGATCGGCTCCACGCCGTGGGGCGTAGACGTCGAGCATGCGGCGCGGGCCCTCGCCATAGGCCAGCCCCGCCGTGCGCCGCACCCCGCCGTCCTTGGGCACGATGCCGTTGAACAGGGTGAGCGGCGAGCAGGCGGCGGCGAGCAAGGCGGCGAAGGGAGCGAAGCGCGTCATGGCCACCGCCTTACGCCTGACCATTCTGACGCGGAATCGGTAAACCGTCCGCGTCCAGCCGGTACCAGCCGGGCGGGATCAGCTCGCCGCCGGGCCCGTCCTCGATGTAGCCTTGGTGGCGGATCATCCAGGCGCGCATCTTGGCAAGCTTCTCATGGATGCTCGCGAGCGCCTTTTCGCCGTCCGGATCGTCATCGGCGGCGATCAGCTCGGCACGCAGCCGCTTGCGCTCCTTGTCGCGCCACTTTTTCTTGAGCTTGGCCTTGGCCCCGGCCGCGCCCGCCTGGGGGCCGTACTTCCCGGGATTGGAGCCCTTAAGCAGCGTCTGCAGCAGCGCGTCGGACCGCTTGACGCGCGTGCCGACGTGGCGACCGTAGCTGATCACATCTTCCTCGACGCCGGTGACCGCGCGCTCGAACGCGGCGAGCTCGATGGTGGGCGCGAGCAGCTTACTAGCTGCCTCCCACGCGGCCCGGAAATGCGGGTCGCGCTTCTGATGGTGATAGACGGTCTGCTTGCTGACCCCCGCGGCACGTGCGGCCGCCGTGACCGTGTCCCCGCGCGCAAGCGCCTTCAGGAAAGCGCGCTTGCGTTCGCGACAGAACACGTCGCGCGCGGCGGTGGGATCATCGGGCGGCGACGCCCCCAGATGCGCCTCCCACTCCGGCTCGGCGTCGTCGGGGGCAGGCGGTTGCGAATCGGTCATCGTGCTTCTCCCGGTTTGAGGAGAGCAGGCGAACCAGATAGGTTCCAAATAGGACAGCGTTATTTCATGTGAGCGTGCCCCGGCGCTGCAAAGCCATGCACCTCAACAGCGCCTAAGCGGAAGCGCTGATCGATAACTTACTTGTAGGCTTGCCCAGTAGCGCTCGGCGATGTCTCAGCCTGATCGGAGCTGCCGTCCCGCTTAACCTCGATCAGACCGGGGGCGCCGGCAGTCTCGCTAGCGTCTGTTGGGGGCTGATTGACCAATGGCGACTCGGTGTGAGTATTCGCAAGACCTACGCTCGTGTCCGGCTCGGGCCGGTTCAGCCTGGAGTAGATTGCCCAGCTGAGCAGGATCAGCGCGGCGGAGACTGCGGCTCCGATCAGGAATGTAACCCAGTCGAAGCCGCGCCCAATGTTGCCACCGCCCTCGCTCTCGACCAGCCTCGGCCGGCTTCGCCCTGCAGTCTGCGACTGGCGCAGCGCGCGTTCGAGACCGGCCAGATGCGGCCCGATCTGCGACGTGTGGCTCTTGATCAGGTCGAGGTCGCCACTCACCCGCCGGATCGTAGACAGCGTGTCTGACCCGGAAATCTCCTTCTCGAGGGCGGCCTTCTCGCGCGTCAGCGCCTCGCGTTCCTCCTCGACCGAGCCGAGCTTCGTGCGCGTGGCTTCGAGCTTGTGCGACAGCTCCTCGCCCGAGGCTCTGGCCCTATTCAGCGTTGCGGCAAGCTGAACCACCTGTGCCTGCGCGACCCCGAGCGCAATCGGCACT
>ERZ1066121.847-NODE-847-length-25633-cov-8.484166_pt1 | contig 25633 bp, 29 predicted proteins | sample MGYA00382768_ERZ1066121 | MGnify/ENA primary metagenome ERZ1066121 (study PRJEB33369, sample SAMEA5778351) | biofilm metagenome | biome: Industrial cooling water; feature: Water cooling tower basin; material: Biofilm | place: United Arab Emirates | collected...
TTTGACTGGCGGCGATCGTGGTCACGGTAAGTGTTGAATTTTGAGTAAAACTGGGGTGCCGTGTTGGCGATTGCGCCAATGCTGCTGTTACTTGAATTTGTAAAGCTCGTCGTGAAATCTATGGCTCTGGTGAGTTGGCGCTGTTGTGTTGTTGACACTGGGTACACAGGCCATAAAACTCCAACATGTGATAGTAAATCTTGAACTGGTACGACTGGTTCAATTGATTTTCCAAATCATGCACGGGACATTCATCAATCGGGATGGAATTGCCGCACTGCAAACACGTTAGATGATGACGGTCTTCCTGGATTAAACTGTAAACCGCTTCCCCCCCGGTCACTGTCCGCGCTTGCACTAATCCTTCCAGCTTCAGACTTTCCAGCGATCGATACACCGTTGCCAGCCCCATTGCCAGGTTGCGCCGCCGTAGCTCGATGTACAAGTCCTGGGCCGAAATCTGACAATTCAGACTTTTGAGAGTGTTGATAATGCGCTCTTGGTTTCGAGTACGCCGAGGTTTCATGGGGCAAAACGGGAGGTAAACAAACGGGATAGGCGGCAAAAATCAGGTCTTACACAGTCGCATTACTGCAAGTTGAATCATTGCACTTTACATCTAGCGTGGAGATCCCCCCAGCCGCCCTTATCAAGGGGGGTGCCGCAGGCGGGGGGATCGGTTTAGGGCTGAGGGGGCTGATCAAGGGCGTAACTCCTAAGAAATACAGGCCAGGAAAACGGGCGCAAGCTCAGAAAAGCGGTAGCATCAGGAGTGTTATTGCATTCAAGCTGGGATTGTGACTCAAACCTATCACGCTCAAATTTATGTAACACTGCGGCCTTCGGTGCTTGATCCGGCGGGAACGGCGGTGCAATCGGGCTTAAAGCACATGGGCTATGACAATGTGACTCAGGTTCGCATTGGGAAGTATGTGGAAGTCACCCTGACGGCAGCAGATGAGGACAGTGCCAAAGCGCAACTGGATACGATTTGCGACCAGCTTTTGGCCAATCCCGTTATTGAAAATTATCGGATTGAATTGGTGGAAATGTCTACATCTATGAACAGGAGTTCATAAGTTCGGCGCGATCGCCCTAGGGTGTATCTTAAGGTCTTTTGATCCTCCCCAACCCTCCTTAAAAAGGAGGGAGCAAAACCGCTCAAAGTCCCCCTTGTTTAAGGGGGATTAAGGCTCTTTGGGCATACAAGAAAAGGGGGATCTCCGCCAGGTAACAGATCCTCGGAACACCTGCTTTCCCGTGTCGAGAGGCTCTGAAATAAAACTTTGTGCTCGGAGTGAAACCGTTATTGGCTACACTTTACAAGTCTCTGCGCGAGAAAAGAGAAACCAATTTGAGAAAAATATCTCATCACACCACACAATTGGAAAAAATCCTTTCTGAGAGGAAAGAGAGGGGCTGAGGTCGGAGTGATGCAACCACTGGCCATCCTTGCGCCAGCCGACGCGATCGCAAAACCGTTCCCAGATTTTGTCGCCGGGGTATTTGCCGTCCAGTTTAGCACCACACTCCACATAGATTTGCTTTTGCACGCTGAAACCAAACTGCCCCTTGCTGTACTTCACCCACAGCCCATCAATCGTCTTTAAGTCGGTGCAGGGAAAATTTAGTAACTCGTCGGAGCTAAACCAATCGCCGCTCTTCTTTTCAACGGCTCGGATCATCACCTCGTAGGTTTCTTGATCGGCCTCTTTCCATTTCTGGGCTTTCAGCAGGTCGCGCAGTTTGGTGTAGTCAATCCCCTTCTCTGAACTTAGGTCACTTCGGTCAAAAAATAAATCTTCAAGGTCGATCTCCTTCTCCGAATTTAGGTCACTCCTTTCAGAGAATAAATCATCCATATTTTCAGGTCTAAATGGTTTATTGACCTTGGTTTCAAATGAAGAGAGTGGTTGTGAGAGATGATGTTTCGATGCCTCCCCCTTCTCTGAACTCGAATCGCTGCTGTTAAAGAATAAATCTTCCATGTTTTCAAGTATAAATAGTTCATTTACTTTGGATTTAGAGGAAGAGACTGTTTTCGCCATTGGGTTGATTACAACATCAGAACTTTCCTCTGAAGCTGTCCGTACTGGGTTTACGTTGGGTTGAGAATTCAAGTGAAGATGATAGGTATTTAAAATAGGAATAATGTCTACATCGCGCAAGTTGAGTACGCCTTGAAAATATTGCAAATCATCTAAGCTCGCCGCACTTAGTTGAGGATCAAAATCCAGAACGTCTTTGACGGCTTGTTCAAACTCATTTAGTTTTGCCCAAAATTCTTGATAAGGCTGTAAAACTTCGGCTTCAATTCGTTTTGAGTCTTCAAGCGAGAGTCCTAACTGTTGCCCACGAAACTTGAAGGCTCGCTGGTCAATTGGCGAAAGTTTGCCTTGCTTCAGTTTGGCACGAGCATTTAGTTCTTTGCGAAAAATGAGCTTTGGATCGCCTTGCGGGGCACGCGCTAGCAAAATTTTGTAGCCTTCCCGCACGGCATAAATTTCGGGCTGCATGGTGGGTGCGGCTTCCTGAACTTTTTCTCTGGCATATTCATGTAATTCGTCTACGGTAATTTGCCCATCTTCGTTGCGATCGGCGGCTCCTGTTTCTAATCCCTGCACCAGATAGCGGGTGTAAATGCTGGCTCCTTCTTTTTCATAGGAAACCTGGGTGGCCGTGGAGGAAGTCAACACGGCCCGTCCTTCCCCGCCCAGTTGGGCTTTCACATCCACGGCCTCATCGGCTGCTTTTGCCTTCATATCATTGGCAAAGGCTCCACTGAAACAGCAATCGAGAATCAAGCCTAATCGTTTAGAACGACTGCGACTCATGTAATGTTGCAAGGCACTGGCAGGAACAGCGGTGCTGGTGAGAATCCTGCCCTGAGTGTTCTTTTCCGTGATGCGATTGGCAAAGTAAAGGGTGCCGTTGTCATCGCGTACGCCATGCCCGGAGAAATAGAGTAATACCAGGTCATTGCGATCGCGGTTTTCGGTGAACAGGGTTTCGATCGCTCGTTCCATCTGGGTGCGATCGGGATTGGGCAACAGGTCAACCTGATCAAAGCCACCAATCTGAGGGCTTTGCAAAACCCGCTGTAGGATTGAGATGTCTTCTTGCGTTCCTGGCAAAGCCGACAAGCCCTCGCCGTATTCACTAATGCCAATGAGTAGTGCAACTTTCGCCATTAACTCTTGCTGGTGTCGCTTTTTACTACTCTAACGGTCAAATGAGAAATTTTTTCGATGGCTTGTAACTGTTGTTCCAGTTGTTCTGGAGTCCGGTATTCTAGCTTGACATCGCCGTACTCAATCTTGAGCGTTGCTCCGGCAATCCTATTTCTAAGCCAATTCATGACTGCCAGGATATTTTTCAAGTTCACTTCTGCCTTGAGAATGCCCAGATCAAATCCGGTTTCCCCCGCTTTGCTGCCTTCAGGAATGTCAGTTGATCGGGCTAAGTTTGCATCCTCGGCTAGCCCATCTTTGAGGTCTGTGGCGAGGCGCTGTGTATAAGCTTCGAGTTCTTCTGGTTCGAGATCCAGTCCAGCCTGGTTTAAGTCGATGAACAGGTCAAGGGTATTGGACATAAGAAAATGTTGCCAAGCAGTTGACCACGATTTTAGCCCTGTGATAGGCAGAGTGGGAACTTTTGACTTGTCTTGTTTGGGCGATCGCGGCCTTCAACTCGAATTAGCGATCGCTATAATTAAGCATCAGCCAACTCACGCTATGAGTTAAAAGCATTATGGTAATGGTAGAAACGGCGATCGCTTTGGAACAGTCACTGCTAGAAACGGCTGACGCGATCGCGCCCATTTGTCCATATCTAAAGCTCAAAAATAGCCGAAAAGGGAGAAGGGGAATTTCTTCTACAATTGAGGCACCTGAACTAGTGAGGCGACTCCTGAATGGCAGCTACAGCAACCGATTATAAGCACGTTGAAATCAACGACAATGGTATGCCTGTTATTACCGGAACGACGATGAAAGTCGTTGAATTAGTGGCATCTCACCTGACCTACGGTTGGAGTCCAGAAAAACTTCACTTTCAATATCCTCATGTCGCACTCGGTCAGATTTATTCGGCACTTGCCTATTATTGGGATCACAAAGAAGCTTTAGATGCTGATATGCAACATCGGCATGAGTTAGCAGAGCAATTTTGACAACAAAGTCGTCCCTCTCCGATTGTGGCTAGGTTACGGCAAGAAGGCTTGCTACAGTGACCCTTGCTTTATACATAGACGAGAACGCACCTCGCCAAATTACTACGGGTTTGCGTATACGTGATGTTGACGTTTTAACGGTGCAAGAAGATGGCAGAGCCGGGATTTCTGACTCAGTTGTGCTGGAACGGGCCGCAGAACTTCAGCGCGTTTTATTCACTAGAGATGATGATTCTTTGCTGATTGCGAGTCATTACTAGCAGAGCGGCACAAACTTTTCTGACATTATTTATGCGCCTCTACCAACGGTTAGTATTGGTGCTTGCATAAGTGATTTAGAAATGATTGCAAAGACTTGTACTTTAGAGGATTTTGAGAATTGGGTACAGTATTTACCTCTTTAGCTACACATTGCCAGATTTGATCAAAAGCATTTCTCTTACTGCTAGCGATCGCCCGAAGCAATTAGTTCTCTAGTCTGCCGCTGTCACCAGGCTTGGAGGGTGGCAAAATCGACGGTATGGGTTTCGCCCATTGTGGCAACGCGATCGCCTGCGACTAATTTCCGCCCGCGCCGAGTTTCCACTTTGCCGTTGACGGTGACTTCTTCCGCCTGGATCAGCAGTTTGGCCTGTCCCCCGGTTTGTACCAGCCCTTTCACTTTCAAAAACTGATCTAGTTTAATGGTGGTTTGCTCCGTCTCGTTTGCGGCCATTGCCTTTCCTCAAAAACACAACTATCAGGGTTGCGCGATCGCCCTCTTTCTATCCTAATGTTGGGTGTAGGATTTCGGTGTGCCGATGCGAACCCATCACCATCTACGGCAGTTGCTCCACGCGATCGATGGGCGTGGTTACAAGGCTTATAAAGATCTGGAACGGCAGTATGAGTTTCCGGATTTTGTGTTGCGGATCGATCGCGTCCAGGGTGATCCCTTTGCTGCTCCGAGCCAAGGCCGCATCCAGGTGCCCCAGGCGATCGCCCAATTGCCGCCCAGCTTGTATCAAACGTCCAGTCGTGCCATTGCCCTGCGGGATTATCTCACGCGCCAGGGCGATCGCGCCTGCCAATCGCTGCGGCAAAAGCGGGGCAGTGGGGGCAGTGGGCTAATTGCCGTCAGCCAACCGGGCCAGACCGTGTTAGAACGCACTGCTGTCTTTGTGTCGGCGGACTGGGTAGAACTGCGGTTTGTGGTGGGGTTGCCTGCCTTTGGGCGCAGGGTGGCGGGCGATCAGGCGGCGGAGTTGCTCTGCGAGGATTTACCGGCGATCGCCGCCCAAGCCTTGCACTATGCCGCCCTGGATGGGGCCGCCCTGCAACACCACGTTGAAACGGCAGAGGATGCAGATTGGGTGCGGAGTCAGTTGGGCGATCGCGGCTTGGTGGCATTTGTGGCGGATGGGGCGGTGTTGCCTCGGCGGAGTGGTGTGGACGATCGCCCCTTGCCCGATGGGTTGCCGTTTCAGTCGCCGGAGGCTTTGCGGGTGGAGTTCACCTGTCCCAATCGGGGGCGGATTACGGGGATGGGGATTCCGGCTGGGGTGACGCTGATTGTGGGCGGTGGGTATCACGGCAAATCCACGTTGCTGCGGGCGTTGGAAGTAGGGGTTTACAACCATATTCCCGGTGATGGGCGGGAGTTGGTGGTGGCGGATGGCTCGGCGGTAAAAATCCGGGCGGAAGACAAGCGGAGTGTGGCCCAGGTGGATATTTCGCCGTTTATCCAGAACTTGCCCCAGGGGCGATCGACGACCCAGTTTTCCACACCCAGCGCCAGCGGCAGCACTTCCCAGGCGGCCAATATTATGGAAGCGTTGGAAGCGGGAAGTCAGCTTTTACTGATTGATGAAGATACGGCGGCGACTAACTTGATGATTCGCGATCGCCGGATGCAAGCCCTCGTGGCCAAAGCCCAAGAACCGATTACTCCGTTGGTGGATAAGGTGCGCCAGTTATATACCGAACATGGCATTTCGACGATTTTGGTGATGGGGGGGAGCGGCGATTACTTTGAAATGGCGGATACGGTCATTGCCATGCAGCACTATGAACCGGAGGAAGTCACCGCCCAGGCCCAGGCGATCGCCCGCCAATACCCCACGGAACGCACCCCAGAAGGTGGCAAAGCGTTTGGCCCACTGCCGACTCGGCCCGTGCCTGCCCTGCCGAAAACCCGCGATCGGGATTACATTAAATGGAAAACCTACGATCTAGATACCATCGTACTGGAGCGCGAAGAAATTGACCTCGCAGCGGTGGAACAACTGGTAGACCCCGCCCAACTCCGGGCGATCGCTGCCACCCTGGTGTACCTGCAACGCGCCCCGCTGGAGGGTTGCCGCACCGTTCCCGAATTGCTGGATCGGGCCATGACCATGATCGCCACCCAAGGCTGGGATGCACTGACCCCGCTGCCCCGTGGCGACCTGGCCCAGTTTCGGCGTTGGGAATTGGCCGCTGCCCTCAACCGTTGGCGGGCGATCGCGGGTCATTAGTTCTGCTTCTCCGCTGTATCCAGATCCAACTGCCCCATCGTATACAGCAACTTGCGAATCTGTTCGGCATAGCGCCGAGTTTCCGCCGCCTGAGTGTGGTATCGCTCGGCTAGGGAACGGCTCTGAAACTTGCTTTCTTGCCCAATCCGCTCCAGCAATCGCCCCCGTTCTTCCAACGTTCTGAGCGCCACCCATAAAGCCTCTTCCGTTGCTTCGTCTTGGGTTTCAACCAAGGCCCGTGCGGTAAAACTATGGCCCACATGGCAGCGATATTGCAAGATCGGAGTCTGCCCAATTTCCCAGAGCGGCCCGCCACAAGCCGGACAACTTTGGGCGACGGCCTCACCGATGCGCTCCATCTTGTGCGCGTTCCCCATCACCTGCTCCGTCATGCGGACTTCCAACCGCAAATCTTCGGGGACGGGCTGGTTCGCTGGCCGTTGCTGCTGGGTGCACTCTGCCAAATACCGACCCAGTTTGGCGACAGGGGCCACATAATCAACTGCGACATAAGCGATCGCACTATCGGGCATACTTCTGAACAAGGCTTCTTCTGGATCTTGCACCGCCGCCACGCCCCCACAGCGCTTGATCGCCTGCAAGCCCAACGTGCCATCATCCAACAAACCCGACAAAATTACCCCCGTCACCTTGCTTTGATAGGCCACTGCCGCCGACCGAAACAAGACATCAATAGCTGGCCGAGTCCGATTTTCAAATGGCCCTCGCACTAAGCGCATTTGCCCCTGACTGAGCAATAGATGAAAGTCTGGTGGTGCAAGGTAGATTCTTCCGGCTTCAATGGGCTGTGCATCGCGGACAAAATCTACAGGCAAGGCACTAACGCGGTTCAAGACAACGGCCAGATTGCTGGGTACTTGCCGACTGAGATGCACCACGACAAAAACAGCCGCATTGAGATCCGGGGGAAACTGCCCGATCAACTCGCGCAAAGCTTGAATACTGCCAGCCGAGCCGCCAATAACAATGACATGCTGTGGGTTCAATCTTTTTACCAAACGGTATTGTTTCCCCAGTCTAGGGTGGAAAGCTACAAGTGCCGTCTAACCACAGACCCATATCTGGTTTGGCCTGGGTTTTGGGGCTTTGGAGCGTGGGGGCGATCGCGCCGCTAATTTTAAAGGGCCGTGCCATCTTTGCGGGTCAACTGCCAACTATAGCTTTGCTGTCCGGCTAGATCCACATCGGGATAAATCACCTCATCTCCCGGTAAGCGATCGCCCACCTCCAAATACACCGCTTCTCTGCCGGAGCGATTCACCAACTGATGCCCATCGGCCTTGCCTGCCGGAAACCCCGCCGCCATCCCCGCCGTAAGCACCTGTTCCCCCGCCTCCGTCACCAGCGTCACCTCCCCCGCCACCACATAGATAAACTCATCTTGCTTGGTGTGCCAGTGGCGCAAGGCCGAAGCCCCCCCCGGAGCCAGTGTGACCCGGTTCACCCCAAAGTTTTTTAAGCCCAGGGCTGCCCCCAATGCCTGCTTACTCCGCCCTGCGACTGTGGCTTTGAATGGCTCTGGATAAATGGTGCCCGTGCGGGGGGCGATCGCCGTAGGGTCAATCGCAGGCAAGGCTAACTGGGGGCTTTCAGGGGACGATTTTTCGGTAGACATCAAGACTGGCTCCCAAACTCATCGCCTTGTACTCTAGCGCGAAGCCGGAGATCTGAAACGGTACAAAATCGGTGCAATTCATCTGCCAATCGTCCCATTGTGAATTATGTCTGAAGGGGTTCGATCTGTCCCCCTGTCGCTAGCGTTGAGAAACACACCAACCGAAACACCAATGAACCAGGCCACTTTTTTTCAGCACATCACCCAGTTCTCAGCCCAAGTTGGGGCACAAAGCATTCCTGTCCCGGTGTTCTACCAGGACATCATGGCTCTGTCAGCCCAATTTCTTGCCCCCATTGCCAAGATCCAAGCCCTCCTGCCCTCCCCGCGAATGCATCCCCTGCGCGTAACACCGTGGCATGGGGTGGTCAATATTGCCGCTTTTGAGTATCGCCAGTGTGACATTGGGCCATACAACGAAGTGGCGATCGCCCTGCCCTTTGTCCTCGATCGCCCTTCGCCCCTATTTGTCGGCACCCTCAGCCCCGTGCCCCCCGTGCTCCAGGTGTTTGTTCGCCATTTGCCCGTCACCACCCAACTGGCCTGCGATGCCGGGATTCAGTTTGCTAACTATCCCAAATTTGTTGCCGATATCACGTTTAAGCAAGATTCAAATTCAATTCACTGCCAACTGCAAGGGGGCGATCGCCCCATTCTGAGCCTCACCGCCCCAACCGGGCCACTGCAACCCGCCCCGCGATCGCGGATGTACCCCATGACCCGCCGGGATGGCTACCTACTGCGGAGCGAATTTATTGCCGCTGCCCATGATCATTACGTTGGCAAAGGGCGTGACCTGCACCTAGACCTGGGCGACCATCCCATTGCCCAAGAACTCAAAACCTTGCAGCTAGGCCGCGCGATCGCCTACCAATACACCCCGCACTATCAAGGCATCCTCACCCCCGTGCTGGAAAGCCTCTCACTCTGACAATACCCTTGGGCGATCGTCCCCAACGCCGCTTCAGGGTTTGCTGCACCATCTCCCTCGGTGGCTGGGGTGGAAGTCCAGCGTTGCAACAGTTACACAGGAAAAACTGTGCCATCCTGACCTGAAACATTTTGTCTGAGTGGTGAGCATTTTGTAAGTTTGGGCACACTAAACCCAGTTTCCTGGTTTCAATTTGCTTTTACTGCATAAAAACGGTGGTTTGCAGTGTATTAAACCGTAGACAGCAAGGCCTGGTGTCTGGGTTGTGACCATCCTGACCTTGCTTAATTCCTAACTATGGAACTTCCTGCCATGTCTAATTTTTCGCTCCGGTGTGGTTTTTTCAGTGGGCTAGCGCTGTTGGGTGGCCTCACCTTTTCATCCCCCGTCCAAGCCTTTTCCTTGTCCGGTTATGGAACGACTGGCGACGATATGAACGGTATGGCTATCACAGTGGACTATTTGGGCGGCGGTTCCCAAACGGCGATCTGGAAAACGACAGGATTGTATGCGGGGGGTGCTTTTGGTTCTGGGTGGTCTTTGAGTTTAGCTGGCGATACCTTCAGTGCTCCGTGGCGATTAGTGACCCAGGCTGGATTCACCCAAGCGATCGCAGCCCTACGCATCAATGCCATTCCCGGTAACACGGTTTTTGATATTGACTCCAAGGCAATCCTCACGCCCGGATCAGCCTATGGTCATCCATTTACCGTCTTATCTGGGCAAGCCCCAACCGCTTTCGCTTATGCCACCGATATTGCTGATGCTCAGGCTGATCTCAAAGGGGTACTCTCGCTCAACTGGAGCAATGGTTTTCTGGGAACAATGAGCTTTCGGGCGGATACTGACAACGGTACAGCCAGTGATCCTGTCCGTGCTGCAACTGCCGTTCCCGAACCCACCACGATCGCCGGGTTGACCCTGGCCGCCGCTGGCCTCATGGGAATGCGCCGCCGTCGCCCTGCCTAAGTGCCATTAAACGCCATTAAACCGCGATCGCCCTTGACACTGAATTGGGCGGGGCGATCGGCGCTTGAAGATGTGCAGATCAGACTGTGAGTAAACCAGAATAGTGACCCTCAGAGTCTTGCTGCATTGAGGCATGGATGTCGCTTCAGCCTACAAACCCAAAGGATTCAAAACTCTAAAAATAAGCAGTAAGATAGCCTTTTTCGCTCTAGTGAACTATTCGCTAGGGACTGAAGTTCGGGGGGGACTGACTTTGATCAAAATTAAAGAGCCGACAGTCCTATTGTTGCTCTGGTTGCTATTCCCTGGACAAGTGGGGGAGACGCGGTTTTTAGTCGCTCAAGTCTTGTTGGCGCAAATCAACGCGATTCACACTGCCCGCCGTGCCGAGGCGAAACTGAGTTTAGACTTAGACAATGATGGCGATGCCGCTTGGGGCACATTTCTGTCTGCCCTTTGGCTTGACCCCGGTAATGCGACGGCTTATGCCTATGTTGGGCTGCTCAGTCCCCGTTTTGGTTGGCCCCATTTGGGGGTGGGCGATCGCGCAACTGAGCCTGATTTCAGGCAACAAACTCAAGCAATCTGCCGTAAGATTGCCAGCGATGAATTTGAGTTTTCCAAGCACGCTGTTGATCAATCCATCCGGCATCAGATTCGGGTGTTTGAGCTGAAGGAAGCCGTTGCCAACGGTCAATTGCTTGCAGCCTATCCCCCCGATGAAACTGGCTCCGGTTATCTCCTTTTGGGGTTCACGCAGGCGGGCCGCGCGATGCATGTGCACTGTCGCTATTCCTCCCAGCCATTGATTAAAATCATGGCTGTGTATGAACCCGATTCTGCTCAATGGAATGATGATTTTACCCTCAGGAGGACTAGCCGCGATGAGCGATCGTGATGGGCCAGAACCACTGGTAGATCAGCGAGTCAGTTACACGCTGGAACTGGATGGAAAATTTTTCTTGATTGAGAACGTTCCAGCTTGGGTGAACGCGGAAACCGGGGAGCAATTTTTTGCGCCGGAGGTTGTCGAGCGGTTGCAGACCATGATTTTGGCTGGAAAGGAGCCGGAGCGGGTGATTGAAACTCCGGTTTATCGCTATGGGGCGTGAAGCCAGGGACACGATGGCGTACTGGACGGAGCGGCGTTGAGGGGGCTGAGTCGGATGGTGGCTGGTGTGAAGCCTGACTGGGAAAACTTTAGCCGAGTTGCGATTTGGCTAAGGCGGCGCGTAGATCCAAAAAGGTGTCACTGATGACCCATTGGGTGATGTCAAAGGTTGTGCCTGCGATCTTGATCAGTTTTGCTTCTGCATCGAAGATTGGCCCGCCTCGGACGTTGACGTAGCGCATCTCGCCGTTGTTGTGAATAATTCTGAGGTTGGCTTCAAAGGCTTCTCCGTTGCTGGCGGGGGTTTGGATTGCGGCTGCATGGATTGGGTGATCGTCTGGGTGAATCAGGGCCAGGTTTTCTGCCGGAGTAGGGGCGGGTTGGGTGGGGTCGAGACCGTGAATGCGATACAGTTCTTCAGTCCAGTAGGTTGTTAGGGTCTGCATGTCAAACTCCCAGCAGCCAATTTGGGCGACTTGTTGGGCGTTGCGGAGCATCCGTTCGGAGCGTTGTAGTTGTTCGGCGATTTGTTGACGCTGTTCCATTTCCTGCTGCAATCGGGCGTTTGCGGACATTAATTCTTGCCAAACATGGGCGGTGACGGTATCCACCACGGTTCCAGCTTGTGGGGGTTGAGTGCTGGTGAGTTCAGCTCTGAAGTTATAGATGGTATTGAGGCGGTATCCGTGACCGTACTGGGTTTGAATGAAGTCTTTGGCACCAGCTTGTTCGAGTTTGCGACGAATATTACGAATGTGGGTTTTGATGGTGGCTTCGCTGGGCAATTGCTCATCCAGGGGCCACAGGCGATCGCCAATTTCACTGCGGGAAAAGGTTTGGCGGGGATGGCTCAGAAATAACTCCAGCAGTTGATATTCTTTGCGGTTGACGTTCACAACCTGACCATAGCAGGTGATCTGGCAGGCGGTTGGATTCAGGCATACCGGACCCCAGGCGATCGCGGGGTTTGCCCGTTGGGTGCCGCGCCGTGCCACCGCCTGGATCTGGGCTAGCAGTTCCCGTTCGTCGATGGGGTGGGTGAGGCAGGCATCGGCTCCGCTGTCTAAGCTCTGGGTGCGTTGGTTAGCTTGGGTACCGTCGTCGTTGCTGGCGGGGGCTGGCAAGATGAGCAGAATCAAAACTGGATTGCCGACAGTCCGCAGGCGATGGCACAGGCTGATGCTGTGTTCCAATGGGAGGGCGTTGATTAAGACTAAATCGTAGAGAAAGGAGTTGAGGAGTTCCCAGGCGGCGGCGCGATCGCTGGCCTGATCCACAATGAAGTGATGCTTGTTCAAGGTGGGGTGGAGGGCGCTTGGAATTGGTTGATCGGACTCAACCAATAGAATTCTCATGGGGGCGTTGCTGGCCTTTCGCGTAAGGGGACTGGACGTACTTTAAAACAAAACTAAACCAGGTTTTTACCTTTCGATGAGATATTTTTATCTAAAATTAGACCGTGATTCAACGGATTACCATGCTGCCCAACGTTAGGCGATTTATCACGATTTACAAGGGCTATGAACGCCCCTTTTGGGTGTCTCAGGGATTGCTGGCGATCGCGACTCTGTTTACGCTGCTGATTCCCTTGATGGTGCAAACGTTGATTGATCAGGGGTTGATGCAGGGCGATCGCGATGCCACGGTGCAAAGTGTGTTGTGGATGGTGCTGTTTGCGGTGCTGGCGGCGGTGTTTACCATTGCCAATGCGGTGTATGCCGTCAACTTTGCTGAGTATACGGCCCATGCTGTGCGGATGTTTTTGTATCGCAAAATCCAGACCTTTGCGTTTGGCAACCTGGATCAGTTTCCTACCAGTGTGTTGATGGTTCGCATGACCAGCGATGTGAATGCCATCAAAGCGGTGATTCAACTGGTGATTTTGTCCCTCGCCCAGGCTCCGGTGATGTTTGTGGGGGCGCTGGTGTTGATTTACCTCAACAGTCCGAGTCTGATGTGGATCTTGGTGGTGGTGATGCCGCTGGTGGTGGCGCTTTTGGGGGTCTTTGTACTGAAGCTGGGGCCGTTGTTTGAGCTTCAGCAGCAAAAGCTGGATCAACTCAACCAGGTGTTGCAAGAAAGCTTGGCAGGGGTGCGGGTGGTGAAAGCGTTTGTGCAAGGTGAGTACGAAAATCGGCGCTACGATCGCGCCAATCGACAGTTGCGATCGGCAGAACTGCGCCCCATGCAATACAGCGCGGTTTTGGCTCCCAGTTTGTACCTGGTGATTAATTTGGCGATCGCGGCCATCCTCTGGTTTGGGGGCAAAAGCCTGCTCGCCGACAACATCACCGTGGGCGAAATTCTTGCCTTCACCCAATACCTCTCTACTATTCTGGTGCCCCTGGTTGTGCTGGCGGTGATTGCGCCCCAGTTGACTGCCGCCGAAGCCTCAGCCCAGCGAATGTTTGAAGTGTTGGATGCGATCCCAGCGGTGCCGCCACCCGCCACCCCCACCGCCCTCCACCCGGACGCGGTACAGGGGCGTATCGTTTTTGAGCAGGTTAATTTTGCCTATCCCAACCGGGATGGCAGCACGGGCGCGACGGTTTTACGCAACATTAATTTGGCGATCGCCCCCGGTCAGACTGTGGCGTTTCTGGGGGCAACGGGTTCCGGCAAATCCACCCTGGTTAACCTGATTCCCCGCTTTTACGATGTCACCGCTGGGCGCATCACCATTGACGGGGTGGATGTGCGCGAGATTCCCCTGACGACGCTGCACCAACTGGTGGGAGTCGCTTTGCAAGAGTCGGTGTTGTTTAGTGGCAAGGTGCGGGATAACGTCTGCTATGGCAAACCAGCAGCCACGGAAGCGGAAATGGTGGAGGCGGCCCAAGCCGCAGATGCCCACGGGTTTGTGGCGGCAATGCCCGAAGGCTATGATGCGGCAGTGGCACGGCGGGGGACAAACTTTTCGGGGGGGCAACGGCAGCGGTTGGCGATCGCCCGTGCCATCACCGTCAAACCCAAGATTCTGATTTTGGATGACAGCACCAGCGCGTTGGATATGGCGACGGAAGCACGGGTGCAAGCGGCCCTGAAACAGTTGATGGCGACGACTACCACCCTGTTTGTGGCCCAGCGCATCAGTACCGTGATTACGGCTGACCAGATTTTTCTGCTGGACGCTGGCGAGATTGTGGCCCAGGGCACCCACGAAACCTTATTGCAAAGCAGCCCGCTCTATCAAGACATTTATCAATCCCAGTTGGGAGGGGTGCCCACATGATCAAGCCATTGTTGCGTCGCCCGGTCAAATCCAAAGCGGGAGAACCCCCCAGCCCCCAGCCTCCTCTGGCGGTTCTGCGGCGTTTGCTGCGCTATGTCACCCAATATCCCTGGCCCCTGATGGGCGCGATCGCGCTGTTGCTGGTGGGCACGGTGCTGGGGTTGGTCATTCCCTACTGGTTGGGGGCGGGACTCAATATCTTGACCACCACTCCAGATCTGACCTTGCTGACTCCCCTCGTGATTGGCATTGGGGTGGCGGCGTTGGGCAATTGGTTGGCGACGCTATTGCAAAACCTGATCCTGAATCGCATTGTGCAACAGGCGCTTTACCAAATTCGGCGGGAGGTGTTTGAGCGAATGCAAACCCTGTCCCTCAATTTCTTTGACCGTCAGCCTATTGGGGAGTTGATGAGCCGGATCACCAACGATACGGATGTGGTGGCTCAATTCTTCCGCAATGGCTTGAATTTGCTGGTGAGTGAGTCTTTGAAACTGGTGCTGATCGTGCTGGCTATGGTGCTGCTGAACTGGCGTTTGGCGATCGCGGCCCTGGCGATTACACCGCTGATGCTGGCGTTTCTGGGCTTGATCGGCAGGCTTACCAGTCCTGTGTTCACCCAATTGCAGGAACAGGTGGGGGAGTTGAATGGCTTGCTGGAGGAAACCGTCAGCGGGCAAAAGGTGATCATTGCCTACGGTCAGCAGCAAGAAGCGATCGCCACCTTTGAAGCCGTCAGCATTGAAGCCAGAACAGCGGGAATTAAAGCTCGTTTATTGGCGCTTCTCAGCCGTCCGGTGACTCTGGTGTTGACCAACCTGGCGGTGGCGCTGGTGGCCTTGGTGGGGGGGCTACTCACCCTGCGCGGACAGGCAGATGTGGGGGTGGTCGCGACGTTCCTGCAATATACCCGCCAGTTTGCTATCCCCATTACGAATATTGCCAACAACCTGGATACACTGCTGGGGGCGATCGCCGCTGCCGATCGGATCTTTGGCATTTTGGACGAACGGCCCACCGTGCTGGATGTGCCCCAGGCTCCCCCCCTGCCCCCGATTCAAGGTCACGTCCAGGTGCGCGATGTGGATTTTAGTTACGTCCAGGGTCGCCCCATCCTCAAGCACAATACCTTTACCGCCCAACCCGGTGAAAAAATTGGTTTGTGTGGCCCCACCGGAGCCGGAAAAAGCACCATCATTAACCTGATCACCCGTTACTACGACCTGGATCGGGGCGAAATTTTGATCGATGGCCACAACATCGCCACCGTGCGGCAAGACAGCCTCCGGCAGCAGATTGGCATTGTGTTGCAGGAAGCGTTTTTATTCTCCGATACGGTGATGAATAACCTCCGCTATGCCCGGTTGGATGCCACCGACGATGATTGTATTGCCGCCGCCCAACAGGCCAATGCCCACGATTTCATCCTGCGCTTACCCCAGGGGTACGATACCCTGCTCAGCGATCGCGGCAGCAATTTGAGCCAGGGGCAGCGGCAACTGCTAACCATCGCCCGCATGATGGTGCAAAATCCCCGCCTCGTCATCCTGGATGAAGCCACCAGCAACGTAGACACCCGCACCGAACAAAAAATTCAGGAAGCCCTCGATCGCCTGATGCAAGGGCGCACCAGTTTTGTGATTGCCCACCGCCTGAGCACCATCCGCAATGCCGATCGCATTCTTGTGCTCAAAGCGGGGGAAATTATTGAAATCGGTTCCCATGATGAACTCATGCAGCGCCAGGGCTTTTACTACGATCTCTTCCTGAGCCAGTTCAAAGGTAAAGTGCCCAGTGCCGCCTAGCTGGGGCGATTTCAGGGCACTCTGCCCACCACTACACTTATTTTTTACCTTTTGGTGAGATAGTATTTTCTGCTGGTTCAAACCGCCATCCTGACTGATGGCGCACTCTCCTTGAGCTAAGAAAAAAACTGTTTATAGACTCACTGGCAACCTCGTTTATGGAACCTGATTTATCGCGCCTCAACCTGGATAGCCCAGGGGTTAGAGAGGTGCTTCACTGGCTCAACCGCCGCCAGTTTTTGGCCTTAGGCACCGGATCATTTTTAGCCACTGTTGCGCTGGCTTCCTCCCGTGCCCAAGCGCAGACCGACTCTTCACTGGATTTAATCGCAAACACCAATCCTGCATCTTCTGGAGCAAACTCGATGGTAGACATTACCCCCACCGATCCCGCTTACTTCATTCCAAATCGGTTTAAGGGCAAAACTGTATTGATCACGGGGGCGGCGACTGGCATTGGTGCGGCAACGGCGGTTCGAGCTGCGCGGGAAGGTGCCAATGTGGTTGGATTAGACCGCAAAGAAAAGCAACTCAACGCGACCATTAGCCAGATCAAAGGGGAAGGCCACAAGGCGATCGCGATCGTTGGGAACGTCGTTGATACGGCGACCTGCGATCGGGTGGTGGCTGATGCAGTCCGAGTCTTTGGTGGTTTGGATCTGGCCGTCAATGCGGCTGGAGTGCTGGACGGGGCTGATCCGGGGCAACCGCTGAACTTTCAGGGACAGCGCAACCTACTCCCCAACTCCATCCACGAAGCAACGGATGAGTATTGGGACGGGGTGCTGGCAACGAACACCACCGGGGTCTTCAAATCGATGCGGGCTGAACTGCGCCAGATGGTGCAACAGGGACGGGGTGGGGCGATCGTCAACATCGGCTCGATCGCGGGTTTAACTGGGTTGGGTGGCAATCCTGCCTATGTTGCCAGCAAACATGGGGTCACGGGCTTAACTCGGCAGGCAGCGGTTGATTATGCGCCCAACGGCATTCGGATCAACTCGGTGAACATGGCCGCAACCGCTACGCCCATGACAGAACGAGCTTCTGAGTTTGTGCGAGAGGCACAAAAAGAGAAAAAAGGGGCAGCGAGTCCCACCGCCATGCTGAAAACGCTGAGTCTGTTGGGCGCGTCCGATTCCCAGAAGCGCATGTCAACCGTTTGGGAACAGGGCGCGATTATTCTCTTCCTACTGTCTCCCGATGCTGCCAACCTAACGGGTTGCGTCTATGCCACAGATGGCGGTTGGACGGCGTATTAAGGGGGCACTTTGGGCCTAACTGGAACGGTGCAACGGCATGAATCTGCGATCGCGGGGTTTTGCGGTCGCTCATGCTGACCGTGGGGGCTAGACTGCTCCCTGCGTCGGGGAAGCCCGGTTTGTGCCTTAACCCCGTGCCCTTCAACTGACCGCTAGCCCTGGCCCGATTCACGATCGCCGCGAGTCTGCAAGCCCGCCCAGTGCTCAGAGATTTGACCTGGCTTGAATGGGCTGGCTCTTGGCGATAGTGGTCGATCGCCGCTTCTCTGCTCGCGATCGACTGCTCCCGGCTGGGGTGAGCGGGTTGCACCGAATGAACTGGCAGCCATTGAGCCGCAATTGAACAGGCACTTTGAGATTTACAGCAGCAATGAAGACCGATCCAACCCGCCTCTGGGCCACCTATTGCCGTGGCTTGCTTTTCGCCGCCAGCCTCGCCTTGTTGTGGGGCCGCAGCGCCCAGGCAGAAACCGCAATGCCGACAACGATCGATGCCTTAGCCCGCGATCGCTCACTCCAGGCCACCGATTTAGCTCCCCGGCCAGACACGGCTGCTGGCCATCCGGTCGCCCCCAGCGTGCTGCCACCTCAATTGGGGCAGACACCCCCCGCCACTCCTGCTGCTGCATCCCCAGGCATCCCGCCTGAAGCCGTACCACCGGGCGCTTTTCTCCTCAATCCTGCCGCGTTAAATGGGGAACGGATTAGCAATGTCGTGATCTATCTCGAAAATCCAACGCCGGATCGCGATCGCAACCAACAATTGCAACAGCAAATTGCCGCTGCTTTCGTTGTCCAGCCAGGAGACAGCTACAACCAGCTCTTTTTAGATCAAGGTGTGCAACGGGTCAGGCAACTGGAAACCGTAGAAACAGCGCAGGCTGCCCCTTACGAAGGTCAGATCCCCGGTGAGGTGGTGGTGGTCTTATCCGTGCGGCTAACCCTGAAAGCTCCGCCCCCACCCCAGAAAACTGGGCTATTGGTCACGGGGAACTGGCGCGAGTTTCCCAGTCTTTATACCAGCGATCGCGCCACTGTCGGTGTCCTGCTCAAAAGTGGACTCTCTTCCTTCAGCAGTAATAACACCTGGTTTGGCAACGCGGCCCTCTTCACGGCGGGCAACCCCCTGGCCCGCGACCCGGCGGGTGCTGGCACCTATAGCTGGCTGGATGGCTACCTGGAATTTGGGATCGCCGGTATCACCCAAATTGACACCCTGCCTCTCTATGTCTATGGCGGCATTAGCAACCTGGTGTCCACTACCCTGCAACCCGATTTGTTTGAAGCGGATAATCGGATTTTCAACGGCATTGAAGATTTGTATGCTGGCCTGGTTTATGGCTATCGCACCGACAGTTCCCGGTTTGGGTTTAACCTCTCTGCCGGACGGCAAGATTATCGGATTAGTAACGGTCTATTGTTTGCGAATGGGGCTGGCAATGGGAGCGATCGCGCCACGATTCTCTCCAATCCCCGCACGGCTTTTCAGAATACCGTCATTGGTCGCGTGCGCCTGAATAACGTCCGCCTGGAAGGTTTCTATCTCAACCCTGATGAATTACCCATTGTTGACAGCGAAACGGAATTTGTAGGGGCAAACCTGGAATACGATGACCAGCGATCGCTGCAATTGGGGCTGAGTTATATCCATGTTCCGACCTCCAATACGTCCTATTTTACCGTGGCAGATGTCTTGCCCAGAGCCGGATTAAACGTGATCTATCCCCGGCTGCGAGTGACCAATCCCTTTGGCTTCAATGGACTTTGGTTTCAGGCCGAATATGCTCACCAGTGGAACGATAACTTTGACATGAATGCCAACGCGGCCTGGGGGCAACTTGGCTATACCTTTCAGAATTTGCCCTGGACTCCCACCCTGAGCTACCGCTACGCCTATTTCAGCGGCGATAACCCCAACACCTCAGCCTTTGAACGGTTTGATCCACTGCTGTCGGGTGGCACGCCGGATACTTGGATTCAGGGTGCTAATCTAGTCAAAATCTATCAGAATTCCAATTTAATCACCCATCAAATCCTCTTAAGATTGCGTCCAACCCAACGCTTTGATCTATCGCTTCAATACATTCATCTTGCTGCTGCTGAGTTGAATAATTTAGGTGGTGCCCAGGCGCTCTCTTTTCTGGAATCCTCCGAAATTGGCCAGGAAATTACGTTAACAGGTCGCTACAATCTATCGCGGAATTTTCTGCTTTATGCCAGTGGTTCTGTGGCTTTTCCCGGTGCTGCCATTCAACGCGCAGTGAACGACAACCCCGGCCCCTGGTATTTCCTACAACTCTCCCTACTCGTGAATTTTTGAGCGATCGCGATTAACTACTGAATCGAGAGGGGCGATCGCATCCTGTTGGCGATAAGTAGTGCTAGGATTTGAGCAAAATGGCTGCGTCAGATAAATAGATGAGCGTACTAAAAGGAGATGATACGGTCAAACGGAATGTACTGTTGTATCCTGGCGAGGATGGTTACTTTGTTGTCGAAGTTCCCAGTTTGCCTGGATGTATTAGCCAGGGACAAACGCGCGAAGAGGCTCTCAGCAACATTGAAACTGCGATCGCTCTATATATTGAAGTGCTCCAAGACCGTGGTGAACCTATTCCTGATGACGCGATCGAAATTGTCCAGGTATGAGCAAATTACCTGTAATTTCGGGACAAGACTGTGTCAAAGCTCTGGAAAAAGTGGGCTTTTCAGTCAATCGCCAACGGGGTAGCCATATCATTTTGGTGCGGGAAGAGCCGAGAACAACGGTGACTGTACCTGATCATAAAGAGCTTGATCGTGGTACGTTACGGGCAATCATTCGACAAGCTGGCATCAGCGTGGAAGAGTTAATTGAACTGCTGTAACTGCTGTTGCGCGATCGCCCTTGACTACTGAAGAGGGAGGAGCGCGATCTTGCTTCGGAGTTAGACGTGCGATCGTGCTTTTCGTCCGTAACTGGCCCCAATTCAACCTATGAATGCAAGTCATCCAGGCGGCTGAAAGTAGGTGGCAAGATTCTCGCTAATCATCTTAAATAGCGTATTCTGCGGAACTAATCGGTATAAGTATTAATTTGCGATCTCAGGCAGAATAATTTCACCTACTAATGGTTAAGCCGCTTCGACTCTTGGGGTGGGTGTAGCTAGGAGGCTACTTGTCAGCGTCAGGAATGGTGGGTTAAGTTGTATTTGGTTTTGGGTACTCTTTTGCTATGAGCAAGAATTGAGCTTGGTACAAGTAGACTTACTCGCTCAAATACTAGTTAAGACCTTTGCTTCAGCGTTAAATTATGATTCAACCAGATAACTCTCTAACGTCAAGTACCCTAGATCAGCAAATAGCTAATACAGAAGCTCAAATATCTCAATTGACTGCAAGACTTGAGAATGCCAAAAGAGACGTACAAGAGTGGGTAGATGCAAATTCCTCTTTGTCTCTATCTGCTCAAAAGGCAAGAGCTGAAACCCAATCAATGGGTAGAGGTCTTGGAGGAGCCTTGCTGGGATCAAAATATCGAGCTTCGTGTAGAAAAGCTGCGGCTAGTGCCAATGCTAACATTGCTCGTGAAGTAGCTGCGAAACGCGCCCAGATTAGAGAGGGAAAGCAAAATGCTCAAGAGATAGTTCGGCAAATTCAGGCTCAAATCAGTTTATTAAAAGATGAGTTAAAAACTTTAAAGTCTCAGCGGAAATCACTTTCCTCTACTCAGAAATCTACTCAAACTTTTCAAGCTTCTAGCCGTTCTCTTATGCTTCTAGAAAAACTTAATGAAGCATATCAAATGGGTCTACTAACTCAAGAAGAATATGAAGAGAAGCGAAAGAAAATAGTAGATCAAATATAAAGCACTAGCATAACAATCTCCTTTCAGCAGATTCACGAGTAACTCGATTCTATTTATTGCTTGTCACTGCTGAAGGAAAACGTTAGACAGCCTGATCTCAGGACGATTGCAGAGAGAGATTTAATCATCATTCACTTTGCAAGACAAGATGCAATTGAGATAAGAATGTCGTAATACTCTTTGCCCCGCAGTCTTTAGGATCTGGCTTAGCGACATAAGCGATCGCCTATTCGCTGTTCAACCAACTTGATTTTAGAGTAGCTGGGCATATATATCGTCATCGGGGTTGTCCCAGATGGCATTGAGTGATGGTTGACTAGCGTTTAACCAAAATTTAGTTTCGTCACTGGGCAGAACTGTCACCAAAATCTTCGCTCCTTCTGGGAGTTCTGCCGATTCTATTAGCTCAATTTTTCCTTGCCGGACGGTCGCCCACAGGGTTTTCAGCATTGTTTTACGCTAAGTTTTGCCTCGATTTTAACAGCCAGTTGACGGCATCCGCGAGGTCTTGGGCAATGTAGTCGGGTTGGGTGTGGTGTTGGTAGTCACCGCTGAGGACTTGTTCGCCGTAACCTGTAGTGACGAGGATTCCCGTGCAGCCTGCATTGTGGGCCATGTCAACATCGGTGGCTTTGTCGCCAATCATGAAGCTTTGGGGAATGTCGAGGTCGTGTTCCCAGGCGGCGGCGACGAGCATTCCGGTGTTGGGTTTGCGCCAGGTGCTGTAGCGGGTGTAGTCGGGGTTGGTGCCGCCTTCGGGGGTGCTGAGGTAGGGGCAGTAGTAGAGGGCATCCAGATAGGCGTTGGCTTCGTCGTGGAGGAGACGGCAGAGGCGATCGTGGAGGGCATCCACATGGCTGGTGGGGTAGTAGCCACGGGCGGGGCCAGATTGGTTGGAGACGAGGCAGGTGAAAATGCCGCGATCGTTGAGTTGGCGGACGGCCTGGGCCACGCCGGGGATGAGGTTGAGGTTTTCGATTTCGTGGATGTAGCCAGCTTCGATGTTGAGAACACCATCGCGATCCATGAATACGGCGGGGTGGGACATGGGGAAAATGGGGAAGGAATAGGGTTTAGGGAATAGGGTAGCAGGAGATGGGCACGGGAGGAGTTAGGCGGTGGGTTGGAGGCCCCCGGCCATGAGGTAGCCGATGTGGTCGCGGGTGGCGGTTTTGGCATCAAGCATGGCGACAAATTGCCCGTTGAGTAGGACGGCGATGCGATCGCTCATGGCCAGGATTTCTTCCAGTTCGGTGGAGATATAGAGGATGGCGGCTCCTCGTTCCCGTTCGGCGAGAAGGGCTTGTTGGACGTATTCCGTTGCGCCAATATCCAGGCCGCGTGTGGGTTGCATGGCAATGATGAGGTCGGGGTGGCCAGCGAGTTCGCGGGCGAGGACGACTTTTTGTTGGTTGCCGCCGGAGAGGTGCTGGACTTTGAGGGTGGGGCTGGTGGCGCGGATGTCGAATTGCTGGATGGCGCTGGTGGCGTTGGTGTGGATGGGGGTGGCTTGCAAAAACCAGCGGTGGCAGAAGGGAAGGCGTTGGAAGGCTTTGAGGATGAGGTTGCGGGCGATGCTGAAGGGGAGAATGAGGCCCATTGTTTGGCGATCTTCGGGGATGTAGCCGAGTTTGAGGTGCTGGCCTCGTTGGCGGGTGCTCCAATGGGTGATGGGTTGGCCGTTGAGGCTGAGGTGGCCCTGGTGGAGGGGGCGCAATCCGGCGATCGCGTCGGCCAATTCTCGCTGACCGTTGCCATCGACTCCGGCGACCCCCAAGATTTCTCCGGCCCGGAGTTGCAAGGAGAGATTCTGAATGGCAGGCAGGCCGCGATCGCCCAGGATAGTGAGGTTTTGACCTTCGAGGACGACGCGATCAGCAGTACAGTCAGGTTTTTCGCGGTGCAGGACAACATCGCGCCCAACCATGAGTTGCGCCAGGGCACTAGGATTGGTATCGGCAGTTTCCACGGTGGCAATGACTTGGCCGCGCCGGAGCACGGTGACGCGATCGCACAGGGCCATCACTTCATCCAATTTGTGGCTAATAAAAATGATGGTGTGATTGTTGGCGGCGAGTTGTTTTAAGACGGTGAAAAATCGCTCGATTTCGGGTGGTGTCAGAACGGCGGTCGGCTCATCCAAAATTAACAGTTTGGCTTTGCGATAGAGCGCCTTCAAAATTTCCACTCGTTGTTGGGCACCGACAGGCAAGGTTCCTGTGATGGCCCACGGGTCAACGGGTAAGCCGTATTCTTCTGCCATTTGGGCGATCGCGGCAGCCTTTTGGGCCAAATTTAATCGCCAGGAAAAATCTGTCCCTAATACAATATTTTCAGCCACGGTTAACTGCGGCACGAGCATAAAATGCTGGTGAATCATGCCAATGCCGTGGTGAATTGCCACGTTAGGCGAAGTCATTACAATAGGATTTTCTTGTAAATAAATCTGCCCAGCAGTGGGTTGATAAAGACCACATAAAATATTCATTAATGTGGATTTCCCGGCTCCGTTTTCACCGAGTAAAGCGTGAATTGAACCCGCTTGAATAGCGATTGAAATGCCATCGTTGGCGACAAAGGAACCAAAGGTTTTCGTGATGTGATCGAGGCGTAAATAGGGCGTGAAAGTTAGCATCTGGGGAATGCGATTGAGGGACAACTTGCCAGTTTCGATGATAGATGCGATGGCACCATCAACCGTGCGATCGCAGTCTGTCAGGCATTAATCACTAAACCTCAGCCCACACCCACGGTTTGCAGCAATCCTTGAAATAACTTAAGGCCATCGGTGCTGCCCAAAAGGGGATCGGAAGCCCGTTCGGGGTGGGGCATCATGCCCAACACATTGCCCTGGATGTTACAAACTCCGGCGATATTGTGCAAGGAGCCGTTGGGGTTGCTGGTGGCATTGGGGGTGCCGTCGGGGGCGCAGTAGCGGAAGACGATTTGCTGGTTATCTTCGAGGGCTTTGAGGGTATCGGCATCGGCGTAGTAGCTGCCTTCGCCGTGGGCTATGGGGATGGTCACGATCGCGTCGGGGGTATAGTTTTGCGTCCAGGCCAGGTTAGTCCGTTCTACTTTCAGCAGGACGCGATCGCAAATGAAATGTAAATCGCGATTTCGCACCAGGGCACCGGGCAATAATCCCGCTTCGGTCAACACTTGGAACCCGTTGCAAATGCCCAATACGGGTTTGCCGGCCTGGGCGTGGGCCATGACCGCTTGCATCGCTGGGGAAAAGCGGGCGATCGCCCCACACCGCAGATAGTCCCCATAGCTAAAGCCACCGGGCACCACCACCACATCAATGCCAGCAAGATCGCTCTCTTCGTGCCAAATTAGGCGGGTGGGCTGGCCCAAAACATCGCGGGTGACATAGACGACATCGCGATCGCAGTTTGACCCCGGAAACACAATGACCCCAAAGGTGACGTTTGCCAAGATGCGTTCTCCAACCCTATGCAACAGTTGCCGCTACTATCCTGCCACTTTTTGGCGATGGTGCGCGATGGAATCCCGCTGGATGTAAACAGGATTGAGCGATCGCCATTAGAAATCCTGACCAGAATTTGTTATAAAGCGAGAAACCTTATCCTGTGTTTGTCATGGTTGCCAGTCCTGAAACCCTGCCCACTCTGGGCATCGGCATTTTGCGCCAGGTGCACCACATCGCGTTGAACGTCAAAGATATGCAAGCTTCGCGGCATTTTTATGGAATGGTGTTGGGCTTGCACGAATTGACTGGCGACGAAGTTCCTGCCACCTTGAAAACGCTCGTTGCAGACGGTAGAGTCGCTAATTTTGTGACTCCCGACGGCACGGTGCTTGACCTGTTTTGGGAACCGGAGTTAATGCCGCCCCATCCTGACCCGACGCAACAATTTACCCGCGCCAATCATCTGGCCTTTGGCATCGCGCCAGAACATTTTGCTCATGCTGTTGCCGTGCTGCACCACAACCAAATTCCCATTGAGCACGGCCCAGTGACCCGCCCCACCGGACGGGGGATTTACTTTTATGACCCTGATGGCTTCTTACTGGAAATTCGCTGCGATCCGGTTTAGCCAGAGGCGTTGCCCTACACACAATGGCCCAAAACAAAAACGAGGATGATGTGCCGTCATCCCCGTTCGTCTACTTACTGAGAGTTTCGAGATTATAACTGTGGAGTATA
>ERZ1066121.850-NODE-850-length-25570-cov-21.069175_pt1 | contig 25570 bp, 19 predicted proteins | sample MGYA00382768_ERZ1066121 | MGnify/ENA primary metagenome ERZ1066121 (study PRJEB33369, sample SAMEA5778351) | biofilm metagenome | biome: Industrial cooling water; feature: Water cooling tower basin; material: Biofilm | place: United Arab Emirates | collected...
AATGCTGGCCTGTCACGCCGGAGGTCGCGGGTTCGAGTCCCGTCCACTCCGCCATTCTTCCAACAGGGCGACCCTCGGGTCGCCCTGTTTTTTTTGCCCATTCTTTTGCGTGTCCGGGGCCGGGCCGGCGGTCCGGGCGCCGATGGCCGCGGTGCCCGCCGATGTCTCCGCAGGGTCCGGCAGTCCGGTCGCAGCGGTGACCGCCCGCGATGCTCCCGATTTGCACCCGGCTCGGGCTACACTAGGCGGCTCTGTCTTTCGTCGAAGCCCAGGCTCATGCTGCAAGCCATTCGAGACAAATCTTCAGGCTGGATCGCCACCATCATCCTCGGGCTGCTGGTCGTGCCCTTCGCCTTTTTCGGCATGGAGCAGTATCTGTTCCAGTCCAGCCAGACCTATGCCGCCAAGATCGAGGCACCGCCCACCTGGTGGCGTAGTGCGCCGGACTGGTGGCTCGTGCGTCGACTCGTGTGGCATAGCGAGGAAATCGACGTCAACGAATTCCGCAGCGCCTTCGAGCGCGAGCGCCAGCTGCGTCGTCAGCGCGAGGGCGAGGCCTTCGATCCGCGTCGCTTCGAGACCCTTGAGACCAAGCGCGAAGTGCTGGATCGGCTGATCGACAGCCGTCTGTCCAAGCTCGTGGCCGAGCGTGCCGGCCTGGCGGTGGGCGATGCGCGCCTGCGCGATTACATCCGCCAGGACCCGTCGTTCCAGGTGGACGGTCAGTTCAGCCCCGAGCGTTACCAGCAGCTGCTGGCGACGGCGCAGCCGCCGATGACGCCGACCGAGTACCAGACCCGGCTGCGCGACGACCTGCAGCGGATGCTGCTGGCAGAACGTCTGCGCGCTTCGGCCTTCCTGACGCCGAGCGAACGCACCCGCCTGTTTTCCACGCTGCTGCAGAAGCGCGACGTGAGTTTCGCGGTGCTGCCTGCGCCGGTGGCCGGCAACGATGCGGTGACGCCCGCCGAGATCGCCGAGTGGTATCGCACCCACCAGGATGATTTCCGCGCGCCCGAACAGGTCACGCTGGAGTACATCGTGGTCGACGGCGATGCGCTGCAGGTGCCTGCGCCCACCGAGAACGATCTGCTGGACCGCTATGCGCAGGAGCAGGGGCGTTTCGTCGATCCCGAACAGCGCGTGACCTCGCACATCCTGGTGCGTACCGATGCCGATGCCGGCGAGGCCGCCCTGAACGCCGCGAAGAAGAAGGCAGAGGACATCCTGGCGAAGGCCAAGGCTCCGAATGCGGATTTCGCGGCGCTTGCGCGCGAGTTCTCCGACGACACCGGTTCCAAGATCAACGGCGGCGACCTCGGCCCGGTGCGCAAGGGCGCGATGGTCAAGCCGTTCGAGGACGCCGTGTTCTCGATGCAGGCGGGCGAAATCCGCGGTCCGGTGAAGAGCGAATTCGGTTTCCACATCATCCAGGTGCGCGAGATCCAGCCGAGCAGGCAGATTCCCTTCGAGCAGGTTCGCGCCGAGGTGGAGCGTCTGGTCTCCGATGGTGCGCGTGAGCGGGCCTACAACGACCTGCTCGGCAAGGTGAACGATGCCGCGCTGGCCTCCTCGTCCTCGCTCACGGCCGCTGCCGAGGCCGGCAAGCTCAAGATCGAGCGCGTCGGTCCGTTCGCGCAAGGACAGGGCGAGGGCATCGCCGCCGAAGCGGCCGTGCAGCGCTTCGCCTTCACCGACGAGGCCAAGCGCGACGGCGTGGTCAGCGATCCGATCGAGCTGGGTCCGAACCGCAGCGTGCTGGTGCGCGTGGTGGCCCACGAGGCCGAGCGCGTGCGTCCGCTGCAGGAAGTGGGCGTGCAGGTGGCCAATGCGATCCGCATGGATCGCGCGAAGAAGGCGACCGAGGCCGAAGCCGACGCGATCCTCGCCCGTGCGCGCGGTGGCGAGGATCTGCAGACCATCGCGGCCGAAAAGAGCCTGATCGCCACCGCCATCCCCGGCCTGAGCCGTGGTTTGGCGGTGCCGGACCGCAAGGCGGCCGAAGCCTATTTCAAGGTGCCGGCGCCGCCCGCTGGCGGAGCGAGCTACGGCAAGGAGACGCTCGAGGATGGCCGCGTGGTGGTGTTCGCGGTGACCGGCGTGAGTTCGGGCGACCCCGAGGAAGTGCCGCAGGATCAGCGCGACCAGCAGGCCGACACCGTGGCCACCTTCATCGCCGACCAGGCGTTCAAGGACCTGATCGCCAGGCAGCGTGCGCTGATGCGCATCGACACCGCCGACGAGCGGCTCTGAGCGCACCACCCGCAGCAACGAAGAAGCCCGGCATCTCGCCGGGCTTCTTCGTTGTGGACTCTGGCGGTGAGGCCGGTATGCGGGACCGGCCGCGTCGCGGAGATACCGCCCCGGCAATGGCGCGCGGCCTGCGCGCCGGCAGGCTTATTCCTTCTCGATCCCGGTCATGCCCAGGATGTTGTAGCCGCTGTCGACGTAGGTGATTTCGCCGGTGATGCCCGCGGCCAGGTCCGAGCACAGGAAGGCGGCGACATTGCCGACCTGCTCGATGGTGACCGTGCGACGCAGCGGCGCGTTCTCCTCGACATGGCCGAGGATCTTGCGGAAGCCGGCGATGCCGGAGGCGGCGAGGGTGCGGATCGGGCCGGCCGAGATCGCATTCACGCGGGTGCCTTCCGGGCCGAGGTTGAAGGCGAGATAGCGCACCGTGGCTTCCAGGCTGGCCTTGGCGGCGCCCATGACGTTGTAACCGGACAACGCGCGTTCGGCGCCGAGGTAGCTGAGGGTGAGGATCGAGCCGTTGCGGCCCTGCATCATCGGCCGCGCGGACTTGGACAGCGCGGCCAGCGAATAGGCCGAGATGTCGTGGGCCATCGCGAAGTTCTCGCGCGTCAGGCCATCGAGAAACTCGCCGCTGATCGCTTCGCGCGGGGCGAAGGCGATGGCGTGCACCAGGATATCGAGACCGTCCCAGTGCTGGCCCAGTTCGGTGAAACAGGCCTCGATCTGCGCGTCGTCGGTGACGTCCAGCGGCAGCACGATGTCGGAGCCGTACTCGGCTGCGGCCTTTTCCACCCGCGTTTTCAGCTTCTCGTTCTGGTAGGTGAAAGCCAGTGATGCGCCTTCGCGATGCATCGCCTCGGCGATGCCGCTGGCGATGGAGCGATCGCTCGCGATCCCGGTGATCAATGCGCGCTTGCCCTGCAGAAAACCCATGGCGTGTCCCGATGCTGCGGAAAGGCGGCTAGTGTGCCATGTGGGGTGGACCGTGGGCTGCAGTATGGAAAGGCCGGGAATGGGGAATGGGGATACGGGATTCGGGATTCGGGATTCGGGATGAGCCGGTGCGCGTCGCGTAGGAGCGGCTTCAGCCGCGACTGCATCGGTCATGGGTCAGAAGCAGGTCCCTCGCAGCGCTCGGGATGACGATGGACTGCGATGTGCACGTACGGGCTGCGCATCGGGATTCCGGATTCGATCGTCGTGAACCTGACCGCGTGCTCTGCTGCGGGCGCCTCGCGGGAGGTGTCCAGCGGTCGACCTGGCGGTGACGGACGGACAGGCCCTAGCGAAAGCCATCCTTCCAACCGCGCAGCCCGGCGAAGGTGTCGACTTCCGAGGCCGCTGCCCTGCCGAGATGCCGTTCGACCGCGTCTCGCACCGAAGCGGCATGGCAGCGCAGGAAAGGGTTGGCGGCGCGCTGGGCGCGCAGCGTGGTGGGCAGGGTGGGTTCGCCGGCCTCGCGCTGCCTGCGTGCGTGTTCGACTTCGGCCTGCAGGTCCCGGTTGTCGGGGTCGACCGCCAGCGCGAAGCGGGCGTTGGACAGGGTGTATTCGTGCGTGCAGCACACCTGGGTGGCGTCGGGCAGGATAGCGAGTCGCTGCAGGGAGGCGTGCATCTGCGCGGGGGTGCCTTCGAACAGCCGACCGCAGCCGAGATGGAAGAGTGTGTCGCCGCAGAACAGCAGCGGCGCCTCGGCGTCGCACTGCGCGTAGGCGACGTGGCTGGAGGTGTGGCCGGGCACCGCGAGGATGTCGAAGCGCAGTCCGAAGGCCTGGATGTCGATGCGATCGCCGTCGCGGACGCGGTGGCTGGCATGCGCGATGCGCGGATCCTCCGGCGCGTACACCTCCAGGCCCGGCCAGCGTGCGAGCAGCTCGGGCAGTCCGCCGATATGGTCGCCGTGGTGATGCGTGATCAGCACCGCAAGCGGGTGGAGTCCGTCCTGCGCGGCGCGCAGCACCGGCGCGGCGTCGCCGGGGTCCACCAGCAGCGCGCGGCCCGCGTCGTCGATGGCGGTCCAGATGTAGTTGTCGTCGAAGGCGGGAATCGGCAGCAGGCGCATGGCCGAAGGATAACGCCTTCGTCCGCGGCATCGTGGCGCCGCTGCGGGCAGGCGGTACAATCCGGGGCATGCCCGCGCTTCCGCACCATGCCCCCGCGTCCACGCCGCTGCCCTGGTTCGCACGGTCGGCCGGGCGCGCGCTGCTGGCCAGTGAGCGCGACGCAGTGCTGGCAGCGCTGCGTGCCGCGCCGACGCCGCTGCCGTGGCTGTGGATCGCGCCGCTGGCGCCGGTCCCGCCGGAGCGCGATGCCATGCTGGCCTCGGGGCTGTGCCTGGCCAGCGACGGCGAGGCGTGGTGCGGTTCGATCCGCTGCCGCCTGCCCCTGCCGTTCGCCAGCGAATCGCTGGGCACGGTGATCCTGCAGCATGTCGCCCATCTGCACGAGGCGCGCAGCGGCGCGCTGCTGGCCGAGTGCGCCCGCGCGCTGGTCCCGGGCGGGCGGCTGCATGTGCTGGCGCTCAACCCGCTGTCGCCGTACCGGCTGCGCTGGCTGCGCAGCGGCCTGCGCGCCGCGGACAGCGCGCGCCTGCGTCGGCTGTTGGCCGATGTGGGTCTTGCGCCGATGCCGCAGGCCAGCGGGCTCGGCCCGCAGTGGAAAATCCGCGTGCAGAACGATGCCCACGACGGCCCCGGTTTCCGCGCGGCGTATCTGCAGAGCGCCGAGAAGCGCAGCATCCCGCTCACCCCGATCCGGCCGCGTCTGCCCCTGGCCCTGCCCGAGGTGGCCGGCGTCACCGCCGCGCGGGTGGCCGAGGTGGTGCCGATTCGTGGCGAACGCCGCGAACGCCGCGGCGCCGACGACAGCGAGTGATATCCCACGCATGAAAGACGTGTTGATCCATACCGACGGGGCCTGCCTCGGCAACCCCGGCCCCGGCGGCTGGGCCGCGCTGCTGCGCTATGGCAGCCGCGAACGCGCGCTGTCCGGCGGCGAAGCGCAGAGCACCAACAACCGCATGGAATTGATGGCGGCGATCGTCGCCCTGGAAACCCTCACCGAGGCCTGCGCGGTGACCCTGATCACCGATTCGCAGTACGTCCGCCAGGGCATCACCGAATGGATGCCCGGCTGGGTCCGGCGCGGCTGGAAGACCGCGGGCGGCGATGCGGTGAAGAATCGCGACCTGTGGGAACGCCTGCATGCCGCCACGCAACGCCATCGCATCGACTGGCGCTGGGTGAAGGGCCACAGCGGCGACCCCGACAACGAGCGCGTCGATACTCTGGCCCGTGCCGAAGCGCAGAAATTCCGCAGCGCGGGCGCGGCGGCATGAGCCGCGCCGCTGCGAGCGAGAGGGCAAGATGAGGCAGATCGTTCTCGATACCGAAACCACCGGCCTGGAGTGGAAAAAAGGCAATCGCGTGGTCGAAATCGGCTGCGTGGAGCTGGTGGAACGCCGCCCGAGCGGCGTCACCCGGCAGTGGTACATCAACCCGGAGCGCGAGTTCGAGGCCGGCGCACAGGAAGTCACCGGGCTGAGTCTCGACCAGTTGCTGGACAAGCCGAAATTCGCCGAGATCGCAGACGACTTCCTCGCCTTCATCGACGGCGCCGAGCTGATCATCCACAACGCCGCGTTCGACATCGGCTTCCTCGACTACGAGCTGTCGCGGCTCGGGCCGCACTATGGCCGCATGGAGGACCGCGTGCGGGTGGAGGACTCGCTCGCGCTCGCGCGTCAGCGCTACCCCGGCCAGCGCAATTCGCTGGACGCGCTGTGCAAGCGCCTGGGCGTGGACAACAGCCACCGCCAGCTGCACGGCGCGCTGCTCGATGCGCAGATCCTGCTCGATGTGTATCTGGCGCTGACCTCGGGGCAGGGCGAGATCGAACTGGCCGCGGCCGGGTCCAACGAAGCCGACAAGACCGGCGACGCCCTCGTCGCCGCGCTCTCGCAGATGCGCGCCGATGCCGCCGCCCGCCCGCGCGTGCGCGCGGACGCGGACGACCTGGCCGCGCACGAGCAGCGCATGGAAGCGATCCGCAAGAAGGCCGGCGGACGCTGCGTCTGGGACGCGGCCTGAGCGCGTCGCGCCGAACTACTCCCCTCTCCCTCCGAGAGAGGGGCCGGGGGTGAGGGTCGGGATTGCGACGACACACCGAACCTCTGCGCACCTGCCCGACCCTCATCCGGCCCTGCGGGCCACCTTCTCCCGATGGGAGAAGGAAACAGCAAACCCGCGACAAAACAGCTCTTCCGCGCTGAAGCTATCGCGGGCGGCCATGGGTCAGCGATGGAAGAACACCTGGCGCGCCGCGCGCTGCACCGGTGGGGTGGACAGCAGCAGATTCACCGGCCAGTCGCACTGTGCGATGTCGAAGGCGCGGCGCAGCGCGCGTTTGAGTCGGTAGCGCGGCGCGGCGCGCTCGGCCTCACGCTCGGGTGAAGGCCCGCCGTCGCGCAGATGCCGGGCGACCGCTTCGCCCACCGCCCAGCCGTGGCGCCAGGCCGAATGGATGCCGCCGGCTGTGACCGGCGAGACGATCCCGGCCGCATCGCCGGTGAGGATGGCGCCGGGCCGCGCCAGCGGGCGCACCGGGCCGCCGCAGGGGATCAGCCCGGCGCGCACCGCGTCGGCCGCGCGCGAAGCCGGAATGCCCAGGCGCTCGCCCACCTTGCACCGGAACGCGTCGATATCGGGCACACCGGCCCGGTCGGGGCGATGGCGGAACGCCAGGCCCAACTGCACCCCGGACGGCCCCTGCGCCGCCCAGCCGATGTAGCCGGGCGCCAGCCGACGGTCGAGGAAGCAGTGCAGGGCGCCGGGTTCGGACAGCTCGGCGCCGGCGAACTCGTGCTCCACCCCGTACAGGAAATCGCGCACCGTGCCCAGCCCGCAGCGCTGCGCCACCCGCGACTTCGCGCCGTCCGCGCCGACCAGCCAGTGCGCGCGACCGATCCCCGGCAGATGCCAGCGCCCGCGCGGGTCGTCGGGGCGCTCGTTGGCCTGGTTGAAGGACTGCATCAGCCGCAGATCCACGCCTGCGGATTCCAGCTCCCCGGCCAGCCAGCGCATCAGATTGGGCGTGTCGGTGGTGAGGAAGTAGTAGTCCGGCACCCGCAGCGGCAGGCTGCGCAGATTCGGCGCATAGAGACGCACGCCCTCGACCTTGCGCAGCAGATGCGCCGGCATGCGGTTGAGCCAGGTGCGCTCGGCGGCTTCCTTCACCACGATGCCGGTGGTGTGCAGCTTCACCCCCGGGTCACGCTTGCGCTCCAGCACGCACACCCGCAGCCCGTACTGCACCGCCGCCAGCGCGCAGGCGGCACCTGCAAAGCTGGCGCCGACCACGATCAGGTCGAATTCGCGTTCAGGCTGTGCGGCCATGGGCGCTCCGTCGTTGGGGACGGGCGCAGTGTTGGCGGGATGTGGGGGAGGGGAGTGGGGCGTGTGTGAAGTGGGGCTTCACATTTTGGGCTGCGACGTGCGTGGTTCAAACGCTTTCGCTCGGTGCGTGAGCGAGAGCCTTTGCATCTGATCGAGGATCAACAGCGAAGAGCGATCACCGATCCCCGCGAAACCCGCCGCCACCGCCACCCCGCGGCCCGCGTCGCTGCGGCTTCGCGCCGAAAGGCTTGCCGCCGGCAGGTTTGCCGCCGGGACGGCCGCCCGGCTTGCCGCCGGCAGGCTTCGCGCCGAAGGGCTTGCCGCCTGCGGGCTTCGCGCCCGCCGGCTTCGGGCCGAAGGGCTTGCCGCCGGGGCGCGGTTTCTTCGGGCGGTCGAAGCCGTTGGCGAAACCGCCGCCGGCGTGATCGGAGGGGAAGCTCGGGGCGTTGCCGGGGTGGCCGTAAGGCCGGGCCGGGCGTGCCGGCTTGCCGGCGGCACCTGCGTAACCCTGACCGCCATAGCCTTGGCCGCCCTGGCCCTGCCCGCCAAAGCCCTGGCCGCCTTCGCCGCCCTGGGCCTGACGCTTGCTCTGGCGCTTGCGCAGGAAGCCCTGGCCCTTCGCGCCTTTCTCGCCGAACGCGCCTTCGCCCTGGGCGCCCTGGCCCTGGCCGCGGTAGCCCTGGCCCTGCCCCTGCGGGGCATAGCCCTGGCCCTGGCCGCCAGCCGGCTTGCGGCCGAAGGGCTTCTTCGCCGCCTTCGGGCCTGCGTTGCGGTGGCCGGCGGGGCCGGTGTCCACGCCTTCGGGCACATACCAGCTGCGGAACGCGGCGGGGTTGCCCTCGGGCAGCGGCTTCATCTGGCCCTTCTGGGCGCGCTGCTTGAACGGCTTGCCCTGCGCCTGCTTGGCCGCGGCTTCACCGCTGACCGTCAGGGCGCCGCTGCCCTTGCCGAATCCGCCCTTCTTGTTGCCGAAACGGCCGCGGTCTTCGCGGACGTGATCGAAGCGGCGCAGTTCGCGGCCTTCATCGGCGGTGTTGTGGCCGTTGACGTAGGCCTGACTGCGGCCTTCGCGGCCGACATGCACGGTGGACTTGGCGGCCTTGCGCTGGCCGATCACCGGCTGCAGGGTGAGCGCGGGCGGCGGGCCTTCTTCCAGCTGCAGGCGGCTGCGCAGCGCGTCGACCTGGGCCTGCGGCAGCTCCTGCGACTGGCCGCGCAGCAGCGGCTGCGGCAGCACCACATCGCCGTAGCGGATCCGCTTCAATCGGCTCACCTGGCAGCCCTGCGACTCCCACAGCCGGCGCACTTCGCGGTTGCGGCCTTCGCTGAGGGTCACGCGGAACCAGTCGTGGGAGTCGGTGCCGCCGATGCGTTCGATCGCGTCGAACTTGGCCGGGCCGTCCTCCAGCGCCACGCCGCGACGCAGGCGGTCGATGATCTTCTCCGATACGTCTTCCTCGCCTTCCGGCGCGCGGATGCGGCAGACGTATTCGCGCTCGATCTCGAACGAGGGGTGCATCATCGCGTTGGCCAGCTCGCCGTCGGTGGTGAGCAGCAGCAGGCCGGTGGTGTTGATGTCCAGGCGGCCGATCGCGATCCAGCGCGCGCCCTTGAGCACCGGCAGCGCCTCGAAGATGGTCGGACGGCCTTCGGGGTCCTCGCGCGTGGTCACTTCGCCTTCGGGCTTGTTGTAGATCAGCACGCGCGCCGGCTCGGTGAGCGCGCTGGCGACGAAACTGCGGCCGTCGATGTCGATGCGGTCGCCGCTCTTGACGCTCATGCCGGTCTGGGCGACGTCGCCGTTGACCTGGACCATGCCGTCGGCGATGCGCTGCTCGAGCGCGCGGCGCGAGCCCAGGCCGGCCTGCGCCAGGACCTTGTGCAGGCGTTCTTCCAGACGCGGTTCGTCGGCGGCGGGGGTTTTTTCGCGCTTCAGCGAAAGAGTGCGGGTTTCACGGCTCATATCAGGCTCCGGTGCTGTCGTCTTCGTCGACGAGGGCGTTGTTGTCGGGGTGTGCCGCGTCGGCGGCATCACGGGTGTCGAGGGGGCGGGCGTCGTCGTTGTCGGCGGCGTCCGCAGCAGAAGGATTGGTAGAAGGAAGACCCGCGACGGCGCTGTCGTCGTCGCGGGTTCGGTCGAGGTCTTCATCCACGCCGTCATGCGTGTCTTGATGCATGTCGTCGTGCATGTCGTCGTGCATGTCGTCGTGCATGTCGTCGTGGGAGTCGACGTGGTCGTGGGCGTGCGTGGCGTCGTCGTTGGCGGCGCCGCCGCGGTCATCGGCGTGCGCCTCGGCGCTGGCGGTATCGGTGTCGGCGGATGCGCCGTCGTCGGCGTCGGCGTCGGTGGCCACGCCGGCGGTGATCGCACCGATGCCCGGCGCCTTCGGCGCGTCGGGGTCGACGAAGCTCAGCTGCGGGTCGAGTTCGGCGAAATCCTTGAGCTCGGACAGCGGCGGCAGGTCTTCAAGACGCTTCAGGCCGAAGTAGTCGAGAAAGGTGCGAGTGGTGCCGAGCAGCTCGGGCCGGCCGGGCACATCGCGATGGCCGACCGAGCGGATCCACTCGCGTTCTTCCAGTGCCTTGATGATGTTGCTGCTCACCGCCACGCCGCGGATCTGTTCGATCTCGCCGCGGGTGATCGGCTGGCGGTAGGCGATGATCGCGAGGGTTTCGAGGGTAGCGCGGGTGTATTTCGTCTGGCGCTCGGTCCACAGCCGGGCCACCCAGGTGTGGACATCGGCCTGCACCTGGAAACGATAGCCGGACGCGGTTTCGACCAGCTCGATGCCGCGCGTGGCGCAGCTCTCGCGCAGGGTGTCGAGTGCCTGCTCGATGCTGCCGTCGGGCGCGGGCTCGTCCAGGGTGAACAGGCCCTGCAGCTGGGCGAGGGTGAGCGGCTGCTGCGAGGCGAGCAGCGCGGCTTCGACGATGCGGGTGATGAACGATGGTTCCATTGCGATGCGGTGTGGACTCGTTGGGCTGCGTCGGTGATCTGTGCGGGTGATCGGTGCAAGTGTTCTGCGTCGGGGCAGCGTGCGTCGGAGGGCGGTGGCGTGTGTGGGGCCGCCGTTCCGGGGGCGGGGCGGTCGATCAGTGATCGTCGCCGCCGGCGGGGCGCGAGGCGATGGTGTGGGCAGAGGCGTCGACAGGTTCCTCGGCCGCTTCCTCGATGGAGACATCGACGTCGTCGACATCGCCGCCTTCGCCGGCATAGGCGGCGTCCGGGTCGTCGAACTCGCTGCGCAGGCGGCGCGCGGCGTCGGCTTCGGCGCTGGCCAGCGACTTGATGTAGATCGGCGCCAGCGGGGCTTCCTGCACCACGTCCAGCAGCTGTTCCTTGGCCAGTTCGAGGATGGACAGAAAGGTCACCACCACGCCAAGTCGCCCTTCGCGGGGCTCGAACAGGCTCTCGAAGCGGTGGAACGCGCCGTCCGACAGCCTGCCCAGCACGTCAGTCATGCGCTGGCGCACGCTCAGCGCCTCGCGACGGATCGCGTGGCCGGTGAACAGCTCGGCGCGCTTGAGCACGTCGTGCAGGGCCAGCAGCATCTCGCGCAGTTCCACCGGCGGCGGCAGCTTGACGCTGGCCCGGTCCGGCACATGCGCCTGCACCGGGGAGGTGTCGCGGTCCATGCGTGGCAGGGTGTCGAGATCCTCGGCCGCCTGTTTGAAGCGCTCGTACTCCTGCAGCCGGCGGACGAGGTCGGCGCGCGGGTCGTCCTCGTGCCCTTCCTCGGAAGGCGGCCGCGGCAACAGCATGCGCGACTTGATCTCGGCCAGGATCGCGGCCATCACCAGGTATTCGGCCGCCAGCTCGAAGCGCATCTCGCGCATGACTTCGATGTATTGCACGTACTGGCGGGTGATCTCCGCCACGGGAATGTCGAGGATGTCGAGATTCTGGCGGCGGATCAGGTACAGCAGCAGGTCGAGCGGGCCTTCGAAGGCTTCGAGGATGACTTCGAGCGCATCGGGCGGGATGTACAGGTCCTGCGGCATCTGCAGGACCGGCTGGCCCAGCACCACCGCAAGCGGCATCTCCTGCTGCTGCGGTGCGGCCGACGGCGGCGCGACCTGTTCGGTCGGCGCGGGCGCGTCGGGCGCGATTTCGGCGCTCATGCGGTGCGGCTCGGCATGGTGTTGCTCAACATACGGTGCGATTCGATGGGTGCGGGTCTTGCGGTGATCTGTGCGGGAGGTCGTGCGGTGCGCGGAGTCGAGCGCCGATGGAGACATCGCGATGCGCAGGTTGGACAGCGCTTCCGGATTGAACAGTGTCTGGAGGCTGGGCCGGTGCGACCGGAGGCGGTGATGCGCCTTCCACTTTGGCCGACCGACTTGGGACTGCATGGTTGGGACGACAAGGGTTCTGACGACAGGCTTCGTACGAAGGACTTGGGACGACGGGCCTTGGACTGCATGGCGGGGACCGCACGGCTCGGACCGCTGCCTCTGGACGCCGCCTGTACTGCTCCATCCTCGAACCGCTTCGTCCTCGAACCGCTCCGTCCGTGTCGGCGCCGACGGACCAGGTCCGGGGCGGTCGACGCGGTGGCATCGTGCGAAAGACGCTGCCGCTGCCTTCGCACCACGCTGCCCCCTGCAGGCGTGGTGCGCAGCGCGCATCGACTCGCTCCCGACTCGCTCCCGATCGTCTGCGGACGGCCTGTCTCGGCGCCCGTCCCGGCGCGCGGAACCAATGAACCCGGCTCCTGAACCCGGCCCCGGCAGCACGATCCGGTGACATCGTTCGTCAGGCGGTGGCGCGTGACCTGGCGCTGTCTGTCATTCGAAGCGAAGGTGCGACCCGCCACGCGGGAACGCCGACCTCGGCCCGCGGGGAGCGGAGGTGGATGCGATGCACGAAGCGGAAAGGGCCTGACCCGGGATGTCGGGCGGCGTGTCGAGGCCGTGTCGAAGCACTGCTGGCCTGCGGGTGCGCCGTATCCGGTCGGTCGATACGTCCCACAGGATATGGGCTGCGTCCACGCGTGTCCAGCACCGGGTCCGCAGCTCCCGGTCCCCGTACAGGCGCGGGAGGCGGCTGTCGGCGGCAAGAGCGGCTCGGGATCGCCCGTGCCGGGCCGTGGCGGCCGCGATGTCTAGCGGGAGCCTGCGGCCGATGTTCTATCCTGTGCGGCCTTCCGGCGCGGCGCAGCAGGCCTCCCGTGCCGCGCCCATCCTTTCAATGACGGAGTCACCGCTGCGATGTGGTATGCCATCGTGGGGCGCGATGCCCCCCAGTCCCTGCCGGCACGGCTGCAGGCGCGCCCGGCGCACCTGGCGCGTCTGACCGCGCTGCGCGATGCCGGCCGTCTGCTGCTAGCCGGCCCGTTCCCCGCGATCGATGCCGAAGACCCCGGCGAGGCCGGCTACAGCGGCAGCCTGATCGTGGCCGAGTTCGGGTCGCTCGATGCTGCCCGCGCCTGGGCCGATGCCGACCCCTACCTCGCTGCCGGGGTCTATGCCGAGGTCGATGTGCGCCCGTTCCGGCAGGTGCTGCCGTGAGCGCCGACCATCCGCCGGCCCCGCCGCTACCGCCGCCCCCCGGCCAGCGCCCGCGCGAGGCCCGGGTGCCGGAGATCCGGGCACGCCTGGAGGCCGCTTTCGCGCCGTTCGAGCTGGAGGTGATCGACGACAGCCACCGCCACATCGGCCATGCCGGCGCCGCCGACGGGCGCGGACACTACCGGGTCCGGATCGTCAGTGCCGCCTTCGCCGGGATGTCCCCGGTGGCCCGGCATCGCGCCGTGTACGCGGCAGTGGGCGACCTGATGCAGACCGACATCCACGCGCTCTCGATCCAGGCCGGTCCGCCCGCGGACTGAATTCCATGCAGGGCCGCGGCCACTTCCGGGCCGCTGCGCCGGGCCGCCGCAGGCCGCTATACTGCAGCGTTCGGGTGCCGGGATTTCCGGCAACTTGCCAGTCGAATCAATGAGTTGACGCTGTTCAGTCACGTCGCTTCTTGGTCTGGGCGTCTGTTCACGGGCCTCCTGCTGGCGTCCGCACCATCTGCCCTCATCGGGCAGCCTCCATCCAGCAGCGACGGCGCCGCCCACCGCGGCGCGCCGGCCGGGGTTCGATCACCGCATGCGTCTGTCCACCATCAAGCTGTCCGGCTTCAAGTCCTTCGTCGACCCGACCACGCTGCACCTGCCGACCAACATGACCGGTGTGGTCGGTCCGAACGGCTGCGGCAAGTCCAACATAATCGACGCCATCCGCTGGGTGATGGGCGAGAGCGCCGCCAGCCGCCTGCGCGGCGACTCGCTGACCGACGTGATCTTCTCCGGCAGCTCGGCGCGCAAACCGGTGGCCCAGGCCGCGGTGGAGCTGATCTTCGACAACAGCGACCACACCATCACCGGCGAATACGCCGCGTTCAACGAAATCTCGGTCAAGCGCACGGTCAGCCGCGACGGCCAGAGCGGTTACTACCTCAACGGCACCAAGTGCCGCCGCCGCGACATCACCGACCTGTTCCTCGGCACCGGTCTCGGCCCGCGCAGCTACTCGATCATCGAGCAGGGCATGATCTCGCAGGTCATCGAGGCCAAGCCCGAAGAACTGCGGGTGTATCTGGAGGAAGCCGCCGGCATCTCCAAATACAAGGAGCGCCGCAAGGAGACCGAAACCCGCATCCGCCACACCCGCGAGAACCTGGACCGCCTCAGCGACCTGCGCGAGGAAGTCGGCAAGCAGCTGCAGCACCTCGCGCGCCAGGCGCGGCAGGCCGAGCAGTACCAGGCCATCCAGGCCGAACGCCGGATCAAGGACGCCGAGTGGAAGGCGCTGGAATACCGCCAGCTCGACACCCGCCTGCAGGGCCTGCGCGAGCGCCTGGACCAGGACGAGACCCGGCTGCAGCAGATCGTGGCCGAACAGCGCGAGGCCGAGCGCCGCATCGAGGAACTGCGCGCCGAGCGCGAGTCCGCCGCCGAGGCGCTGAACAAGGCCCAAGCCGAAGGCTACGAGGTCGGCGGCACCCTGGCCCGGATCGAGCAGCAGATCGCGCATCAGAAAGACCTCTCGCAGCGCCTGCACCGCGCGCGGCTGGAGGCCGAACAGCAGCTGGCCGAGATCGGCCTGCATATCGACACCGACCGCGAACGGCTGGACAGCCTGCAGGCCGGCATCGCCGACGCCGAGCCGCGCCTGGAGGCGCTGCGCGAGGAAGACGAGGCTCGCCAGCAGGCCCTGCACGACGCCGAGGCCAGGCTGGCCGACTGGCAGCAGCGATGGGACGCCGCCAGCCGCGCCCAGGCCGAGGCCGCACGCGCGGCGGAAGTGGAGCGCACCCGCGTCGACTATCTGGACCGCCAGTCGCTGGACGCCGAGCGCCGCCGCGAGCAGTTGGCGAACGAGCGCACCGCGCTGGATCTGGACGCGCTGGCCGAGACCTTCGCCGCGCTGGAACTCGATCACGAAGAAAAGAAGGCCTCGCTCGATGGCCTCAATGTCGATCTGGACGCGCGCAAGCAGTCGGTGCTGGATGCACAGGACCAGGTGCGCAACGCGCAGGCCGAGCTGGCCGACGTGCGCAAGCAGGTGCAGTCGTCGCGCGGCCGGCTGTCCTCGCTGGAGGCGCTGCAGCACGCGGCGCTGGGCCAGGAGCAGGGCGCGGCGATGGCCTGGCTCAAGGCACGCGGCCTGGATTCGGCGACCCGCGTCGGCGAGGCGCTGCGCGTGGAGTCGGGCTGGGAATTCGCGGTGGAAAGCGCGCTGGGGCAGTTGATCGAGGGTGTGCTGATCGAGGCCCCCGAAACCTTGGTCGAAGCGCTGGCCGATCTTGGCGAAGGCCGCCTCGCGCTGGTCTCTGCGCAGTCCGGCGATGCATCGTTTGCGTCCACCTCGCTGGCCGCGAAAGTCGAAGGCCCGCTCGCGATCCGCCGCCTGCTGGCCAAGCTGCACGCTGCCGAGACGCTGGCCGATGCGCGCGCGCTGCAGGCGCGGCTGGGCGAGGGTGAGTCGGTCATCACCCGCAGCGGCGAGCGCCTGGGCGAGGGCTGGGTGCGGGTGAGCCGTTCCGGCGCCGCCAAGCAGGGCGCACTGCTGCGCGAGCGCGAGATCCAGACCCTGCGCGCGCAGATCGACACCCTGCAGGCGCGCGAAGCCGAGCTGGACGGCGTGATCGCCGGCCTGCGCGACCGCCTGCTGGCCGCCGAACAGCAGCGAGAAGATGCGCAGCGCACGCTCTATCTCGCGCATCGCAACGTCTCCGAACTTGCCGGCCAGCTGCAGAGCCAGCAGGGCCGGCTGGAGACCGCGCGCAACCGGATCGCCAAGATCGATGCCGACCTCGGCCAGCTCATCGATGCCATCGACAGCGCGGCCCAGCAGACACGCGAAGCACGGTCGCGGCTGGAGGAAGCGGTCGAGCGCATGGGCGATCTCGAAACCGAGCGCCAGCAGCTGGAAGGCGAACGCCGCACGCTGGCCGAAGCGCGCGATGCCGCGCGCCAGGCCGCACGCGAATCGCGCGACGCCGCGCACGCGCTGGCGCTGAATCTCGAATCGCAGCGCGCGCAGGTGGTGGCGCTGGCGCAGGCCCTGGAGCGCATGGGTGGCCAGCGCGGCCAGCTCGACAGCCGCCTGAGTGAACTGGCCGCGCAGCTCGACGACGGCGATGCGCCGGTCGTCGAACTGGAAGAGCGCCGTCAGGTCGCGCTCGAGCAGCGCGTGATCGCCGAGCGCAATCTGGCCGGCGCGCGTTCCACGCTCGAAGGCATCGACAACGACCTGCGCACGCTCGAACAGACCCGCCACCAGCGCGACGAGCAGTCGCTGGCGCAGCGCGAAAAGATCGGCCAGCGCAAGCTGGAGCAGCAGGCGCTGGCGCTGAAGGCCGAGCAGTTGGCCGAAGCCGTGGTCGCCGGTGGCTTCGTGCTGGACGAAGTGGTCAACACGCTGCCGGACGCCGCCGATGCGCGCGAGTGGGAGAAGGTGGTGACCGATTTCGACGCCAAACTGCGCCGCCTGGAGCCGGTCAATCTGGCCGCGATCCAGGAACACGCCGAGGCCGCGCAGCGCAAGGACTATCTGGACGCGCAGGACGCCGACCTCAACTCCGCGCTGGAGACCCTGGAAGAAGCGATCCGCAAGATCGACCGCGAGACCCGCGGCCGTTTCAAGGACACCTTCGACCGGGTGAATGCCGGCGTGCAGGAACTCTACCCGCGCCTGTTCGGCGGCGGCCATGCCTACCTGGAACTCACCGGCGAGGACCTGCTGGACACCGGCGTGGCGATCATGGCGCGCCCGCCGGGCAAGCGCGTATCCAACATCTCGCTGCTCTCCGGCGGCGAGAAGGCGATGACCGCGGTGGCGCTGGTGTTCGCGATCTTCCGGCTCAACCCGGCGCCGTTCTGTCTGCTGGACGAGGTGGACGCGCCGCTGGACGAGGCCAACGTCGGCCGCTTCACCGCGATGGTCAGCGAGATGAGCGAGCAGGTGCAGTTCCTGTTCGTCACCCACAACAAGGCGACCATGGAAGCGGCCAAGCAGCTCAGCGGCGTGACCATGCGCGAGCCCGGCGTGAGCCGGCTGGTGTCGGTCGACCTGGCCGAGGCCGCGCGCCTGGCGGGGGCGGCGTGAGGCTGCCGATCGACGGCGCCTGTGCGCAGGCCCTGGGCCGTGTGGTCACCGGCGCCGATCCGGTATGCTCGAACCCACGCCGCGCCGATGGGGATCTGCGCGGCGCGGGCCCTTGCGACGCATATCTCCTCCGCGGGTTCGCCCGCGCATACCGCTGAGGACTCTTCCATGTCCGACACCATGATGCTCCGCATCGGAATCGTGATCGCCGGCGTGCTGCTGATGGCGGCGATCTATATCTTCGGCCGTCCCGGCAAACCGCAGCAGGGGCGCAAACGCAGCGCGGATGGGACTCGTCCCGCCGGGCAGCGCAGCGACCCCAGCCTCGCGCAGGCGATCGAGGACGCGCGCGCGATGCCGCATGCAGAACGCATGCACGAGGAGGGCTTCGACGAGGCGCCTCTCGCCGCGACGGAGCCGCTGGTGCCCGGCGGCGTCGCCAACGAAGTGGGGCGTCGCGAGCAGGAGGAGTTCGACAAGATCGTGACGCTGTACGTGGCCGCGCGTGCCGGTCAATCGCTGCACGGCCCGGACATCGTGGTCGCCGCGGAAAAGGCCGGGCTGAGCTACGGCTACATGCAGATCTTCCATCGACTGGTCGAAGGCCGTCCGCTGGACGGTCCGATCTTCAGCGTCGCCAACATCAAGAAGCCGGGCAGCTTCGACATGGCCGATATCCACAACGTCGAAACCCCCGCCATCGCCTTCTTCCTCACCCTGCCGGCGCCGATCGCCGCACTCGACGCCTGGGAAAAGATGCTGCCCACCGCACAGCGCATGGCCGAGCTGCTGGACGGCGTGGTGCTGGACGAATCGCGCAACGCGCTCGGCCGCCAGCGCATCGCCCACATCCGCGACGACCTGCGCGCCTACGACCGCCTGCACGAGGCGCAGCCGATCGGCAAGAACACCAAGTGGTGAGGCGTCGGTTCGATGCGCGTCTCCAGCGCGGCGCAGACGTCTTCGCATGCCGTCCGTCGGCCAGGTGCTCGTAGGAGCGGCTTCAGCCGCGACCGGAAGTAATCAACAGACCACGTCCGGCCTTTTCGGCTTGTGGCTCCTCGGGGTCGCGGCTGAAGCCGCTCCTACCGTCGCTTGCGGGCCGACCGTTGTTTCACATCGATCCACGATTTCCGGCCCGTCGCGGCCGATTCGACATCCTGACAATGCCATGACCGACGTCGCCACCCGCATCGCCGACCTGCGTCGCCGCATCGAAGACGCCAACTACCGCTATTACGTGCTCGACGACCCGTCGATCCCCGACGCCGAGTACGACCGCCTGCTGCGCGAGCTCGAAGCGCTTGAAGCCGCGCATCCGGAATTCGCCGACCCGACCTCGCCCACCCAGCGCGTCGGTATTCGTCCGTCCGCCGGTTTCGAGGAAGTGACTCACGCGATCCCGATGCTGTCGCTGGGCAACGCCTTCAGCGACGAGGAAGTGGAGGATTTCGTGCGCCGCATCGAGGAGCGGCTGGAGCTGGAGAACCCGCTGTTTTCGGTCGAACCCAAGCTCGACGGCCTGGCGATCAGCCTGCGCTACGAGCAGGGCCGCTTCGTGCGCGGCGCGACCCGCGGCGACGGCGCCACAGGCGAGGATGTCACCGCCAATCTGCGCACCATCAAGGCCATTCCGCTGCATCTGCGCGGCGAGGATTGGCCGCAGGTGCTGGAAGTCCGCGGCGAGGTCTATATGCCGCTCGCCGGCTTCGCGGCCTACAACCGCCGCGCGCTGGAGCAGGGCGAGAAAGTGCTGGCCAATCCGCGCAACGGCGCCGCCGGCTCGCTGCGCCAGCTCGACCCGCGGATCACTGCGCGCCGGCCGCTGGCGTTCTACGCGTATGCGGTGGGCGTGGTCGAAGGCGTGGAGCTGCCGGAGACGCATTCGGCCACGCTGCAGCGCCTGCGCGACTGGGGATTCCCGGTGAGCGACCGCAACGACGTGGTCGCGGGCACGGAAGGATTGCTCGGCTACTACCGGCGCATGGGCGCCGCGCGCGAGTCGCTGCCCTTCGATATCGACGGCGTGGTCTACAAGCTGGACGACTACGCCGGACAGCGCGAGATGGGCTTCGTCTCGCGCGCGCCGCGCTGGGCGATCGCGCACAAATTTCCGGCTCAGGAACAGTCCACGCTGCTGGAAGCCATCGAGATCCAGATCGGCCGCACCGGAGCGGCCACGCCCGTCGCCCGCCTGCGCCCGGTGCAGGTGGCCGGCGTGGTGGTGACGAATGCGACACTGCACAACGCCGACCAGATCGCGCGCCTGGACGTGCGCGTGGGCGACACCGTGATCGTGCGCCGCGCGGGCGATGTGATCCCCGAAATCGTGCGCGTGGTGCCCGAACATCGCCCGGCAGGCGCCGAGCCCTGGCAGATGCCGACCGTCTGCCCGATCTGCGGCTCGGAGATCGTGAGCGAGGAAGGCGAGGTGGTCTGGCGCTGCTCCGGCGAACTCACCTGCGCCGCGCAGCGCAAGGAGGCCATTCGCCACTTCGCTTCGCGTCGCGCGATGGATATCGAAGGCCTGGGCGAGAAGTTGATCGAGTTGCTGGTCGATACCGACCTGTTGCGCTCACCCGCCGATATCTTCGGCCTGACGCTCGACGACCTGCTGCTGGTCAAACTCGTGCTGGATGCCGAGCCTGCGACGGTCGATGGCGAACTGCGACTGCATCTTGCGCCCGAGTCATCCGGATCGGTGCATGCGCTGTTCGCGGGAGCATCGGCCTTCGCCGAGGACAAGCTGCAGATCGACGGATGGAAAAATCACGTCATCCGCCTGCTGCGCGATGGCGGCGCCAAATTCGACTGGAACCGCAAGAAAATCGCCACCAAGTGGGCCGAGAACCTGATCGAAGCCATCGACCGCAGCCGCCAGACCACGCTGGAGCGCTTCCTGTTCGCGCTCGGCATCGAGCACGTCGGCGAAAGCACCGCAAAGGCGCTGTCGGCATGGTTCGGCGATCTCGAACTCGTCCGCCATCTGCCCTGGCCGCTGTTCAAGCGCGTGCCCGACATCGGCGGCGAAGTGGCGCGCGCGCTCGGGCATTTCTTCGACCAGCCCGGCAATCAGGCGGTGATCGATCAACTGCTCGAACGCGGCGTGCGCATCGGCGATGCGCATCCGCCGTCTGCGAAACTGCGCCCCGAGTTGAATCTCGCCACGCTGCTGACCGATCTGGAGATTCCCAAGGTCACCCGCATCCGCGCCGAACAATTGGCCGCCGCGTTCGCGGATGTCGAGGCACTGCGCGACGCGCCGGAACATGCCTTCGTGACCGCCGGCCTGCCCGCCGACAGTGCGCGCGCGCTCACGGCATGGTTGAGCGAAGACGCCAACGCCGCACTGCTCACGCGCGCGGGGGAAGCCCTCGCGTCCCTGCGCGCGCGCCTGCCCGAACACGACGACACCCCCGCCGGCCCGCTGGACGGCAAGACCGTCGTGCTCACCGGCGGCCTGGCATCGATGAGCCGCGACGAGGCCGGCGCCAAACTCGAAGCCCTCGGTGCCAAGATCGCCGGCAGCGTGTCGAAGAAAACCCACCTGGTCGTCGCCGGCGAGGCCGCCGGCAGCAAGCTGACGAAAGCGCAGGAGCTGGGCATCGAGATCTGGGACGAGGCGGCGCTGCTGGCGTTTCTGGCGGAGCATGGCGGCTGATGCCCGACTGGCGTCCATCCGGCGGGCTCGATGCATTACGCCTGCGCGCACGGCTGTACGCGTGCATCCGTGCATTCTTCGTCGAACGAGATGTGCTGGAAGTGGAGACGCCGGTACTGTCGGTGGCCGGCAATACCGATCCCAACATCCAGTCGTTCCATACCGAGTTCTCCGGCCGCACCGAAGGCGCCCCACGCACGCGCTGGTTGCGCACGTCGCCGGAGTTCGCACTCAAGCGCCTGCTGGCCGCGGGTGTCGGCGATTGCTACGAACTCGGCCGCGTGTTCCGCGATGGCGAGGCCGGTGGGCGGCACAACCCGGAATTCACCATGCTCGAGTGGTACCGGCTCGGCTGGGACCATCTGCGTCTGGCGGACGAGACGGTCGCGCTGGTGCGCGCAGCGCTCGCCTTGGTCGGCCGCGATGCGCGGGTGGAGCACTGCACCTTCGAAAGTCTGTATCGCGAGCATCTCGGCATCGATCCGTTCCGCGACGACATCGACACCCTGCGCGCGGCGCTGGGCGATGTGCGGATCGATCCCGAAGGCCTCGGCCGCGACGACTGGCTGGACCTGCTGATGACTCATCGGCTGCAACCGTCGTTCGATCGCTACCGGCTGCTGGTGGTGCGCGATTGGCCGGCGTCGCAGTGCGCGCTGGCGAAGATCCGCCCGGATGCCGATGGCGATCTGCGTGCCGACGTGGCCGAGCGCTTCGAGCTGTATCTCGGCCCGCTGGAGCTGGCCAACGGCTATCACGAGTTGACCGACGCCGAGGAGCAGCGCGCGCGCTTCGCGCGCGACTTGCGTGCGCGCGCGGCGCGCGGCGTGCCCGCACCGCCGGTCGACGCGCATCTGCTGTCCGCACTCGCGGCAGGTCTGCCGGCGTGCGCGGGCGTCGCGCTGGGCGTGGAGCGTCTGCTGATGGCGATGTTGGGCACCGAACGCATCGCCGACACCCTGGCCTTCGATTTCGCGCGCGCCTGAGAGCCTGTTCTTCGACATCCGCTGCGCTCGGTGCTTCGCGCCCTGCGTTGTTCAAAATGCGGCTGTGCTGCGACGTGGACTGTGTTTTCGCGCTCCGGGCGGCGCGCATCCCCATCACTGGCGACGATCTTGACCGGGCTCCCAGGACGAAGCCGCCGCACGCGCATCCGCAGGCGACCTCGACGAACGGTCGGCCGTCGGCGGCGACAGGCCGCAAAATGCGACCGGCGCTATCATCACGGCGGTGGAACCTGAACGGGCAGCGTCGGTGCGTTAGGGAAAAGTGAAAAATTGCCCGCCTGTTCATGTTCCCGGCCCGACATTTGGCCCATCTCAACCGGAGGTGCCGCGATGCGTCGTTCCCTGTTCTCCTGCGTCTTGCTCTCCTGCACCGCACTGGCGGCACCCGTGGCCTTAGCCGGCCCGCAGTGGGGTGGTGACGGCTATGGCAACGGCTATGGCGACAGCGGCGGCAGTATCCGCTGCGAGTCGCGCGACAACCGTACGCAGCGCTGCGCCACCAACGGCTACGACGCGCAGCTGATCCGCCAGTTTTCCGACTCGCCCTGCACGCGCAACCGTACCTGGGGCGTCGACGGTTACGGCATCTGGGTGAGCGGCGGCTGCCGCGCCGAGTTCCGCCTGGTTCGCGATGGCTACTACGGCGGAGGTTACGGCGGTGGCGGGTATGGCGATCGCTACGGCAACGGCTACGGAAACGACCGTATCGTCCGCTGCGAATCGCGCGACACCCGCCAGAACTACTGCGACACCGGTGGCGGCCGCGTCACCCTGGTACGGCAGATCTCCGACAGCGCCTGCATCCAGGGCCGCACCTGGGGTTACGACCGCCGCGGTGTGTGGGTGTCAGGCGGCTGCCGTGCGGACTTCCGGGTCGATGAAGGATACGGCGGCGGCTATGGCGGGAACTACGGCGGGAACTACGGCGGCAGCGACCTGATCCGCTGCGAGTCGGACAACAACCGCAGCCGCACCTGTGCCGTGCCCAACGGCAACAGCCGCCGCTACAGCGTGCGACTGATCCGCCAGATGTCCGACACGCCCTGCATCGAAGGCCAGACCTGGGGGCAATCCGCCAACGGCATCTGGGTGACGCGCGGCTGCCGCGGCGAATTCGTGGTGGAACCGCGCGGCCGCGGCAACACCGGCCGCATCTGGCCGCGTGGCGACCAGCGTCCGCCCGGCGACGACTACGGCCCCGGCCCGGGCCAGGGCAACGTGGGCGGCGGCGCACAGACCCTTCGTTGCGAATCCGACGATCAGCGCACCCGTCGCTGCGACACCCGCGGCGCACGCAATGTCGAACTGATCCGCCAGTTCTCCGAGTCGCCCTGCGTGCGTGGCCAGAGCTGGGACTGGGACCGCAGCGGCGTTTGGGTCTCGGGCGGGTGCCGCGCCGAGTTCCGCTACTGGTAAGCCTCCGGCTCGCCTGCGCACCTGCGCGTGCCGGGCAGAGCCGGGCCCAGGCTGTCATCCATCGCCGTGATCCGACGGGCCGCCTTGTGCGGCCCGTCGCAGTTCGATCTGTCCACGCAAGCACGATGAACGAGGGCGGTCTGCGGATCGTGCACCGTCGACCGCGCTGCGGCGGCTACACTAGACGCATGAACACAGCCGCCATCGATTACGCCCGCTACGACCACGTCCGCCCGATCCGCTGGACCGGCGAGGCGCTGGAATTGCTCGACCAGCGCAAGCTGCCGTTCGTGGTCGAGCACGTGAGCTGCCGAACCAGCGACGAAGTCGCCGACGCGATCCACGCGCTGGTGGTGCGCGGTGCCCCCGCGATCGGCATCGCCGCCGCCTGGGGCGCGGTCCTGGCCGCGCGCGCGCTCGACGCCAGCGGGACGGTGCCGGTCAATGCCGCCGCCGCGGCCGAAGCGCTCGAGCCGGCCTTCCAGCGCCTCAATGCCGCGCGGCCGACCGCGGTGAATCTGGCCTGGGCGCTGGAACGCATGCGCCGGGCGATCCGCCATTTCCCCGACGACTGGCGCGGTGCGCTCAGCCGCGAGGCGCGCGCGATCACCGACGAGGATCTCGCCGCCAATCGCAAGATGGGCACGCTGGGCGCGCAGCTGATCGCACCCGGTAGCGGCGTGCTGACCCACTGCAATACCGGCTCGCTCGCCACCGCCGGCTTCGGCACCGCGCTAGGCGTGATCCGCGCCGGCGTGGCCCTGGGCAGGATCGATCGCGTGTACGCCGGCGAGACGCGGCCGTGGATGCAGGGCGCGCGTCTGACCGTCTGGGAGCTGCTGCAGGACGGCATCGCGCCCACGCTGATCGCCGATGCCGCCGCCGCGCATCTGATGCGCACCGGGCGCGTGCAGTGGGTGGTCGTCGGCGCCGACCGCATCTGCGCCAACGGCGATGTGGCCAACAAGATCGGCACCTGCCAGCTCGCCATCGCCGCGCGCTATACCGGCGTGAAGTTCATGGTGGTGGCGCCGTCCTCGACGGTCGACATGGCCACCCAGAGCGGCGGCAAGATCGAGATCGAGGAACGCGACCCGGGCGAGCTGCTGTCGGTGGCCGGGCACCGCACCGTGGTCGAAGGCGTGGGCGCGTGGAACCCCGTCTTCGACGTGACACCGGCCGAGCTGATCGATGCCATCGTCACCGAGCGCGGAGTGGTGGAGCGCCCCAATCGAGTGTCGATGCAGGCGATGTTCGGCGAGTGAATCCGGGCGCCTGAGGGCGCCGGTCGCGCGGCAGCGCACAGGCATCGGTGCGGCCGATGCAAATCCTTGTTTCTGCATGGGAATTTCGCAGCCTGGCAGTCGCTCGGGAACGCCCCGCGTGATACAATGCACGGTCACCCTGCGCCATCCGCGCGCAGCCTCCGTCGCCACCTCCGACGCAGCGCTTCCGGCCCCGCCGCACGGCAGGGCCCGGCCCGCGTCCGGGCCGGCGTTCCGAGGTCTCACCACCCGCCGTCTCTCCAGCAGAAGCAGTCGCAATGGTCGAACCCGCGAAGGAAATCATCCCCGTCAATCTCGAAGACGAGATGCGCCGCAGCTATCTCGACTACGCCATGAGCGTGATCGTGGGCCGCGCGCTTCCCGACGTGCGCGATGGCCTCAAGCCGGTGCATCGTCGCGTGCTGTTCGCGATGGACGAGCTGGGCGCGCACAACAACAAGCCCTACTACAAGTCGGCGCGCATCGTCGGTGACGTGATCGGTAAGTACCACCCGCATGGCGACCAGTCGGTGTACGACACCCTGGTGCGCATGGCGCAGCCGTTCTCGCTGCGCTACCTGCTGGTGGACGGGCAGGGCAACTTCGGTTCGGTCGACGGCGACAACGCCGCGGCGATGCGTTACACCGAAGCGCGCATGGCCAAGCTCACCCACGAACTGATGGCCGACATCGACAAGGACACCGTCGATTTCCAGCCCAACTACGACGAAAAGGAACGCGAACCGACGGTGATGCCGTCGCGTTTCCCGAACCTGCTGGTCAACGGCTCCGCGGGCATCGCGGTGGGCATGGCCACCAACATCCCGCCGCACAATCTGGGCGAGACCATCGACGCCACCGTCGCGCTGCTGGACGACCCCGAGATCGATATCGACGGGCTGATGCAGCACATTCCCGGCCCGGATTTCCCCACCGCCGGCATCATCAACGGCGTCGGCGGCATCCATCTGG
>ERZ1066121.856-NODE-856-length-25450-cov-9.508958_pt1 | contig 25450 bp, 23 predicted proteins | sample MGYA00382768_ERZ1066121 | MGnify/ENA primary metagenome ERZ1066121 (study PRJEB33369, sample SAMEA5778351) | biofilm metagenome | biome: Industrial cooling water; feature: Water cooling tower basin; material: Biofilm | place: United Arab Emirates | collected...
GTCATCAATCCGCTCGACATCATGAAGACCTATGGCGCCGATATCCTGAGGCTGTGGGCGCTCAGTGTCGATTTCACCGAGGATCACCGCATCGGCGATGAAATCCTGAAGGGCGTGGCCGATCAGTACCGAAAATTGCGCAACACCTTCCGTTACTTGCTTGGCGCACTTGACGGCTGGAGCGAAGACGAGCGCCTGCCGGTTGATCAGATGCCGGCGCTGGAGCGCTGGGTGCTGCACCGGCTGGCCGAACTGTCTGGCGAACTGAAGGCAGCCATCACCGCCTATGACTTCAACCGCTACACCAGCCTGATCACCGCCTTCGTCGCCGACGACCTGTCGGCCTTCGCCATGGATGTGCGCAAGGACAGCCTCTATTGCGACGCGCCGACCGCCACCACCCGCCGCGCCTGGCGCACGGTGCTGGATATCACCTTCCACGCCGTCACCCGCTGGCTGGCGCCGGTGCTGGTGTTCACGGCGGAAGAAGTCTGGGGCACGCGGCATCCCGAGGCCGGCTCGGTGCACCTGCTGGACTGGCCGGAGATCGATGCTGGCTGGCAGGATGCAGCGCTGGCGAAGCAGGTTGCCCTGGCACGCAAACTGCGCGAGGAGGCCTATCTGCGCCTTGAGGAACTGCGCCGGAACAAGGAGATCGGCAGCTTCCTTGAAGCGCGTGTGGCGATCACCACGGCGCATGACGACCGGATTGCGGCACTCGCCGGCCTTGATCTCGCCGAGTTGCTGCTGGTGGCGGATGTGTCGATCGCCGCCGGCGACAACGAGGCGCTGACGGTCGAGAAGGCCGATCTCGCCAAGTGCGCCCGCTGCTGGCGGCACTTGCCCGATGTGGACAGCGACACCCAGCTGTGCGGGCGCTGCGAGGGGGTCGTGGGCGATACGGTGCTGAATGGCTAAGGCCGGCTATGCCCTCGCTGCCGCGGTGCTGCTGGCCGATCAGGCCAGCAAATATTGGGTGCTGGATGTGATCCACCTGCCCGAACGCGGCGGCATCGACGTGGCGAGCTTCTTCCGATTGACCTTCGTCGGCAATGCCGGGGTGTCGATGGGCATGTTGCAGGCCGGCTCCGATCTGGCGCGCTGGCTGCTCACCTTCATCACCGCCGGCATCGCGCTGGCAGTGGCGCTGTGGCTGCGCCGCGAGAAGAACCGCACGGATATCGCCGCGCTCGGCCTGGTGCTGGGCGGCGCCATCGGCAACATCATCGATCGCGTGCGCTTCGGCTATGTCGTCGATTTCCTGCATTTCTTCTGGGGGCAATACAGCTTCTGGGTCTTCAACCTTGCCGATGCCGCGATTACACTGGGGGTGGTCCTGCTGCTGGGACGTGCCGTCCTCGCCCGCCCTGCAGAACCGCAAAAGGAAGCCAAAGATGCGTAACCTCCTGATCCTGGCCGCACTTGCCACCACGCTGACGGCCTGCGGCGGCAAGCGCAGCATTTATGGCAATGGCCCGGACGAGCTGGCGATTGCCCGCGCCGCGCCGCTCGTGGTCCCGCCGGATTTCGGGCTGGCGCCGCCCACGCCGGGCGCGCCGCGCGCCCTGGGCGTTGATGCCCAGGCCGCCGCCATGGAGGCGCTGTTTGGCCCCGGCGTGAAGCCGCCGCCGAAGAGCCAGGCCGAACAGCAGCTGCTCGATCGCGCCGGCGCCGCCGCCAGCGATCCCGCCATCCGCAGCCAGGCCGGCGATCCCAAGACGAGCGCGGTGAACAAGGGCACCTTCCTCACCGAGGTGCTGGCAGCCCCCGTGGGCGCGCGCGATCCGGCGCTCGCGGACGTGAAGGTGCCGCAAGGCATCTGAACCAACAAAGAGCGTCAAGGTTCCGGGCGGGAACTGAAGCCACCGCTGCTGGAAAATCGTCGCTGCTGAAGTGAGGATGGGCGTCCGGGGGTGGCGGCGTCCGCCCCCCGACGGTTGCGGCCAACACCCCGGACAGATGCGTTTCGAACCCGGTGCTGCCCGCTGCCGGCGTTCACGCATGCCCGGCGCGATGTGTGCCAGAGCGATCAGCGCCGCGTCATCCTAGGAGATTCCCCTATATGGCACCGATCTGGATCGACCGGCTGATCGGCGGATCATCGCTGCCCGTGGTGACGGTGACCCCATAGCTGCCCGGCGTGAAATGCCAGGCCGCCTGCCCCCGCCATCTGAGATCGGCCAGCGGCACCGCCATCTCCACGATGCGGGTTTCCCCGGACGCCAGCGCCACGCGGGTGAAGGCTGCCAGCCGCCGCGGCCAGCGCTCCACCGGTCCGTGCGGCGGTGACACGAAGGCGAGCAGCGGTGTTTCACTGGCAAGATCGCCCAGATTGGCCGCGGCCACCCGGATCAGCAGCCGGTCCCCGGCCCGCCGCAGGGACAGCGCGCGCACGCCAAACCGCGTGTAGGACAGGCCGTGGCCAAAGCCATAGCGCGGCGGCGTGCCGGCGCGGTCCATCAACGCATAGCCGTGCCACAGATCATAGCTGATGGCGCTGGCGCTGCGATCGAACCAGGGATAATCGCCGGCATCGCGCGCCACGCTGAACGGCAGCCGCCCTGATGGCGACACGGCGCCGAACAACAGCCGGGCCAGCGCCGTGCCGCCCTCCTGCCCGGCATAGAAGCTCTGACCGATGGCGCCCACCTCGTGCTGCCAGTCCTCTACCAGCACGGCTGAGCCGGCAACGATCACCACAACCACCGGCCGGCCGGAGGCAGCCGCCGCGCGGATCAGCGCCACCTGGGCTGCCGGCAAACCCAGATCGGCCCGATCTCCCCCGATGGCACCGGGCACATCACCGTCCTGGCCCAGCATCACGCCTTCCGGGATATACTCGCCCTCTTCCCGCGCCGTGTAGCCGGCGATCACCACCACGGCATCGGCCGCGCGCGCGGCGGCAGCGGCAGCCGGCACGTCATCCTCATCGCCGTTCAGCACCTGAGTGACAGCGGACAGGCCCTGCAGCGCGGTCACGACATGGCGGGCGCGCACCCGCGACGAACCATTGTCTCCGGTGTTGGCCAGCCCGGCCAGCTTTCCCAGCACGGCGAGCCTTGTGCCCGGCGCGAACGGCAGCACGCCATCGTTCTTCAGCAGCACGAAGCTTTTTTCTGCGGCTTCCAGCGCCAGCGCCGCGTGGGCGGGGCTGGCCACCAGATCCGGCGTGTAGGCGGGCAGTGGGTCTTCAGCGCTGCCGATCCGGTAGAGCGTGGTCAGGATGCGGCGGCAGGCAGTGTCGATCACCGACGGCGCAATCTGGCCGGCCTCCACGGCGGCCAGCAGCTTTTCGCCCCACACGCGCGGCTCGGGATTTTCGACATCCAGCCCGGCCGCCGCGCCCCATACGCTGTAAACGCCCATGATCCAGTCGCTGTGCACGAAGCCGGCAAAGCCCCATTCGTGGCGCAGGATATCGGTGAGCAGGTGGCGGTTCTCGCCGCAATATTCGCCGTTCACCTTGTTGTAGGCGCTCATCACGCTCTGGCATCCGGCGTCCAGCACCGCCTTGAAATGCGGCAGATAGACTTCGTGCAGGGCGCGCTCGTCGATGCGCACATCCACGGTGAAACGCATGTTTTCCATGGAATTGAGGGCGAAATGCTTGACCGTGGCGCAGACATTATGGGCTGTGAGCCCGCGGGCCAGCGCTGCCCCCATGGCGCCCAGATGATGCGGGTCTTCACCATAGGTTTCCTGGGCGCGGCCCCAGGCCGGGTGACGCAGCAGGTTGATGCACACCGCGCCCGAAAGATTGCAGCCCTGCGCCCTGAGCTCGATGGCCATCGCCTCGCCGATGCGGCGTTCCAGATCGGCATCGAAGCTGGCACCGCGCGCCATGGTGCAGGGAAAGCAGGTGGACTGGCCGCGCGCCACCCCGCGTGGGCCGTCGGAAAACCAGAAGGCCGGCACGCCCAGCCGTTCGATGCCGCCACCGGCGCGATAGGGCGAGGCACCCCACAGGCGGCCATCGGCCTTGAACTGCCGGAAAAAGCCCCGGCCCGACATCATGCCGATCTTCTCGGCCAGCGTGGCGGTGGCCAGCACAGTGGCCACACGCTCGGCGATGTCAGCATCAGAAAGGCCCGCTTCGGGCAGCAGCGGCAAATTGGTCATGGCGGCAAGGCTAGGCGCAATGACGCTTGATTCCCAGCCGGCCTGGGCGCGATGCTGGGATCATGACGATGCGCAAAGCACAGGGCGGCTGCCATTGCGGCCGGGTTCGGTTCCGGGTGCAGTTCCCCAATCCGCCGGAGCTGCTCGATTGCAACTGCTCGATCTGCGCCAAGACCGGCTTCCTGCACCTGATCGTGAGCGCCGATGATTTCACGCTGGAACAGGGCGGCGATGATCTTGCCGAGTATCGCTGGGGCAGCGGCACAGCGCGCCACTTGTTCTGCCGCCATTGCGGGATCAAGAGCTTCTATGTCCCGCGCTCGCATCCCGATGGCTTCAGCGTCAACTGGCGGGCGCTGGATGGCGTGGAGGACGTGGTGCCGGGCATCCGTTTCTACGACGGGCGCAACTGGGAACGGGCGCGCAGCGAGCTGGGTTAGGCCGTGAACGCATTATGAGTTCACGGCCTAGCGCCCGGTCTGCCCCCGGTGCAGCAGCATGGCATCGGCCAGCACGAGCGCCACCATCGCCTCCAGCACCGGCGCGGCGCGGATGCCGACGCAGGGATCATGCCGGCCCTTGGTCACGATCTCGGCCGCTTCGCCATCGCGCGTGATGGTCTCGACCGGCGTCAGGATGGAGCTCGTCGGCTTCAGGGCCATGCGCACCACGATGGGCTGGCCGGTGGAGATACCGCCCGCGATGCCGCCGGCATGGTTGGAAAGGAATTTCGGGCCATCCTGACCGGGCCGCATCCGGTCGGCATTTTCCTCGCCGCGCAGGCGCGCAGCGGCGAAGCCGTCACCGATTTCCACGGCCTTCACCGCGTTGATGCTCATCGCGGCATTGGCCAATTGCGCATCGAGCTTGTGATAGAGCGGGCTGCCCCAGCCGGCGGGCACGCCAGTGGCGACGCATTCGACGATCGCGCCCAGCGAGGAGCCGGCCTTGCGGGCGGCGTCCAGCGTTTCGGCCCAGACTTCAGCGGTCACCGCATCTGGGCACCAGAACGGGTTGCGGTCGACTTCAGCCAGATCGAAGCGGTCGCGATCAATGGCGATGCCGCCAATTTCCACCAGATAGGCGGTGATGGTGACGTGCGGGATGATCTTCCGCGCCACTGCCCCCGCCGCCACGCGGCTCGCCGTTTCGCGCGCCGAGGAACGCCCGCCACCGCGCGGATCGCGAAAGCCATATTTGGCATCATAGGCATAATCGGCGTGGCCGGGCCGATACTTGACGGCGACGTCCGTATAATCCTTGGAGCGCTGGTCGACATTCTCGATCATCAGGCTGATCGGCGTGCCGGTGGTGCGGCCTTCATACACGCCGGACAGGATGCGCACCTCATCCGGCTCCTGCCGCTGCGTGGTGAATTTCGACTGTCCGGGCCGGCGCTTGTCGAGGAACGGCTGGATATCGGCTTCGGACAGGCTGATGCCGGGCGGGCAGCCATCCAGCACCGCGCCGATGGCCGGGCCGTGGCTTTCGCCCCAGGTGGTGAAGCGCAGCAGGTGTCCGAATATATTGAGGCTCATGCGGCCGTGAACTCGATGCGGTTTCCGAACGGATCGGCGCTGAAGAAACGGGCGTGGCCCGCGACGGGCGCATCATCCTGCACGGTGTAGCCGGCCGCCGCCAGTGCGGCGCGCAAGCGCTCGATGCCAGAGACGCGCAACGCCACATGCGCCTTGCGGGCCGGGCGGAAATCCGCCTCCACACCAACATGGAGCTGCGCGCCGGCCAACTGGAACCAGCAGCCACCGCGGGCCGCCAGTTCCGCCGGCTTGGGCAGTTCGGGCAGGCCGATCAATTCCCCGAAGAACTGCCGCGCCTGCGCCTCGCCGCCGGACGGCATGGCGATCTGGACATGATCAATGGCCGGCAACGATGCCATTATTTTTCCAGCCCGATATCCGGCGCGTCCTCTGCCTTCATGCCGATCACGTTGTACCCGGCATCGACATGGTGGATCTCGCCCGTCACGCCGCTGGCCAGGTCGGAGAGGAGATAGAGGCCGGCGCCGCCAACATCCTCGATCGTCACGTTGCGGCGCAGCGGGCTGTTATACTCGTTCCACTTCATGATGTAGCGGAAGTCGCCGATGCCGCTGGCGGCCAGCGTCTTGATCGGGCCGGCGCTGATGGCGTTGACGCGCACGCCTTGCGGGCCCAGGTCCATGGCAAGATATTTGACGCTGGTTTCCAGCGCCGCCTTGGCGACACCCATCACGTTGTAGTGCGGGATCACCTTTTCGGCACCATAATAGGAGAGCGTTAGCAGCGAGCCGCCTTCGGGCATCATCGCGGCGGCGCGCTGGGCAACGGCGGTGAAACTGTAGACGCTCACGTTCATGGTCAGCAGGAAATTGTCGAGGCTGGTGTCGACATATTTGCCGCGCAGCTCGTTTTTGTCGGAAAAGCCGATGGCGTGGACGAGGAAATCGATGGTCGGCCATTCGGCGGCGAGCGCGGCGAAGCAGGCATCGACGCTCTCCATGTTCGACACATCGCATTCGAACAACCGGGCCACGCCCAGTTGTTCAGCCAGCGGGCGCACCCGCTTTTCCATCATCGGGCCCTGATAGCTGAAGGCCAGTTCCGCGCCCTGATCGGCCAGCGCCTTGGCAATGCCCCAGGCCAGGCTCTTGTCGTTGGCGAGGCCCATGATGAGGCCGCGCTTGCCCTGCATGATACCCATGAAATTCTCCTTGGGCGGGGCCCTTAAAGGGGAATTGCGGCAATTTCCAGCCGCGCCCGGGCCACGGCGGCATTCAGCTGGGCGCCCAGCACCAGCCCCAGCCCGATGATGTAGAAATAGAGCAGCGCGATGATCACGCCGGCCAGGCTGCCATAGGTGAGTGCATAGCCGCCGAACAGGGTGAGCGCGCGCGGCAGCGCCAGCGTGGTGGCGGTCCAGGCCGCGGCCGTCACCAGTGCGCCCGGCCACACCGGCGAGGTGCGGAACAGGCGCGGGCACAGCAGCGCAAACAGCGCCCACAGCGCCAGGAACAGCAGCGCCGCCGGGATCACCCGCTGCACACCCAGCGCCGGGAAGATGCTGGCGGCCATCGGCATCAGCCGGAAGACGAAGGTTTCGGCACCGGTGACCAGCACCTGCGCGGCAAAGGCGATGAGCAGGATCAGCACCAGCCCCAGCACCTCGACAAGGCCGAGCAGCCGCCAGCGCCAGAACGGCATTTCCGCGCTGCTGCCATAGGCCTGCGTCACGATATAGCGCAGGGTGACCAGCACGCCGGACGAGGTCCACAGCGCCACGGCGAGGCTGAAGGTGACCACGCCGCCGCTGGCTTCGGCGGCAATCAGCTCTGTCAGTGCTGGAGCGATGATGGCGGCCACGTTGTCCGGCAGCGCCGCAAGGAATGTCTGCACCGCTGCCAGGCCCTCGGCCGTGCGGCCCAGCCGCCCGGCGACAAAGGCCAGCAAAATCACGAAGGGAAACAGCGTGACGAGGCTGAGATAGGCGAGGTTGCCGGCATGGGTGAAGCCATGCTCGAAGGTGCCGGCGGCAGTATCGGCCAGGATCCGGCGCAGGTTCAGGCGCAGGTTCAGGCGGGGGCGCACGCGTGCCGCCGCTCAGTCATCCAGCGCGCTGCGAATGTCGCGGGCGTCGATATAATCCTCGGCAAAGGCCTTCAGGCCGGCATGATCGGCCGGGATGTCGATCTGCACCGTCACCAGCTGATCGCCGCGGGTGCCATCGATGCGGCGAAAGCCCCTGCCCTTGAGGCGGAACATCTTGCCCGACGATGTGCCCGGCGGGATGGTGAGAGTCACCTTGCCTTCGGGCGTGGGCATCAGAACCTTGGCGCCTAGCACCGCTTCATCCAGCCGGATCGGCAGGGTGAGCCGCACATCGTCGCCATCGCGCACCAGCACGCGGTGCGGCGCGATATCGATGGTGATGATGGCATCGCCGGGGCCGCCCGGCCCGGGTTCGCCCTTGCCGGAAAGCCGCATCTGCTTGCCGGATTCAAGCCCGGCCGGCAGCTTGATTTCCACCGACTGGCCGGATTTCAGCACCACCCGCTGCGGCTTCAGGGCCACAGCATCCTCGAACGGCACGGTCAGTCGATAGGCGACATCGGGCCCGCGAACCTGGGTGCGGAAACTGCGGCCACTGCCGCCGAACGGGCTGCGGCCGCCGAACAGCTCGGAAAAAATATCGTCGGCCACGCCGGCAAAATCGGCACCGCCCGATCGGGTGCTGCCAAAGTCGCGCGGGTTGAAGCCGCCGGCGCCCCCGCCAAAGCCACCACCGGCAAAGGGATTGATCGGCTGGCCATCCGGGCCGATCTCGCCGCGGTCATACTGGCCGCGCTTTACCGTGTCCGACAACAGCTCATAGGCGGCGTTGGCTTCCTTGAAGCGCTCCATCGCCTTGGGATCATTGGCGTTGCGATCGGGGTGATTGTCCTTGGCGAGCTTGCGGAACGCCTTCTTGATGTCGGCTTCGCTGGCCGATCTCGGAACCCCCAATACCGTATAAGGATCGCGCATCTTGTTCCCGGCAGTTCAGACAATGTTGCAGATGAGCAACAGCAGGCCTGTTTGCAAGAGGCCACGATAGCGACGTTGCCACCATCTCGCCAGCGTTGCGACAAGCGGGCATGGAGAAGCCATGCGCACACTGCTGATTCTCCTCTCCGCCCTGTTGCTGCTGCCGGCCCCGGCGCTGGCCTGGGGCGATTATGCTCACCGCCTCACCGCCCGCATCGCTTTGGCGCAATTGTCGCCCACCGCCCGCGCCGAGGTGCGCCGGCTGCTGCGCGCCGAAGCCGGGCTCGCAACGCCCGAATGCCGGCTGACCAGCATCGAGGATGCCTCGGTGTGGCCCGATTGCGTGCGTGCCGTCTATCGCGAGCGCTTCGCCTTCTCGGCGCCCTGGCATTATCAGAACATCAGCGTGTGCGAGGCCTTCGACATCACGGCCAAGTGCTGGAACGGCGATTGCGTGACAGCCCAGATAACGCGACAGCAGGCCCTGTTGGCTGATCGCTCCCGGCCCGCGCACGAGCGGCTGCAGGCCCTGGCCTTCCTGGTGCATTTCGTTGGCGACATGCACCAGCCGCTGCACATGGGCGACAAGGCCGATCGCGGCGGCAACGATGTGCGCGCCGCCTTTGGCTTCAAGGCGCCTGACCGGATGAACCTGCACTGGATCTGGGATGGCGACCTTGCCGAACGCGCGCTGACCGAGCCCCCGGCCGTGGCGCCGCGCCGTATCACGCCCGCGCAGCGCGCCGCCTGGACTGCCGGGCCTGCCGACACGCCAGCGCGTGTTTCCCTGTGGGCGCGCGAGGCCTGGGAGATCGCCCGCGGCGTGGTCTATCCCGAGCTCAAGGACTATCCCGACAGCTGCCCCATCCCGGCCGAGGGTCGGCGTGCCTTGCCGCGCGGCACTGTCACCCCGGCCTATGTCGCCAATGCCACCCCGGCGGTGCGTGACCAGGTGAGCAAGGCCGGCACCCGCATTGCCCTGCTGGTGAATGAGGCGCTGGCGCGATAAGCTGGCCTGCGAAGGAGCCGGCCATGCGCCTTGATGACGAACAGGAAAGCAGCAACATCGTTGACCGGCGCGGTGACGGCGGCGGTGGTGGCGGCTTTGGCGGCCTGCCGATCGGGCGTGGCGGCATGGGCATCGGCACGCTGATCATCGTGGGCGTGCTGGCGCTGGTGATGGGGGTCAATCCGCTCGAACTGCTCGGCGCGGCGGGTGGGTCTGGCGTGGGTGGCCCGGGTGTGGGCCAGCCGCAGCAGCAGGCGCCGGCCCGCAAGGCGGCACTGGACGGCCAACATGACCGCTTCATCGCCCGCGTGCTGGGCAGCACCGAGCGCACCTGGGGCGAGATTTTCCCAGAGCAGGTGGGCGAAGCCTATCCGCAACCAAAGCTGGTGCTGTTCGAAGGCGGCGTGAACAGCGGCTGCGGCCCGGCCAACAGCGGCATGGGGCCCTTTTATTGCCCGGCCGATCGCAACGTCTATCTGGATGCCAGCTTCTTCGATGATCTGTCCCGGCGCTTCGGAGCGCCCGGCGATTTCGCCGCCGCCTATGTGATCGCCCATGAAGTGGGCCATCATATCCAGACGGTGCTGGGCATTTCCGAACAGGTGCAGCGCGCCCGGCGCAGCGCCGGCGAAGCGCAGGGCAATGCGCTTTCGGTGCGGCAGGAGCTGCAGGCCGATTGCTTCGCCGGCGTGTGGGCGCACCACAATCGCGACCTGCTGGAACCCGGCGATGTGGAGGAAGGCATGCGCGCCGCCCAGGCCATTGGCGACGACACACTGCAGCGCGGCGCCGGTCAGCGCGTCAACCCCGAAAGCTTCACCCACGGTACCTCGGAGCAGCGGATGCGCTGGCTGCGGCGGGGGCTGGAATCGGGGCAGATGAACAGCTGCGACACCTTTGCGGCGCGCAGCCTTTAGGATCAGCTCTTGTCGGTGATGGTGATGCGGCCGCGCGCCTGGTTGCCGGCGCCATCGGCGATGCTGATCACCATGGCATCGCCGTCGCGCGTGGTGCCGGTGATGGTGGTGCCGCTGCGGGCCACGCTGCGCCCTTTGCGGATCAGCGCCTGTTCATACCAATCGGCCACCTGATCGGCACTGCCCGGCGCCGTGAAGCCCAGCACCACGCGGCCCCGGTGCTCGCCATCATTGTCACTGGCCTTCACGTCCACCGTGGTGAGACGCGACCCGGGATAGCGACCGATGCCATCCAGATCGAACTTGCTGTCGTCCTTGATCCCCTCGGGCAGCCGGACCTTGCCTTCCAGCCCGCCCGGCAGCTTCAGCTCGACCTGGCCGGATTGCAGGTCGGCGCGGATATTGACATCGCGCTCACCGCCCTCGCGCCATTGCGCTTCCACCTGCGGGGTTTCAGGCGGCGCCGGCACGCTGGCCTGCTGTTCGCAGGCCGCCACCGCCACACCGCACAGCAGGATCGCCAAGAGGGCATTCTTCATGACAGGCTCCACTGTATCATGGAGATAATACAGAAAAGCGTCCGGGACATCAATGTGCCTTGCGTGGCAGTGCGTGGAGCGCCAGCACGATCACTGCGCCCAGCGCCAGCCCGAACAGGCCGGAACCGCCCGCCTCGGCCAGCCACACGGCAAGGCCGCCGCCGCCGTCCACCGCGTGCATGGCCGCGTGCAGCAGTTCGTGCGGCGCACCGACGCCGAACTTGTTGAGGCCATCGATCACGATATGGCCGCCCACCCACAGCATGGCGAGCAGCCCCACCCAGCCGAGCAGCGCCAGGAAGCCGGGCATGCCGTTCACCAGCCCGCGCCCCAGCGCCGCGATGGCGCCATTGCGGCCGCGCGCCAGCCGCACACCCAGATCATCGGCCTTCACGATCAGCGCCACCGCGCCATAAACCATGATCGTGATGCCCAGTGCGACGGCGATCAGCGCGGCGGCCTTTTCCGCCAGCGGCTCCTGCTCCACGGTGCCCAGCGCGATCGCCATGATCTCGGCCGACAGGATCATGTCGGTGCGGATGGCGCCAGACACCATCTGGTTTTCGCGCTCGGCGGCGCTCAGCGCGTCATCTTCGCCGGCGGCCTCGTCGTGGGGGGTGAGCTTTTCCCAGAGCTTCTCGGCGCCCTCGAAACACAGGAAGGCGCCGCCCGCCATCAGCAGCGGCGTGATCAGCACCGGCAGCAGCCACGAGAGCGCCAGCGCGCCGGGCAGGAGGATGAACAGCTTGTTCCGCAGGCTGCCACGCGCAATCTTGGCAACAATCGGGATCTCGCGGTCCGCCGTGAAGCCCACCACATAGCGCGGCGTGACGGCCGCATCATCGACCACCACACCGGCCGCCTTGCTGGACGCCTTCAGCGCGGCTGCCGCCGTGTCATCCAGGGCAGACGCCGCCATGGTGCCGACATCATCGACACTGGCCGCCGCGACCTTGGCGATCGCCGCCACATCATCAAGCAGTGCAAACAGGCCGCTTGCCATCGGTGTTCATATCCCCCGGTTGCTGCACGCCACATAGCGTGGCCAGCGTGCTGCGCAATGCGGCGTTTGGGCGGCGTTCAGCGCCGATCGGCCAAAACCAGTGCAATGGTTGCCAGAACGCCCATCACCAGCCCGGCCAGCAGGCCCATCGCCGCCTGCCCGTTCATCGCGCCAACGACACCGCCCAGCACCAGCCCGGTGGCGATGAAGACACCGCCGCCCCGCTGCGGCGGCCGGGAACGGGAGCTGGGTTCGGCCATGCGCTGCCCCATGCACCAGCCGGCCGCATCTGGCCAGCCCCGGGATGGCATCAGTCTTATCCGGGCGGAGCCGCGATTGCGCTTGCCGGCCACTGGGCTAAAGCTGCCGTCGTGCACCGGCTGATCCCCGTTCTGACTGCCTCTGCGGCCCTGCTGGCGCTGCCTGCCGCCAGTCAGCCAGCCCCTGCCAGCGAGCCGCCGCCCCCACCCGAGGCCGCGCCACTGGACGATCAGCCGATTCCCGGCCCTGACGACCCCTTGCCGGCACTGCCCGGAGATGATGACGTGGCCTGGCCCGAGGTCGCGACCACCACCGATGCCGACAGTGGCCCCCCTGCCAGCGACAAACGCTACAAGGTCGAGGTCGCAGGGCTGGCACCGCTGGGCCTTGACGATGAATTCCGCGCCCTGTCCGTGCTGCTGCGGCATCGCGGCGAGCCCACCAACCTTGCCCAGCTCAACCGGCGGATGAGCGAGGACCGCGATCTTGCCGACCAGCTGCTGCGATCGGTGGGCCATTATGGCGGCAGCGTGCGGGTGAGCGTTGCGCCGCCTTCAGCCGGGCAAGGGGAAAGCCTCGTCAGGCTGCAGGTCGAGCCCGGGCCGCTCTATCGCTTTTCAGCGATCAGCATCAGCGCGCCCGCCGATGCGCTGGGCCCCGCCGATCCGGCCCGCATCGTCACCCGCCTGCTGCCGGTGCGTGAGGGTGATGCCGTGGAAGCGGCGCGCGTGCTCTCGGCAGAAGAGGTGCTGCCGAACCGGCTTGCCGATGCCGGCTATCCGTTCGCGCGGATCGGCCCGCCTGACATCGTGATCGATCATGCCAGCCGCGACGCCAGCCTGACCCAGAGCATCGACCTCGGGCGGCGCGGGGCGTTCGGCACGCTTTCGATCGACGACAAGGTCAAGGGCATGGACGCGGAACACGTCTCGCTGCTCAGCCGCTTCAAGCCCGGCGACCGCTACAGCAACGCCGGCCGCGAGGATCTGCGGCGCGCGCTGGTACAGACCGGGCTGTTCGGCGCGGTGAGCGTGCGGCCGGTGGAAGGCCCGGTGGGCGCTGACGGCACCCAGGCGGTCAACCTCGAAATCAGCACCGAAGCCGCGCCGATGCGCACCATCGCGCTGGCCGGCGGTTTCTCGACTGGCCAGGGCATTCGCGCCGAAGGCAGCTGGACGCACCGCAACCTGTTCCCGGCCGAAGGCGCCTTCACTGCGCGCGCTGTCGCCGCCGAACGCGAACAGGTGGCGCAGGTGGAACTGAGGAAGCGCAATTTCGGCCAGCGCGACCGGCAGTTGCTGGTCACCGGCGGGCTGTCGGCCTCGCGCCAGTTCGCCTTCGATTCGCAGACGGTGGGCATATCGGCCGCACTGGCGCGCGAATCCAACATCATCTGGCAGAAGGACTGGACCTGGAGCATCGGCGCCCAGCTGCTGGTGTCGAGCCAGCGCGATTTCTCGCTGCCGCGCAGCGATCCCCGGCGCACCTTCAGCATCATCGCCCTGCCTGCCAGCCTGACCTGGGACCGTTCGGACGATCTTCTGAACCCGTCACGCGGCTTTCGCCTCACCACGCGCCTCAGCCCCGAGATCACGCTCAGAAACCAGAGCAATTTCAATTATCTGAAGGCGCAGTTCGAAGCCACGGCGTATCAGCCGATGGGGCCACTGGTGCTGGCCGGGCGCTTCCACATCGGCAGCATCATCGGCGCCGAACGCGGCGTCATCGCGCCGGATCGCCGCTTCTATGCCGGGGGCGGCGGATCGGTGCGCGGCTATGTCTTCCAGGGGGTCGGCCCGCGCAACATCGAAAATGTGCCGATCGGCGGCAACAGCCTCACCGAGCTGGCGCTGGAAGGCCGCTATCGCTTCCAGGCCTTCGGGCAGGATCTGGGCGTGGTGGCCTTCATCGATGCCGGCGAAGTCTCCACCGGCACCACCCCGGCCTTTGACCGGCTGTCGGTGGGGGCCGGTGTGGGCATGCGCTTCTATACCGGGTTCGGGCCGGTGCGGGTGGACATCGCCACCCCGATCAACCCGCAGCCGAACGATCCGCGCATCGTCTTTTATGTCTCGATCGGGCAGGCCTTCTGATGGCCACGACAGCGCCCGAACCGGAACTGCCGCCGCCCTTCCCGCGCCGGCTCACCCGCTGGGCGTTGGCGCTGCTGCTGCTGATCGGCGCGGTGATGGCTATCCCGTTCGCCATCGACACCGCCCCCGGCCGCGCCTGGCTGGCACGGCAACTGCCCGGCCTGGTGCTGGAAAATGGCCTGTCGTTCCGGGTGGAGCGCATTGATGGATCGCTGTGGCGGGGGCTGCGGCTCACCGGCATCGCCATCCACGATCAGGATGGCCGTTTTGCCACCATTGACCGTCTGGCACTGGATTGGACTCCGCTGGCGCTGGCCTGGAACCAGTTCGAAGCCGACACGCTGGACATCGGGACGGCGCGCCTTGCCCGCTGGCCCCGCCTGAAGCCGACCCGCGATCCCCGCCTGCTGCCCGCGCAGGACATCATCATCAGGCGCCTGCGCGTGCGCCGCCTGGAACTGGCGCAGGGCATGGCCGGGCTGCAGCGGCTGATCACCGCCAATGGCGGGCTGGACATCAGGGCCGGACGGGCGGTGCTGGCGCTCGATGCCCGCGCGCTGGGCGCCGCTGGCGGCGACCGGCTGCGCATCAATCTCGACGCCGAACCGGATCGCGACCGTTTTGCCCTGGATGCACAGCTGGCAGCGCCCGCCGGCGGGGTGGTGACCAGCCTTGCCGGCCTGTCGCAGCCGCTCGCCGTCAGCGCCACGGGCCGTGGCCGCTGGCGCGCCTGGGATGGCACGCTGCGCGCCGGCCTTGCCAGCAGGCCGGGAGCGTTGGCCGATGTCGCGCTGTCGGGCCGCGACGGCCGGCTGTCGGCACGCGGACGCATTGATCCAATCCCTCTGCTGGCCAAGGGCACGCTGACGGAGCTGCTCGCCGGCGGACTGGCGCTCGATGCGGAGGCGACGCCCCAGGGCGATGCCGTTCGTTTTGCCATGGTGCTGGAGGGCAAGGGGCTGACGGCCAGCGGCAGCGGTGCGCTCGATCGGGCCAGCGAACGGCTGAGCGATACACGGGTGCAGTTCGCGCTGGCCGATGCGGCCGCGCTGGCCCAGCACGCCGGTGTCGCCGGGCTGGCGGCCTCGGCGCGGCTCAATGGCCCGCTGCTCGCCCCGGCTATCGATGCCCGCATCACGGCGCGCAGCCTCACCCTGCCGGGCGCCATCACGCTGGAGGGACTGAGCCTGGCCGGCATCGCTGATCTCAATGAACAGCCGCCGGCTGCACCGCTGGCGCTCACGGTCGCCCGGATCAGCGGCCTGCCCGACACGCTGGCGCCGCTGGCGGCGGGCGGGCGCGGCGAAGGCCGGCTGCGCTGGCAGGCCGGTGAGCTGAAGGGCGATGCGATCACGCTCCGCTTTGGCCCGGTCAGCACACGCATTGGCTTCGGCTGGCGGCCTGCCACGGGCGGCTGGGCTGTCGATGCCGCCGGCGAGGCGCGGGCCTGGCCCTTGCCCGGCCTGAACGCCAGCGATGCGGCCTTCACGGCCCGGCTGCGCCCCGCGCCGGGTGGCGGCGCCGCTGGCACGGGTGATATCAGGCTCATCGCCGTGCGCCCGGCCGATGCCGTGACGCGGCTGACCGGCGGCAATCTGGCGCTTTCTGGCCGGTTTGCGCTGGCGGCGGGCGGGGTGGTCACCCTGTCCGATCTGGCGTTGTCCAGCCCGAAGCTGGCGGCGGGTGGCAGCGCCGGCTGGCGCGCCGGGCAGTTCACGCTGTCCGCCAGCGGCCGCAGCCGCGACTGGGGGAGCTTCACGCTGGATGGGCGCGGCACTCCGGCCAGCCCGCATCTGGCGGCGCGGCTTGCCAGCCCCGGCTATGGTATCACGGCGGCAACACTGGCGCTTGATCCGGCCGGCAATGGCTGGCGGCTTACCGGCGAGGCGCAATCGGGCATCGGTCCGGTGCGGCTGGCTGCTGGCATTGGCATCGATCCGGTGTTGTCGCTGGATATCGAGCGGCTGGAAGCAGGCGATCTTTCGGCGCGCGGCCGCATCACCCAGACCAGCGCCGGGCCCTTTGCCGGCACCCTGCAACTGGCGGGCGCGGGCCTGGCCGGCAAGGCGGTGCTCGCCGCCGATGGCGGGGTGCAGCAGGCGGTGTTCGATCTGGCCGGCAGCAGTGTCAGCCTGCCGCTGGCCACCCCGGTCACCATCGATCGCCTCAGCCTCGCCGGCTCGCTGCTGTTGCCGCCGGGCGGGCCAACGCTGGCCGCGAAGCTGGTGCTCTCCGGCCTGGAGCGCGGCAGCCTGGTGCTGGAAAAGGCCGAGGCATTGCTGGCGCTGCGCGATGGCAAGGGCAGCGCCAGCCTGTCGGTGGCCGGCACCAGCGACGCGCCCTTCCATCTCGCCCTGCAGGCCGCCATTGCGCCCGACCGTTACGAGATCAGCGGCGATGGCGATTATGATGGCCGCCGCGCGCGACTGGGTGGCCCGGCGATCATCACGCGCGATGCCGCCGGTTGGCACCTGGCGCCCACCACCCTGGCCAGCGGCATGGGCAATGCCACCCTGGAAGGCGACTGGGGAGACAGGCGCCACATCATCGCCCGGCTCGACAAGGTGTCGCTGGGGCTGGTCACGCTGGCCTGGCCGAGCATCGATCTGGCGGGCCGCCTGTCTGGCGACGTGGCGCTGGACTGGCCGCAAGGCGGGGCACCGACCGGCCGCGTGGCGCTCATGCTCAATGGCCTGTCCCGCTCCAATGCGGCCAGCACCTCGACCCCCATTGATGTCGGCCTCAATGCCGCGCTGGGCACCGGGGGCAGCAGCCTGAAGGCCCAGATCGTGCGGGCCGGCAAGGTGGAAGGCCGGATACAGGCGCGGCTGGGGCCGGTCCCGGCAGGCGAAACACCGCTGCTGGAGCGGCTGTTCCAGGCTGCGGTTGTCGGCCAGCTCCGCTATGCCGGCCCGGCGCAGGATCTCTGGGGCCTGGCCGGCATCACCGCGCTCGATGTGCGCGGGCCGGCGCAGGTGGCGGCCGATCTGTCCGGCACGCTGGGCGATCCGCGGGTGGCCGGGCGGCTGAAGGCCAGCGGCGGCCGCGTCGAAGCGCCGCTGCTCGGCGCGGTGGTGAGCGATGCCAGCCTCGATGCCCGCTTCAGTGCCTCGCGGCTGGAGCTGCTGCGCTTTGCCGGCAGATCTGGCCAGGGCAGCATCAGCGGTTCGGGCAGCATCGACCTGTCGTGGGAGCGCGGCTTCCCGATGGACATCAGGCTGCAGGTGAAGGATGCCGCGATCCTGGGCCGCGATGATCTCACGGCAGCCGGCAGTGGCAATATCAGGCTTGCAACGGACGAATATGGGGGTGTCGTCTCCGGCACTCTCGCCCTGTCGCGCGCCGAATATCGCGTGGGCCGCACGGCGGTGGCCGATGTGCCGGTGTTGCCGGTGACCGAGAAGAACAGCCGCCTGATCGGCCGGCGCGCGGTGCAATATGTGGCGCCCACCCGCTGGCTGTACAATCTCGCCATCAAGGCCGACAACCGCCTGAAGGTGACCGGCATGGGCATCAACTCCGAATGGCAGGCCGATGTGCGGCTGCGCGGCGCCGCCACCGCCCCCGAACTGTTCGGGCGCGTGCAGCTGGTGCGCGGCGATTATGATTTTGCCGGCAAGCGCTTCCAGCTCACCCGCGGCGACATCCGCTTCGTGGGCGGCTATCCGCCCGATCCGATCATCGCGGTGACGGCCGAGAACAGCGGCAACGGCTTCACCGCCCTGCTCAATATCGATGGCACCGCGCAGAAGCCCCAGATCAAGTTCAGTTCGGTGCCGGCCCTGCCGGAGGATGAGGTATTGTCCCGCGTGCTGTTCGGCAGCCGGGTCACCGATCTGTCGGCCCCCGAAGCCATCCAGCTGGCCGGGGCGCTGGCGTCCTTGCGCGGCGGTGGCGGCGGCTTCAACCCCATCGGCATGGTGAGCAAGGGGCTGGGCATCGACCGGCTGCGCATCCTGCCCGCCGATACCGTGACTGGCCGGCGTACCACCGTGGCCGCCGGGCAGTATCTGGGACGCAATGTCTATGTGGAACTGGCGACGGACGCGCAGGGCTATACCGCGACCTCGATCGAGATCGGCCTCACCCGTTCGCTGTCGGTGCTGAGCTCGGTGGCCACGCTGGGCGGCACCAGCGCCGGGGTGCGCTGGAAGAAGGATTATTGAGCGATCAGCGCCCGATCAGCCGCTGGGCGGTGCGATCGGCGATCAGGTCGGTGGGCAGGGCAGCGGCATCTGCCTCGGCAAACAAGGTGGCGAGGCGCGGGCCAATCGCATCGACCTGCGCATTGACGCGATCGAGCGAACTTTCACCCAGATATTCCGCCATCACGCTGATGATGCCGCCGGCATTGATGACATAATCGGGGGCATAGAGGATGCCCTGCGCCGCCAGCCGGGCACCGTCGGCCGCCGTGGCCAGCTGGTTGTTGGCGGCCCCGGCAACGATGGCGACATCGAGCGCGGCAATGCTCGCTTCATCGAGGATGGCGCCCAGCGCGTTGGGGCTGAACACATCGGCCGACACCTTCATGATGCCGGAGACGCTGGCCACCCCGGCGCCCAGTTCGGCAGCCAGCGTCAGCGCCCGGCCATGATCGGCATCGGCAATGGTAAGCCGCGCGCCTTCGGCTGCCAGCGCCCGCGCCAGGGCGCCGCCGACGCTGCCGACACCCTGGATGGCGATGTGCAGGCCCTTCATGCTGGCCTTGCCCAGCTTGTGCGCCACCGCCGCCTTCAGGCCCACCAGCACGCCGCGCGCGGTGAACGGGCCCGGATTGCCGCCCACATGGCCCTGCGCCACCGGCAGGCCAGCGACATGGCGCGTGGCGCGGGCGACGATCGTCATGTCATTCTCGGTCATGCCCACATCTTCGGCGGTGACATAGCGCCCACCAAGCGCCGCAACGGCGGCGCCAAAGGCCTCGAGCAGCGCGTCCGTCTTGGGCGCGTCGGCTATCAGCACCGCCTTGCCGCCGCCAGCGGCCAGACCGGCCATGGCATTCTTGTAGCTCATGCCGCGCGACAGGCGCAGCGCATCGGTGAGCGCCTCGGTCTCGCTGGCATAGGCCCAGCGCCGCACGCCGCCGGCCGCCGGGCCCAGATGGGTCGAATGGATGGCGATGATGGCATTGAGGCCAGTGGCCGCGTCCTGCGTCAGCGCCACCTGTTCATGGCCATCGAAGCCGGGCGCCATCTGGGCATCCAGTGTCGCAAGCGCGATCGGGCGAAGAGCGGCGGCGGCCATTGCTGACTCCAAGGATAGGCGTTTTGTTGCGAGATAGTGTAATTATATTTCAGCGTCCAGTAACATCTTGCGAAGCACCGCCGCCACGGGCTGTGCATGGAATCCGGACTTGCCAGCCGCCGCCGCCTCGTCTATCCCGCCGCCCTCGCAGGGATTGCCCCGCGCCCAGGGATGGCGACTGTAGCTCAGCTGGTTAGAGCGCTGGTTTGTGGTACCAGAGGTCGCGGGTTCAAGCCCCGTCAGTCGCCCCACCCTCCTCAATTCGCCCTGAGTTCCCCGCAGCCAATGCGCGCACCCGCATTGCCGGCAGGATCGCTGCGGTAATCGTCGGGCTTGCCGTGCAACACCACGGCCGCGCCATCGGCATCAAGCAGCGGCGCGGCACCATCTTTCAGCCGCAGACCAGCCACACGAACATCGAGCGCGCCATTGCCATCTGCATCCACCGTCAGGTTGGGCAGATCGCCGGCGTGCGCACCCATCGGATTGTCGCGGCCATGCTGCCGGCCTTCGGGATTGAAGTGCGGCCCGGCGCTGGCAAAATCGGGCGCCACGCAGCGGCCCACGGCATGGAGATGCATGGCATAGCTGCCCGCCGGCAGCCCCTTGATGCGGGCAATCAGCTGCACGCCATCGGCAAACTGCAGCAGCTCCACCTCGCCCAGGCTGTTGCCTTCGGCCGTGAGCAGTCGCGTCGAGAGCATCAGCGACGGCGGCGCGCCAGTGACCTTGCCCAGCGACTCGGTCTTTGGACCGCAGGATGCCAGCAGCAGCATCGGCATCACGACGAGCAGAGGTGAGCGGGTCATCATGTCACTCCAGGGCGGGATCGATGCCATAATGGCCCACCAGCCGGTCGAGCGCCAGTTGCAGCACCAGCTTGCCCGAGCGCACCGGCCAGCCCAGCGCCCGCTCGGCCACCTCCAGCCCCTCGCCCACACAGATCACCCGCCACAGCACGTCGGCCAGACCAGGGCCACAGGCGGCAACCGCGGCATCGAAGCGGCGGCGCGCGGCGATCTGCCCGCCCGAAGGCTCCGGCGCGCTGCCGGCCCGTCGTACCGCCGGCAGCGGATCCCAGCGCATGGTGACCCGCGGCCCCAGCTGCGCGGCGTGAAAATCATGGCGCAGCCGTTCGCCGGCGAGCAGCTGGGCGGCGCTGATATGGCCGCGCCGCGCCAGCCAGGCCAGCGGCTGTTCGGCAAGGTTCACCGTCACCCGGGCGCGATCGACGATATCGGGGGCCGGAAGGATGCGCGTGGCCAGCAGGCGGTTTTCGCTCGGCGGAGCGATATCGGCTTCAATCGGCTGGCGCGAACGGGCGTTGGGCATGGTGTTCTCCATTGCGGCACAAGGTGGCCAGAGAGACCTTGCATATTCCCTATGATGTAGGACAGAAGTAACCAATCAGGTTAATCGAGGACGAAAGATGCAAACCCGAATCCGCGATGTCCGCAAGGCCCGGGGCCTCACGCTGGCCGATGTGGCGGCCGCCTGCGTGCCGCCCACCACGCCGCAGACGATCGGCCGGCTGGAAACCGGGACGCGCACGGTTTCCATCGACTGGCTGGAACGCATTGCCGCCGCGATGGATGTGCCGGCCTCTGCGCTGGTTACCCTGCCCGATCGCCGCGATGTGCCGGTGGCAGCGATCCTGGGTGCGGGCGGCGCCGATGCGCCCGAACGCCCGCGCAGCCTGCTGCCGCCGGTGCCGCAGCCCGATCTGATCGGCCTGGTGGTGGAGGTGGCGATGGGCGATTACCGGGCCGGCGACGAACTGTGGGCGCAGCGGCTGGAAACGGCGCACTTTGCAAGGGCCATCAACCGCGACGTGCTGGCCCCGCGCCCGGCCGGCCGCTTCGCCTTCGGACGACTGATCGCGCTGGAGGGCAGCCGGCTGCAGCTGCTGCCAGCGCTGCCCGGTGCGCGCCAGATCGTGTTGGCCGATGTGCCCTGGCTGGCGATGGTGACGACGCTGGTGCGCCGGGTCTAGGCCGGCACATCCCCGTTCAGCGCCAGCGCCTTGCCAGCAAGGTGCAGCGATCCTGTGACGAGCACCATCGGCGGCGCCTCGCTGTTGCGGGCAATGGCCTTCAGCGCCTGCTTCAGATCGGGCGCGGTGACACTGGCCAGCCCCATTGCCTGGGCCGCGCTCGCCATGCGGGCCGGATCCTGGGTGGCATGGCCCGGCACCGGCACGGCATAGAGCGCGCTGGCCATGCCGGCGAAATTCTTCAGGAAGCCGGTGGCATCTTTGGCCGCAAGCATGCCGGCAACGATCACCAGCCGCTGGCCGGGTTGCAGCAGCGGCCGCAGGCTTTCGGCCAGCGCCCGCCCGGCGGCCGGGTTGTGGCCGCCATCCACCCAAAGGCTGGAGCCGGCCGGCAGCAGCGAGGGCAGCGGGCCGCTTTCCAGCCGTTGCAGCCGTGCCGGCCATTCCACCCAGCCCATGCCGGCGCGATAGGCGGCGTCCTTCAGCGGCAGCTGCTCCTGCGCGCGCAGCATGGCCACGGCCAGCGCGGCATTGTCATGCTGATGGCTGCCGGCCAGGCGCGGCAGCGGCAGCGCCAGCCGGCCGGCGGCATCGCGATAATGCAGCTGCCCTTCATAAACGGCGGCATCCCAGTCCTGCCCGCGGATCATCAGCCGCGCGCCGGCCAGGCCCGCCACCTCGGCAATGCGCGCCGTCACCGCCGCCGGGTGCCGGCCGGTCACCAGCGGCACGCCCTTCTTGGCGATGCCGGCCTTCTCGCGGGCAATGTCGAGAATGGTCGGGCCCAGCCACTGGGTGTGATCGAGACCCAGCTGGGCAATGCCGGTTACCAGCGGCTGTTCGATCAGGTTGGTGGCGTCCATGCGACCGCCCAGCCCCACCTCGATGATGGCGGCATCGGCCGGCACGGTGGCGAAGGCGAGGAAGGCGGCGGCCGTCGTCAGCTCGAAGAAGGTGATCGGCGCGGCGCCATTGGCGTTCAGCACATCCTTCAGCAGCACGATCAGCGCTTCATCGCTGATCAGCTGGCCGGCAAGACGAATGCGTTCGTTGAAGCGCACCAGGTGCGGGCTGGAATAGACATGCACGCGGTGCCCCTGCGCCTCCAGGCAGGCGCGCAGCATGGCGCAGCTGCTGCCCTTGCCGTTGGTGCCGGCGACATGGAACACCGGCGGCAGCCGATGCTGGGGATTGCCCAGGGCGCCCAGCAGGCGCTCCAGCCGGCCCAGCGTGAGGTCGATCTCTTCCGGGTGGAGTTCATAGGCCTGGCGCAACAGCCGATCGAGCGCCGGATTGTCGGACTGGGCGCGCGGCATCTTTGCACCCGTCGCCGTGTTGCTGCCAGCGCCCTTGGTCGTCACGCGGCGGCGCGCCCGGCGCTGCGGCGGGCCATCAGCAGCCCGATCAGCGTGCCCAGCGTTTCCTTCAGGTCGCGGCGATGCACCACCATGTCGAGCATGCCGTGCTCCAGCAGATATTCGGCGCGCTGGAAGCCTTCCGGCAGTTTCTCGCGGATGGTCTGCTCGATCACGCGCTGGCCAGCAAAGCCGATCAGCGCATTGGGCTCGGCAATCTGCACATCGCCCAGCATGGCATAGCTGGCGGTCACCCCGCCGGTGGTGGGATCGGTGAGGACGACGATATAGGGCAGGCCCGCCTCGTTCAGCTGCTGGATGCCCACCGTGGTGCGCGGCATCTGCATGAGGCTGAGGATGCCTTCCTGCATGCGCGCACCGCCGGCAGCCGTGAACACGACATAGGGCGCCTCCGCAGCCAGCGCGGCATCGACACCGGCCAGGAACGCCTCGCCCACGCCCATGCCCATGGAACCGCCCATGAAGGCGAAATCTTGGCAACCCACGATGGCGCGCCGGCCCATGATCTGGCCATCGGCCACCATCATCGCTTCCGGCTCCCCGGTGCTGGTCCGCGCTGCCTTCAGGCGGTCGCCATATTTCTTCTGGTCCTTGAACTTCAGCGGGTCTTCCGCGACGCGCGCCGCCGGCAGCACCCGATAATCACCATCGAACAGCTGGGCAAAGCGCGCCTTGGGGCCGATGCGGTCATGATGCTCGCAGCGCGGGCAGACCGAGGCATTGTCTTCCCACTCCTTGGTGTAGACCATGGCGCCGCAGTTCTTGCACTTGGTCCACAGATTGTCGGGCGTGTCGCGGCGGGCGAGGAACCCGGTCAACTGCTGACGGGTGCGGGTGATCCAGCTCATTCAGCAAGCTCCCTGGCTGCTTTCTCGGTTCGGGCCGTGCGCACGGCCTGGGCCAGCGCCGCCACCTGTGCAGACACGCGGGCCGGAATATCGTTGGCGCGCGCCTCGGCCGCCGCGCCAATGGCATCGACGATGGCGCTGCCCACCACAATGGCATCGGCGTGGGTTGCAATCGCCGCGGCCTGTTCGGGCGTGCGCACGCCAAAGCCCACTGCAATGGGCAGGCTGGTGGCCGCCTTCAGCCGCGCCACTGCCGCCGCCACATCGGCCGCCGCCGCGCTGTTGGCGCCGGTCACACCGGCCACCGCGACATAATAGAGGAAGCCCGACGCGCCATCGAGCACGGCAGGCAGCCGCTGCGCATCGGTGGTGGGCGTGGCCAGACGCACCAGGTGCAGGCCGTGCGCGGCCAGCGCCGGCGCCAGTTCACCGGCTTCCTCGGGCGGCAGGTCGACAACGATGCAGCCATCGATGCCGGCAGCCTTGGCGGCTTGGGCAAAGCGGTCCGGGCCGAAGCTGAGGATCGGGTTGAAATAGCCCATCAGCACGACCGGCGTTTCGGCATCACTGGTACGAAACGCCTGCACCATGGCGAGCACGGCCTTCAGCGTGGTGCCGGCGGCCAGGCTCCTCAGATTGCCCTTCTGGATGGCCGGGCCATCGGCCATCGGATCGGTGAATGGCATGCCGATCTCGATCACGTCCGCCCCGGCGCCGGGCAGCGCGGCCAGGATCTCGGCTGAGGTCGCCAGATCGGGATCACCGGCCGTCACGAAGGTGACGAGCGCGGCACGGCCCTCAGCGGCACAGGCGGCGAAGCGGGCGGAGAGGCGATCGCTCACATCGTCACTCCGAGCGCGGCGGCCACGGTGAAGATGTCCTTGTCGCCGCGGCCGCACAGGTTGGCGATGGTGATCTGGTCCTTGCCCATGCTGGGCGCAATACGGGCGACGGCGGCGAGCGCGTGGCTTGGCTCCAGCGCCGGGATGATGCCTTCGGTGCGGCACAGCAGCTGGAAGGCATCCAGCGCCTCGGTGTCGGTGGCGGACTGATATTCCACCCGGCCAATGGCGTTGAGCCAGGCATGTTCGGGGCCAATGCCGGGATAATCGAGCCCGGCCGAGATGCTGTGCGCCTCGGCGATCTGGCCGTCCTCGTCCTGCAGCAGCATCGTCTTGTTGCCGTGCAGCACCCCGGCGCGGCCACCGGCCAGCGACGCGGCATGTTCAAGCGTGTCGAGCCCCTTGCCCGCCGCTTCGACACCAACGATGCGTACGCCTTCATCATCAAGGAAGGGGTGGAACAGGCCGATGGCGTTGGAGCCGCCGCCAATGGCCGCGACCAGAAGATCGGGCAAGCGCCCTTCCCGCACCAGGATCTGGGCGCGGGCTTCCTTGCCGATCACCGTCTGGAAATCGCGCACCAGTTCCGGATAGGGGTGCGGGCCGGCTGCCGTGCCAATGATGTAGAAGGTATCGTGCACGTTGGTCACCCAGTCGCGCAGCGCCTCGTTCATCGCGTCCTT